>Ga0209647_1003648_pt1 | contig 11835 bp, 9 predicted proteins | sample GraSoi_2013_60cm_FD_185827 | JGI IMG/M metagenome (GOLD analysis project Ga0209647, IMG submission 185827) | Grasslands soil microbial communities from the Angelo Coastal Reserve, California, USA - Sample 9_17_2013_60cm (SPAdes) (version 2) | ecosystem: Environmental > Terrestrial > Soil >... | reverse complement strand
CTGCCCAAGAAGAGCAAGTACACGCCGGTGCAGGCGCTGAATCGCGATGGCGTGGCGGCGCTCAAGAAGCATGACATCGGCAAGGCCAAACGCTTGTTCTATAAAGCGTACCTGATCGATCCGAACGATCCGTTCACGCTGAACAATCTGGGCTACGTGGCCGAACTGGAAGGCAGCCTGGAACGCGCGCAACGCTATTACGACCAGGCGCAGGCCAACACATCGGAAGCCGTGATTGACAGGTCGACGGCGGAAGAAGTGCAGGGCAAGACCGTGGCGTCAGTGGCGGGCCACACAGCCGAAGGGCCGCTGAAGGTGAATGAGTTGAACAGCGAGGCGCTGGGACTGTTGAATCGGGACCGCGCGCCGGAAGCCGACGTGGTGCTGCAACAGGCGCTCAAGATCGATCCTAAAAACCCGTTCACGCTGAACAATATGGGCTTCGCCAAAGAGAAAGAAGGCGAGATTGAAGAGGCCATCCGGTATTATGACCGCTCCGCGGCCACGGGCTCGCGCGAGCCGATTGTGATTGCCTTCAACAAAAGCTGGCGCGGCAAGCCGATCAGTGAGGTGGCGCAGCGCAATGCGGACGAAAGCCGCAAAGAGCTCAGCAAGACGCAGGACATGCAAGACCGCGTGGCGCGCCTGAACCTGCGCGGCGTTTCGGCGATGAATCGCAATGACCGCAAGACCGCGCGCGATAATTTTCAACAGGCCTACAAACTCGATCCCAACAATTCCTTCACCGTAAACAACATGGGCTACCTGGCGGAGTTGGAAGGCGACAAAGAAACGGCGCAGTCCTATTATGAGCAGGCGCGCCGGGCAAAGCGCGCGAGTGCGAAGATCGTGGTTTCGACGCGGCCCGAAGTCGAAGGACATCCTGTGGGGCAGATCGCGGAACAGAGCACGGCGCTGGTGGAATCGAGTTTCGCCGCCCAGGCGGAAGCCAAACGACGCAGCGGCGGACCGCCAGCGTTGCGGACGCGCGATAACCGCATCGTGGTTGAGCCCAAAACTCCGGCCAGGCCAAGCACTCAGTTCACGCCGCCGGAGTATCGCCAGCCGCGGCGAAATAATAATGAGGAACCGGCGGTAGAACGCGTCCGCCACAACAGCAGCCACCGGCGCAGCAGCAACCGCCGCCAAATTCGGAGCAAAATTCGCAGCCACCGGAATAGGAGGAATCGGTAAACAAGGCATTCACCCGGAGAACCTCGCCGCAGATTTCCGCTGAGAAACACAGATCAGCAAAGAAGAAGATCAGCCATCAGCCAGGAATTAACACGCAACACGCGAATCGTTTCTGTGGCTTTGAGTCGTGCTTATTCGCGAAATTCGCGGCTGGTTGCTGAGTGCTGATCTCAAAGTACTGGGCCGATTCCCTTTCCGATTGCAGGGGCGTTCCTGAGCGCTGATTCAACATAGCGCTTGGCGGCTTTGGCAGCATTAAGAAGGTCGCGCCCCAGCGCGAGTTGGCAGGCCAGCGCGGTGGAGAAGGCGCAACCGGTTCCGTGAGTCGAACGCGCAGAAATTTTTCTACCTTTGAGAACAGTCGGTTGCTGGCCCGCGCAGCTTACCAGATCGTGCGGTGGATCAAGATGGCCTCCGGTGATAATGACATTTCGCGCGCCCATTTGATGCAGCCGCAATGCGGAGGCTTCCATCTCGCCGGGATTCGTCACGTTCATTCCGGTGAGCGCCGCCGCCTCTTCGATGTTCGGCGTAATCACATGGGCCTTAGAAAGAATGCGTTGCTTCAAGACCTGTAAACCCGCTTTTGAAATGAGCTGCGCGCCCGAGGACGAGTTGATGATGGGATCAAGCACAACGTTGCGCACAGAATGGCGTTTAAGAAACGCAGCTACGGCCCTGGCCGCTTCCGCCGATCCCAGCATTCCGATCTTCACCGCGGCAATCTCCAGGTCATCAATCAACTGTTCCAGTGTTTCCGAAATCACGCGGCCTTCGACAGGGTCCACACGCGCGACGCCGCGAGTTGATTGCACCGTCAGGGCCGTAATGCATGTAACGCCGTAACAGCCGTGCGCGGCGATAGTCTTGATATCCGCCGTGATTCCAGCGCCGGAAGATGGATCGTGGCCGGCGATGGACAGTACCACGAGAGGCTGGCTTTTTTTACGATGCGCCATTTGCACGATGAGCGAAGTTTGTCTCCAGAAGCATTGTAAAACCAGCGCTGGCAAAATCAGCCATACTTGTGCGCGCTGCCATTTTACTGCAACACTAACTATCGAGGACTTGGCATTAGCACTGCATCCATGATCATTTTTGGCATACATGCCGTAGAAGAAGCGCTTTCCGCGCGCGGACGCGGCTTTGATTACGTGGCGGTCGTGCCTGGACGCGGCGATGCGCGCATCCAAAAGATCACCCAACTCTGCCGCACTGCCGGCGTGCCGCTGCGTACCATGCCGCGAGAGCAGCTTACGCGGCTGGCCAAAGCCGCCAATCATCAAGGCGTGGTCGCGGTCACGGCGGAAAAACAATACGCCGATGTGGAAGACGTGCTGGCGCATAAGCGGGGCCCACACGCCTTTGTTCTCCTGCTCGATGGCATCGAAGACCCTCACAACCTGGGCGCAATCGTGCGCACTGCCGAAGGCGCAGGCGCTGACGGCATCATAATTCCTGAACGCCGCGCCGCGGGCGTTACCGGAACGGTGGTCAAAGCCTCAGCCGGAGCTTCAGAGTATCTGCCCATTGCGCGCGTCACCAACGCCGGCCGCGTGCTTGAGGAGCTGAAATCCCGCAACATCTGGACCGTGGGCCTGGACGAGCGTGCCGACAAGCTCTATGACCAGCTCGACTACAAAATGGATTGCGCTCTTGTGCTGGGAGCTGAAGGCCACGGATTGCACGAGCAGGTCCGCAAGAAATGCGATTTTCTTGTGAAGATTCCAATGCTGGGCAAAGTGCCGTCACTCAACGTTTCCGTGGCTGCGGCAGTCGTCATGTATGAGGTGGCGCGACAGAGACGCAAGTGAATCGTTCTACTTAGCCGCCGGCCTCTTCCGCGCCTTGATCACGATGGTCAGATCGCCATTGCGGATGTTGGTAAAGCGCAGCTTGATCCGTCCTTCCTCATCGAGCGTCACCACCGCCGGCGTGTTGACTGACGTGAGCATCCAGCCTGCCGGTAAGGTGACGTAATTCAGCGGACGTCCCAGAGTGCGCGTCCATACTAGCTCGCCATCCTGCAAAATGTAGCCAACGGGATCGGTGTAAGTCTCCTGCACGCGGATGCGAGTCGATTGGCCTTCGCCGATAGGATGCTCAAGGTCGCCCTGCACGGCCACAGAATCCGGGTCCACTTTCTCTGGATAGTAGCCCAGGGCATTCACATCTTTGCCGCTCACAGAGTAAGTCTTGAGCAGCTTACCGCTATCAAGGTCGATCATCTTTGCGTCGGGTGAAACCACGCTGCCTTTGCGGACAAAGCTGTGTACCGATTTCTGTCCCACGCGCGTGACGGTAAAGTCATGCGAGATGCGGAACTGATGGGTGGAAGGCTCCAGCAGCCAGTAACTGATCTCGCGGTCCTGTTCTGCGCGATGAAATGATTGATCCTGTGCCAAAGCTGCGGCCGCCAACACCATGAGAACCAGCACCGCTCTCTTCATGGCAGCCTCCGCGCCACGATCTTTACCGGCAATTGATCGTCACGATCGTTTACAAAGCTCACGCGTATACGCCCGTCAGCATCGGTAGAAATAATTCCCGGCGAGGCGCACTCGATCAGCTCCCAGCCTTTGGGCAGCACCACTACATTGCGCTTGATGCCCAGCGGCCGCGTGAATACTAGTTGCCCGTCGGTCACGGTATATGAAGCGGCGTCAGTATATGTCTTGAAGATGCGGATGCGTGTCTCGCCGCCTTTGGGCACCGGCTCAGGCAGGTGGACCTTGATGAACTCGGCTTTGTCCGGCGTCTCCGACGGGACGAGGCCAGTCGTTTTGGCGTCTTTGCCGGTTACAACTTCGAACTTCAGCTCTTTGCCGCTGCTGCGTTCAATCACGCGCTCTTTCGTCGCCACCGATCCAGGACGAATAGGATTGAAGAAGAACGGCGCGCCTTCGCGCGTGGCGGTTACATCGTAAGTAATGGCGAACTGGTGCGTCTCGGGCGGAAGCAGTTCGTACAGCGTGAACTCATCCGCCGCGATTGATGGCAGGGCAATCATGAAGAGCAACGCAATTGTGCTTTTCTTCACCACCGTAAAGCTCCTGTGTTTTCAGATGACCCGATGTCCCGATGACCAGATCACCCGATCCTACACCAGCCCAATCCTGTGAATCAGGTCCTGGAATCTTGGATCGGACCGAACTTCATCGAGCATCGGTTCAACATTCAGCCAGGTCAGCCCATCGGCCCGTTCTTCGAATGCCTTTTCCAGCCAGACCAGCGCCTTGTCTTTGTCGCCCAGCCCGGCAAAGAGCATGCCGAAATATGTCGGTGGAATATATCGCTTCCTGGCTGCAGATTTAAACGCTTCGGCCAGCTTCATGGTCTCCGCCTTCTTCCCGCTGACGGCATAGGCCAGGCCCAGGGCAGCGTCCATGAGTGGCATTTCTCCTGTCCCTGTACGCGCCGACTTCAGGTGCGCAATCGCCTTGGCGTGCTCATTCAAGCGCATGTAAGCGCGGCCGGCGATGAAATGCAGCATGAAATATTCTGGGTCCAATTGCTCGGCTTTCTCGCATTCTTCTATGGCGCGCTGGTATTCACGGCCAAAGTAATACGCCGCAGCGCGCGTGGTATGCACTGCCACCAGCCGGTGCGGATCGGTCTCCTGCACGATGCTCATGGTCTGCTCAATCTCGTCGAACGCGGCATCGCGACGGCCCAGCGCCAGCAGAAGCCATGAGTACCAGAGGTGCGTATCGGCGTGGTCGGGGTTAAGTTCGATGGCCTGTTCGTATCCGGCCTCCGCTTCCTTCCACTTCCAGTGATAGTGATGGTTAACCAGCGCCAGCGCGGTATGCGCTTCGGCAAATGAGCTATCGAGTTCCAACGATTTGCGCGCGGCTTGCTCTGCTTTGGGCATGGCCTGGCGCGGCGGCAACAAATCAAACGGCGCGATGGCCAGCAGCGCATAAGCGCTGGCCAGCCCGGCGTAAGCGGGCGCGTAGTGGGGGTCTATGTGAATGGCCTGCTCGAAATCTTCAATGCTCTTGCTGATGGCGGAAGGCGTCATCTGGTGCAGGTTATAGCGGGCCTTGAGGTAGGCATCATAGGCCGCAGGCTGGACCCGCGGCTGGCCTTTCTGCGCGTTGGCAGGCCGCGTGTTTTCAGACAGGTTTAGCGCCAGATTGATTTCGCGGGCTATAGCCTGTGCGATATCGGCCTGCACGCTCAGCACGTCGCTCAGATCGCGCTCGTAGGTTTCAGCCCATAGCTGCGTCTGGTCGGCCAGGTGGATAAGCTGGGCCGTGATGCGAACGCGGTTGCCGCCGCGTCTGACTTTGCCTTCCAGAACGTAGCCCACGCCCAGGTCTTTCTTCATCTGCTCCATGGATTTGCTGCTGGAGTTGTAGTGTTCGGCCGTGGTGCGCGCGATCACCGCCAGCTCAGGCGCCTGCAAGCGCGTGATCTGGGTGATCATCTCTTCCGTCAGGCCATCGCTGAAATAGTCTTCTTCCGCGGCGCCGCTCAGGTTGCCAAATGGCAGCACCGCCAGCTTGATCTTGTCGGCCTGTCCATCCTGCTGCCCGACTGCTGTCCCGGCTCCCGATTGCTGGCGCGTGGTAAACCACTCCGTCAACTCGTTGCGATAAGCATAAATCGATCCCAGCTTGTCATGCAGGTGGCGATAGACTGGGAGCCCTTCTTTTTTTTCCCAGCGCTGAACGGTGCGGACGTCTCGCCGCAAATAGGCGGCAATTTCTTTCCAGGAATCAAGGCGATCAGCCGGGTTTCCGGTGCTCATGTGCGCGTTCGGCCATTCCTTTCGCGGGCATCCATCATACCCCACGACAATCAGCGGCAATCCCCTCCTGCCGCCTCTTGTCGCTTGAGGGCCAATTCTAACGAGAGATAGAGTCCAAATCGTAGGGAAAAGAGGAGGGCATTATGAAAAGACTTGATTCAGCCAGGAGCCTGCTGCTCTGCACCATGCTATTGCTCTCCGGGGTCGCCTTTTCCCAGGCTGTGCCCTGGTTTGATGAGCCTTTAGTTCAGAAGGATCAGACGCCGCTCGCCTTGCCCGGCGAGGCGAGCACGTTGCCGATCGCGACTATGGCGCCGCAACCTTCCACGGTGACCATACCCGCGGGGACCCGGGTGTTGATGGTCCTGAAGAGCCCGCTGCATACCACGTCGGGAACAGCGGGCTCCGGCATCTATCTGGAAACGCTTTATCCGGTGGTACAGGGCAACCGCGTGGTGATTCCGGCGCGCACGCAGGTACAGGGCGTGGTAGAAGCTAACCAGCGTCCAGGGCACGTCAAGCGCGCCTCAGAATTCCGCTTTCGCTTCACTACTCTCATTTTTGCCAACAACTATGTCGCGCCTATAGAGGGTGCGCTGCAAAGCATCCCCGGCGCAAAAAACATACGCACCCATGACCGGAACGGCACGCTCAAGCCGGTAGACCAGGCAGAAAAGGTGATTACGCCGGCTGCGGTAAGCGCTGTTGGCGGCGCGATTATTGGCGCACATCGGGGCTTTGGCATCGGTTTGCTTCCAGGCGCCGGCCTGGGCGCTGTCCTCGGGGTGGGATCGGTCCTGCTGAAACGCGGTGATGAGATCAGCCTCACGCGCGGAACCAACGTCGAGATGATCTTGCAGGCTCCTCTTACCCTGGAGGAGGCGCAGGTACCAAAGAACGCACGTTACATCGCGCCTCGCGCGGTGTCGTTCGAGCCGGTCAACGATTCCCTTGCAGTATCTCCGGAGGATAGCGGGAAGAAGCGCCGTCGAGAACATAGGACAGCAGACCTCTCTGAATTTCTGTTCTTTCCGGATTGAATTTCGAAAAGCCACGCTTCCGCAATGGGCGCGTTCCATCATTCGTAACGCAGAGCTATCATTGGATCCACCTTCGACGCCCGGTACGCGGGTATATAGCAAGCCAGCAGAGAAACCAGGGCCACAATGCCTGCCACCGCGGCGAAAGTCAAAAAATCCGTCGGTTTAATGCCGAACAACAGGCTGCTGAATGAAGTTGCGAAGCGCGCTCCAATCAGTGACAACACAATCCCAGCGGCCACACCGATGCCTGTGAGCCGCAGGCCGGATTTCAAGACCATGCCCACCACATCGCCGGGCGTCGCGCCCAGGGTGATTCGAACTCCGATCTCGTGCGTGCGCAGTGCCACTGCATAAGCAATCACGCCATAGAGGCCAACCGCTGTGAGCAACAGCGCAAGTCCGGCAAACGCTTCCAGCAGCATGGCCTGAAAACGGGGCGTGGCCACTGTGGCCGAGAGATATTCGTCCATGGTCTTGATGTCATAGAGCGGGAGGTCCGGGTCCATGGAGGAAACCGCGCTACGCACTGCCGAAGCGATACTGTGCGGCTCTACGCTGGTGCGCAGGCAAAACGTCATGGAACCGAAATTCAGTTGGGTATCGGGAATGTAGTACTCGGGCAGGTCCTCGACGTCGAGCTTGCGGCCCTTCACATTGGCAACCACGCCAATGACCTCGCGAGGCTGCGGCCTGCCGCTATTAGACGCGCCGGGCGTGATGTGCTTGCCCAGCACGTTTTCGTTCGGGAAAAAGCGCTGTGCGAATGCCTGGTTGACAATGACCACGCCCGGGGCCTTGTCAGTGTCATGCTCGGTGAAATCGCGCCCGCTCAGCAGCGGAATGTTCATGGTATGGAAATAGTTCGGCGTAGCGACCTTGATGTCGGCAGAAGGCTCCTCGGCGCGAGGCACGGGGCGGCCTTCGATCTGAAAAGTGATGATCGCGCCATTTCCGCTCAATGGCAGCGGCGTGACCGCCGCGGCCGAAACTACTCCGGGAATAGCTTGCAGGCGCGGCAAGAGCTGCGTGTAGAACTCGATCTGCTGCTGCTCTGAATATTTTTTGTCCGGCAGGTCAAAGGTGAGGGTCAGCACGCCGTGCGGGTTCATGCCGGGATCAACCGAAAGCATGCGGTGAAAACTGCGGAGCAGAAGACCGGCGACGACCAGCAGGGTCAAGCCAAGTGCGGTTTCAACCACTACCAGCGTTCCGCGCAGCCGCTGGTGTGAGCTGCCGGCGGTAGTGCCACGGCCTTCTTTCATGAACTCCGTGAGGTTCGGGCTGGAGGCCCGCAATGCAGGCGCCAGCCCAAAAATGACACTGGTAATCAAGGCGATCGCCGCCGTGAACGCCAGCACCGTCACATCCAGGCCGGCGCTCTGGATGCGCGGCAGGTCCGCGGCATTGAGACTGATGAAGAGTTTTAATGCCCACATGGCCAGAGGGACGCCCAGCATCGCTCCGCCCAGTCCGAGGACCAGGCTTTCCGTCAGCATCTGGCGGACCACGCGGATGCGCCTGGCGCCAAGCGCGGCTCGCACGGCGATTTCCCGGCTGCGCTTGCTGGCCCGCACCAGCAAAAGGTTCGCGACATTCACGCATGCAATCAGCAGCACCACAGCCACAGATACCAGCAGGATCACTAGCCGCGGGCGGTTGTTGCCCACCAGACGCTCGAGTTGGGTGATAACCGTGGCGTTGGGAAACTTCTTGTTGGTGTCAGGATATTGCGCGGCCAGATTGCCCGTGATCAGGTTCATCTCTTCCCACGCGCTCTCAACCGATGCGCCCGGCTTCAGCCTGGCCACCGCCTGCAGAAAATGTGCGCCGCGCTGCGAGGTCATAGCCGGCTGGTTCGTGGGATCTGTAGTCTCTGCATCGATAGCGAAAGTCCGCCAGAGCTGGGGCGGATTATGATCGAGTGGAAAAACGAAGCCCGCCGGCATCACCCCAACCACGGTGTAGCTCTGGTTATAAATGGTGATGGTGTGGTCGATGATGCTACGGTCGCCATGAAACGCCGATTGCCACAGTTGATGGCTGAGAACTACCACTCGCGTCCCGGGCTTCTCTTCGTCGCGGGTGAAGCCGCGTCCAAGCAGAGGCGGCGTACCCAGGACAGAGAAGAAGTCGCCGGAAACCATCTCTGCCGTCACGTGCAGCGGCTGTTCCAAACCGGTGAGCGTGACACTATCGCCGTGATAGGAGGCTATGCCGCTGAAAGACTTCGCGGCCGCACGCCAGTCGAGGAAGTCAGGATAGGAAATGGCGAAGGGCCGGGTGACGTCCTGCTGCTTGGAGAAAGCGGAAGTCACGTAAAGCAGCCGGTCAGACTCTGGAAAGGGCAGCGGCTTTAGCAATACTGCGTTCACAATACTAAAAATTGCGGTGTTAGCGCCAATCCCCAGCGCCAGGGTAAGCAACGCAATCAGGGTAAATGCAGGCGACTTGCTTAGCGTGCGCAGGCCATAACGCAGGTCTTGCAGGAGTGTAGTCACACTTCTCCCCTCGTATCGAAATTATGAGCTAATCGAATGAAAGCGGCCTTACGCCAGTTCCGCCGCCTGTTGTGCCGCTTCTGTCTCTTCCACTACCTTGCCGTCAAAGAGATGGATGGTGCGCTCAGCATGCTTGGCAAAGCGGGCGTCGTGGGTCACCATGCAGATGGTCGCGCCTTCACGGTGCAGGCTCTGCAACAGCTCCATCACAGCCTCCCCGTTGCGGGAATCCAGGTTTCCGGTTGGCTCGTCCGCCAGCAGGATGGAAGGCGATCCGCCCAGTGCTCGAGCCACAGCCACGCGCTGCTGCTGACCGCCGGAGAGCTGTGACGGATAATGCCGCATGCGGTGCGCCATCCCGACTTTCTCCAGCGCCTCCTGCACACGCTTCTTGCGCTCAGGAGAGGGCATGGAGCGATAGGTCAGCGGCAGTTCCACGTTCTCATAGACCGTGAGATCGCCGATGAGATTGAAGCTCTGGAAAATGAAGCCAATTTCCTGATTGCGGATGCGCGCGCGATCAGAGAAATCCAGCCCCTGCACCGGGCGGCTGTTCAACACGTACGATCCGTCCGTGGGAGAATCCAGCAGGCCAATGATGGAGAGCAGCGTTGATTTGCCGCAGCCGGACGGCCCGGCGATGGCCACGTACTCGCCCTTCTTGATATCCAGATGGATGCCGGAGAGCGCATGCGTCTCAACTTCATCCGTGTAGAAAATCTTGGTGACGTTCTCCAGATTGATCAATGTTTGTCCACTGGCCACGTTGTACTCTCCTCAAAAAAATGTTGGACTTGAAAGCTTCTATTTTTCCAGCCTGATTCGGTCCTGGTTGTCCCAGCGCGACATGTCAGAAAGGATCACCTTATCGCCTTCCTTAAGCCCGCCGACAATCTCGATAGTATTCACTGAGCTCCGTCCCAGCTCCACCTTCACCCGTGTTGCGGTTTTTTCATCGGGATCGATCTTGAACATCCCGACCGAACTCTTTTCCTGTCCAAAAGCGGGTCTGCCTACGTAGAGCACGTTGTCGAGCCGCTCGAGTGTGATCGTGCCATCCACGCTCAGATCAGGACGCGCGCCTTTCGGCGGCGGACCATCCAGCGTAACGTCCACTGTAACCGTTCCTGCCTGCACCGATGGATCAATGCGTGAAACTGTGCCTGCAACAACCCCGTTGTGCGTATCGATCTCGGCTTTCTGGCCTCTGATGATGTCCTTTGCCTGCGTTTCCGGAATCTTCAACTCAGCCTGGAGACGTTCCGGCTGCACTACCTTGGCCAGGATGGTTCCCTGTGCAACTCGCTGTCCTACCTGTACCGGGACCTCGGTTAAAACGCCCGCAATGCCGGCCCGCACTCTTAGCGAGTCCTTGTGCCGATGCTTCAACTGTGCCATCGCCTTTTTCTGGTCGATGGTGGCTTGCTGTACCGCAAGCTGCGTCTCAATGGCTTTGCTGCTTTCCGCAATCCGCTCTTCCTCGATCTTTTTACGCGTAGCCAGCTCGCGTTCCTTGCTCAAAGAGGCATCCAGCGCCGCCTTCGATAGCACGCCAATCTTGTGCAACTCCCGGTTTGCATCGGCGTCACGTTTGGCGTTTTCATATTCTGCCTCAACCGTTGCCGCTGCCGAACGCAGACTCATCAGGTCGCTGTTAATCTTCGCCTTGGTGTTGTGGTACTCCGCTTCAGCGGAGCGCAGTTCCAGGTCAGAACTCAGGGCTTCCTGTTCCACTTGCGGATTCGAAAGTTCCATAAGGACTGTGTCCGCTTTTACCGGCGCGCCGCCGGGCAAAACCAGGATTCGCTCCACTCGTACATCTGTCTCCGCAGGGATTAGACGGACGTCATCCGGAATTGGCGCTAATAATCCCAGTCCGTGGACCTGGCGCAGCATGGAGCCGCGTTTCACCGTATCCGGCCAAAGGGTGCCGGCATCAACACTTGGAGGCGCCGGTTTCAGCTTAGACACACCCAGGGTTACGCCCAGAACCGCAACCACAGCCACCACGATCATGGCCGCCTGCTTCCGGCGCTTTTTCCTCTTAACCGATTCGTCGCGAACTATATCCATTGAATTTGAGATATATGCACAAGGGGTGCCAAAATCTATGATACGGCAAGTTATTGACGCGCAAGGAGAAAATGTCGTTTGCGGACCCCTCCGCCGATTCCCTGCTGTTCGTTCCTGAAACCTGGTGTCCGAAAACGCACACCGCCCGGTTTCCGCTGCCAGGCCCTGTTTACCTTAGTATATAGACTAGAGCACCCGGCTTTAGTCATGCCAAAATCGGCCTTTAAACCCCGGCTTTTCTTCACCGATCAATACAGGATTACGTTGCCTG
>Ga0209647_1003646_pt1 | contig 11836 bp, 7 predicted proteins | sample GraSoi_2013_60cm_FD_185827 | JGI IMG/M metagenome (GOLD analysis project Ga0209647, IMG submission 185827) | Grasslands soil microbial communities from the Angelo Coastal Reserve, California, USA - Sample 9_17_2013_60cm (SPAdes) (version 2) | ecosystem: Environmental > Terrestrial > Soil >... | reverse complement strand
AATCACCACCGGGATCATCGGTAATCGAATGTTTTGGCCGCGCGTCATGATTCATCTCTCCTAGAAGCTTGTAAACGTGAGCGACGCGGTCGCACCGCTGGCCACGCTCGTGGTCTTGCTCTGCGTGGTATGTCCGGTCTTGGACACGGTGACCGTATACGTACCCACGGGGATCCAGTTCGTCGTGAATAAGCCCGTTGTGCCGGTCAAACCAGTTACAGTTGTTGCGATGGCGCCGCCGTTGATCGTGACCGTTGCCCCGCTCACCACGGCACCGGTTGATGTGACAACCTTCACAGATATTTTTCCGGCAGTCGCGAGCGGAATATTGAGAGTGCTGGTGGCGCCTCCGGTCACGTTCGCAGCCAGAGTTCGCGGCAGATAACCGTTTGCGCTCGCTGTGATGTTCTGGGTTCCGGCGGCGACATTGCTCAGCGTATAAATGCCGCTGGCGTTGCTGGTGGTCGATCCGCCGCTCCAACTGACAGTGGCTCCGGCAAGGGCTGCGCCATTCGATACGTTGGTTATTTTGCCCGTGACTGTTCCGCCGGCAGGCGCTGCTGCGAGCGTAAAATTCGCCGTGGTCGTGGCTCCGCCGTTTACTGTAACGCTCTGGGTCACGCTCTGGAAGCCGCTGGCTGAGGCCACAAGCTGTACTGTCCCCGCGGGAACGCCGGTGAGCGTGTAACTTCCTGACGCATCGGTGGTGGCTGTGCCTCCTCCGTAACCTACGGAGGCGCCCGCAATCGCCGCGCCGGAAGAGTTCTGCACTGCTCCCGTGATCGTTCCGCTGCTTGAAACCAGTGTGATCGCCGGCGCCGCCGTTGTGGTACCCGCGACAACGCTGACCGTCGTCGATCCTGATTTAAAACCAGTGAGAGAAGCTGTAATTGTGGTTTGACCAGCGGGCAAATTATTCAGGGCGTAACTGCCGTCAGCGGCCGTGGTCGTGTTTAACCCGCTGGCGCTTACTGACGCGCCGGAAAGCGCTGCGCCATTGCTGTCGACCACCTGGCCTGTGACGTTACCGGGATTCACCGGCTGTATCTGCAAGGTAGGGGCTTGCGTGCTTCCGCCCGCAGTGACCGTCACAGTCTCTGAGGCGCTTTGATATCCACCAAGCGCCGCGGTGAGAGTGGCCGAACCCGCTGGTACTTGCAAAGTGTAACCGCCATCGGCGCCTGTGATCGCCCCATTGCCCCCGGACGAAACAGATGCACCCTGGATCGGCGCGCCTGACGTGTTGGTGACCTTGCCGGTTACGGTTCCGTCAGTCACGGCGCTGGAAGAAATCTGAACCATGCTGCCGACGGAAGGCACGCCGGCAGCGTTCAGGATAAAGGTTGGCGTTGGCGGGCATGGCCACATTCAAACCGGTGCTGGTTTTGGTAAAGCCAAGACGCATGAAGCGCTGGCTCATATCGTTGGTATGCGTAGTTGAACCGGCGCGCAAGAGCGTGACTTGACTGATAGAAGCCGCATCCGGCGTGCCGACGAACACCGATTGTCCATACCTTGCACTGCTAGGCGCGGAGGCAATGCTCGGACGAGCGCCGGCAAACAAATATGGGGGCGAAAACAACTGAGCATTTGTCCCGCCAACGTTTCCGCCGGCGGAAAGCACACGGCCATCAGGCAAGAGCAGGGCCGTGGAATGATATCCACGATATTTGGCGATGCTTGCCATTACCGTGAATTGCCCGGTGGCTGGATTCCACATTTCCGCCGGCAGAACCGGTGTGGAGGAGTTATCGAACCCACTGCCACTGCTTCCGCCGACGATTAAAATTTTTCCGTCGGGCAGGATCACAGTGTTGTGCTGCCGTCGCGCAAAATGCATGGCGCCGGTAAACTTCCAGACTGGAGTCGCGGCGTTCAGATCAATGATTTCAGCCGACGCTGTGGGCGGGTTCGCGCCGCCTACCACCAGGACTTTGCCCGCGTCATACATCACCGCCGGACCATAGTCCCTGAAGCCGGTGAAATTCAAAACTGCTACGTTGCTCCATACCCCGGTGCCGGAAGTGTTTAGATACCGTGTCTGGCGGCTGGGCCCCGCATTGAAGACCTTGCCGTTCGGCGCGACCAGCATATTGGGATAAAGAGGTTGCGCGAGTTGTGCCGTCGTCAGATTGCGCCAGGTTCGGCTCGCCATCTGGAAAACCTGTGGCAGCGGATCCACGTTGGTATTTGAATTAATGTCGCCGGAGACGACCAGCACGTCGCCGTTCGGCAGGAGCGTAGTCGTCGGGTACCATCGGCCGGCATTCATATCGGGCACGGCGGCAAACGCATTTTTTGCGGGGTCATAAATCACGGCATGCGCATAGCCGGTGTAATCAGCAATATGCCCACCTGCGAGGAAGACTGTCCCATCCGCCAACTGCGTGTGCCCAGCGCAGAACAGCGCGTAGGCTGAGGCTGCCGTGGTGGTGAACGTATTGCTTGCCGGGTCCCAGAGGTACGGTTGCAATGATTCAGAATAATAGGAGATGAAAAATACTCGGCCGTCCGGCAGCAAGGTCGCGTGCACGGCTCGAGTGGGCCAGTTGGCTACGGCGGACCACTGGCCTTGAGCGGTGGCTTGGGCGTTACTGCGTACAGCTACCGGGGGAACGAGCAGAAGCAGGACGAAGGCAAACGCCCCTTTGCGAACAAAAGGGCATGCGTGGCGCACAGTGAAGGATAAGATTCAGCAACATTCGGCAGGGTTGTGCGATTTACCCGCATGGTTACTGCTTTTTCATGATTTGAGGTTTTTGGTGACGATGAGCAACTCTCGTGGGATAAAACGCTCACCCAAAAGACCTATTTTGCCGGCGGCGGCTCCAGTCGATTATGGAACTTTGACGCCAGACGCTCCGCCGCTTCCACCAGGTTGTTTTCTTTGGCCTTTTCCTTCATGGCGAACTTCACGCTCTCGGTCGCGGTCCACAGACCGCGTTTGTTCCGGGCATCGAAGACGGTCATCTTTACGTCCGTTGGCGAAATGTCTTTTCGCGTGGAGCTGGATTTTTCCTCGTGTCCGGTCTCTGGGGAAACCTTGGAAGAACTCGAAACCTGGACGCCGGAATCTCCCGTGGAAGAAACTTCAATGATCAGATCGGCTTTGTCTGGCGTCTCCACCAGCATGAATCGTCCCCAGCCTTCGAGTGTGGACTTGATTACCTCAAACGGAATTCTGCTGCCATGGGTCCGCACAAAAAAGACGTTCCTGGCCGATGCCAATCGCATGGACGGCGTCTCTATCACAGGCTTTTTTTCTGGAGGCTGCTGTGCCGCGGAGAGGCCCGCGCCGGCAATTATCAGCATTGCCACAAGACCAAATTCTGCCAGCCGGCGATCGGCCATTTCCGCCTCCAGGAACTCTTACTCTATGCAACGGCCCAGCCAAAGGCAAACTCTCTTGCCTGAAAATCTTAGTCCCCGATGAAATGTTTCCTGGCTTTGCCGCTCTGCATCTCAGATTACAATAGCGTCTTGTTTTATGGCTGACCGTCTGTATCTGAGTATCTGGTTCCCCAGCTTCCAGGAGCAGGAGATGATGCCGCGCCTACTCTCCGTGCTGAAGCAGTTCCCTTTCTCCGCCGAGCGCGCAGGAATCGGTTATCTGGCCGTGCGCAGCATCTCCTGGGACGAGCCGCTGGTCTTTGAGCAGACCTTTGACTATCGCGCTGACCCTGAGGTTGCCTTGGCCCTGGCCGGCGAGTTTCTGCACGAGGACAACGCTTACGAGCTCGACGTGCTCTGGGACCTCTGGGTCCCACAGCAGGAAGGCGATCTGGACGAAACCTGGGTACTGCGCCCCCAGACCGTCAAGATCATCGCTTTCGGAACTAAATTCGAAGACGCCACCTTCCAGCAGAACGGCCATATCCAGGTCGACTTCGGTCTGGACGCTCCATTCCTCTACGAAGAAGCAGACTTCACCAGCATTCTGGAGCAGCGCATCAAGGCCAACGTGCACAAGCTTGTGGCCTTCACCAGCGCGGTGGAAAAGAACTGCGGCATCAGCGGGCGCGTGTTGTGGTCAGAGTCAGAAGAAAACCTGGCGCAAAAGCTGATCGACCGGCTCCAAAAAGTGCAGTAACCCAAAACCTTGAAACACAAAGGAACAGGGGAAGCAGAGGAATGGAAATGAATGAAATATCTTCGGCAATCATTGCGGCGCATTAAAGGTACATTCTGCAATCGGACCCGGAGTTTTAGAAAGTGTGTATAAAACGTGTCTCCATCATGAGCTCAGACGCGCTGGTCTGAATGTGCAAGCCGAGGTTGCACTGCTTGTTGTATACGACGGCCTGCAAATGGATTCGGGTTTCAGAATCGATCTTCTCGTGGAAAACACCATTATCATTGAGCTCAAATGTGTAGAAGCCCTGTTGCCCATCCACAAAGCACAGCTTCTAACTTACCTGCGACTCGCGAACAAACCTCTGGGTTTATTACTCAATTTCAATGTTGTTCACATGCGCGATGGTATTAAACGAGTTCTAAACAATAAATATTGTGTTTCAGCGGCTGCTGGACGAAGTTAGCCCGCTCTATACGCTGGCCGCTATCTCCACTTTCCTCCTTTTCCTCTGTTCCTCTGTGTTTCAAAGGTTTTGGGTTTTATTTCGTTCTTCCTGCCTCCGTCTTCAGCTCTTCCGCGGCCGCTGCCTGTGCCGCTGCCAGTCGTGCGGTAAGCACGCGATAGGGCGAGCAGGAAACATAGTTCAGTCCCAGCTTGTGGCAGAACTCCACAGATGCCGGATCGCCGCCGTGTTCGCCGCAAATGCCGATCTTTAGCGTGGGGCGGCTCTTGCGTCCTTTCTTCACCGCTATATCCATCAGTTCGCCCACGCCTTCCTGGTCGATGGTGGCAAAGGGATCGCTCTTCAAGATGCCCCGCTCGATGTATGCCGGCAGGAATTTGCTGATGTCGTCGCGCGAGAAGCCGTATGCGGTCTGCGTGAGGTCGTTGGTGCCAAAACTGAAGAACTCGGCATCGCGCGCAATCTGGTCAGCCACTGAACACGCGCGCGGCAGTTCGATCATCGTCCCAACAAGATACTCCACGCGTGCTCCCTTCTCTTTGAAGACCTGCTCGGCCACCTGGCGAATGATGGCGCCCTGGTTCTCCATCTCTTTCATCATCCCGACCAGCGGAACCATGACTTCAGGGAACACTTTAATTCCGGCCTTGGAGACGTTCACCGCAGCTTCAAAGATGGCCCGCGCCTGCATCTCGGAAATTTCCGGATAGGTAATGCCCAGTCGGCAGCCGCGATGTCCGAGCATCGGGTTCAGCTCATGCAGCTCTTCCACGCGACGCAGCAGCTCGCGCGCCTCCTGCAATCGCGGCGACTTGGGATCTTTGATCTCAAGCTGCGCAATCTCCACCATCAACTCTTCGCGGCGCGGCAGGAACTCATGCAGCGGCGGGTCCAGCAGGCGGATCGTTACCGGGAATCCGTCCATCGCCTTGAATACGCCTTCAAAATCTTCACGCTGCACCGGCAACAGTTTGGCCAGGGCTTTCTTGCGCTCGGCTTCCGTGCGCGCCAGAATCATGTCACGCATATGTCCGATGCGGTCTTCGGCAAAGAACATATGCTCGGTGCGGCACAGTCCGATTCCTTCCGCGCCAAAGCTGCGCGCGGCAATGGCGTCACGCGGAATGTCGGCGTTGGCCCGAACGCCCAGCTTGCGGAAGGGCTCTGACCACTTCAGCAGCGTTTGCAGATCGGGATCATCAGGCTTGGCCGGCACTGTTCCGAGTTGGCCCTTGATCACGCGGCCAGTGGTGCCGTCGAGCGAGATCCAATCGCCTTCTTTCAGCCTGAGCTCGCCGACTCGCATTTCTTTCTTCTTGTCATCAACTTCAATCTCGCCTGCGCCCACAATGCAACATTTACCCATGCCGCGTGTGACCACGGCAGCGTGGCTGGTCATGCCGCCGCGCGAGGTCAGAATTCCCGCAGCCACTTCCATGCCGTGAATGTCTTCCGGAGTGGTCTCGCCGCGCACCAGGATCACCGGATTCTTCTGTGCTCCTGTACCGGCCGCTGTTACGGCGTCGTTCGCGGTGAAAACGATCCGCCCCACGGCGGCTCCCGGAGATGCCGGCAGTCCTTTCGCGATCACTTCCGCCGCGCCACCCCGCTCGTCGAGCTTGGGCACCAGGAAGTCATAAAGCTGGTTCGGCTCCACGCGGAAGATAGCTTCTTCCGGCTTGATCAGATTTTCATTCACCATGTCCAGGGCCACGCGAACGGCGGCGCGTCCGGTGCGCTTGCCGTTGCGCGTTTGCAACATATATAAGCGGCCTTCCTGGATGGTGAACTCAAAATCCTGCATGTCGCGATAATGTTTTTCCAGGCGCGTCGTGATGTCGCGCAGCTGGTCATAAACCTGCGGCATCAGCTTCTGCAATTCGCTGATGTGTACCGGCGTGCGTACTCCTGAAACCACATCTTCGCCCTGGGCGTTCATCAAAAATTCGCCGTAAAACTCTTTCGCGCCGTTCGCTGGATTGCGCGTAAAACCCACGCCAGTGCCGCTGGTCTCTCCCAGATTGCCAAACACCATGGCCTGCACGTTGACGGCCGTGCCCAGATCGTCAGAAATGTTGTTGATGCGGCGGTAAACCTTGGCGCGATCGTTGTTCCATGAGCGGAAGACGGCATTGCGCGCGCCTGTAAGCTGCTCCAGCGGGTTCTGCGGAAAATCATGCTTGGTGTGCTTGCGGACAATCTCTTTATACTGCGCGATCACTTCTTTCAGATCGTCCGCGGTGAGGTCGGTATCCAGTTTTACGCCACGCTTGTGCTTTTGCCCATCAAACACTTCCTCAAATTCGGCCTTGGGGATATCCAGCACCACGCTGCCGTACATCTGAATCAGGCGGCGATAGGAATCGTAAGCAAAGCGCTCGCCGCTCCTGCGGGCCAGCGCCTTCACGCTCTCATCGTTCAAGCCCAGGTTCAGAATCGTGTCCATCATTCCCGGCATGGAGAACTTCGCGCCGGAACGCACGCTCACCAGCAGCGGGTTCTCACCTGCGCCCAGCTTCTGTTTCTGCAACTCTTCCAGGCGCGCGAGCGCGGCCGTCATCTGCCGTTCCAGCAGATCGGAGACCTTGCCGGTCCTCATGAATTCGCGGCACGCGGCGGTCTGAATGGTAAAGCCGGGCGGCACAGGCAGGCCGGCATTGGTCATCTCCGCCAGGCCGGCGCCCTTGCCGCCCAGTTCGTCTTTCATCTTGCCGTTGCCTTCAGCGTGGCCGGCGCCAAAAAAGAACACGTATTGTGTTCCCGGTTGCGGTTGCATTGCTGCTTTGGTCTCAGGTTTGGAAAGAGGGGTCACGCTCATTGGCTGGTCTCCTGGAGGAAAGATGAAAGCTGGATTGCAGGCCGGATTGGGGCCGGTACGTAATCCTTTTATTTTACTAGCCCTCCGCGAAGCGTGCGAGTCTCAGACTTGTTAAGATTTGAAAAAATCTTCTCCGCGCGATTACCACTGTCACTCCGTTTGCAGATCAATCGCGCTTCATTTTTCGGCTCGACGGCTTCGATTTGGGCCATTTTGCCGCGATTTGATGCCTCTACACCGTCCAAAAAACTGAGAACCCCACGACCGCTCCCAAGAAACAAAAGCACTTCTTCAACCGGCTTCCAATTTTTCTGCGACGGTGCCCCCTCCCCCCTATGTACACCCAATTCGACCCAAGGTCACCCAATTCGACCCAATGCTGAGAGCATCGGCAGAGGGTCGCAACATCTAAGTCGCAAATCGCTGGTCCTGGGTCGCTGCCGCAGGTTGTTCGTAGATGACTGCCTTCTCGTTTGTGCCTCTTTCTAAGAATTTCGTTACTTGAGAGTTGCCATCCCGAAAGGTCCGTAAATTTGGCTGCGTTTCCTTCAGCAGCCAAATAGGACCCGAGGGATCGGCTCCGCTGCTGCCGCAGGACCTGAAGATAAATTTTCATGCCTGTTTGGGACCGGCATCCCGGTCATGACGACTCCGAAAGTTCGACTGTTTAAAGATCAGAAATTGAAAATTGAAGCCTCTCATGCTCCAGTCCCGCGACGCGGGACGGATGATAATAGCCCGGTCACGTTTCCGAGGCGCGCTTGCGCGCTGAGGAATAAGTGCCGGGTCACAAACAAAAATGACCCCTCCGCTCTGCCGAAGGCCCGCGCGCAGCGCAGCGGAGCGCCGTCGAAATAGAAGGCGCCCAAGGCTAGGACGAACATCGCCGCCCTTTGGTGTTTCTTATTGTATCGCTTTATATTCGCCTTGGCAAGCTCTTTGGTGCGGGCGCTCAAATTGTGATTATTTGGCTTCCGGGGCGAGTTCTGACAGATCCGCAATGGTATTGAACGTTTCCAGCAGGTAATTGAGCAACCCCAATCGTTTTGCTCGAACATCCGGATCGTCCACCATGACCATCACAGAATCGAAGAACCTATCGACTGGTTCCCTGACCTTCGCTAATTCCCGAAAGGCCTCGACATATTTGCGCTTCTTTCTAAGTGGCAAATAGGAGGCTGCCAACCGTTGAAACTCTTTCCAAATCGCAATTTCCGCGTCGGATTTAAATTTCTCTTCCGCCTGGAGTTCTGAAACGACAAAACCCTTTTCCTTGGCTTGGCGAACGATGTTCTTGATTCTCTTGAAGGCTATGAACAGCGGTTCAAACTCCGCCGAACTACAAATCGCAGCAACCGCTTTCGATCTTTCAATCAGGTCTGGTACTTCATCATCTCCGCGGTCATAGGCCCCGGCCAAAACTGCATTGACTGCGTCATAGCGAAAATTACGAACGTCCCGCAAATAAAACTGCAGCCTCTCCTTGAAGAATTGACAAATTTCTACAGCAATAGCGCCAACGTCCTTTTTAAATTTCTTTGCGGCTTCTGTCCCTTCGTACGCTTGCAACGAATCGCGAATAAGATTGCCCAATCGCAGTGGTAGCCCATGGTCAGCGAGAACCTTTACGATTCCGTTGGCTTGACGACGCAATGCGAATGGATCCTTAGATCCAGAAGGAATCAGATCCAACGCAAACATGCCTGCAATGGAATCCGCTTTATCCGCGATCGACAATATCGCGCCTTCCAGCGTTCGCGGTGCTGAATCCTCTGTGGACTCCGGCTTGTACTGGTCGTAGATCGCGGTGGCGACATGTTCCGGCAAGCCCTGGGCTTTTGCATAGAGACCGCCGATAATGCCCTGGAGTTCCGTGAACTCTTTCACCAGCTCCGTCGTTAGATCAGTCTTAGCAAGCCATGCTGCATCTTGAAGTTCGGCGGAATTGACCTTCACCCCAGATCTTGCGAGCTTTTCTCCCAGATTCACCACGCGTTCTGCTTTGTCGAAATAATTGCCAAGGTCCTTCTGGAAGGTAACGGCCTTGAGCATTTGTATCCTCTGACGTAGCGGCGTTTTCTGATCGGTGTCCCAGAAGAACCGCGCGTCGTTGAACCTTGCCCGCAGAACGCGCTCATTGCCATGACGAATGAGTCCGTCAGGATCGCCGTCTGTATTCAGCACCGCAAGAAAGTGCGGAGCCAGCTTGCCGGAAGCGTCTTCGACAGCAAAGTATTTCTGGTGATCGCGCATTACCGTAACCAGCACTTCTTCCGGCAGCGATAAATATTCTTTATCGAAGCTGCCCAGAATCGCCGACGGCCACTCCGTCAGGTTCACCACGGTCTTCAACAGTTCGGCATCTTCTCGCCAGCGCGCACCTGGCACTGTACGCGTAGCGGCATCCAGCGCTTTGCGGATCTTGTATTCACGCTGACTGGAATCAACAACCACATGAGCACCGGTAAGTGCGGCTTCATACGCGTTTGCTTGCGAGATTCGCTTTGCGCCTGCGCCCAGAATCCGATGGCCAAAGGTTTCGTCTCCCGCGCTAAGGCCGGCGAATTCCATGGGAACGATCTGATCGCCGAAAATTGCCAGCAGCCAGCGCACCGGCCTTACAAACCGCTCCGGCTTGCCTGCCCGCCAATACATATTCTTGGGCCAATAGATGGCGATTTCTTTGGGAACGGCCTCCGCCAGAATCTCTGCTGCGTGGCGGCCCTTTCGCGTGACGGTAGCGGCCAGGTACTCGCCCTTGGGATTCGTTACCTTTTCCAAAGCCGTAACGTCAACGCCCACCTTTTTGGCGAACGCTTCGGCGGCCGGCGTAGGCTTGCCATCCTTATATGCGACTTTGATCGACGGTCCAGTTACCTGCTCCGTGACGTCGGGTTGGTGCGTGGGAATATCCGAAACTCGAAACGCCAGCCGACGCGGGGTGGAGTAAGAGGCGTAAGCCGCCCAACTGCTTTCATCCTCGACCGGCTTTCCCCCAGACGGCTTCATCAGCGACTCGCGCACCAGCAACGCCGCCATCCGCTTAACCAGCTCGCTCCGGGCATCATCGATCATCCGTGCGGGAATCTCTTCCGTGCCGATCTCCAGCAGAAAGTCAGGCATCAGGCCGCCCCTCCCTTCTGCTGCTTCACTGCTTCACCGGCAATATTCTGTTGCACGACGTATGCCTTCGCCAATCCCACAGCAAGCTGGCGGATGCGGGCGATTACACCCACGCGCTCCGTCACAGAGATAGCGCCGCGAGCATCGAGCAAATTAAAAAGATGCGAGCACTTCAGGCAAAGCTCGTACGCTGCGAGCAACGGGAAGCGCTGTTTCTCAGAGGAGCCTGCGTTCTTATCAGCAAGCATTGCGTTGAACTGGCTGATCAGCGCCTGCGACTCGCCTTCATAAAACTCGAAATGCTTCCATGTCTTTTCCACGTCGGCTTTCTCAAAGTTGTAGACCGACATCTGCAACTCATCGTGATAACGCACGTCGCGATACTTCACTTCCACGCCGCTCTGGGGATCGCGCGCCCACACGATGTCATAAATGCTGTCCACATCCTGAAGAAACGCCGCGATCCGCTCCAGGCCATAAGTCAACTCGGCGCAGATGGGGTCAAGGTCGATCCCGCCGCACTGCTGGAAATACGTGAACTGCGTGATCTCCAGCCCGTCCAACATTACCTGCCAGCCGACGCCCCAGGCCGCCAGCGTCGGGGCTTCCCAGTTGTCTTCTTCAAACTTGATGTCGTGCTTGCGCAGATCAATGCCGATGGCCGCCAGCGATTCCAGATAAAGCTCCTGCACGTTCTCCGGCGGCGGCTTCAGGACCACCTGCAACTGCATGTGCTTATAAAGACGATTGGGATTGTCGCCGTATCTTCCATCGGCCGGGCGGCGCGAAGGCTGCACATACGCCACTTTGTACGGCTTCGGCCCCAGCACGCGCAGGAAGGTTTCCGGGGCCATGGTGCCCGCCCCGACCTCAATGTCATACGGCTGCTGCAACACGCATCCGCGCTCCGCCCAGAACTTCTGCAGGCTGAGGATGAGTTCCTGGTATGTAGGGGCTGCGGCGTTAGACATGCGAAGTTATTAATTTATCAGAAGAAAGCACTCAGCATTCAGCACACAGCATTCAGTCCCGAAGCAGCCTGACTGCAATGGGCGCAACGGTGGCAAAGTGAAACAGGAATGAACTTTCCTCCTTTTGCGTCCTTCGCGCTCTTTGCGGTGAGATTGATTTTGGCTGAATGCTGATTGCTGAGTGCTGAATGCTACTCATTAAACTCCGCTCGGTAATCCGGATCAGGATGTGCCCAGTTTTTGCCGAATTCGGCGCGCAGCTTCTTCTGGTCTGCGGCCAGAATCTTCCAGTTATGCAGCGTGTCCGGCTCCTGGGCCGCGCGGATGAACGGCGTAGGTTTCCCCTTACTGATATCAGGACGGACCTCGATCACCTCGGCCAGGCC
>Ga0209647_1003645_pt1 | contig 11837 bp, 10 predicted proteins | sample GraSoi_2013_60cm_FD_185827 | JGI IMG/M metagenome (GOLD analysis project Ga0209647, IMG submission 185827) | Grasslands soil microbial communities from the Angelo Coastal Reserve, California, USA - Sample 9_17_2013_60cm (SPAdes) (version 2) | ecosystem: Environmental > Terrestrial > Soil >... | reverse complement strand
GAGAGCGTGATTGAGAAAATGGCTGATCAGGAAGCCGAACATGATCAGCCCGGAGACCAGCCTGACGCGTCGTATCACCCCATAATCTCCCTCATTGCGTCGCCACCCTGTCGCCCGCTTCTACGGCCGGTCTCATGATCGGGTCCATTTTGACGAATATGAACGCAAATTAACTTGCAAATCTCGCCTCTTCGCCTAAATCGGGCGGGCCCCGGGGTGGTTTGAGCGGTGCGCCAGCGGAAAGACTGGCCGCAAGCGCCGGTTATTCCTGCTATATCACCATCGTCGCGAAACCGGGCATTGGGAGGGTGCTTCTTTGAGTGAGATGATCGAGGTCAGGAACCTCGCCAAGCATTTCGGCTCCATTGTCGCCGTCGACGATGTGAGCTTCACGGTGGCGCGCGGCGAGGTGCTCGGCTTTCTCGGCCCCAACGGGGCCGGCAAATCGACGACGATGAAGATGATCACCGGCTTTCTCGCCCCCTCTTCCGGCACCGCGATCGTCTGCGGCGCCGACGTCACCCGCGATGCGATCGCGGTCAAGCGCAAGATCGGCTACCTGCCCGAGGGCGCCCCCGCTTATCCCGACATGACGCCGGCCGGGTTCCTCGACTTCATCGCCCATATCCGCGGCTTTGCCGGCGCCGAGGCGAAGAAGCGGGTGGCGCTGGCGGTCGAGCGCGTCGCCATCGGCGAGGTGCTGTTCCAGCCGATCGACACGCTGTCCAAGGGCTTCAAGCGCCGCGTCGGCATCGCCCAGGCGCTGCTCCACGATCCCGAGGTGCTCATCATGGACGAGCCGACCGACGGGCTCGACCCCAACCAGAAGCACGAGGTACGTCGCCTGATCGCCGAGATGGCGCCGGACAAGGCGATCATCATCTCGACCCATATTCTGGAGGAGGTCGACGCGGTATGCAGCCGCGCCATGATCATCGCCCATGGCAAGCTGCTCGCCGACGGCACGCCCGGCGCCCTCGAGGCGCGGTCGCGCCGCCACAACGCCGTCCGCCTGATGCTGGCGGCGGCGGACGAGGAAGCGGCAGTCGTCGCGCTCGCCGAATTGCCCGACGTCGCCGCGGTCGAGCCGGTGGATGACGGCGAGGGCCACGCCCTTCTCGTCTTTCCGCGCGAGCGACGCTCGATCATCGGCGCCGTCACCGATCTTTTGCGCAACCGCCACTGGGAGGCGCAAGCCCTGCGGGTCGAGCGCGGCAGCCTCGACGATGTTTTCCGCCAGATCACGATGGCACACTGACGGGTTCCGAGAGACACCTCCATGCACAGCATCGGCACGATCTTCCGGCGGGAGCTGGCGAGCTATTTCGCGACGCCCCTCGCCTATATCTTCATCGTCATCTTCCTGGTGATGGCCGGCGATCTCACCTTCGTCCAAGGGTCGTTCTTCGAGCGCGGTCAGGCCGATCTCCAGCCTTTCTTCACCTTCCATCCCTGGCTCTATCTGGTCCTCATCCCGGCGCTGTCGATGCGGCTCTGGGCCGAGGAGCGCAAGAGCGGCACGATCGAGCTCTTCCTCACTTTGCCGATCTCGATGATGTCGGCGGTGCTCGGCAAGTTTCTCGCCGCCTGGACCTTCGCCGGCATCGCCCTGGCGCTCACCTTTCCCTTCTGGATTACCGTCAACTATCTCGGCAGTCCTGACAATGGCGTCATCCTGGCGAGCTATGTCGGTAGCTTCCTGATGGCCGGTGCCTTCCTCGCGGTCGGCGCGTGCCTCTCGGCGCTCACCAAGAACCAGGTGATCGCGTTCGTCATCACCACGACCGCTTGTTTCCTGTTCATCGTCAGCGGCGCCGGCAACGTCCTTAACGTCTTTCAGGGTTGGGTATCCGAGAGCGTGCTGCAGACCATCGCGTCCTTCAGCTTCCTCACCCATTTCACGGCGATCACCCGCGGCGTCATCGATGCGCGCGACGCCGTCTATTTCCTCTCGGTGATCGGCGCTTTCCTGCTCGCCAATGCCGTGCTCGTCGATCTCAAGAAAGCGGATTGAGGCGCACGACATGAACCGCTCCCTGACTGCCATTCTCGCCCTGATCTGCGCTGCCGTGCTGTTCGTCGGCATCAACGTCATCGCCGACAAGACGCTACGCTCGGCGCGCATCGATCTGACGCAGCAGCGCCTCTTCACGCTGTCCGACGGCTCACGCACGACGCTCGCCAAGATCGACGAGCCGATCACCGTGCGCTTCTACTACTCGAAGCGCCTCGGTACCGAGATTCCGACCTACGCGCTCTATGCCCAGCGCGTGCGCGACATGCTCGAGGAATATGTCTCGCTGGCCAAGGGCAAGATCCGGCTCGAGATCCTCGAGCCCGTGCCCTATTCGGCGGTCGAGGATCGCGCCGTCGCCTTCGGCCTGCAGGGCGTGCCGATCGATCAGGGCGGCGAGCAGGTCTATTTCGGCCTGGCGGCGACCAACTCGACCGACGACCAGCAGGTCATCCCCTTCTTTCAGCCCGAGCGCGAGCGCTTCCTCGAATACGATCTGACCAAGCTCATCCATTCCCTCGCCTTCCCGAAGAAGACGGTGGTCGGGCTGATCACCGCGCTGCCCGTCGAGGGCGACATCATGGCGGCGATGCAGGGCAGACCGATGCAGCCCTTCGCCATCATCGAGCAGCTGCGACAGCTCTACGAGCTGCGCACGATCGGTAGCGACCTCGACAAGATCTCGCCCGATATCGACGTGCTGATGGTGATTCACCCGCAGAATCTGTCGGACAAGACGCAATACGCCATCGATCAATTCGTGCTGGGCGGCGGACGGGCGCTCGTCTTCGTCGACCCGAACTCGGAAATCCAGCAATCGCGGCCCAGCCAGTTCAACCCGCCGGGCTCGCCGGCCGGCAGCAATCTCGACAAGCTGTTCGCCGCCTGGGGCCTGCAGATGGTGCCCGATGCCGTGGCCGGCGATCGCTTCGCCGCGCGCAAGGTCAATGCCGGTTCGGCGAGCCGCGTTCAGGCGGTCGACTATGTCGCCTGGCTCAATCTGCGCAGCGCCAATTTCGCCAAGGACGATACGATCACCGCCGATCTCGGCCAGATCAACATGGCGACGTCCGGCATATTGCAGCAGCGTGACGGCGCCAAGACCAAGTTCGAGCCGCTGATCCAGACCTCGCCCGCGGCGATGAAGATCGCGGCAGAGAAGTTCCAGGGCCCGATCCCCGATGTCGTCGGCATTCTCAATTCCTTCAAGCCGGAGAACGCCCGCTTCACCCTGGCGGCGCGCATCACCGGCGAGGTGCAGACCGCCTTCCCCGACGGCCCGCCGAAGCCGCCCGAGAAGAAGGACGACAAGACGGATGAAAAGCCGGAGGACAAGAGTGCCGCCGCGCCGGCGGCAGACGCCGCCAAGGCCGAGGCGCCCAAGGATCCGCAGCTGATGCAGTCGAAGCAGCCGATCAATGTCGTCGTCGTCGCCGATACCGACATCCTCGACGACCGGCTATGGGTGCAGAGCTCGGATTTCTTCGGCCAGCGCGTCACCGTGCCGATCGCCAATAACGGCGATTTCGTCGCCAACGCCGTTGAGGCGCTCGCCGGCGGCAACGATTTGATCACGCTGCGCAGCCGTGGGACCTCGGCACGGCCTTTCGAGGTCGTGCAGAACATCCAGCGCGATGCCGACAGCCGCTATAGCGCCAAGGAGCACGAGCTGCAGGACAAGCTCAAGGCGACCGAGGCGAAGATCAAGGATCTCAAGAGCGACAAGTCGGGCAACGTGCAGCTGACCTCCGAGCAGACGGCGTCGCTCGAGGGCTTCCGCCGCGAGATGCTGCAGACGCGTCAGCAGCTACGCGACGTGCAGCTCGCTCTCAACCAGGAGATCGACCGGCTCAAGGCGCGTTTGCAGTTCTTCAACATCGCCCTCATCCCGATCCTCGTCGGCATTGTCGCTGTCATCGTCGGCATCACGCGGCTGCACCGGCGCAAGCGTCGCGCCGTGATCGGCTGAGCAGGAGGATCATCCGATGCAAACCAAGGGACTGATCGCTCTCCTCGTCGCCGCCATCATCGTCGCGGCATCGGCCGTCGCGCTGTCGCTCGGCGGCACGCAAACCGTCGCCGAAGCCGGCAGCGGCCAAGTCGTGCTCGCCGGACTCGCCGGCAAGATCGGCGACGTCGCAGGGCTCAAGATCAGCGGCGCCGGCGGCACCGTCACGCTGCAGCGCCAGGACCAAGGCTGGACCATCGCCGAGAAAGGCGGCTATCCCGCCGATCCGGCGAAGATCCGCCAGGTCCTGCTCGGCTTCGCCGAGCTCACGCTGGTCGAGCCGAAGACGCGCAGCGCCGATTCCTACAACCGACTCGACGTCGAGGATCCCGGCAAGGAGGGCGGCCATTCCCGGCTCGTCGAGATCGCCGATGGGACCGGCGGCAAGCTCGGCGCGCTGATCGTCGGCAAACGTCGCCCCGACCGGCTCGGCAGCGGCGCCGACGGGCTCTATATTCGCCGCCCCGGCGACGCCCAGTCATGGCTGGCGCAAGGCTCGGTCGAGCTGCCGACGGAGATCAAGGATTGGCTCGACAAGAAGATCGTCAGCATCGCCCCCGCGCGCATCAGCAAGGTCACGCTGACCCATGAAGACGGCAGCACGCTGGTCATCGCCCGCGACAAGGAGGACGGCAAATTCGCCGTCGAAGGAGCCCCGGCGGACAGTAAGTTGAAGAGCGACGCGGTAGTCGCCGAGCCGGCCGGCGTGCTCGACGGGCTCGAGCTCAGCGACGTCCGCCCGGCGGCCGAGGTGGAATTTCCCGGCAGCGGGCTGTCGCGCGCCGAGTGGGTGACGTTCGACGGGCTGACCGTCATCGGCGAGACCTTCGACAAGGACGGCGCCGGTTGGCTGCGGCTGAAGGCGAGCGGCAGCGACAAGGCGGCGGACGAGGCGGCCGCCATCAATGCCAGGACGGCGAGCTGGGCCTATGCCGTCTTCCCGTACAAGAGCAATGCGATGAAGACCAAGCTCGCCGATCTCGTCGAGACGCCGAAGGGTTCGTGAACAACCCGATCTCGCCCTGTATCGGGGTCTGCATCATCGACCCGGCGAGCGGCTTCTGTCTCGGCTGCGCGCGCACCATTCCGGAGATCGCCGGCTGGCTGGATTTTCCAGCCGAGGAAAAGCACCGCATCCTCGCCGTGCTCGCCGAACGGAAGCAGCGGCCGGAAAACTAGCGCGGGTAGCTTCCGGTGTAGCCGGAATAACGCTCCGGCTGCGTCTTCGGGAAGCAATCGACGACGGCAAGCGTGCGATAGCAATAGACGACCGGAATCGGCGGCGGCGGCGCGGTGGCCGCGATCGGCGAGGTGTAGTGGCCTAGCGGCAGCTCGTCGAGCCCCAGAATCTGCGGCCATTGGGTGCCCGGGCCACGGTCAGGCGGCGGCGCGAATTCGGCACGGTTCTGCCACATATTGCAGCCGGCAAGCGCCACGACGAGGGCGATGACGGCGAGGCGCGCGGTGCAGTTCGGGATCATGGCTTACCTTGTAGCGGCCGGGCGGTTAATCTTCCGTTTACGAAGCGCCGGCCCATCCGATCGACCGAGGAGCGTACGATGAAACGCGTTTGCGTGGCGATCCTGAGTCTCATGCTTGCCGGTTGCGCCGGCAGCAATGCCGACCGATGGAGCAAGCCGGGCGTCAAGGCCGAGACGGCGGAAAGCGACCTGTCCGATTGCGAGGACCAGGCACGCAGCGCGACCCGGCGCGATGCCGGAATCGATGCCGATATCCTGGCGAGCCGCGGCGGGGATTGGCAGCGTGCCGGCACGCTCGGCATCAAGCGCGACGACATGGCCAATTCGAATCGGGCGTTCGGCCAGCAGATCATCGGCCGCTGCATGGCCGCCAAGGGCTACAAGCCGGTACCGTAACGCGCGGCGCGGCCGTCAGGAGCGATTGCCATGGATTTGACGCTCACCGGCGAGCAACAGGCGATTCGCGACGCGGTGGCGCGGCTCTGTGCCGATTTCGCAGCGGAATATTGGCTGGAGAAGGATTCGTCGGGCGACTTCCCGCACGAGTTCCACGCCGCCATGGCGGCGGCCGGCTGGCTCGGCATCGCCATGCCGACGGAATATGGCGGCGCCGGCCTCGGCATCATCGAGGCGGCCATCATGATGCGGGCAGTCGCCGCGTCGGGCGCCGGGTTCTCGGGTGCTTCGGCGATCCACATGAATATCTTCGGCCTCAACCCGGTGGTCATGTTCGGCAGCGCCGAGCAGAAGCAGCGCTTCCTGCCGCCGCTCATCGCCGGCACCGAGAAGGCCTGCTTCGCGGTGACCGAGCCCGATGCCGGGCTCGACACCACGCATATCGCGACGCGGGCGGTGCGCGACGGTGCCGACTACGTCATCTCCGGCCGCAAGGTGTGGATCTCGACGGCACAAATCGCCGACCGCATGCTGATCCTGACGCGCACCGCGCCGCTCGATGCGGTGGCCAAGCCGACCGACGGGCTGACGCTGTTCTACACCGCTCTTGACCGCAGCAAGATCGAGATCCGCGAGATCGCCAAGATGGGACGCAAGGCGGTCGATTCGAACATGCTGTTCATCGACGGGCTGCGCGTGCCGCAGGCTGACCGCATCGGCGAGGAGGGCAAGGGGTTCCAATACATCCTCCACGGGATGAATCCCGAGCGCATCCTGATCGCCGCCGAGGCGGTCGGGCTCGGCCAGGCGGCGCTGGCGCGGGCCAGCGCCTATGCGAAGGAACGCGTCGTCTTCGGCCGCAAGATCGGACAGAATCAGGCGATCCAGCACCCGCTGGCGGAGAGCTGGATGGAGCTGCGTGCCGCCGAGCTGATGGTGATCGACGCGGCCGGCAAGTACGATCGCGGCGAAGCCTGCGGCGCCGAGGCGAACGCCGCCAAATACCTCGCTGCCGAGGCCGGATTCCGCGCCTGCGAGCGGGCGATCATGACGCATGGCGGCTACGGCTATGCGCGCGAATACCATGTCGAGCGCTATCTGCGCGAGATGCAGATCGCCCGTATCGCGCCGGTCACGCCGCAGCTCATCCTCTGCCACATCGCCGAGAAGGTGCTCGGTCTCCCCCGCTCCTACTGACACGCATACCGCATTGCACAAACTTTAAGCAGACGCGACATCGTTGAGCGCTGCCCGGCAATGCGACCGCAGCGCGCCGCGACGACGAGCGGCGAAACCTCTTGATACGCCACAATAAGTGTCCTCAAGGGCGTGTCATTGCGGTTGGCATCGGCATTGCTTGGCTCCTGGCGTATGGGAGCAGGGCAAAGGGATGAGCGACGGATCAGGTTTCACGGACGAGCAGAAGCAATATCTCGAAGGGTTCCTGAGTGGGTTGGCGCGCAAGCTTGCCGTCGAGACCCCTCAGCCTGCTGCCGGCGTCGCGTCGACTCTTCCCGAGCGCCCGGAAGACATCCACCGCCTCGCCCAGGACCGCTTTCTCGCCGCCGGCCGCAAGCTGGTGCCTGAGGAAGAGGCAAAGCGCCGCAAAGACCCGTTTGCGATGTGGGACGAGATCGTCGCGAACGGCGCCGCGCAGCGTTTTCCCAAGGGCACCGACGTCTTCCTGCACAAGTTTCACGGCCTTTTCTACGTCGCGCCGGCGCAGAACTCGTTCATGTGCCGCCTACGCATGCCGGGCGGTATCTTGTCGGCAACGCAGCTCGCCGGGCTAGCCGATGCCGCCGAGCGTTTCGGCGGCGGCTATACCGACGTGACGACGCGCGCCAATCTGCAGATCCGCGAGATCGCCCCCGGCCATGCCGCCGAGCTTCTGATGGCGATCCTGGAGCTCGGCCTGACCTCGCGTGGCGCCGGCGCCGACAATATCCGCAACGTCACCGGCAGTCCGACGGCCGGGATCGACCCCCAGGAGCTCATCGATACGCGGCCGCTTTGCCGCGCCTTGCACCATTACATCCTCAACCATCGCGAGTTCTACGGCCTGCCACGCAAGTTCAATGTCGGCTTCGACGGTGGCGGCCAGGTCGCCGTGCTCGAGGACACTAACGATATCGGCTTCGCCGCCGTCGCCGTCGATGAGGGCGAAGCCGTGCCGGCGGGCGTCTATTTCCGCCTGCTGCTCGGCGGCATTACCGGGCACGGCGATTTCGCGCGCGATACCGGCGTCCTGCTCAAGCCGGAGGAATGTCTGCCGGTCGCCGCTGCCATTATCCGCATCTTCATCGCCGAGGGCGACCGCACCGACCGCACCAAGGCCCGTCTCAAATACGTGCTCGATCAGTGGGGCGTGGAGAAGTATCTCGCCGAGACCGAGGCCCTCCTGCCCTTCAAATTCAAGCGTTTCCCCCTGGCCGCCTGCCGGCCGCGCCCGCCGCAGGCCAAGCACGGCCATATCGGCATCCACAAGCAGCGCCAGGAGGGGCTGCACTATATCGGCATCGTCCTGCCGATCGGCCGGCTGACCGCCGCGCAGATGCGCGGCCTCGCCGGGATTGCGGCGCATCACGGCAGCGCCACGCTCCGCCTGACCGTCTGGCAGAACCTCATCGTCTCGGACATTCCGACGGCCGCGCTCGCCGCCGCGCAGGCTGCGATCAAATCCCTCGGGCTGGATTGGACGGCGAGCCATCTGCGCGGCGGACTCATCGCCTGCACCGGCAATACCGGCTGCAAGTTCTCGGCGAGCGACACCAAGGGCCACGCCGCGGCGCTGATCGAGCATCTCGAGGCGCGGCTGACCATGGACCAGCCGCTCAACATCCACCTCACCGGCTGCCCACATTCCTGCGCGCAGCACTACATCGGCGATATCGGCCTGCTCGGCGTGCGCGTTCCTGAGGGCGAGGACACGGTCGAGGGCTACGCCGTCAATGTCGGCGGCGGCGCCGGCGCGCAACGCCGCATCGGCCGGGAGATCTGGCCCGCGATTCCCGCCGCGCAGCTGCCGGAGCGGATCACGACGATGCTGCGCGCCTATCTCGCCGAACGGCGCCCGGCGGAAAGCTTCCAGGATTTCGCCGATCGTCACTCGGTCGACGAGCTGAAACGCCTGTTCGACGCCGCGCCGGCAGCGGCGGCGTGAGGCGATGAGCTACATCGCCCCGATGATCCCCGAGAACGCGCCGTTCGATGCGGCGCAACGGGCCTGGCTCAACGGCTTCCTCGCCGGCCTGCTGAGTCCCGGCGACGGGAGCGGCGGCGCGTCGGGTGCGCCTGGGCAAATCGGCGACGCCACCATGGCCGGCCGGGCCGCCGACGAGCCGGAGGATTTCCCCTGGCACGATCCGACGCTCGAACTCGAAGCGCGGCTTGCCCTTGCCGCCGGTAAGCCGCTCGAGCGGCGGCTCATGGCCGCGATGGCGCAGCTCGATTGCGGCCAGTGCGGCTATCTCTGCCAGACCTATGCCGAGGCGATCGCGCGCGGTGCCGAGACGAGCCTGACGCGGTGCGTTCCCGGCGGCCGCGCCACGTCTCGCATGCTGAAGGAGCTGTTCGCCGCGCCGCCGACGGCGGTGATCGCCGCCGCGCCGGCCGCGCCGCCGGAATCCGCCGCGGATGCCCCGACGCACTTCGTGGCGCGGCTCGAAGCCGCGACGCGGCTCAACCGCGACGGCTCGGAGAAGGACATCCGACATGTCGTCTTCCGCACCGCCGAGACCGGCATCGGCTACGAGGTCGGCGACAGTTTCGGCGTCCACGCCGCCAATGCCGCCGAGGAGGTGAACGCCATCATCGCCCGGCTCGGCGCCCGGGAGGACGACGCGATCGATTGCCCGGATGGCAGCCGGCGCAGCCTGCGCGAGGCGCTGACCCTCGCCTGCGATATCGGCCGCCCCTCCGACGCGGCAATCGAGGTGCTCGCCTCGCGCGCTCCCGACCATAACGATTCCGAGCGTCTGCAAGCCCTCGCCGAAGGTTATCCCGGCGCCGGCCCCGAGGGTGCGGATCTGCTCGAATTGCTCGATACCTTTCCATCGGCAAGGCCGCCCGCTCAGGAGCTGGTGCTGGCGCTCGACACTCTGCAGCCGCGCCTCTACTCGATCGCTTCGTCGCCGAAGATGAAAGCGGATGAGGTGCATCTCACCGTCGCCCGGGTGCGCTATCAGCAGCGCGGCCGGCTGCGCAAGGGCATCGCCTCGAGCTATCTTACCGAGCGGGTCAGCCCGGGCGCCGAGGTCGAGGTCTTCGTGCGGCCGTCGCACGGCTTCCGCCTGCCGCAGGAAAACGATGCGCCGATCATCATGATCGGTCCCGGCACCGGCATCGCGCCGTTCCGCGCCTTTCTCCAGGAGCGCCGCGCGATCGGCGCGCGCGGTCGCAACTGGCTGTTCTTCGGCGATCAGCGGCGCGAATTCGATTTTCTCTATCAGCAGGAGCTTGAGAGCTATGTCGCCGATGGCTTGCTGAGCCGCCTCGACACCGCCTTCTCGCGCGACCAGGCCGAGAAGCTCTATGTCCAGCATCGGATGCGCGAGCAGGCCGCGACGCTCTGGGCGTGGCTGCAGGACGGCGCTTCTATCTATGTCTGCGGCGACGCACAGCGTATGGCGAAGGACGTCGACGCCGCGCTCGCCTGGATCATCGCCAAGAAAGGCGCGATGCCGCTCGCCGCTGCCAAGGCCTATCTTGCCGAGTTGACGCGGGCTCGGCGTTATCAGCGCGACGTCTACTGAGCCGCAATCCCGGCTGGCCAAGCACGTTACAATTTTCGTGCCAAAACTACTGTCAGCAAGGGGGGCTCGGCGGCCAGATTCCCGATCCCTAAGGGTATAACCAATTAGTAGAATTCGTACCCACCTTGAAAACTTTACAAATCGGCCAAATTTCAACCACAAAGCGAACATATCAAATACGCGTCGCCATTCGTCGCGGCCATAATCCCGGTTGGAGGAAATAACATGAGACCTTTTCGGCTGATTCCTTTCCTAGCCGCGGCCCTATTGGTCGCCGGCTGTTCGAGCTTCCGGGTTGGACCCGATCAAGACGCTGCCCAGGCGCTTGGACCCGTGCAGGACCCCTTCCGCTCTGCGCTGGTAAACGGCTACAAGTCGCTCGGCGCCAATCAATTCGCCGAGGCCGATTACGTCGCGGCCGATGTCTATTACCGCAAGGCACAGGCCGCCGCCGCGGGTGCGCCCGTGCCGCTCGAGGATCCCGCCAACTGGCCGACGCTGGCCCCGGCGGATCGCCAGGACGTCGCCGCCATGCGGCCCGGGCTGCAATCCTGGATCGATGCGAACGGCCCGCGTGATCCGGCGGGCGCAGCGAACCAGCAGCTCAAATTCGATTGCTGGATCGAAGAGCTCAGCGAGGGCGAATACGCCGATGCCGCGGCCTGCAAGCCCGGCACCGCCGTCGCCCAGGCAGTCGTTACGGCGAGTTGCGCAGCGAACCCGAACGGCCTCGATGCCAGCGGCAAGCTGTGCCAAGAGGGCGTCGTCTACTTCGCATGGGATCGTTACGACCTGCTCAACCCGCGCGAAACCGACCGCAAGCAGACGGTCGACGCCCAGGCCGCCGCGCTCGATCTCATCGTGCGTCAGGTCAATACGATCAAGCCGGCCCGCATCGACGTCATCGGCCGTGCCGACGCCTCCGGTCCCGAGGACTATAATTACGGTCTCTCGGAGTGCCGCGCCCGGTCGGTCGCCGACGCGCTGAGGGCCCGCGGGCTGCCCGCCGGCATCGACATCCGCACCATCCCGCTCGGCAAGACCGACCTGATCGTGCCGACCGCCGACGGCGTGCGCGATCCGGCCAACCGTGTCGTCATGGTCGCCTATCAGACCGACCGCAACGCGCCCCCGGCCCGTCAGCCGGCGCCGCGGCCGAAGAAGGATCTCTTCAATTGCGGCGG
>Ga0209647_1003643_pt1 | contig 11841 bp, 10 predicted proteins | sample GraSoi_2013_60cm_FD_185827 | JGI IMG/M metagenome (GOLD analysis project Ga0209647, IMG submission 185827) | Grasslands soil microbial communities from the Angelo Coastal Reserve, California, USA - Sample 9_17_2013_60cm (SPAdes) (version 2) | ecosystem: Environmental > Terrestrial > Soil >... | reverse complement strand
ATAAAAAAACAGCAGGACGCCATCAAATCCGGCGGCAACCCAGAGAAGGCCTGCAAAGCGAAAGTCTCGCTCATTGCGCATAGCATGGGCAATTACCTGCTGCAAAAAGCCATGGCGGTTGCGTGGACACGAAAGAACCAGCCTCTTCTGGTCAGCCTCATCAATCAGCTCGTTATGGTGGCGGCTGATGTGGACAACAATCTCTTCGACGCCGGCGCGCCCGACAATGCCGATGGAGCCGCGACGGTTAATCTAACCTATCGCATTACCGCATTATATAGTGGACGCGACGCCGTCCTCGGTTCTTCGGCCGGATTGAAACATTTTGGCTCCCGCCGCCTGGGTCGAAGCGGACTAGCCACTCGCCCGCCGCTCGTCACCGCGCAACCACAGACCGACAACGTCTGGGACATTGATTGCTCGGACTTCTTTCCAGGCAACACAAGCGGAGAAGCCGTTCATGGCGCCTATTTCGATACCGACGCCACTATCGAACTCATGCGCCAGATCCTGCGCGGCATTGACCGCGGGGTTCTGGAAAAGTCCGGCGTCACGCGCGCCGCGACACACGGATGATCCGGAATTGCAGGAGTTCCCTAGTAGTCAAATGCGTGGACATAAACGGTCCTTTTCGCGATTAGTGATCACCCCATTAAGCGGCGGTCATTCCTCCGTCAACCAACAGCGTCGTGCCGGTGGTAAATTTCGCTGCGTCGGAAGCAAGGTAAAGGACGGCAGCCGCGATTTCTTCGCTCGCGCCGAACCGACCCACGGGGTGCAGCGATAGTAACCAGTGCCGCCGGTCGCCTTCTTTGCCTACGGCCCGGTCGACCATGTCAGTGTCAATGGCGCCAGGCGCGACCGAATTGACGCGGATACCTTGCTTCGCGAACTCGAGCGCGACGGCCTTGGTCAATCCTTCCACGGCATGCTTTGTCGCCACGTAAATGCTCCCCGGCGCCAGCCCAATATGTCCGGCGACGCTCGATGTATTGACAATGGCGCCGCCCCCGGTCTTGAGCATGGCGGCGACCTCATGCTTCATAGAATTCAGGACGCCCCAAACGTTGATGTCGAAGGTCCGGCGATATTGTTCTTCGGTGACTTCATTGAGCGGACCCGTGCTTTCGACGCCGGCATTGTTGAACGCCACATCGAGACGGCCATGGGTGGATACGACGAAGTCGATAGCCTTCACGACGTCCGCATCCTTGGCGACGTCTGCGCGGACAAAGGCTGCCGTGCCTCCGTTCTTAGTGATCTCCGCGGCGACATTCGCGCCTTCCTTTTCACGGCGGCCGGTGATGACGACTTTCGCGCCCGCTTCTGCAAAGGCCAGCGCCGTAGCTTTTCCGATACCGGAGGTGCCACCGGTCACAAGCACTATTTTGTTAGTATAGGAGTTTTGCATGTAGATAGTAGTTAGTTGGTCGAGATCGTTTGAGATCGTTAGGCGTAATGAGTACGAGAATTGTGAGATCGGCTGATCTTTGTTCCAACTGCCGCAATCGTCGTCCCAATCGGCAATTCTATCAGAGGCGGCCTTGGTCGCTTCTGGATCAAATCGATTTCAACATGAACGCACGACGAAACTACGCTCCGACTCGAAACAGCAAAGGCTCAACGGAGAATGCTTCAATCACCCTTGCGCGTAAGTGCGTTAAAAGCTCGGTGTCCACTGGACTGGGAAATACAAGTCCCAGAAACGTTCCGGTGTGAGCCGCAATCAGCCCAAGCGTTGGGAAGTCGTTCACCAATCTGCGCGCCGTAGAAAAACCCGGTTTCGGTAACAGCCGATCATTGATTTCAGCGCTGCGGGTCGATGCGTAAAACATGGCCCCCACATCGCCGGTTTGAATGAGCGAGCAAAGTTCCTCGTACTCTTGACCGAAACGTCGACGGGCGAGATCGAGATGCCGAACGACCTCCGTATCGACCCACTTCAGGGGGGCGGTATCCCACGCTAATACGACGCAGGGTGGTACTCTCCCCGCAATGGAGAAACTCCCTGCCACTGGATTAGTCGCGACAATCGACTCCGGGCTAAATAGAAAATCCGAGCGCTCGATTCGACACATCACTTGGAACAGTGCTGCATCGCTCACATCGAGGTTTCGATAGTGTTTTATCGACAGAAGGGCTGACGCGATATCGATGCTGCTGGAGCCTAACCCCTTCGCGCGAGGTGGCGAATCCCAGACTGTAATTCGGTAATCACACTCTGTGGCAAATCCGCATGTGACAGCCATTTCATTTACTGCCAATTCCGTTTTCCGTTTCGAGCCGAGTGACCGCGGTCCAACCATAATTGAAAGATTTGCGGCCGGCTCGATCCAGGTAACGGTGCGAAACGGTGAAGAGGTCGTCGTCAATGGAAATACGATTGGGTCTCCAGTTTTGTCCGTGCCTTGGAGCCACTCTCCGATCTTCCCAGATACCCACTGTCTTCCAGCTGAGTTCATCTCATTCGGTTTCTCGGCATATACACAAACTCAGGTTGACACTCCAAGCAATCCATGTTGGAATGACAGCAGTTTTTTGAGAGAATAAAACACCCGTGGATTCATGGAAGACCGTGAGAACCGGTCACAGTAGCGCTGCGGTATCGAGCTACGATTCTCCACTGTGAATTTGATCACAGATGCCAATCAATCGCGAGATTGGTGAAGGCTGGGGAAGAGGCGCCCTCGTTCAGAGGCAAAGGCTCGGAGTCCGAATACTTGGCCACGGGTTTTTTCACCGGATCGTGTGTAAGCGATCGCGAGAAAACTTCATCGCACTAATGAAGCGTGAAATGAATGAGAACCCCGGAAGAAGCAGATAAAATCCAGACCTCCGCGACAGCTGCCGCGGAATTTTCAAGCGTCGACCAGGACGTTATCCATCGGTTAATTCTCGCTCGGAGAGACATTCGGCAGTTCCGTCCAGATCCGATCAGCGAAAGCGCAATCGGTCGCATCCTTGAAGCAGCCAACGCTGCGCCATCAGTTGGGCTCATGCAGCCGTGGAACTTCATTCTGATCGATTCACTGGATATTCGTCGGAAAATCAAAGCCAGTTTCGACGCCGTAAATTCGAAGGAAAGAAGTAAACTCGAGGGCGACGCCCGAAGCGGACTGTATAACTCCTTGAAGTTGGAGGGCATTCTGGAAGCGCCGCTGAATATCGCAGTGACGTGCGACCATTCCCGAGGCGGATCTTTTGTCCTCGGGCACGCCCCGATGCGGCAAACGGCACTCTATAGTGTCTGCCTCGCCATCGAAAATCTTTGGCTCGCGGCACGCGTTGAAGGCATCGGCGTTGGGTGGGTCAGCATCTTGGAGCCCGGGGTGGTTACGGGGATTTTGGAACTGCCGCCTGAAGTCGAACTGGTAGGTTACTTATGTATCGGCTATCCGCTCGAATTTCGTGCGAGGCCGCTTCTCGAAGAAGTTGGCTGGAAACGGCGGGAGAAGCTGCAGCCGTTCGTGTTTGCGAACCGTTGGAGCAACCCGCGAACGTTGGCTGTGCCGCCGTTCTCTTTGCTGGAAGAATCTCTTCACCAGCCAGACGCCGAAATCGTACAGGCAGCTCAACAGAAGGTCGATCGGAAAACCAAACCCCAAGGTTCACTCGGCGTTTTGGAACAGTTAGCGGTGCGGTTGGCATCGCTGCAGCGGACCCTGGAACCTACGCTTACCCGGAAGCGAATCTGCGTCTATGCCGGGACGCACGGGATAACCGCCGAAGGTGTCAGCGCTTATCCCAGCGAAGTCACGGGCCAGATGGTGTTGAATTTCCTGCAGGGGGGCGCAGCCATCAATGTGCTGGCCCGGCACGCAGGAATCGAACTTCACATCATCGACACCGGAGTCGATGCAACCTGGCCGGATGAGGTTGCTAACCAGCCAAACTTTTTCTTGAGACCAATTCGGCGCGGAACTCGGAATTTTCTGAACGAACCCGCGATGACGCCGGAGGAGTGCGAGCAAGCGATCGAAATAGGACAGGAACAGGTCCGGAGAGCGCTTGAGCAAGGTGTACAACTCTTAGGAATCGGTGAGATGGGGATCGGCAACACGACGGCGGCATCGTGCCTGCTTGCTGCATTATGCGGCATCAGTCCTGACGAAGCGGTGGGGCGTGGGACTGGAGCGAACGACTCGGTCCTGGCTCGCAAAACTGAGGTGGTAACCGAAGCGATCGAACGCTATTCGGCGGCTGCCTCGGGACAACTCGGTCTCTACTGGCTTCAAGTCGTTGGAGGATTTGAGATCGCCGCGATGACGGGTACAATCCTCGCAGCTGCGCAGGCAAACCTTCCCATTGTCGTCGACGGTTTCATCGCAACGGCGGCAGCAGCCGCCGCTTTTCAGGTGGAACCGAGGTCTCGAGACGTTTGTTTTTTTAGTCATCGCTCGGATGAACGAGCACACGGGAAAGCTTTACGCGCTTTGAGAGTTGAGCCGCTTCTCGATCTTAAAATGCGGCTGGGAGAGGGAACTGGTGCAGCGCTAGCAATGCCGATTCTGGAAGCATCGGCAAAACTTCTTTGTGAGATGGCCACCTTTGATACTGCCAATATCTCCGGTGCAATCGGGGACCAGGAGCGGTCGAATGAATAATGCCGCGTTCGTCGCTGTAGCACGTCGGCAGGTGAGTACGTTTCTGGCCGCGGTCATGTTTCTTACCCGTGTACCAGTTGGTAACGCGCATGAGTTCCGACTCGAAGATTTGGCCTCGTCCGCCATTTATTTCCCGGTGGTTGGAGCATTGGTTGGGTTAACCGGAGGGATCGCTCTTTTGATCTCGTACGCGGTACCGTCGTTCGTAGCCGTGCTGATTTGCATGCTTGTCACCCTCTGCATCACCGGCGGGCTGCATGAAGATGGTCTAGCAGACTGCGCGGATGGACTTGTTGGCGGGCGAGATCCGCAGCGTCGCCTCGAGATCATGAAAGACAGCCGGATCGGTACCTACGGCGCACTAGCCTTATGGTTTTCGCTGGCTGCTAAACTGGTTTTGATTCAGTCGCTCTTAGCAGTGAGTGTCGTCACCGCCGTTCTCAGTGTCGTTGTTGCCCACAGTCTCGGGCGGGCGTCTACTGTTGCGTTGCTTGCCGGTCTCCCCTATGTGCGAATGGGAGAATCCAAATCTAGTCCTTTCGGCAATAAGGTCACACATACCCAACTCGCTATTGGTCTTGTGTTTCCATTTATCCTTTCGGTCGGGCTGCTGCACCTCCATGGACTGTTCTGCTTGGTGGCGGCAAGCGCGGTCGCCTTGGTCTGCGGGTTCTATTTCAAACGCAAGATCAGCGGGATTACTGGAGATTGTCTTGGCGCCACGAATCAATTGGTTGAACTGAGTACTTATCTTTCTCTGGTAATCCTCCAGCCGAGGAACGCCTGAACGGCTATGAGCGGATTCATCCATTTTCTGATTGGCGGTAGCCGGAGTGGAAAGAGCGGTCGAGCCGAATCTCTGGCCATCGCTTCGGGTCAGACTGTTGCCTATATCGCGACGTATGCAGCGGATCCTTTCGACGAGGAAATGCGGATACGAGTGGAACGTCATCAGCGCCAGCGACCCGGTCTTTGGAGAACGATCGAAAACCGTTTTGACCTCGAGAATATCGTCAGAGAGAGCAAAGACGTTCTGTTGCTCCTTGATTGTCTTACCTTATGGCTCTCCTTCCACATGACGGCCGGGCGCTCTTCGGATCAGATTTTATCGGAGTTAGAACAGACGCTTCGGCGAGTGCGCGAGTTCGAGCGATCTTTGATTATTGTGAGCAACGAAGTCGGGGCGAGTCTGGTGCCATCGACTCCTGAAGGCCGATCGTTTCGCGACCTGTGTGGTTTGGCCAACCAGCTAGTAGCCACGCACGCGACGATCGTTGAATTGGTCGTTGCTGGATTGCCATTGGTCTTGAAGGGAGCTACCTAGGAGATGTCGCAGGCATTTCATGGAGGCGGGGTTAGGCAGGCGGCCGAGCAGTTTGGGTTGCCGGCTGATTCGTTTATCGATTTCAGCTCCAATCTGAACGTCTTCGCACCCAGGGTCGCGGCAGTCGACTGGGAACAATGGAGCTCAGAAATCGGTCGCTATCCGGAACCCGATTCGCAGAGTCTCTCCGAACAACTGGCAAGGTTTTATCATGTTAGTACTGATCACATTCTTCCCACTGCCGGCGCGATTGAGGCGCTCTATCTGTCCGTGCGCTTGTTCGTGGGATGCAAGGTTGCGGTGTTGGAGCCGGCCTTTAGCGACTATAGCCGAGCCTTCACCGGCTTACCTTGCTCGCTGGAGAGGATTTTCCTTGAGCCCGATTTGTGGGACCGCCCTGCCACGGCGTGGGCGGATCGGTTGGAACCGTTTGACGTCGTTGTTCTCGGCAATCCCAACAACCCGACCGGATCGTTCCACTCGCTTAACGAGTTGCTCGAGCTGTTTGACAGGCCCTGGATCCGACCAAAGCGCTGGATTATTGATGAAGCGTTTATCGAATTTGTCGCCGGTTCCGAGCACGAAATGTTGCTCGGTCAGCTTACTAACTATCCGTCTCTAATTGTATTGCGATCGTTAACGAAGAGCTGGCGCATTCCGGGGCTTCGCCTGGGCTTTCTGGCCACTTCGGGCTCGATCCAAGAGCTTCAGAGGATGCAGCCTCCATGGAGTATCAATGGAATCGTTCATGCTTGGGCAAAACAATTCCTTCGCGAAGAACGACGCCCGGAATACGTGGCGTCGCTTCAGATGCTCGCTGATCTCCGAGACAACTTCCAAAGAAGCCTCCGCGGTATTTCCGGGGTTAGAGTTCACGCATCGGCTGCCAATTTTCTGTTATTAGAACTGACCGATTCGTCTCTGGATGCCAATCGCATCTACTTTGAGCTCGGTTCGCGCGGAATTTTAGTAAGGGTATGCGACTCTTTTTACGGGATGACGAAAGGGCGGTTCCTGCGCGTCGCGGTCAGGACCGCATTGGAAAACCAACGGTTTGCTGATCTCCTCTCTGCCATTTGCGGCACAGCCGGTGGCGACGCCAATCACCGATCACCAATCACTAATCACCAATCACCTCTCACTTCTCACCTCACCGGGAGGGCTGCATGAAAGCGCTCGCCGTTCTGGGTACGTCGTCTAATAGCGGCAAGAGCTGGCTAGCCACCGCTCTCTGCGCCTGGCTGCGTCGTCGGGGAGTACGGGTTGCTCCCTTTAAAGCGCAAAACATGTCGAACAACTCGTTCGTGACCCTTGATGGTGGCGAGATCGGACGAGCCCAGGCCGCACAGGCGGAGGCGAGCGGCTTAACACCGATCGTCGAAATGAACCCGATCCTACTTAAGCCGTCCGGCGGCCTCGGGTCGCAGTTGGTTTTACTCGGGAGAGCACAGAAGCATGTAATGGCGGCTGAATACTACAATCTGGTCGAAGAACTCTGGCCGACCGTTCGCGAAACTTTGGAGTATTGGAAGCATCGGTGTGACGTCCTGATCTTAGAAGGGGCCGGCAGCCCGGTGGAACTCAATCTCATGTCGCGCGATATTGTGAACTTACGGCCGATCAATTATTTGGATGGCCGATCGCTTCTTGTGGCCGACATCGAACGCGGCGGAGTGTTTGCCCAGATCATCGGCACCTGGTCGCTTCTTAATCCGGCTGACCAAGCCCGCTGCCTCGGCGTAATCGTAAATAAGTTCAGAGGCGATCTTTCATTGTTTGCGGAAGCCCGCAGATATTTAGCCGAACGCATCCCAGCAGCTTATCTGGGGGTAATTCCTTATCTGGCCGATCTTCAGCCAGAGAACGAAGATAGCCTTTGTCAAGAGGCTGAAGAAAGGGTCGACGGCGAAAAGATAGCTTGGATTCGGCTACCTCATCTATCGAACTCCCAAGACTGTCAACCCTGGCTGTTGGATCGTGGCATTCGAGTGCAATGGGTGGAGCAACCGGGTCAGCTAGACGACGCGAAAATTGTAGTTTTGCCTGGCAGCAAGAACACCATCGCTGATCTGGGGTGGCTTCACACAACCAAGATCGGTGAGGCGGTCCAAGCCGGTGCCAAACGGGGTGTCCCGGTTGTTGGGATCTGCGGCGGGTACCAGATGTTAGGCGAATCCGTTCGCGATCCGGAAGGCATCGCGGGCGATCGCGGTATCCTACCTGGGCTGAATATACTACCCGTCCAGACGACGTTTTCTCCGACGAAATCCGTTTCGCAAGTCACGGTAAATTGGGGCGCTGATCGTTGGACTGCCTACGAAATTCACATGGGTGTCACCACCCGGACTCAGAGGTGCGACGAGTTAGTTCTAGTGATGAACGGTGAGGGAAATAAGCCGGAGGGATGCCGGCGGAACCATGTGTGGGGCAGTTACCTGCATGGGTTATTCGAGTCACCGGCAGTGAGGTCGGAATTGGCTGCCATAGCCGGCCTGCACAATTATCGGCCTGCTCTGGTCTCCTGGCGCGCTCATCTTCAGCGGATTTATGACGGGATGGCCGAAGCATTGGAAAGGCATCTGAATCTTGAGGAGGTCTGGGAATATGTGGCCGATTAATCCATCTCAGATTGTCGTCGCCATGATACTCGACGTCGTGATCGGCGATCCGCACCGATTTCCACACATCGCCAGGCACGCTGGCGCGCTTTCGCTGGCCTACGAGCGATGGCTAACCCACAGGTTCCACCGGACGGTTCTGCTTGGCTTCCTATTTTGGTTCCTCGTGGTTGGAACGATGTTAGCCGGATATGTTATCATTCACTCGGTCTGCTTGTTGGTTAGTCCAGTTGCCGGTTACGTCTTCGACGTCATCGTCATCTATCAGGCAATCGCGACGAGAGATCTTCACGAGCATGTCAAAGCGGTTCTCCAACCGCTCACTGTCGGGGACATCAATTCTGCTCGAGAACGGCTTTCCTGGATTGTTGGACGCGATACCGCGACTCTCAATCAATCCGAAATAAGCCGAGCTACTATCGAAAGTGTCGCCGAGAGCCTCGTCGACGGAATCGTGGCGCCGCTTTTCTGGAGTGTAATTGGGGGGGCGCCGGGAGCCTTGATCTACCGTACCGCTAACACGTTGGACTCCATCGTCGGTCACCGGACCGAAGCTTATGAAAAGTTTGGGAAAACGTCGGCTCGCATCGATGACTTCCTGAACTGGTTGCCGGCGCGGATCTGTGCGCTGGTCCTGTGCTTATCTCGTTTCCCTGCGAGTTGGAGCGCGGTTCGGCGAGAAGCCGCGTTACATGCTAGTCCGAATGCCGGATGGCCCGAAGCCGCGATGGCATATGCGCTGGGAGTTCGCTTAGGTGGCGGCAATTCTTACGATGGCGAACGCGTTGAGCTGCCGGTGTTTAATGCTTCGGGTCGAGCTGCCGCTATCGCCGATATTCAGACCAGCTTAACTCGGATGTGGTGGGTCGTATTCACCGCCGGCGGATTCTTTCTGCTGCTAACGTCCACGTTCCTCTGCCTGCGTTCACTATGAATACCGAAGTCCGGCGACCACGACTCAAACAGGGTGCCTTCCAAATCTATACTGGAGAGGGTAAGGGCAAAAGTACTGCCTCGATGGGGTTAACGCTCAGAGCGCTCGGCTCCGGATTCAAAGTCTATTATTTGCGGTTGATTAAGCCTAGGTGGAAGACCGGGGAACTGGCGATTTGCCCTGGACTACACCCAAACCTGACGTTCAGAAATGTCGAGCAAGACTGGATCTTATCGAAGAGCAGACATATTCCCGAACACGTCTCGGCCATGCGAACGGCGCTGGCCACAGAGATGGACGACCTGGAGCGGATCGTAGTTAGTGCGGAGTATGATCTCGTGATCGCGGATGAAATTAACTACTGCATCTATCGCGAACTGATCCCGCTGGAGCGCGCGATTAAGCTCGTTGATAGTCGACCCCGAACGGTGGAACTGGTCTTCACTGGCCGGTACGCGGCCGATGCTTTGATCGAGCGAGCAGGAGTCGTCACCGAAATGCGGAAGATCAAACACCATTTTGATGAAGGCGTCACGGCGCGGAGGGGGATCGAATTTTGACGTCGAATCGCTATAATGGGCTGGTCGTGGCGGGAATGCAAAGTAGTGACGGCAAGACCGTTATTACCTGCATGCTCCTGGCGGCTTTGCGGGTACGCGGTGTGCCAATCCAGCCATTCAAGGTAGGCCCGGACTTTATCGATCCCGGTTACCATAGCCGCGTTTCCGGCGTCGCTTCTCGAAACCTCGACGCGTGGTTAATGGGAGATGACGGCATCATTGACGAAGTTGTAGTAAACAGCCGGGGACGCGTTTCGATCGTTGAAGGAGTGATGGGATTGTTCGATGGCAGTGACACACAGTCTGATGAAGGCAGTACCATGGCGCTGGCCCGCTTATTGGGCTGGCCGGTGGTACTGGTTGTCACGGCTAGCAAAGCAGGACGTTCTCTTGCCGTCGCTTTGCGGGGATTCATTGAAGAGGCAGGCCAGATTGCCGGCTTCATCCTAAACGGTGTCAGTGGCGAAAGTCATGCTGCCTATCTACGCGAGGCCATTGGGCCGTTAGCTATTCCGGTGCTCGGTGCATTGCCATTCTGTCCTCAGTTGGTTTGGGAAGAACGTCATCTCGGGTTGCAAGCGAGTCAGGAGCGAGACGTTACTTCCCCGCAAGAATTAGCCTCGCTGGCAGAACGGCATCTTGACGTCAGTGCACTTCTGGAACTCGCGTGCACGTCAAGTAGAGATGGACAATCGCGCTGGGCGCCAGATGATCATAGAGAAGAACCGTTGCACCAGACTCCGAGCCGGCGAGCGTCGCGCGAGAAACGACCTGCACGAGAAACGTTGCGAGTCGGTGTCGCGAGAGACGAGGCATTTCACTTCTACTACCAGGCAAACCTTGACTATCTAATTCATGCCGGCGCAGAGTTAGTAGAATTTTCGCCGCTGCGCGACTCTGCTTTGCCCACCGATTTGGATGCAATCTTTCTGGGTGGAGGATTTCCCGAGGTTTTCGCCGAGCAGCTTTCTCAGAACAGTTCGATGCGCGCCGAGATTCGCTCGGCGATTGGTCACGGGCTGGCCTGTTACGCCGAATGCGGCGGCCTGATGTTATTAGCTGAGGAACTCATGACGATTGACCGGAAAGTTTATCCGATGGCCGGTGTAATCCCCGGCGCAGTGCAGATGACCGAGTCTCTTAAGCACTTTGGTTACTGCGTTTGCTCAGCTGCAGAAAGAACGGCCGATCCGCCATTTCGTGGGCACGAATTTCATCACTCGCTCTGGGCCGGGGAACCGGAGTACGCGAATTTGTGGACGGTACGGCGCAAAAGAACTGGTCGTACCCGGCGCGAAGGATTCTCCAGAGAGAACCTGCACGCTTCTTACGTGCATTTGCATTTTCGGACAAGCGGCGCCGTGCTTCAGCCATTTCTAAACCGGAGAGGAAGCGAGATTCTATGATCTGGTGTGTCGGCGCCGGTCCAGGTGATTTAGGTTTCCTAACTCGACGTGGCCAAGAGTTAATTGAACAGGCAGATGTTGTGGCCGGGTTTACCGCTGTAGTCGATATGATCCGTTCGCTGGTAAACCCGAATGCTCGTATCGTTACCATGGGATACAAGGATCAGGTCGAGCGGTTAGAGGAGGTCGCCCGGTTCCATCAGACCGGTGCCAAGTGTGTTGTGGTCTTCATGGGCGACCTTCATTTTTCCGGATTCCAATTTCTTGAGCGCGTCGAACGTGCTTGTCAGCACCAGATTGAGACGATTCCCGGAATCAGCTCGGCGCAGATTCTGGCGTCGCGATGTCGCGTCTGTTTTGATGAAACCACGTTTATCACATTTCATCGGCGAGGC
>Ga0209647_1003642_pt1 | contig 11842 bp, 9 predicted proteins | sample GraSoi_2013_60cm_FD_185827 | JGI IMG/M metagenome (GOLD analysis project Ga0209647, IMG submission 185827) | Grasslands soil microbial communities from the Angelo Coastal Reserve, California, USA - Sample 9_17_2013_60cm (SPAdes) (version 2) | ecosystem: Environmental > Terrestrial > Soil >... | reverse complement strand
CATGAATGTCCAGTTTTTGCATCAACCGCATTCGATGCGACTCCGCCGTCTTCACGCTGATGCCCAGCACAGACGCCGTGTCCTTGGTGGACTTTCCTTCCGCGATCAACTGCAGCACCTGCCGCTCGCGGGCCGTCAAGGGGTCCGCAGGCCGCTCCGATTTATTCCGGAACGCTTCCATCACTGCGCGCGAAATTCCCGGGCTCAGGTAAAATTCGCCGCGGCCCACCTGCCGTATCGCCTGGATCAAATCGTTCGCCAGCTGATTCTTCAAAACGTAACCCTTCACGCCGGCCTCCAGCGCCTCGTGGATGTATTGCTCTTCTTCATGCTGTGTCAGCAGGATTACTTTGGTCTTGGGAGCGCTCCGCGTAAGCGCGCGCGCGGCGTCAATCCCATTCAGCGTCGGCATGCTGATGTCCATGATCGCGATCTCCGGATGGTGCATCTCGATCAATTTCACGGCTTCCTGGCCGTCGGACGCCTCCGCCATCACCTGAAAATGCTCACGTTCCAGCAGGGACTTCAACCCTTCACGAACGAGCACATGGTCATCCGCGAGTACGATTCGTGTTGGCATCACTACCCTCCAATGGAAGTCGGATGGAAATTTCGGTACCGTGGCCCAGGCGCGACTCGATCTGCAACGTTCCGCCGATGGCGCTCACGCGTTCGCGCATCGCCACGAGGCCCAGCCCCTTGCGCGGGGCACCTGGCCCGCGGCGCATTTTGAATCCCGCGCCGTCATCCCGGATTGTGCAGCACTGCGTAAGATCTTCTCTCCACGCGCGAATCCACACGTTGTTGGCCTTGGCGTGCTTTACCGCATTCGTCAGCGCTTCCTGGACGATTCGATAAAGTGCCGTCTCCGCCGCCGTTGGCAGGCGTCCCGTAATGATCGCCTCAATGTGGATTGGCAGGTTCGCCCGCTTCGAAATTCCGTCCGCCAGAAAGCGCACCGCCGGAACCCATCCCAGATCGTCCAGTATCGTCGGCCGCAATTCGTGCGAATACCGCCGCAGATGCTTCTCCACCTCGTTCAGCAGCTCTCGAATCCGTGCGAGTTGCGCTTGCTGCGCCTCCGGCAGGCCCAACTGCACTTCGGCCAGCGCCAGATGAACAGCCACCAGCAGTTGCCCCGCTTCATCGTGCACCGCGTAAGCAATGCGCTTGATCTCCTCTTCCAGCGTTTCGTTCAGCTGCCGCAGCGCCTTCACCGCGTCCTGAAATCCGCGGTGCGCCATTTCATAGGGTGAAACGCACTCCGCCAGGAATTCCGCGCTGGTCCGGAGCAATTCTTCTTTGTGCGTTTCATTCTCCGTCGTGCGCACCAGGTCAATCACCGCGCGATGATGCAGGGAAGCCAGTTCCACCACGCTCAATTGCTGTTCCAGCGCTTGCCGGCCGAGGTCGTACGCACGCCCCAATGCCGCCTCGCCCCCGCCTTCCGAATAACGGCTCAGGCCAGAGCGGTACTCCTCCTCGAAATTCTCCAGCTTCCCCTTTCGCCGGGTCGCCGTCTTCATGTGTGAATCCCCGTCAGCCGCGCAACCAGCACCAGGGCGTCATCGTTGTTGCTGCGAAACTTGTTCAGGATTCGGTCCGCCGCGCGTTGCGGATTCTCTTTTGCGCTCAGCTCCGCTGAAAAATCGCTCTGGATTCCGTCGGTCGCAAACACGATTGCGTCGCCCTGGGACACCGGAAGTACGCTGGCCTGCAGGAAGGGCAATTTGGATCCCACCACCCCCCCGCGCAACAGCAGTGATTCCTGCGGATTTCCTCTCTGGGTATCCGCGCGCACCAAGACCCCCTGCACGTTCCCGACGCCTATCCAGGTCATCATTTTTTGTTCGGGAGAAACGAAGGCCAGGCTCATCACCACTCCGCGCGTTGCCTTCAATTTTTCGTGGCAAAGCTCCACCAGTGAAATCACCGGTTCGTCCACCGAACTTCGCAGCAGCCTCGCCGCGATCCTGGCAACCTCCGCCGCTTCCTCTCCGTGGCCGATGCCGTCAATCACTGCAATCAAAACTCCGTTCTGATTGCAATACACCATGTGCAGGTCGCCGGACTCGCTTTGGCCTCCGTGAGCGTGCTTCGCCAGTCCGTATTCGAGCATGGGTTCGTTTACAGTCTCCACTTCTTCACCGCCACCATTGTTCCCTTGCCGGGTTGGGAAGTAATTTCAAATTCGTCCATCAGCCGGCGCACTCCCGGCAATCCGAGTCCCAGGCTTCCCGAGGTGGAGAAGCCGTCGCGCAAAGCCTGCCGGACGTCCACGATTCCCGGGCCATCGTCAGATGCGATGATCTGGATGCCAACTCGGCTGGAGCCGTGGATTCCTTTCAACTTGATTTCGCCCTTCCGGGCGTAGGAAACAATGTTGCGCGCTAGTTCTGAAATCGCCGTGGCAATCAGGGTGGCGTCGCCCGAAGAAAAGCCGAGCTCGCTCGCCAGCAATCGTCCCTTTTGCCGAGCGACGACGATATCCTGGTCGGAGTTTATTGCCACGCGAATTTCCCCAACCGCCACAATCACTCACCTTTAGTTCGTGACTTTGAATTTCTCGTTCAGGTACGCCAGGCCCTCTTCCAGGTCCAACGCGGTTGCCACGCCTTCCAGCGTCAATCCGAGCTGCACCATTGCAAACGCAACTTCCGGCTGAATCCCCACAATCACCGTTTCCGCTCCGCGCAGCCGGATCATGTGCGCAATCTCGCGCAGCGTCCGCGAAGCGAAAGAGTCCATCACATCCATCGCCGTAACGTCCACGATCACCGCGCGCGAGCGGAACTTCACCACCTGCTGCACCAGTCCCATCCGCAAGTGGTTCAAGTCCGCGTCGGAGAGAGCGGCTTGAAACGTCGCGATCAGGAACGCTCCCTGTTTGAGAATAGGAACTTCCACTGGTTTTTTCCTCCGTGCTCTTTACCGAGGCTCCGCGAGTGACGCCACCTTGTATCCCAGCAGTCTTTCCGCCTGTTCAATTCCGCCTTGCAGGTCGCCGACCGTATTCATCTTTCCAAGATCGACGCCGATGGTCACCAGTGTTTGCGCGATCTCCGGCGAAAGGCCCGTCACGATAACGGTCGCGCCCAACAACCTCGAAGCTTCCACCGTTTGCACCAGGTGGTTTGCCACCGTAACGTCCATCGCCGCCACACCCGTGATATCGATCACAACGACTTTCGCGCGGTTGGTTCGAATCCCGCGCAGCAGTTGCTCCGTCAGCTGGCGCGCGCGTTGCGGATCGATCACACCGATGATCGGCAGAATCAGCAACCGTTCGCGAACCTGCAGCACCGGCGTCGAAAGTTCGCGGATCGCTTCCTGCTGCTGGCGGATGACGCGCTCGCGCTCTTGCACGAAGCCGACCGCCACCGTGTTGGCAATGCGGTTTGCCGCCGGTTCATAGGCGTCCAGAATGCGGTTCAGTTTCTTGAAATCGTTCTGGTATTTCGCGAAGAGAGAACGCGCCAGCACGTCGCGCAACAGCAGCACGATTCCCACGACTTCGTGCGTTTCCACGCCTCGGGGAATAATGCGTTCGGAAAGGTTTCGCGCATAAGCTTGCAACGCCTCGAAGGCTTCCGTTTCCAGCGCTTCCACGTAACTGTCGTACACGGAGGTCGCTTCCGCAAAAATTTCTTCCTTGGTCATCGCAGTCAGCAGGCGCGTTTCCGAAATGCGCACGACCCATTCTTCGCGCAACTGCGTGCGGTTCTGCCGCAAGTGGGCGACAAGTTCGCGAAGCAGTTCCGAAGGTTGTTCCGTGCGCTTCAATTCGTTGTCCGCGGTGGTGCCATCTCGTTTCGCCATGAAACTCATCTCCTGGGCGCGAACGGACCGTTGCCGGGTCAATTCGCATCGTGAATCCGATAGGGACTTTAAGGTGAATACCAATGGAAACCGGGTACCTCAATCCAGTAAACTACCCCAATATGCCTCAGGTAAACACCTTAGTAATTGACCGGCAGAAATTCTACCCTGCGCCCGCGGTTTGAATCAAACCATTTGGCTTCAATACGTTGCGATTAATTCTACGTTAAGGAAACTCATGACGCCGTGGCTCTTCCAACTGCCTGCACGGACTCTTTTCCTCGGCCGGACGGCGCCTCGTCACCTGTCCAGGCGCGCCGCAGTTCCTCCGCCCGGCGAATCACCCGCTCGGTCAGTTCGTTCGATGGCTGGACGATCTTAGTGGATTCTTTTTTCGTCTTCACGGGGAAAATTTCCAGGGCCTCAAGTTTTTCGAACACCGGCTTCATCGCGCGGTCGGGATTCCTTAGGAATTCCGTGCCGCGAATCCGCGCAAAGATCCACCCCATGCGCTCCAGCACCGCCTGCCGCTCCATGTCCTCCGGGAGTTTCTCCAGCGGGTGGTAGCGGTCGCCGTCGCATTCAATCGCCATGCGTCTCCTGTCGCCTTCCACGACCAGATCGATCCGGAACGCCCCAACGCGCCATTGCGGCTGCACTCGATACCCGGCCGCCAGCAAACGTTTCATCACCTCGCGTTCGAACGGCGATTGCGCCCGGTTTTCCTTTTCCTCCAGCGCCCGCATCAGGTTGCTCGGGTCCTGGGCATGCTCGATTAGTTGCCGCCGCAGATCGTCGGCTTTCAAATCATTTTGCGGGCTCAATGAGTGCACCACCCACATCTGATCCCGGGCCCGGCTTGCGGCTACGTTGAACCGCTGCTTGAACAACTCCTGGTCGCGCAGGGAAAGCGGCCCGCGCTGCGCCGTATCCACCAGCGAAATGAAGACCACGTCGCGTTCATCGCCCTGGAATTGCGCCGCATTTCCGCACAGCAGCCGGTGCTGCTCGCAGAGGTCAGGCGAGATGTGCTTCCGAAGTAGGTTGTCGATCTCCAGCGCCTGCTCGTCACCCACCAGCGAAACGACGCCGAAACTCGCCGGCTGGCCCACCTCATTTTTCTGATATTCCGGCTGCTCCATCGCCGCCGTCAGCAGCGAAGCCACGCCAAGCGCCTCTTGCCGGTTAATCTTGCCGTCGCGACTGGACCCGCCCACCCGGTAAGCGATCGTGTGCGGCCGCACCTGCACGCGGCTTGCATCCCGAAGCGGCTTGATCCGCTGGTCGTAGGAAATCATGTTGCTGAACTGGATGATCTCCGGCACGCACCGGAAATGTTCGACGAGGCAAGTCGTCCCGCCAAACGATTGCCGCGCCAGGTCGTAAATCGAAATCTGCCCGTCATAGAGGTCCGAATTCGGCACTCCTTGCAGGTATTGGAAAATCAGGTTCTGGATGATCCCCAGGTCCTGGCCCACCGCGGACGGACTCACCTGCTCATGATCCCCCACCACCAGCGCCGTCTTGCCCAGATACAGCGCCACCAGCGCCATCACGTCGCTTTGGCTCGCTTCGTCAATAATCACCACGTCAAACCGCGCACTGCACGGGTCGAAATTTTCCACCACCCGCGAGAGTGGCATCACCCAAACGGGCACCGCACTCCGGCATTCCGACATTTTTCTCGCCGCTTCCGCCCGCAAAAGTGATACGCGAATGCCGTGGCCCTTGCCGATTCGCCGGATTGTGTCCAGCCAGCCTACCAGCGCCTGCCGCTGCCGCGAAGAAGTCCGTCGCGCCTGCGCCGCCCAAGCCCGTGTGTCGATTAGTCCCACGGTCGTCCGCCGCAACTGTTCGCGCAACTTTTCGCTCTTCGCCTGCAAACTCTCGACCGAAACGCTGCCACGCCGGTCCAATTCATCGTTGAGTTGCCTCCACGTCCACGCCGCCGCTGGATCGCGCGGAGGCTCGCCGCGCCCATGCGTACCCGTCCGGTTTCGAATCGCACTGGCCCACGCCGGCGCCGCGCTTTCCAGTTTCGCCAGCAACGCTCTTCGCAGATCCAAATCCGCCTGCTGGCTCTTCAGTTCCAGCAAGCGTTCGTATGCCTCGCGGTACTCGCTCGAATCCTCGTCAATAACCGCGGAAAGCAGTTTCGCCGTTGCCTTCGACGATTTCGCCGCCCGACCCGCCAGCTTCATCTGTGCCTTCAAATCGCGAAGCTCTTCCTCGATCTGCAGCAACTTTTGCTTCTTGATCCGTGATTCCAGAATCGGCAGCAGGGAATCGTTCACCGCTTTTCCAATCCGCACCAACTCCCCGTGCGCTCCCACAACCGCCGGCTGCTCCGCCAGAAACTTGTCCCACTTGAAATCCAGGTCCTTCAAATGTTCGTGCAGGGGCATCCAGGTCTGCTCATGCCACCCCAGGCAATCCTCCAGCGCGTCGCAATACTGCATCAATGTTTTCTCGACTTCCGTCCCCATCTGACTGGATGCCGGCGTTCCCAGCGGCGCCATCTGCCGGTCCCATCGTCCGCAAAGCTCCTGTCGCAGTTTTTTCAAGCGTGCCAATTTCATCAGCGCGATGAAATGCTCCGGACCGCGCGGCGCAGCGTTGCTCACCTTCGCCGATTCGATGAATTGTCCCCAGGTCTTATGCGTGAAGAGCGTGAACGATCCCAGCTTTCCTCCGGTTTCCAGGTGCGCCAGAATTTCCCCGGCAATCCGCTCCTGTTCCTCGTACCCGGGATTGTTCGGCAACTCCGGCCCGTATTTGACGAACGATTCCTGTCCGTTCGCCGCATCCTGGTGAACCAACCGGACAAATTCCACCAGTTGGTCCCACGGTTTCCGGTGCGTGCCTCCATATTTCCCCGCGTAAACCGCCTCCAGTTTCCACTTTTCTTTTCCCGTCAACGGCTCCACGGCTTGCGCCAGGCTTGCCGCCAACGCCTCCAACTCTTCCGGACTGCCTTCCGGCAAGCCGCTCTTCCACAAATCCGCTCGCAGCTCCAATTCTTCCATGCTCAACCGGTTTCGCTCGTTCAGTGAAGCCTCAAATTCCTCGGGCCGTGGCAGGTTGTGAAGTTCCGGCAAATGTCCCGCAAGCTCGATCTCGTCCTCGCGCGAAAGGGAAGTGTTCGTCCGGTACAAATCCGCCAGTTCTCCGGCCGCAAGCGGCAGCGGAGCCACAGCCGCCACCGGCCCCGGAATCCATCCAAGCGTTTCTTTTTCCTTCGCCACACTTCGCGCCGCATCCGCGGGAGGCCACGCCCTGCCCGCAATCACAATCTCGCGGTATTCGTCCGCGCGAGCTTCGGCAAGCTGCTTGTGGATTTCCTCCAGCTTTTTCAGAATGTCGCCGCGTTCCGTTTCCAGTTTCTTTGCTTCCAGTTCTAGGGAAGCCGCGTCGGCGCGCGAAAGTCGTTCCGCAATAGAACCGACCGCGCTCTCCAATTGCTTCCGGCTTTCCAGATCGCTTTCCAGCAAACTCACGCACAGCGGCCGCAACTCCGGCACGATGTGGTGCCGCACCATGCGCAATGCCTTGGTCGCCTGGCTCGTCACCAGCACGCTCTTTCCTTGCGCCAGCAAATGTCCGATCAAATTTCCGATCGTGTGCGTCTTGCCCGTCCCCGGCGGGCCTTGCACCAGCACTCCTCCGTGCAGCTCCAGTTGTTGCGCAATTCGAACCTGCTCCGGGTTCGCGGGCTTGCTCAGCAGCACCGCTCCCGCGTTTTCCACCGGCTCCGTTACCGCCGGCTCCATCTCCTCTGCTGTCCGGTTCGGAGATTCCTCGCCAACGATATTCAACAGCGACCAGGGCAGATCTTCCCGCGACCGCAAATCCGCCAGGATCCCCTGAATCGAGGCTGCGAAACCCAAAGTGCGCGCTCGCAAAAATACCAGCGGGTCGCGCCCGATGTTCGGGTCGATCTGCTCCTCGGCCGGCGCCTGGTCCTCCAGGAACTCCCCCCGCGGCGACAGTTGGATCACCAGCCGCTTCAGAAATCCCGAGGTCGATCCATTCACCAGCGGGTGAAATCCTTCCTGTTCCAACTCTTCGCGGCACCGCCCAATAGCGCGCCCGTCCACATCGGTCATCGACTGAAACAGCGCCGAGTACAATTCCACCGGGTGATCGGCTTCCGATATCGTGAACTCCGGCACGGCCGCGTTAAAGTGCAGCTGCAAACGCTGCAGCAGAATCGGGTGGTAAATATTCCCTTCGGCTCGACGCCAACTCAGGATGCCGTCTCCTAAAACGAGCTCTACCCGCTCCGCTTCGCGCTCGATCCGCCCATGAAGCCCGTACAACGTTTCAAACACCTTCATTGCAGCGCGTGCCGGCCGCTCCTTCTCCGCCCACTCGTCGCGCGAAAGTTTCCAGCGTTGCAGCGCCGCGACCCTTGCCTTGTCCTCATCGAATCGTTCAACCCGAGAATCTCCCGCTTCCTCCGATTCATTCCGGGTATCTCGAACCGCGATCTCCTCCGAGGGGTTGTCCCAACCGGACTCCAGCCAACCGGCAATCTCTTCCGGCGGCTCCGGCGTCCGCGTCAAAACGGGCCGCTGCACCTTCAGCAAAAACTCTCCCGCCGGGTCATTCTCGCCAGCCTGATTTTCCTTGGCAGCTTTGGTCTTCGATGCGCCGGCCTTCGCCGTCCCCCGCTTGATCGTGGGATGGTTCGGCAGCCCATGAAGCCACAGGCTCCACGGCTGTTCGCGAATCTGGCGTTTCGCGGGATTGCGGTGCTGGTTCAACGCCTCCAGATAGCGGAAGACGCGGGTAAGTTTGTCGCGCGCAATGCGCAATTTCTCGGAGTCCATGTGGGCACACCTTCCAACGACACGTGTAGAGGCTGAATTGGGCTGTGGAACTCACAGAGTAGCAACCTCTCACCGACTTTCTCAATAGAACTTCACTAGTACCCCCCGCCGCAGTTCTTAACCCGCGCAAATCAAGAACTTGTGGGGATTCGCTACCTCCTTCGGATGCCGCTATATTTTCCCCGCCTTGCATCCCCCTTTATACATAACCGGGCAGCGGCTGATGGGAGAGATGGCTTTTCGAAGCCAGGCTGCTGTCCCGGAGTGGGACCTTATTCAAATTACTAATGGACGACACTCAACGCTCTTCAGGAGGATCAGGATGCGAGCAGCAACCGTAGCAGCACTCCTTTTTGCGCTGGGATCCGCGGCTCTCGCCAAGGAACCACCCACCTATGAAAAGGCTGTGCTGGTAAAGATGGACACTTCCGCCTGCGGCTACTCCGAAAAAGATGGCAAGACCATCGCCGGCGAGATCTTCGGCACCGATGGCCAGCACAAAAACACCAAGCAGGTTTTGTGCCAGGAATATGTCTTGCAGACCGATCGCGTGACCTATCGAATCCAGCCTAAGGACGACAAGCATCCGGTTCTTCTGCCCGTCGGCGAAACCGCGCAAATCCGCATTCGCAGGGACAAAATGCTTCTCCGGGTCCCCGAAGCCGACGGCAAGGAGCGTGAATATCTCGTTCTCTCAATGACTCCGCGCGAGGACGTCGGTTCCAGCCGGCCCGCGCCGGCCGTGGCGACGTCTGTCCACCCTCGCTAACCACTTCGGTCGCGGCGCTCGTGCTCAGACGGCGCGCCGGTAATCGGGCAGCATCATCGGCCCGTATAAGGATTGCGGGGATTCCACCCTCCGGTACCCCCGCAATCCTTTTTTTTCGCTCCCCCGTGGTTGTCTTCTTCCAAATCTGAAGAATTACCTTTGGTGCGCGGCCATTCACGTTTCGCTTGTCCCTCCCTGCCTCCTGCCTCAACATGAATCGCAGTGGGGGTAGGCCAGTTTTGGCCGTGCCATGTCATCCGTTCTGGATATCCAGAATCTTCAGGTTTCCTATCGGTCGCGCGAAATCCGCTCTCGTCCTGTTTTGTCGGGAGTGAGCTTCGACCTGATGCCCGGAGAAATTCTCGGCGTTCTTGGCGAATCCGGTTCAGGCAAAAGCACGCTGGCGGCGTCGGCGCTGCGGCTTCTTCCTCCGAACGGCCATATCGGCGGCGGCGCCATACTGTTTGAGGGTAAAAATCTTCTCCAGTTCAGCTATCGGGAATTGCGCCAAATTCGCGGTGGCCGAATCGCCCTCATCTTTCAAGAGCCATCGTTGGCACTCCATCCCACTATCCGCGTCGGCGAGCAGGTTCGCCAGGTGCTGGCTGCGCACCAACCCGCCACAAGAAAAGAGTTGGCCGAACGCACCCGCAAGATTTTCAACCGGCTCTTTCCTGAAGACGCAGACCGCATCGCGCGTTCCTATCCTCACCAGCTCAGCGGCGGCCAGCGGCAACGCGCCCTGATCGCCCAGGCCATCGCCTGCAATCCTGCAATCGTCATCGCCGATGAACCGACCGCGGCGCTTGACCCGGTCACCCAGGCGGAAATTCTCGGCGTCTTCCGTTCTCTCCGGGAAGATTTCAGCCTAGCCATGATTTTCATCACGCATAATCCAGCCCTGCTTTCCGGTTTTGCCGACCGCGCCCTGATCCTGTACGCCGGCCAGGTTGTCGAATGGGGCCCCACGAACTCCGTGCTGCAGTCGCCGCGCCATCCTTACACAAAGGCGCTCTTCGAGTCTCTTCCCCCTACGCCGGCGGAGAGTGAAAAAAACCGCAAGCGGATGCTGCCCGTCATCCCTGGCAGTTCCTTGCCCTCGTCATTGCCGCGAAAGGGCTGTGCGTTCGAACCCAGATGCCCGTTGAAAATGGACGTTTGCAGGGAATTTGAACCTCCGCTAGTGAAATTGGGAGAGACGCATATCGTTTCTTGTTTCAAATACCAGCAGTGAGGGGACTGCAGGCGGCTCGACAATGGAACCTATCTTAAAAGTCGAAAATCTTGTGAAGCGTTACGCGAAGCGAAACCTTGTCGGTGCTCCGCAGGATTTCCTCGCCCTCGACAATGTGTCCTTCACGCTTCCCGCGGGCACCACCCTCGCCATCGTCGGCGAATCCGGCTCCGGCAAAAGCACGCTGGCATCCTGCGTCGCCTGCCTCGAAACCGCCACGGCCGGCAACCTTTGGTTCGGGGGATTAAATCTGGCGCGTGCAACAGAAAATGAACTTCGAACTCTTCGCCCGCAAATCCAGCTGATCTTTCCGGATCCCGCAAGTTCCCTGAATCCCAGATGGACAATTCTCGACATCGTCGCTGAACCGCTGGTTGTGCAGGGGGAGTTGAGCCGCAGCGAAAGAATGACGCGAGCCTTTTCCCTTCTAGAAAGGGTCGGCCTCTCCTCGGAAATTGCCGAGCGCCCCGCAGCGGAATTGAGCGGTGGACAGCGCCAACGGCTGGCCATCGCCCGCGCGCTCACGCTCCAGCCCAAAATTCTCATCCTCGATGAAGCCCTCTCCGCTCTCGATTGGTCCATTCAAGCGCAGATCGCCAATCTCCTCCTCGAACTCCAATCCTCCCTCGGCATGACGTTTCTTTTCATCTCCCACGACCTTGCCATGGCCGCTCACCTGGCCGATGAAATCGCGGTGATGAGCCGCGGCCAAATCGTCGAGCACGGCCCCGCCGCCAAGATTCTCCGAACTCCCGCCAGCGAAGCCACCCGCCAACTCCTCGCAGCCGTTCTGCTACTCTCCCACACCCCGCAACCGGCGGCGCCACGATGATGCGGTATCTCCTCCGCCGCCTGGCTCACGCGTTGCTCCTCATCTTCGGCGTCTCCCTCCTCGCGTTTTTATTCACCACGCTCGCGCCCGGAAATTATTTCGACGAGATGCGCCTGAATCCCCAAATCGCACCCGAAACTCTGGTAGCCCTGCGCGCCCAGTATCAACTCGATCGCCCGCTCCCCCTGCGCTACGCTTCCTGGCTGAATTCCGTGCTCCACGGCCAGTTGGGATTCTCTTTCGCTTACAACTCTCCCGTCGCGCCGCTTCTGCTCGTCCGCGCGAAAAACACTCTGCTGCTCACCATCACTGCAACTTTTCTTGCCTGGTTCATCGCTCTGCCGCTAGGTATCTGG
>Ga0209647_1003641_pt1 | contig 11846 bp, 12 predicted proteins | sample GraSoi_2013_60cm_FD_185827 | JGI IMG/M metagenome (GOLD analysis project Ga0209647, IMG submission 185827) | Grasslands soil microbial communities from the Angelo Coastal Reserve, California, USA - Sample 9_17_2013_60cm (SPAdes) (version 2) | ecosystem: Environmental > Terrestrial > Soil >... | reverse complement strand
GGACCCCGCCGATTTCCTGCCAGTAGCGCGCCGCCTCGTCGTCATCTGGATGGATGGTCGGGTAGAGCCGCTCCGGCGGCAGGCCATAGACCTGCGTCAGGATCTCCCAGGCGTAGGCGATCGCATCGCGCTTGAAATAGTCGCCAACGGAGAAATTGCCGAGCATCTCGAAGAACGTGAGGTGTGAATCATCGCCGACCGAGTCGATGTCGGTGGTGCGAAAACTCTTCTGCACCGAGACGAGCCGCTTGCTGGGGGGCTGTTCTTGCCCAAGAAAGAACGGGATCATCTGCTGCATGCCAGCGGTTGTCAGCAGCACGGTGGGATCGTTGCGTGGGACGAGCGAGGAGCTGGGCACGGGAAGGTGGCCGCGCTCTTCGAAGGCGCGCAGAAAAGCGGCGCGCACGTCGTCGGCGCGCGTGATGACAGGGGTACGTACCGGCTCCTTGCCGCTGGATGGATGAACAGACCGCTTCGCAGGCATTTCTCCGCCCTCATGTCTCGAACTGGATGGTGAACGGACGCACGGGTGCAACATGGAGTGTACACCACAACGTCGAGGCGCGGGGCAATACGAAGGGGACCGCCCCCTGCTGGACGCGGTCCCCATGCTGCGCGAGGTCTTTGTGCTGTAGCACCGGCATCATCCACTCGCTAGAAGCTGAGCGGCCGGTGGTGAGTCGAGTAAGGAACTAGCGTTCTGCACCCACCAACTGCCGGTGGCGTGCCAGAAAGTGAGTCAGGGTGCTCTCGTCGTGCCCATAGCTTCGCTCGTAGTTTGGCTTGGCTTCGACGCGTGAATTCCGCTCTACGAGTTCCGCCAGATCGTTCAGCCTAAGGTTCAGCGCAATCTGCTGGTTCGCGGCGCCAATTGATGTCTCGACGAGGAGTCCATCCACGGAATCGCGAATGGTGAAGCTTTGCGCCTCCGCTTCGTCAAGCACTCGGCCAACAGTGCCCAAGATGCTTTCGTAGCTGCACTTTTGCATACGTTCCTTACCGTACCTCCGTGGTATGGCTTTGGTGTGAACCCCCGCGTTCACCGCTTTGTGGGGGCGTTTCCCCAAGAGACAAGGTTACCATGGGCCGATTGAGAAATCAAGCCTGGCATCCGCCTCACGCCACTTTGAAACGCGATTGTGAGACATGGGCGCGAGCCGGCAATGGTACACTGCTGGAGCATGGCTGGGCAGGCCGCGAGTGCATGTGCGTGCGGTAGAGGCAAGCGCTTGCCGCAGGGGAATCGGAGGCACGCGATGCGGGCGATGCAGCGCCATCCCCTCGCGCGTGCGGCAGTGGCGCTGGCGCTCAGCGCGCTGGCGACATGGGTGGCCTGGCAGGTGGGGACAGTCATCATCCTCGCGCTGCTCGTCGCGGCGCTGTTCTGTGTCGCCTTCGCCCTGCTCACGCTCGCGCCCGATCTCATCGCCCACTGGCGCGGGCATCGCTGGCGCTGGTGGTGGCGCGCCGGTGACGATGAAGGGCCGTTCTGGCCCGGCACACGAGTCCCGCGCCATCCCGGTCCGCCGCGCGCGCCATAGCGCGAGCCGCGCCTGATTGCTGAGGTACAATACAGGCAGAGCGGGTCGGAGTGAGTGTAGGGTGCGCCGGATGGAAGGAGATACAACGGCATGGAACCTGAAGAGATGGACCTGGTCGAGCTGCTGACAGATGTCGCCGTCGAGCCAGGCTGGCGCGTGAACGCGGGGGTGCCGGAGACGCTGTTGCGGGCGGGCCAGCGCGGCATGGTGGTCCACTGCGATCCCGACGCGCGCGCCTACGACGTGGAGTTTCTCGATCCGGCCACCGGAGAGCCGCGGGTACTGGCAAGGCTGCTGGCGCAGCAGCTGAGGGTCGTCGAGCGCGACACGCTGGGCCGCGCATGATCCGGACGCCGGATAAGGACTAGCCGGTGAGAACACGTCGTCCATCAGCTTGACAGGGTGGGGCGCGCCGTCTATACTGCTGCGTAGTCAACAGAACAGCAGCAATGGCTTCGACCAGGACAAGTACGCATCTCTGCCAGAGCCTCAGCGAGCCGGAAGGGTGAGAGCCGGCGCCGGCAGGGATAGGCGGAATGGCCCTGCGAGCCGCGGCCCGAACGGAGCTCCTCCGTAGGGCCTGCCGGAAGCCCACCGTTAGCGGGGCAGAGCATCGGAGCCTCTCTGGCCACATGCCAGATAAGCCGCCTGTGCTCGCAGAGGAGCGCGACTCGCATGCGAGTCGTGCGGCAAATCAGGGTGGTACCACGAAGGCGTACGTAGCCTCTCGTCCCGAGCGGACGAGAGGCTTTTTGTTTGGGAGTTGGGGTTTCCCGCCAGTGGCTGTGGCGGCATGCCGCCGCGGCACGGCGGCCCCGTACGAAAGAAGGGAGCGCTGCGATGAGCGCACCGACGAAAGCAGAGCGGACTGCCCCTGCGCGGCAGCCGGGGCGGAAGGCGCGCGAGCGTGTCTTCTCGGGCATCAAGCCCTCCGGCACGCCGACGCTCGGCAACTATATTGGTGCCATTCGCAATTGGGTCAACGACCAGGACGACTACGACAACCTTTTTTGCGTCGTCGATCTGCACGCCATCACAGTGTTGCAAGATCCGGCCGAGCTGCGCGAGAACACGCGCCAGCTCGCGGCGCTGCTCGTCGCCTGCGGCATCGATCCCGCGCGCAGCATCCTGTTCGTGCAGTCGCACGTCAGCGCCCACGCGGAGCTTGCCTGGATTCTCGACTGTGTCACCCCCACCGGCTGGCTGAACCGCATGACGCAGTTCAAGGCGAAAGCTGGCGAGGAGCGTGAGCTTGCCAGCGCGGGCCTGTATACCTACCCCGTCCTGATGGCCGCCGACATCCTGCTGTATCGGACGGATGTCGTGCCGGTCGGCGAGGATCAGGTGCAGCATGTCGAGCTGACCCGCGACATCGCTAGCAGCTTCAATTACCGCTTTGGCGAAACGTTCGTCGAGCCGCGCGCCCTGATCCGCACGGTCGGCGCGCGCATCATGTCACTGGACGATCCGTCCAAAAAAATGAGCAAGAGCGACAACGAGAACTCGTATATCAGCCTGCTCGATCCACCGGCGGCGATCCGCAACAAGATCGCCCGCGCCACCACCGACTCCGAGCGCACGATCGTCTTCGACGAGCGGCGCGAGGGCATCTTCAACTTGCTGACCATCTACCAGGCGCTCGGCGGCGAGACACGCGAGCAGATCGAGGCCGAGTTCGCCGGCAAGGGCTACAAAGAGTTCAAGCAGGCGCTGGCCGAGCGCGTCGTGGCGGCGTTGGAGCCGATTCAGCGGCGCTACGCCGAGAGTACCAGTGATCCGCGCGCGCTGGACCGCCTGCTCGCGGAGGGAGCGGAGAAGGCGCGTCCGCTGGCGGAGGCGACGCTGCGCGCCGCCAAAGAGCGCGTCGGCATCAGCTAGTGCGCCCTGCCCCAACCCCTCCCCCACAGGGAGAGGGGAGTCAGAGAGCGGAGGGAGATGCCACCCCACACGCGTCGGCCGGCATCTGGCTCCCCTCTCCGGCGCGGAGAGGGATTGGGGGTAAGGTCCCCTGGGGTGAGGTTCCCTGCGGCAGCTTGACCTCTCCCCATGCCTAAAGGCAGGGGATTCCCGGGCCGAACACTGCGGACCAGACATGCTCACCCGAAGGGGAGACGCTGTGACCGGCTTACACGTTCGTTGGACTCTTGGTTGTCGAGTCCGCTCCACAGGCGTAGATTCCCGCAGGCCCTGCGGTATGAGGGCAGTCTAGCACACAGCGAGCCAGAGCGCCATTCATCCCCAGGACTGAAGTCCGGGGTCTTCTGGCGGAGAATGATAACGGGAGGGTAGAGACTATGATCGCACCGGTGCGAGAGATCATCGCAGCCGCGCGCCCACCAGAGGGCGCGCGGAGCCCGACGCTCGTGCCAGTGTGGCGCGAGATTCCCACGGACCTGGAGACGCCAGTCTCCGCATATCTCAAGCTGGCCCGCGGCCCGTATGGCTACCTGCTGGAAAGCGTCGAAGGGGGCGAGCGGCTGGCGCGCTTCTCCTTCGTCGGCGCCGACCCGTACCTGGTGCTGCGCGTCCGCGCCGGCGTCGCCGAGTATCGCTGGCTGGCAGGCGCGCGGGCCGGCGTGGTAGAGCGCCGCGCCTGCGCCGATCCGCTGGAGGCCGTGCGCGAGGAGCTGGCGCGCCGCCCACTGCATCGCGTGCCGGGGCTGCCACGGTTCTCCGGTGGCGCCGTCGGCTACCTCGCCTACGAGGCGGCGGCGCGTTTCGAGCCGGCGGTGCCGGTCCCGGACGCGGACCCGCTCGATCTGCCCGAGGCAATCTTTTGCTTCAGCGATACCCTGTTGATCTTCGATCACGTGCGCCACCAAGCACGGCTCCTCACCTACGCCGACCTCGATGCGACTGCGGGCGATGAGGCGCGCGCGCGCGCCAGGGCCGAGGCGCGGCTGGACAAGATGGCGCGGCGGCTCGAGCGGCCGATCCCACGCCAGGCGCTCGCCGCTCCCACGTCTGCCAGACGCGAAGGTCAGCAGGTGGCGCGGTCTCCCCTCGAGTCGCGCGAAGCCTACGAGGGCGCCGTCGAGAAGATCAAGGAGTACATCCGCGCCGGCGATTGTTTTCAGGTCGTGCCCTCGCGTCGCATCGCATGGCCAACGAGCGCGTCTGCCTTCGCGATTTATCGCGCGCTGCGCTCAATCAACCCCTCGCCCTACATGTTCTACCTCGCGCTGAACGACTTCGCGGTCGCCGGCGCCTCGCCAGAGCTGCTGGTGCGCGTCGAAGACGGCGAGGTGGCGGTTCATCCCATCGCCGGGACGCGCCGCCGCGACCCCGATCCCGCCGTGGATGCGGCGCTCGAAGAGCAATTGCGCCACGACGAGAAGGAGCGCGCCGAGCACGTCATGCTGGTGGACCTCGGCCGCAACGACCTCGGCCGCGTCTGCCGGCCGGGCAGCGTGCGTGTCACCCAGTTCCTGGACGTCGAGCGGTACTCGCACGTTATGCATCTTGTCTCGCACGTGACGGGGCAGCTGCGTGAGGGCCTCACACCGCTGGACGCGCTGCGGGCGGGCTTCCCCGCCGGCACGCTGTCGGGTGCGCCCAAGGTGCGCGCGATGCAGATCATCGCCGAGCTCGAAGGGCAGCGGCGCGGCGTCTATGGCGGCGCGGTCGGCTACCTCGGCTTCGACGGCAACTTGGACACCTGCATCGCCATCCGCACGCTCGTCGTGAAGGACGGCGTCGCCTATGCGCAGGCGGGGGGCGGCATCGTCGCGGACTCGGTGCCGCATGCGGAGTTTCTGGAGACGGAGAGCAAGCTGGGCGCGGTGTTGCGTGCGCTGGAGGAGGCGGAGCGGCGTGTCGCGAACGATCGGACGCTGGTCCCGGCGCGCGTGTCGGGGCGGGGCGGCGCCAACAATCGTCTCCTGCGCCCCGCGCGCGTGTCGGGGCGGGGGCAGGGCGCGGAACGCGCGGGCGCCACGCCGGATCGGCGGGCGGGTGGAGACGGCGCATGCTCCTCCTGATCGACAACTACGACAGCTTTACCTACAACCTCTACCAGTATCTCGCGGAGCTGGGCGCCGACGTACTGGTGCGCCGAAACGATGCCATCAGCGTGGACGAGGCCGCGGCGCTGGCGCCGTCGCACATCGTCATCTCGCCTGGCCCTTGCACGCCGCGCGAGGCCGGTGTCTCGACCGCGCTCATCCGGCGGCTCGGCCCGCGCGTGCCGACGCTCGGCGTCTGCCTGGGCCACCAGTGCATCGGCGAGGTCTTCGGCGGGCGGGTGGTGCGCGCGCCCGCGCCGGTCCACGGCAAGACCGCGCAGATTCACCACGACGGCACAGGGGTCTTATGCGGCCTCGCCTCACCCTTCACCGCCACGCGCTACCACAGCTTGATCGTGGAGCGCGCGACACTGCCCGCGGCGCTGTCTATCACGGCAGAGACAGCCGACGGCCTCATTATGGGGCTGCGCCACCGCACGTATCCCATCCACGGCGTCCAGTTTCATCCGGAGTCGATCCTGACCAGCGCTGGCAAAGACCTTTTGCGCAACTTCCTCACGAGGTCCTCTTCCCCCAATCCCATGCCCCACGAGGAGAGGAGTCTGGGAGATGAGGACGTCCCCGCCCACGCCACGGAGGCCACCCGCGTATGACCGCCACATCTCTCACCTTCCGCTACAGCCCGGACCTCGTCGAGCGCTTTCCGGACGTCACCGGCGGTGTCATCTTTGCCGAGGGCGTGACCAACGGCCCTCCGCCAGGGCCGCTGCGGGAGGCCTATCGAGTCGAACAGGAAGCGGTACGGGCGCGCATCGGGGAGACGCCACTCAGCCAGCTGGCGACCCTCGCCGCTTGGCGCGGCGCCTTTCGCCGGTTCGGCGTGGACCCGACGCAGTGCCGCAGCGCGGCCGAAGCGCTCCTGCGCCGGCTCACCAAGAAGGGCGACATCCCCAGCATCAACACGCTGGTGGACCTCGGCACTCTGGTCAGCATCCGCTACGGCCTGCCCGTCGCCGTCTTCGACACCCGCACGCTGGAGGGGCCGCTGACGGTGCGCTTCGCGGACGGCAGCGAGCGCTATACGCCGCTCGGCGGCGGCGCGGTCGAGCATCCCACGGCGGGTGAGGTCATCTTCAGCGACGACACCGGCCTCGTCTTCGCCGAGCGTTGGTGCTGGCGGCAGAGCGACGAGAGCGCCGCCCGCGACGATACCACACGGGCCATCATCACGGTGGAGGCGCAACACGCTGGGGGACGCGCCAACATCGAGGCCGCGCTGGCAGACCTGACGGCGCTGCTGACGGCGTATGCCGGCGGCGCACTCCAGGCGGGCATCGTAGACCGCGACTCGCCACAGATCGCCCAGGCAGTAGAGCTCCCCGCGAAGGGACATGGAGGCACACATGATTCGTGAGGCAATCGGCCATCTGGTCGCGGGGCAGTCGCTCAGCGAGACCGACGCGGCGTCGGCGATGGAAGAGATCATGACAGGCACGGCGACGCCCTCGCAGCTGGGTGCGTTCTTGACGGCGCTGCGCCTGAAGGGCGAGACGGTAGAGGAGGTGACTGGCCTGGCGCGCGTCATGCGCGAGCAGGCGATCCACGTGTCGCTGCCGGCGCACCTGCGCGCCGTAGATACCTGTGGCACCGGGGGCGACGCGGCGGGCACGTTTAATGTGTCGACGGCGGCGGGCTTGCTCGTCGCGGCGCTTGGCCAGCCCGTCGCCAAGCATGGCAATCGCGCCGCCAGCAGCCGCTGCGGCAGCGCGGATGTGCTCGAAGCGCTGGGCGTGAAGCTGGAGCTGGGGCCGGAGCAGGTGGCTGCCTGTGTGGAGCGGGTCGGCTTCGGCTTCATGTTCGCGCCGACTTACCATCCCGCCATGCGCCACGTCGGCCCGACGCGGCGCGAGATCGGCATCCGCACCGTCTTCAACATTCTTGGCCCGCTGACCAATCCCGCCGGGGCACGCTATCAGATGCTGGGCGTCGCAGACCCGAAGCTGCTGCGCCTGATGGGCGAGGTGCTGCTGCGGCTGGGCTGCGAGCGGGCGCTGATCGTCCACGGCAGCGACGGGCTGGACGAGATCTCGCTCTCCGCGCCGACCCAGGTCGTCGAGGTGCGCGGCGACAGCGAGACGCTGGTCGAGTACACCCTCACGCCGGCGGAGCTTGGTCTTGCCGAGCACCGGCGCGATGAGGTGCTCGGCGGCGACGCGGAGCAGAACGCGGCGCGCATGCGCGCGCTGCTGGCGGGCCAGCAGGACGGCGCACTGGCCGACATGGTGGCCCTCAACGCCGGTGCTGCACTCTATGTGACGGGCCGCGCGGAGCGGCTGGTGGACGGCCTGCGGCTGGCGCGCGAGGCGCTGCGGTCCGGCCAGGCAATGCCCACGCTCGACGCCGTGGTGCGCACGTCGCGCGTGCTGGCGACGATGCCCGCATGAGCGTCTTTCCCCGCGGGATGGCGAGGTCGCTCTCACAAGCAAGACGGGATAGCACCCATGGCGGCTGAGACATTTCTGGAGCGCATCGTGGCGGCGACGCGGGCCGACCTGGCGGAGCGCATGGCGCGCCTCCCGCTTGCGGGGCTACGCGCGCGCGCTGCCGCCGCGCCCGCCCCGCGCGACTTCGCCGCTGCGCTGTGGCCCGACCTCTTCCCCAACGCCGCGCGGCTGATCGGCGAGGTCAAGCGCGCGTCGCCTTCCAGGGGTGTGCTCGCCGAGCGCTTCGATCCGGTGGCACAGGCGAGCGCGTATGCACGCGGCGGCGCGGCGGCGATCAGCGTGCTCACCGAGCCGCGCTTCTTCCTGGGCGCGCTGGAGCATTTGGCAGCGGTGCGCGAAGCCGTGCGGGTGCCGGTGCTGCGCAAGGATTTCATCCTCGCGCCGTATCAGGTCTATGAGGCGCGCGCCGCCGGAGCGGACGCCGTGCTGCTGCTGTGCGCGCTGCTGGATGACGCGCGCCTGGCGGAGCTGCTCGCCCTCACCCGTAGCCTCGGTATGGAGGCCCTGGTCGAGGCGCACGACGAAGCGGAGGCACGGCGCGCGGTGGCATGTGGCGCGGCCGTCATCGGCGTGAATAGCCGCGACCTGCGCACCTTCGCGGTGGATACGGACGTCGTGCGCCACCTGCGGCCGCTCGTGCCTGGAGTGTGTGGATTCGTTGCGGAGAGCGGCATCTTCGACGCGACCGGCGCGGCCCGTGCGCGTGCCTGGGGCGCCGACGCCATCCTCGTCGGTGAGGCGCTGATGACGGCCGCCGACCCAGCCGCCAAAGCGCACGAGCTGGCGACCGCTCCCGGAGGGGGACTCATACGCGAGCTCTACGTCGCCTCGCGCCATCCGTTCGTGAAGATTTGCGGCCTCACTAGGCCTGAACAGGTTGAGTTCGTGGACGCGCACGACGCTGATGCCTTTGGCATGGTGTTCGCGCCGAGCAGGCGTCGTGTCACACTCAACCAGGCTCAGGAACTCATGGAGGCCGCGAGCTATGGCGAAGGACTGCGCGCCATTGGCGTCTTCGTAAATGAAGCCGCGGAGGAGATCGCGCGGATCGCCGAGGCATTAACCTTGGATGCCGTGCAGCTCAGCGGGGACGAGACACCCGAGGACTGCGCGGCGGTGGCGGTGGCGCTCGCGGGCGTGCCAATCATCAAGACCCTACGACTGCGGACGCGACGCGATCTCGACGTGCTGGATGAGTACGCCCTGGCCGGCGCCACCATCCTCCTCGACACGCCAGCTCCCGATGGCGTGTATGGGGGAACGGGCAAGACAGGTGATTGGGACCTAGCCCGCCAGGCCGCTCGGCGCTGGCCTATCATCCTCTCCGGCGGCCTCACTTCGGAGAACGTCGCCAACGCGACCCGCATCGTAGAGCCGCGCGGCGTAGACGTCAGCAGCGGTGTCGAGACCGGTGGCGTGAAAGACGACGAGAAGATAGAGGCGTTCATTCGCGCGGCGCGTCAACCGCAGTCCGAAGAAGCGGGAGTGTAACCTATGGCGCAGCAGATCGAGGATACCGACGCGACAGCCGAACGGTATCAGCACGGCGTCTACCCCGACGCACGCGGCCGCTTCGGCGACTTCGGCGGGCGTTTCGTGCCGGAGAGCCTGATGGCGGCCCTGGATGAGCTGGAAGGCGCCTACACCGCCGCCAGCAACGATCCAGACTTCATGGCCGAGCTAGCGGAGCAAGAGCGCACGTACTCGGGCCGGCCAACGCCGCTCTACTTCGCCGCGCGCCTCTCGGCGCGGGTGGGTGCGCGCGTGTACCTCAAGCGCGAAGACCTGGCGCACACCGGCGCGCACAAGATCAACAACGCCCTGGGCCAGGGGCTGTTGGCGCGGCGTATGGGCAAGCGGCGCATCATCGCCGAGACCGGCGCTGGCCAGCATGGCGTCGCCGCCGCTACGGTCTGCGCCAAGCTGGGCCTGGAGTGCATCGTGTATATGGGCGAGGAGGACATCCAGCGCCAATCGCTCAACGTCTTCCGTATGAAGCTGCTCGGCGCCGAGGTCCGGCCCGTTGGCGCCGGCAGCCGCACGCTCAAGGATGCTATCAACGAGGCCATCCGCGACTGGGTCACCAACGTCGAGACCACGCACTACCTGATAGGCTCGGCCGTCGGCCCGCACCCGTATCCGCGCATCGTGCGCGACTTTCAGTCGGTGATCGGCCGCGAGACGCGCGCGCAAATCCTCGAGGCGACGGGGCGGCTGCCCGCGCGTGTGGTGGCGTGCGTCGGCGGTGGCAGCAACGCCATCGGCATGTTCCATCCCTTCGCCGGCGATGAAGCGGTGGCGCTGATCGGCGTGGAGGCGGCGGGCAGCGGCATCGCCAGCGGCAAGCACTCCGCAACGCTGGGGGCGGGGCGGCCCGGCGTGCTACACGGTGCGCTCAGCTATCTCTTGCAGGACGCGGACGGCCAGGTCACCGAGACGCACAGCATCTCCGCCGGACTAGACTATCCAGGCGTCGGCCCCGAGCACAGCTACCTCCTGGCGACTGGCCGCGCCAGCTACGTCGCTGCCACCGACGACGCGGCGCTGGCGGCGTTCCAGGTGCTCAGCCAGGAGGAGGGCATCATCCCAGCGCTGGAGTCGGCGCACGCCGTCGCGCACGTGCTGGCGCTGGGCGAGCGCGGCGCGCTGCGCCCCGAAGAGGTGGTGGTGATCTGCCTCTCTGGCCGCGGCGACAAGGATATTAACACTGTGGCGTCGGCGCTGGGCGTGACGCTGTGACGCCGCGCGAACGCACTGAGGGAGCCAGCATGGCAAACCTGCATGACAGCCACCCCATCGCCGCCGCCTTCGCTCGCGCCCGCGCGGAGGGACGCGTAGCGCTGATCCCCTACGTGATGGCGGGCTATCCTGACCTGCCGACGAGCGAGGAGGTGGCGGTGGCCCTGTGCGCTGCCGGCGCGGACGTGCTGGAGCTCGGCGTGCCCTTCTCCGATCCGCTGGCCGACGGCGTCACCATCCAGGCGGCGGCGCAGCGAGCCCTGGAGGGCGGCATGTCGCTGGCGGGCGCACTGGCGCTGGCGGAGCGCGTCTCGGCACGCGTTCAGACGCCGCTCGTGCTGATGGGCTACTACAATCCACTCTACAGCTACGGAGTCGAGCGCTTCTGCCGCAGTGCGAGCGAGGCCAACGTCGCGGGGCTGATCGTGCCCGACCTGCCGCCGGAGGAGGCGCAGCCACTGCGCGACGCCGCGGCCGCTGCGGGCATCGAGCTGATCTTTCTCGTCGCGCCGACCAGCCCGGACGCGCGCATCGAGCGGGTGGCGCGGGTCGCGGGCCAGACAGGTGGAGGCTTTCTCTACTGTGTCTCCCTCAGCGGCGTCACCGGCGCGCGCACGAGCCTGCCCGAGCACCTCGCCAGCTTCGTGCAGCGCGTGCGCGCGCATACCAGCCTACCGCTGGCCGTCGGCTTCGGTGTGTCGCGCGCCGCGCATGTGGCGGAGATCGGTCGCATCGCCGACGGCGCCGTGGTCGCCAGCGCGCTGCTGAATGCGGTGGACGCCGCGCCGCCAGCCGAGCGCGTGGCCGCTGCCGTGAACTTTCTGCGCGGGCTGCAAGCGGGCACCCGGATCGGCACGCCGACGACGCCTGGGGAGTGACGCTTTCAGTGCCCTCAGAGGCCCCCACCCCAGCCCCTCTCCCTTCGGGAGAAGGGAGCCAGAGCGCGCCAGTGTGCCCTCGTGTCGCGCTGGCTTCCCTTATCTTTCTCCGCCAGAAGACCCCGCCCTTCAGGGCTGGGGATGAAGGGCGCTCTGGCTCGCCGTGTGCTAGACTGTCCACATACCGCAGGGCCTGCGGAAATCTACGCCTGTGGAGCG
>Ga0209647_1003640_pt1 | contig 11847 bp, 13 predicted proteins | sample GraSoi_2013_60cm_FD_185827 | JGI IMG/M metagenome (GOLD analysis project Ga0209647, IMG submission 185827) | Grasslands soil microbial communities from the Angelo Coastal Reserve, California, USA - Sample 9_17_2013_60cm (SPAdes) (version 2) | ecosystem: Environmental > Terrestrial > Soil >... | reverse complement strand
CGGATGAGTGCGCGGGAGGGTTCTGCTGACTGCTTGCAGTAGCGAAGCGTTGCAGAACAGGTGGTTGGGTAGGGTCACTAGCACGCAGTGCGTTTCCGGTCGGAATAAGATCCTTATGCTGCGGCTGCTTGTAATAGCTTGCAAAGAGGTGCAGCACCTCGCGTGCGGTCAGCCCTGGATAAAGCCCATCCTGTTGCAGCATCACGCCAATCTGTGATTTAAGCGCCTGCGAATCGCGGATGGGGTTAAGCCCCAAAACATGCAGATTGCCCTGGTCGGGAGTACGGTAGCCTTCGAGTGTTTCAATAGTTGTGGTCTTGCCTGCGCCATTGGGACCCAGCAATGCGAAGACCTCTCCCTGGTGTACAGTAAATGTTACATGGTCGACGACTCGATTGGAGCCGTAACTTTTCGTGAAGTTCTCAACGACAATGGCTTCACCCCCCGGTGCTTGTCGTTCTTGCACCGGCTGGTTCGCCATGTGAGTCGTCTGCTGATATGCAGACATGGGCTATGCTCCTTAAAAGAAAAGATGTGATATGCAGTTCTGTCTATACAGTATAGCAGTTCGCTCAAGACGACAAGGTTGTTTCAGGAGGTAGTCATCTATTCAAAAAGGTCGAGGGGGTGTTATAGTGTAGGTTATAATCGAGTGAACAAGCAAATGTTAGCAACCGGAGGCTAATTTGTATGCAAGGCATCATGAACAGTTAGCGAGGCATATACGACCACGGATGATCGAGGCAACGAGTTGGGGAGATTTAGCGCGTTGGGTTGGTTCACTTTCCGGTTATCATACAAGCAATATTCCGAGTGAATGTTAGGGAGTGTATAGTGACTAACCTTGCTCTACAAGCCGATTTGCGGTATAATAGAGGAAGAATATTGTTGTGTTGGGACAATGCGGCAACACTGTCCCAACTAGCTAACCTGTGCTGGAGGCTAGCCATGAATACCTTATCACACCCTTCCTGTGAGGGCAATTCCCCTTTTGTGACTATCCCCCTAACAAGAGGTCAGCATGCTATCGTTGATCCTGAAGATGCTGATTTAGCACAGTTGAAGTGGCATCTGAATGGTAGACGCTATGCCATGCGTCGTCCTCGAATTGATGGCAAAAAGCCAGGAATACTCATGCATCGCGTCATTCTAGAGCGCAAGTTAGGTCGTCCTCTTCGAGCAAAGATGATAGTTGACCACATCAATGGAAATGGGCTGGATAATAGACGAGCAAACCTTCGGGAAGTGACGGTTGCACAGAATGCTCTCAATAGAAACCCCAAGAGTGAAATTGTTCTTGTTGATCCCCCTGTCAATAACTACAGACTGGATGAGGGCAATCCGAATATTGCTATTATTCCCATCAATCTGGGGAAGTCTGTTCTTGTTGACTTGATCGACGTGGATCTGGCAAATGTCAAGTGGACCCTTAATTGTGGTCGCTATGCGAATCGCCGTATTGAGAAGCATGGCAAAGGCAAGCATATTTCCATGCATCGCATCATCCTTGAGCGCAAGTTGGGCAGACCCATCAGAGAGGGTATGGGTGTCGATCACATCAACGGGAACGGTCTAGATAACCGTCGTGAGAACTTGCGTGAAGCAACCCAAGGTCAAAATATGCGAAACCTGCGATTGCGAGGTGATAATACTTCTCAGTACAAAGGAGTTAGGCGTCTAGGTCCGCATAGTTGGGAAGCTAGGGTAGATGAGCAAACGATCGGGTACTTTGATACTGCTAAAGTCGCTTCATTCGCCTATGACCGGGCAGCATTAGAACAATATGGCGAATTTGCTCGTCTCAATCATCCCCTCGAAGACGTTCTAGCTTGGGTTCCCCCCGTTCGTCAGTTTGGCAAGAAGAGTGCTAGTGGCTATCGTGGGGTGCAAGCCTGTGGTGATCGTTGGGGTGCTGAAATTAAGTACAATTCACAGCGCCACCCGCTTGGTTTCTTTGATACTGCTGAAGAAGCGGCTTTTGCCTACGATAAGGCTGCGTTAGAGCTGTACGGTGAAAAAGCTCAACTGAATCATCCCATTGAGCAGGTTCAGACATGGACATCTCCCGCCCGCTTATTGCGCAAAACGAATACGAGCGGCTATCGGGGTGTACAAAAATTAGGCACGAATCGCTGGTATGCTCAGATACATGCGAACAGGCAAGTGATTTATCTTGGAACATTCGATATGCCAGAAGAGGCGGCGAGGGCATATGATATAGCCGCAAGGGAAGCCTATGGAGAACGAGCACGACTGAACTTCCCTGGAGAGGAGCCGTGAATGTCTGAAAAGAAGTTGTATACATACATTCCTCACTCGCATATACCCCAGAAGGTCACGATTGCGAAGGCAGAGCAAGCCCTCACAGGCTTTAACATGAAGATTGCCGTTGTCATCACGAAGGGCTTAGGGACGATGGTTTGCGCTTACATCTTTGCTATTCTCGCAATCATCGGCTTCCCTGGTTTTGGGGCTACCCCGACGCAGTATGTGCAATGGGTATCACAAACGTTCATACAGCTTGTCGCTCTTTCGGTACTTGCCGTGGGCCAACAGGTGTTGTCCAAGCATGGCGAACTCATGGCTGACGAGCAGTTCAACACAACGATGAGTACTTACCACGATATCGAGCAGATTATGCAACATCTTTCGGAGCAGGACGCCGAGCTCCTGCACCAAACCAAGATGCTGATCCAGCTGTTGGAGAAGAACGGCATCTCGCTGCAACAGCTGGAAGCCGAAGCTGCTGCCACTACCCACCTGGATACCTTTGTTCAACCACAGCCAGCAGACAGCGCTCCTGCTACGCCCATTCTAGCCGAGGGCGAGAAGCAGGGCGCCTAACCGACATAGCTCTGACACGGCAAGAGAAACAAAGGCCGTATAGTTTGCCAATTTCGCCTGGGATGATTTGACGCCTCCGGCTTGTAAGTGCTACAGTATAAAGAAATATGAGGAGTACACACCACCATCAACCAAAGGATCTTATTCCGACCGGAAACGCACGGCGTGCTAGTGCTGCACACTCATCCGGTCGGATCAGTAGTAAAGTGATATGCGAGCGAGATCGTATCCCGGTGGGAGGCCCGGCATACGCTATGGCGTAGGCTGGGTGTTTTTCTAGAGAAGGAGGTGCGGCCGTCATGTCCCCGGCGCAAAACCATAACCGTAACGAGTTCGAAGACAAGTTTGCACTGGAAGGCCTCACGTTCGACGATGTATTGATATTACCGGCTGCCTCGTCGGTACTTCCGCGCGATGTCTCTACCCAGACCCGTTTGACGCGCACAATCAACCTTAATATCCCTATTCTGAGTGCGGCTATGGATACCGTCACCGAGGGGCGTTTAGCGATTGCCCTGGCCCGCGAAGGCGGCATCGGTATTATTCATCGAAATCTGTCTATCGAAGAACAGGCGCAGGAGGTCGATAAGGTAAAGCGTTCTGAATCGGGCATGATCACCGATCCCGTAACACTAGAGCCAACCGCGCTACTGAGCGAAGCCCTGGCTGCCATGCAGCGCTTCCACATCTCCGGCGTCCCCATCACCGAAAACGACAGGCTGGTAGGCATCCTTACCAACCGCGATATTCGCTTCGAAACAAGTTTGGATCGTCCTGTCGCTGAACTGATGACGCGAGATCACCTGATAACTGTGCCCGTTGGTACAACCTTAGAACAGGCCCGCGACAGCCTGCATCGTTATAAAATTGAAAAGCTGCCCGTGGTCGATGAGCACGGTATCCTCAAAGGCCTGATTACCATGAAGGATATCCAGAAGAAAATCCTGTATCCGCATGCCGCCAAGGACGAATATGGCCGCTTACGTGTGGGCGCTGCTGTAGGGGTGGGGCCGGACACCGATGCCCGCTGCGCTGCCTTGATCGAAGAGGGGGTTGATGTGCTGGCGATCGATACTTCGCATGCCCACTCGCGCATGGTCATCGAGATGGTAGCACATGTAAAAGCGCGTTTTGGCAAGCAAGTGCAATTGATAGCCGGTAACGTAGTGACGGCTGAGGCAACCGAGGCGCTCATCCAGGCTGGCGCCGATGCCATCAAGGTAGGAATTGGAGCTGGAGCTATATGTACGACGCGGGTCATTGCCGGTATCGGCATGCCGCAAATAACGGCCATCTATGATTGCGCTCGCGTTGCCCGGCAATACGCTATACCAGTTGTCGGCGATGGTGGCATTCAGTACTCCGGTGATATCGCCAAGGCTATCGCAGCGGGCGCGGATACTGTTATGTTAGGCAGTCTGCTGGCGGGTGTCGATGAAAGCCCCGGTGAACTCATCATCTCGCAAGGGGAGCGCTTCAAGGACTATCGAGGCATGGGATCAATCGCCGCCATGAAGCAGCGCAGTTATAGTAAAGACCGCTACTTCCAGAGCGATACCTTCGAGGAGTCGCGCCTGATCGCCGAGGGCATCGAGGCGCGCGTTCCATATAAGGGCATGATGGGGCCCCTGGTTCACCAAATGGTCGGGGGATTGCGTCAATCGATGGGGTATGCTGGCTGCGCTACTATCGCGGAAATGCAGGAAAAGACACGCTTTGTACGCATTACCGGTGCGGGCCTGCGGGAAAGCCATCCACATGATGTGCTTATTACGAAAGAGGCGCCTAATTATTATGGCGTAAAAAATAGGTGACGGAGAGATTCTTATCGCCATACGTTCTCTTCAATAGAGGTAAGTAGATACCTATTAGCCAAGATGTCCCATCAGGTTGCATCACTCACCTGCATCGGGTAGAATGGCGAGAGTCCAGGGAACTCGACAGTAGTGTGACTGTTGTGTATGGAGGAAAGTATGGTTGATCTGAAGCAAACCCTGAGTCGTTTTTTGGCGATACCAGGAGTACGGCTGGCTGTCCTTGTGGGACGTGATGGCTTATTGATCGAGGGATTGAGCCGCGAAGGCAAGGAAGATATGGAGGCCGTTGGCGCTTATATGACAACCGGCCTGAGTACTGCTGAAGCCCTGGGGCAAGAAATTTCGCGGGGTAGCGTTATCGGTGCGCTTATGGAATATGAACATGGGCTAGTAAGCATTGAACCTCTTGGAGACTATGCGCTGGTCGTCACTCTATTTGACAATGCCTCTAGTATTGGCCGTGTGCGTCACATGGTCAAGACGAGTCGCAATGAAATTCTCGAAGCTCTCGACATAGCATAGCATATATACCCGGTATGTGAAATTGACATTTTAACTGAACGTGTGCACAGAGGGCGGCGCCTAGATGGAACAACTGACTAATCTTATAATCTCAGATCGTGAACTCGATGCTATCTCCAGCACATTAACGAAGCTAATGCATGATACCAGCGCCGCTTCTGTCATGTTGATTGACAAGAGTGGCCAGGTTATTTCCTCCCTGGGACCCACTACAAAGCGGAATGCGACCTCGCTGGGAGCTTTGCTTGCCGGCGCGTTTTCCTCTTCGCGTCATGTCGCGGAGTTGCTTGGCGAGAAGGATTTCCGCACGATTTTCCAGCAAGGCGTGCGTGAGAATATCTATACAACGATGGTCGAGGAACAATGGCTGCTGGTCATTGTCTTTGAAAAACTCACGCATATTGGCCTGGTCAAGGTCCTTGCGAAAAAAGCCTCCGAAGAACTGGTACGCACGTTAGAGCGTGTACGGGCAGATACCAGCCGTCAAAAGTCCTCTGTACTCAATATTCAATTCCGCTCCTCGGTTGAGGATACCATTGACCTGCTCTTCCGCGATTAGGGGTATCTTGCACATGGCGCTTATCAATATTGCTACCCACGAGATACACTGTAAAATCGTTTACTATGGTATTGGATATTGTGGGAAGACTACCAACCTGCAATACGTGTTCAGGAGTATCCACCCGTCCGCCCGTGGAGAGATGCTGAGCATCGCGACCGAAACGGAGCGCACGCTGTTTTTCGACTTCCTTCCCCTGGACCTGGGAAAAGTTCATGGTTTCAGAACCAGGTTTCATCTCTATACGGTGCCGGGCCAGATTCTCTACGAGCGCACCCGCCTGGCTGTGCTGAACGGCGCGGATGGCATTGTTTTCGTCGTGGATTCGCAGGCCGAAAAATTCGAAGAGAATGTGCAGAGCATCGCTGAACTCGAGCTGAATTTGCGCCGCCTGGGCAAAAACCTGGAAAACTGCCCCCTCGTCATGCAGTGGAATAAACGCGATTTGCCCTCTGCCCTGCCCGTACACGTTCTCGAACGTTACCTCAATCGCCGGTGCGTTCCCAGCTTTGAAGCCATTGCTTCGGCCGGTAAAGGCGTCTATGCTACCCTTCGTACCATCAGTAAAGGTGTCATAGCCCAGTTGTGAGGCGCTCAACCCATGAAAATCTACGGCCTCGACTTTACCAGCGCTCCCAGCCGCAAGAAACCTATCACCTGTGCAGCGGGTGATTTACAAGAAGGCCGCTTACATGTAGAGGATTGCCTGGAACTGACCAGTTTTGAGGATTTTGAGGCATTGCTTGGTATGGATGGACCCTGGCTCGCGGCGCTCGACTTCCCCTTTGGTCAACCGTGCAAGCTGATCTCGAATCTGGGCTGGCCCGAGACGTGGGAAGGCTATATGCGGGTCGTAGCATCGATAGGCAAAAGGGAGTTTGAAGAGACGCTAAGACGCTACCGGGAGAGCCGGCCGGCAGGCGATAAACAGCACCTGCGAGCAACAGATGTGCTGGCTGGCGCCTGCAGCCCCATGATGTTACACCGCGTCCCTGTGGGCAAGATGTTTTTCGAAGGGGCGACTCGTCTCCTGAAAGCGGGTGTGAGTATCCTGCCCTGTTGCCCGACAGGCGATAGTAGAATAGCGGTAGAGGGCTATCCCGCTCTGGTGGCACGGAGGTTGATTGGAAGACGTAGTTATAAGAGTGATGAACGAGCTAAGCAGACGCAGGAGAAGGAGGTAGCGCGGAGGGAAATTGTTCGCGGGTTGTGCTCATCTGCGATAGAGGGGTGCTACGGAGTTAGGGTTGAGCTACCCGAAGAAATGGCAGAGGTGCTAGTAGAGGATCAAATGGCTGATACGTTGGATGCTGTTTTGTGCGCTGTGCAGGCAGGATGGGCGTATTTGCAGCGAGATAAAGGGTATGGGATACCAGTTGAGTGTGAGAGTATGGAGGGGTGGATTGTTGATCCTTTTACTTTAGCTGGATTCCTCTGTGCGCCGGATATGGCATGGTGAGCAATGGTACTTTTCTGGTATCGATGTGATTGCGATTTTAACTGATAGCCAAAGCCCTCGTCGCTACTAGAAAATCCTCAGAAGGAATGAAGGCTGTTCTGAAATGGACTTTCTCCTCACACTTACTTGCTAGGAGGCTTGACGGAGGTGCTCAAGGACCCACATACGTATCAACGTAGTTGGCCCGACGCCCTGCTCACTGGCGATTTCTCGCAGCTTCGTCGCTGTTTCTGGGTCAAAACGGACTTTAAAGCCTTCGGAGAGCTTTTTTGCAAAGCGAACTTGCACAGGATGAAACTCATCTTCGAATTCCGTCGTGTCGTGCGTATCCCAGAATTGAGCTTCTTCTTCAAGACTAGAGAACTCAGGAATGCGAGACTTCTTTTGTTCACTCATGGCTGGTTTCCTTATTCCAACTATCCCAAAGCAGCCTACGAATGACAATCATAAGCACATTGTACTCCTTTGGAGCACACTGGTCAAGAGGAAAAAGAGAATAGAGAATGCACAATCATACCAGCACCCCTGCAATCCCTACCAGTGTCACTACCACTCCAATAATCGCCGTCACGGACGGTATCTCCCCGAGCAGGAAAATGCCCAGGATGATTCCTCCCGTCACTTCCTGCGTGGCAATCAAATTAGCATAGGTCGCGTGCACCCGTCGTATCGCAGCATTATAGAGTGTATGCCCCAAACCCAGCGGGAAGACCCCAAGGGCAACTACGGCGCCTATTGCACTCAGTGGATACGCATGTTGAAACGCAAAATACAGTGCGACGGGTAAGAGCCAGAGCGCTGCCAGCCCGTACACATTTGTCGTATAGCGGAAAAGCGGGTGGCGGTCACGTTCTCCGCGTCCCGCAATAGAGTAGATGGCAAAACAGATTCCCGACAGCAACGCCAGCGCATCGCCTAACGCCATGCATTGCCCGGTGCCATTAAGCGAGCAGGCTGTGTAGTGTGGCTCGAAACCGGCCATGATCGCTACGCCGATCACGACCACTCCAATGCCAAAATATTTGCGTTGAGGTAGCGGTTCTCGCAGCACCAGCGCTGAGAAGAGCGTCACAAAAATCGGAGAAGTGTAGATAAGTGCAAGCGCATGAGCTATCGTCGTAAAGCTGAGCGCGGCGATGTAAAGGATGAAGTGCAGTGCCGTCACCAGTCCAAAGAACGCGAAACGTGGCAGCTCATGCCGTTTGAGCAGGAGGCGCTGGCGGGTGATGAGGCCCATCATCGCGACCAGTAGGGCGGCGATAGCCAGGCGCCAGAATGCGATTTCAACGGCGGTGAAGGGCTTTGACCAGCGTATAAAAATGGGGCTGGTAGAGAAAAAGAAAACGGCGATACACACGTAGAGCAACCCAATCCTGGATTGCTTGACGGTGTGAGTGGATGAAGTTGCTGCGGGTTCTTCGATGCGTTCCATAAGAGCCGCGCTAACTTATGGCATAGAGGCGTGTACGCCTGTGGTTATCTATCGTCTGCGCTGTTATGCCCATGCCTGCCAGCGCCAGTGAGGCTGAGAACCGTATAGCACGAGGGACGCGCTTGTTGCTCGACATGCGCTGAAGCGGGGGAATGGTAGCGGAATCGTTCAGCAATGTCAGCAGCCAGACAACGGACTGGCGTTCCTGGTAGTCGTCGCGATGAAGCGAACGCACAAGCTGCGTAGCCAGTTGGGGACCAAACGTTGCTACAGCGAGGAGCAATTGCTGGCGGATTTCACCCGTGGTAAGGGCAGAACTGCTCGCAAGACGTATAAGCTCGTTTACCTTCGAACGAAGCTGCCTGCGAGATTCTAAGACTTCATGCCCCACAATGTTCCAGCCAGGGGTAGCTGTTTCTGGCCGGGACAGCCTGGCGCTTTTCTTCTCCATCAAGATTTGTCCTTCCGGAGGCTTAGGTGGCTCCGACACACTTTGCTTGTTGCTGCTGGCGAACTCCAGGGCGACCGCAAGGGTCCCCACCGCTCCACTCCACCGCTCCCGCCCTTACAATGATACGGCGAGGTTCGCCAGCAGTATCTTTACCAGTTGCTTCTATGCACAGGAGGCCTGTAGGAAAACGGTTCTGCCCGCGCTGCAATCATTTGCAAGAGCTGCTGCAGTCCCTGGCGTGCGCCCGCACGCTGCTCATCCCTGAGCGTGGTGTCAATGTTGAACTCGTCTTCATCCAGTATAAGTGGCCTGCCCTCTGGATCGACCCAGACATCAAGCAGCAGGTCAACCTGCTCGATATGATCAGCGTAGATACGCGCCGGTTCGGCGATATTGCAATACCAACCCTTGCGCGTGCCGCCAGCGGTCGAAATATCGAAAATATTGAACCACCGGTCGGTATAGTAATATTCTATAAAACGGTCCCCTGGCTCAAAACGTGTGTAGCCGAGATCCCTGGCTGATTGTTGCCAGGAAGCCTGGATGATTAACCCATGAGCCAGATGTTCGGCAACCTCTCCCTGGTACCGGACTTTCGCCTCTCTGAGCGGATTCAGCTTGATAACCGTAATCATGCATGGTGCTCCTGAGAACCATAGTATAGTGTATCTTATTTCCATCTAATGTGCAAATTATTCGCCGGGGCTTTCGCAGCTTTAAAGTTCTTCAGGAAGAGGAGGCCGAACATGCGGTATCAGCCGTTCCTGGCTCGCTCCAAAACGGCGATAATTTTCTCGCCCTTGTGTCAGGCTCATGTGGTTTGGGGTAATGACGCGCACCGTATCGGCATCCTGGTCATCTTGTCCGTCGTCCTCCCAGAAGCACACCGGGCAAATGTCGTACCCACCTCGTTCTTCGAGTGTTTTGTAGTGGCAGCAGGGGCATCGATAGCGCATCCCCTCCCGAGGAGGGGCAAACACCGACCGGTAGCCCAGGTAGGAATCCTCAATGGTAAGTGCTACCCCAGGATGAAGTTGGAACCACGTTTCCAACGCTTTATGGAACGCCGCCAGTGACTGCCTCTCTACCAGAAGAACTACCGTCGTGCCACCTGCTTGTGAAAGAGGTGTATCAGGTATGTGATCTTGTGTTGCACCAGGAACCGAAGCAAGTAACGTGTCTCCTAATTCGCTTGCATAGCCTTTGGCCTCTGCTGCTGATACATCTTCAAACTTGATCACAAGTGTTTTGGGACCCAAATTCATGATCTTGGCTCTGTTCATCCTTGTTTCCCCTCAGCTGATCGCCATGTCAGACATCTCAATGAGGCTTCGTCATCCATCACGATAGGAGACGCTCGGTTTGGCAAGGCTCTAACGAGACCTTACCTTTCTCAATGAGTTTTAACAACCAAGATCGCATACCTCGTAGGCGCATAATTTATTGGCGCACCGCCGATTTATCGGCTAATGGCCTGTCGATGCGCTCCCCAGGCCGATAAATCGGCGATGTGCACGATAAATCGGCACCTACGATATGGCCGGATTGTTTCAGCAATATGCATCGTTAAGCATCAATCGCCGCAGAAAGGTCAAACTCTTCTTCAGGCGCTGCATATCCCGCGTCCCATCGCGGTTGACAACAGAAGCTTCCAGGCTGATATATCCGCTGAATCTGCGCTGCTTGAGCACAGCGAAGAACTGGGTAAAGTCGATGCACCCTTCGCCGGGATGCAGGTAGCGGCGATAGTTGTCAGGCGAGTACGCGCCCCCGTCGTAATCTTTGATGTGTACGTGGCGCACCAGGTTATTCTGCCATAGCCAGTCTGTCTTTAGCGCCTCTTCCAGTTGATTGTGCAGTGCCAGAAATTCTGTATCCAACGCTACCACGCAGCGAGCATCCTGCTCGATTGCTCGACGCACATTACTCAGTGGGTCAGCTCTCTTGCAGGGAATAGTTTCTACCGCTAACTCCAACCCGAATTGATCTGTCAGCGCGAGGCAATCCTCTAGCGTCTGCAGGTTTTGCTCGAACAGCTCATCGGAACCTGGGAGACCCCAGAGGTGAAATATCAGAAGTTTAGCTCCCAACAGGCTACCCAGGCGACAGCTTGCTGCCATCCACTGCCAGCCCTGCTCTCGTTCTTGCGCTTGCGAACTTACCAGGGCAGGCCCGATACCTTTCTCAGCATGGATTGCAGGAAAATGCAAGCCGGACCTGGCTAACCCGGCGGCAATCTGCTCAATTTCTGACGTCCAGTCCGGGTAAAACATCAATTCAAAACCATCCACCTCAAGCTCTGGTCCGTAGGTTAAGATAGCCTGGTAGCCTGTATGGTCTGAATACCGGCTGAATGTGCCTGTGGAACAGAGGAGCTGCACCGGTTCGTTCATCAGGCGTAAATCCCTCCCAGGCCTGTCTCGAAGCCACAACGTTCATAGAATGTTCTATGTTCGGGTAAGAAATCGACGTGAATGATACTGATACCGTGCGTTCTGATATGCTCGACTGCCTCTGCTACTAATGCTTTTCCGACGCCTTGCCTCTGCCATTCTGGATGGACGATTACATCAAGGAGTACTGCATGCCGTACGCCATCGCTTAAAATAGCGCACCATGCAACGAGCTTACCCGTAGGATCGAAACCGCTTACTGTTCCCCAATAGTCCGCAGCAGGGTAGTCTTCGTCGTGGCGTTCCCAGCCGACTGCCTCACGCAAATCAGTAATGTCCCATGGGGCTACAGAGGAGTTGCGTATAAAAC
>Ga0209647_1003638_pt1 | contig 11850 bp, 12 predicted proteins | sample GraSoi_2013_60cm_FD_185827 | JGI IMG/M metagenome (GOLD analysis project Ga0209647, IMG submission 185827) | Grasslands soil microbial communities from the Angelo Coastal Reserve, California, USA - Sample 9_17_2013_60cm (SPAdes) (version 2) | ecosystem: Environmental > Terrestrial > Soil >... | reverse complement strand
TAGGTCAACACTGGATAGGAGAGGTGGCTCTCCAACAACTCCGCAGACCATTTTTCCCACTCGCCCAGAAAACTGACAAGCCCTTCTATACGCTGGTCGCGGTAATGGCGGCGCAGCATTTCCGACGCGCTGGGTGGTGAGCCAGCACGGGCATCGAGGAGGGAGATATTTCTCTCCCGCCGCGAGAAGGCCTGGTAGATGATAGGAACATAGCCGATAATCAAGGCAAGAAACCCAAAGCCTATGCCAGCTTCTGCAACAGCGAGGACGCGGCCAAACCCGGTCAGCGGTGTAACATCTCCGTATCCGAGTGTGACAAATGTTGTCCCACTCATATAGAGATACGTCCCAAAGGTCTGCTGCTTCTCCGGTGCATTCAGGGGGTCATTTAGCCCCCATTGGAAAAGCGCGAAGGCGAGTATGAGGACTAACCCCCAGGCTATAAGCAAGAAGATCAGCGAGGCAGGACCATAGTAACTCAGATAAAACTCGCGCCGATTATTCGTCAGGCGCATCTTGCGTGCTCCTGTTGACCACAGCCTCCAGGTCGACGAATAGAACCAGCGCGACAGCCTGAAACGTCGTGATACCCTGCGCGGCAGGACAATCGATTCAAAGCTGTCTTGCAGGACAAGAATGATAAGAAAAACGCCGGCGATGGCGGCAAGAATTTTCAAAAACAGATCCATCTAAGCCCCCGATATATCAATGCGATGTAGACATCCATGAGATAGTCTACGTGCGAAATAACACAAACTGATGCCTCTTAGCTACTACACTTAAATTATATTGCAGATGAGGAGTTGTTCGCTACTTCAACTTTTTGCCCATAAAAATAGCTACCTCGTGTTCAACCGGGCCGGGAGGGTAGAAATGGTGATGAATGCTCCAGACTTCCAGCCCGTTGCGCAGGTAAAACTGTATAGCGGGGTAGTTGACATTTTGGGTTTCTAGCACGATGGCCCAGCAGCCACGGTTACGCGCCCAGTCAAAAGCACAATTGAGGAGCAATGAGCCGATACCATAGCGACGGAACTGGCGGCCAACAATGATATCTTCGATGCGCGCTACCGAACGCCATTGCTCAAAGTTGAGCAAAACTACACCGGCTGCCTGTTCGCCGGCAAGGGCAATATACCCACCATCGATGCCGGTCAATTTGGCCTCGACTTCCGCCAGGGTACGGTCGTATTCACGGTAGCTCTTATAGAGCGGCGGTTCAACGGGTGTCTCCCACAGTTCAAAGGCTAATGCCGGCTTGCCCGGCGCGTGTGGAGTACTATCGCTTTGCGCCAGGGTCCCGCCCACTCGTAACGTATAGATGCGCTCTGTCTCAAAACTGTAATCGAGTTGGTGCAGAGCAGGCGCATCTGTGACACTTACAGACCGCACATTGATAGCGGGCGTTAGCTCGTCCATACTTCCCCTCATTCCTCTCCCAGGGAGAGCAACGATTTATTGGAGGGGGAATGTAAATCCTGCCGCCTCTGCTCCGAGACATGCCGCGCCAACGACGCCGGAGAAGTCCCCCAGCTTGGTTCGCATAATCTTTGTTTTGCGGGCCGGTGCCGACAGCGCTGTAATGCGGGCACGATAGGCTGCACGCTCATAGAGCAGATCTATGGCTTCAATGACTCCCCCACCCAGGATAATACACTCAGGATTATAAAAGTTCATGACCGAAGCCAGGCCATAACCCAGGTAGTCTGCCGCCTCGGTGACGGTCTCAGTGACCAGGGCATCGCCGCGGTTAAGGGCTTGAGCAAGCAACCCCGAACGAATGATGGTTTCACCTTCTTTTAGCTGGCGTTGCGCTTCCTCGGCCAGTACTGACTCTCGCCCGTGATGTATTTCCGCCATGATCACTTTCGTTATGGCGGTACGAGAGGCATAGGCTTCTAAACAGCCGCGGCAACCACAGCCACACAGGCGCCCACCAAACTGGATAATCATATGCCCGATCTCCCCGGCAGTACCGGTGTACCCGGTATACATGCGCCCGTTCTGTACGATGCCGGAGCCAATACCGGTACCAACGAAGACACAGACGAAGTTGGAATAGCCCTGACCAGAGCCGTAGAGAAATTCTCCGAGGGCAGCCACTTCAACATCGTTGCCAACTGCGACAGACTTACCAAACTGTTTGTTGAGTATTTCACGCAAAGGCATGTCTTTGACACCCAGGTTTGGTGCATCGACAACGACTCCGGCTTTACGGTCAATTTGCCCTGCAGCTCCAACACCGACTGCGACTATGCCTGCATTCGCCGGCAGTTTCGCAGCCTCAATGGCTGCCGATGAAAGCTCGATGATGCGCTGTGATACGAAGTCCTGACCCTTTTGGGCGCGTGTGCGTTTGCGTGCAGAAGCGATCACTTCGCCGGTGGTGATATCCACAATTGCAGCCAGGGTTTTGGTTCCACCCAGGTCGATACCAAGGGCGTAGGCTTTTTGTTTCGACATACGATACCCTCACTTTTCTGTAAATGGCAGGCTTAATCCAGGCTCGACGTCCAGGTCGAGGCCATGTTGTTCGCCCCTAAGCAGGTGAAAGAAAGCGGCGCTGGCAATCATGGCCGCGTTATCCGTGCAGAACTCAACCGGCGGATAATTGAGACGGATATTGAGCGGCCGCAATTCTTGCTCCAGGCGCGCTCGCAGGCTGATATTGGCGGCGACGCCACCCGCGAGTAATACCTGCTTTACATGATATTGCTGTGCCGCAAGCCGTGTCTTGACCGCGAGTACATCCACAACAGCTTCTTGAAAACTGGCAGCGAGTAATGCGACATTTGCCCCGCCTCTCTGCGCCGCTTGCACTCCCATACGCGTATACTGGCTGACTTGCTTCCCGCTCGTGCTGCTCGCTCCATGGGGATTACGCTGATCTTCGGTAGCGCCTTCAGCAAGGTGGAGCACGGCAGTCTTCAATCCGCTGAAACTGAAGTCATGGGTGCCGCGCAGCCAGGCGCGTGGCAACCGATAGGCGCTGCGGGCTAGCGCGGGAGATTTCCCCTGCCGCTCCAGTTCTTCTTCAGCACGTTGGGCCGCCTGTTGAATAGCCGGTCCGCCGGGATAGCTGAGTCCTAAAATGCGCGCCACCTTGTCAAAAGCCTCTCCGGCAGCATCATCGCGTGTGCGACCCAATAATTCGTATTGACCGTGGCCATGTACGAGCACAAGTTCGCTATGTGCCCCCGAGATTACCAGGCATATCAAAGGAAAAGCCGGATCACCCTCTTGATATTCCCAGTCGGCGTCATCCGGTAAAGCCGCCCCGGTTTGCCCGCGCAACCAGTTAGCATACATATGCGCTTCCAGGTGATTCACGCCAAGAAACGGGAGATTGTGTGCCAGCGCTATGGCTTTACCGACCGTGAGACCTACCAGGAGCGATCCGGCCAGCCCGGGGCCATAGGTGGCGGCAACGGCGTCGATGTCTTCCCAACTGCAGGCGGCCTGGTCGAGCGCTGTTTCGATTACCGGAATGATCGTGGCAAGCTGTTGACGTGAGGCAACTTCAGGTACCACCCCTCCATAACGGTCATGAATTTCGGCCTGTGAGGCTACCACGTTTGAGAGCAGATAACGGCCATCTTTGATGATGGCCGCGCCGGTTTCATCGCACGAACTTTCAATACCTAGTATGAGCATAGATCCCTACAGTGTTTCGAGCTTTCGCATGAGCATGGTTTTCAATTCCTGGAATTTTTGCTTATAGCTGGGTGAGTTGATTTCATCCGTCCACATAATCAGGGCATCTTCCTGGTTATCGCTATAATAGCGATGGCGCAAGCCAGCTTCCCGGAAACCATACTTACGATAGAGATTTTGCGCGGCGTAATTCGAGACACGTACTTCAAGTGTGACCCACTTTGCCCCGATGGTATAGGCGATATCAATCAAGCTTACCAGCATGAATTCACCTAGCCCACGACGGCGGTAGTCAGGATGCATGGCGATCGTGGTGATATGGGCCTCGTCAACCATTAGCCACAACCCGGCGAACCCAATGATCGAGGCCAGGTTGGGCGGCTGGACTGTAGCTGAAGAACGGCCTGGCAAAAGCGTGAGCGGAAAGATACGGCGAGGGCGTTCTGATTCTTGCGCGGGCACCATCATGCGTTCCTCGGCAATCATTTTATCGCGCAATACAATGTAATGTGCCCAGCGATTTTCCTGTAGCTCTTTGCGGTACGCGCTGGGAGGCCAGGTCGATGGATAGGCCAGACGCTCGATCTCGACGACACGAGGCACATCTAACATCGTCATACGATCAATAACGTAACGCACCCTCTTCCCTTTCTGCCTTACCCTGCTCAGCCGGTCGATGTGGTTTATCTCCCAGGAGCGGCTGTTTACGAGTACTGGGTGTTATAGAAGGCCGCCGTAAATACATCGGTTCAAGAAGCATTGGGTCATCAACTCTACCATCATCCAGGCGCTGCAGCGCGAGTAGAGACAGAGTAGAAGCATGCCGCACCGCTTGCAGGTCACCGGCAAAAAGGGCATTTCCTTGCATATGTGCGTATAACGCTTGACGGGATGCTTCGCTTAACTCACCACAGAAGAGAAATGGAGGAAGTTGACGCTCGCCTGGTACCCCAACCCACAAGCTTACATTTTCCCCCAGATAGCCAGCTAAACGTGGAGGTGAAAGTAAAAGATACTCACTGAGCTGCCGCAAATGATAGGAAACCTCACCATCGCGATATACTTCATCGAATATATAGCAAGCGGCATAGAGATCGGACCGGCCTGCTTCCAGCATAGCACATACCGGACCTCGCCATTGCTGCTGTTGAGCAGCAATGATATCAAGCGTGCTCACTCCCACAAGCGGCTTTTGTAACGCGAACGCAAGGGCTTTGGCCGCGGCTACCGCGACTCGCACTCCATTGAATGATCCCGGCCCAGTGGCAACCGCTATGCCATCGATACTTTGCATAGTATGACCACATTCAGCCAGCAGGCGCTGAATGTAACCCAGCAACTCTACACTGTGGTTGTTGCCAACCTGCCAGGTGTATTCGCCGTAGAGGGTGCGCTCATCACTGAGAGCAATACTTGCCTGGCGGGTGGAGGTATCAAGAGCCAGTAGTAGCATAGGTGTTCTTCTGAAATTGTCGCAATAGTTCGCAGTAATGCTCCCCGGTTGCAATGAACAACAGGCCGCGCTTTGTCTCAGTCATCATTTTCATGCGAATGTTTAGATGCTCAGTTGGCCAGAACGAGGCAGCCTTCTCTGCCCATTCAACTACGCAAACGCCATTACTGTAAAAATAGTCTTCAAACCCCAGATCAATCATCTCCTCAGTATTATCCAGACGATACAAATCGAAGTGATAGAGAGCAGGCCCTCTACGAGGTGGAGTATGCGAAAGAAGCTGACCGGCATATTCCTTGAGCAAGATAAAGGTCGGGCTGTTGACATTCTCCGTGATGCCCATGCCCTGGGCCAGCCCCTGCGTAAAGGTTGTCTTGCCAGTTCCCAGTTGTCCATCGAGCAGGATAAGTTCTCCTCCTTGCAGTAACTCTCCCAGGCGCATTCCCATCCGCTGTGTCTGGGCTGCGCTGTGACTGATACTGTCGAGGGTTAAGCTCGCTTCTTCTTGAGAATTTTTGGTCAATACGACACCCTTCACGCCGATTGCCTATCTACCATGATCATGCCTGTAGCATCACGTAAAAAACTGTCATCCTTGAGTCATGGCTGACACCAGGGGTAACAACCATTATAACACAGTTCTACACAAATCAACGCAATTTTGTACCACAACTGCGGCAATAGAGGGCATTGGGACGCACTGCACTGCCACAGTTTGGGCAAACTTGAACGTGCGTACCAGCTCCCGGTGCCTGGTAGGCCCCGGCTTTCGAAGGGGTTGAAGGCGAAGAGGTTGGTGGCGTATAATCCGGAGTCGCTGCGGGCATAAACTGATTCGCGGGGTAAACTTCGTTCTTTGTCTCCTGCAATTGCGTTTCGCGGTTTTGGACATCGTGATCCAGTTCCTGGATACTAGCGCACAGGCGCGCGAGTTGCTGATCGGTTAATCTGCCTTGTTGATAGAGATTCATTACTACCTGCGCAAGCTCGTCGAGCAATTGCTGGCGTTGCTCTAACAGTTTCTCGATCTCACTCTGTTTACTGCGCACCCGTAATTGCTTCTGAGCTTCCCAGCCTGTGCGGCTGACCGCAGCGCTCACCATACTCTTTGCGGATTCTAAAAAGTCTGCCATGTGATTAGCCTCCCATTTCACTATTTATACAGATAGTTTGTGCGTCTATGTTATTGACTATCAGCAGTGACGGCATGCTGATAGACGCGTATTTCTTCGAGCTTACCGCCTGTGCTAAACTGCACTGCAACGACATCTACCCTCCATGAGCAGTCCACACTCAAAGCCGAGTGTGTGGCGGGGGCCCTGCAATTGAACCGCTGGTAGATGTTGACCGCGCTGTCCTCGTCGCGGTCCATTACCAGGCAGCAGTTCTCACAACGATACATCCCCATCCAGAGCGGCATGTCTTGGAAGTATTACGTTCGTCGATGATAGAAAGTTGTTTCCCAAGAGCGGGCACTTGTACACAAGCATCTGCGTAAAGCTGTAGAGTCCCCAATCATTATATACCATGCGGTTACCTGTACGTCGCTTGTTGCGCTCTTTGGGGATTCGTGCTCTTACTTGGGAATGACCATCTGCTGCTGCGACAGATGTTTGCGCATCTCAACGAGTTATCTGATGCAAAACATATCCGCGATGACCTGGGTAGTGGTGGACTGCCCGACCCCCAGGTCTACGCTATGGCTCGAAAGTTGAAGCGTTTGCTGGTGACGTACAATATCAAGCGCTTTAAGGACCTGGCAAACCAGAGCGCTGATACAGGCGTTATCGGTATTTCTGCTGGCTTTCTCCGCATCAGATAGATCAAAAATTAACCGTGCTTCTGAGGCGAAGCAGAGAAAAAGCTCTTCTTGGCAGATATATCGTATTAAGTGAAGTCGCCTAACATACTCCTTCGAAACCTTTAAGGTGTAAATTGCACGAGCTTCGCATTTTCACCATTGATGATGGGTTTCTGAACATAAGTGGCAAAATAACTATCCATGCCTCATACTCGACATTGGAACAACAGTGCTATATAATGCCCTAAAAGGCCCTTTTATAGCGTGTATCTTTCAGTTGTTATTATACGCTCGATGGTACGGAAAGTGAGCAGGCAACATGAAGGTGACCCCTCTTATCCCTGATGGGTATAATGGCTCAATTAAACAGTTGAGCTGTTCTATCTGTCGGCGTACATTCTATGTCACCCTCGCTGATTATGAAGAGCTTTCCCCTGTCTCCTATTGCCATGAATGCAGTGTTATCCTGCTTACTGAATTGCACAATATCCAGCGTATAGAAGCGCGCGAGGCGGCACCGCCCCCGCCTTCAAAGGTTCAATCCGTTCCTCCTCCCCGTATTCCTCAACCACGAACTCTTGACCGGGAGAAAATGACCACAGCACAGTTAGTCGAGGAAGGGAATGCCTATATAAAAGCCTGGCAATATAGCAAAGCACTCGCAAGCTTTGATCAAGCACTTGAAAAGGGTCCAACGAGTGCTGCTGCTCATTGTGGGAGAGGAGGGGCATTATACAAGCTAGAACGCTATGAGGAAGCGTTAGCATCGTATGATGAAGCTCTTCGCCTTGATCTAACATATGCTGCTGCCTATGCTGGGAAAGGCGTGGTTCTTCGACGTTTTCAGCGGCTTGACGAGACATTGGCCGCGTATGATCAAGCACTTCAGCTTAATTCCTCTCTTTTTCACGCTTACTTAGGCAAATATAGCGTGTTGGTGAAATTGAAGCGCGACCAGGAAGCAGAAACGTTGCTACAAGAAACCTTGGCACGTTGCAATCAGCATCTGCTCCACAGGCCAGATACTGATGCTTACTATACCAAAGGACAAATCCTACTGCATCTAGACCAGCAGGACGAGGCAATCCGCACCTTTGAGGCATGTATTCGGCATGACCCTGCCTATTTGGATGTCTATAATCGTCTGGGCACTGTCTATCTGATACGAGATCAGCATGATAAAGAACTTGCTGTCTATATGCAAGCACTCGCGGTATATCCTGATTCTGACCGGTTTTATGAGAAAAAGGCAGCGACTCTATTGCAGTTGGAGCGGCATCAAGCTGCGCTTGAAGCATGCAGCCAGGCAATTACACTAAACCCCAGGAATTATTTAGCTTACTATACTAAAGCGGAAATTCTTCATGCTGTGCGTCGGTATCAGGAGGCGCTCAGTGCCATTGATCAGGCGCTCGGATTGCATCCCCGACTGGTCATTGCTCTTGATAAAAAAGCCGAGATTTTAGCAAGTCTTCGCCGCTACGACGAGGCATTGGCAAATTACGACCAGGCAATCCAGCTCGATCCACATACCATCTATCGATACGAGCACAAGGCAGATTTACTTGCCCGGATAGCTCGTCTGGAAGACGCACTCGCAACCTATGACCAGTTCATCGAACAACACCCACACGATTTCGATGGCTACTCTCAGAAAATTATCTTGCTTATGCAACACGGGCGCTACGAAGAGTGGCTACTCACCTGTGAGCAGTGTATCGCTATGAATCCATCTTGCCGGGAGGCATATCATTGGAAGGCATTGGCGCTTCAACGCCTGAAGCGGTATGACCGGGCACTGGCAACGTATGATGAGATGATCGCGCAAAACCCCAAAGATGCGGATGCTATTACCAACAAAGCAGAGGCCCTTGAAGCTGTAAAGCGATATGAGGAGGCATTAACAACCTATGATCACGCAATGGCGATTGCGCCAAAAGAGCCAGAGGCATACCGAAAGAAAGCAGAGCTGCTTGTAAAACGCGAACAATACGATGAGGCATTGACCCTTTATAATCGGCTAATTCACCTTACCCCGGATAATGCAGCGACTCATTATCATCGGGGAAAAATTTTGAGCAAACTGAGCAAATATGATGAGGCACTGAAAGCATACAATCGGGCGATTCGACTCAACCCAGCCTATGCAGATGCGCATGAAGCAAAAGGAGATACGCTGAACAGCCTTGAACGATACGAAGACGCCCTCGCAGCCTATGACCAAGCTACTAAACATGACCCCGAACATGTGCATGCATATTTCTCGAAAGAACTAATCCTGAAACACCTAGGGCGCGAGGAAGAGGCTCAACAAGCTCATCGTGAGTGGTTTGATCGCACTTTGCATTCCTTTCGATCGCACTTTGATGAGCAGAGACGACAACGCGGTTTACCCACTTAAAAAGAGAAAAAAGCAGAGCTATCAAAACTACACTACTGATTGCCATGCTCTGTTCTTCGTCTGATCACTGTTCTATAGGAGCATGGAAAGGTTCTGAACTTTGAAAGGAGAACAAACAGAACATGAAGGAAGTAAAGCTTAATGACCAACCTGCTGTTTGTATAACAGACGAAGGGTACGGGGCTTTATTAACCCTTATTAAAACATACAGCGTTTGCAGAGAATGCAAAAGTCGCTACAGAGAAACTAACCCCGAAGTCGCTTTAAACCAATGTCTTGAGTGCTTTTTGAGGCGTAATCCCTCGGTACGTTATGTCAAAACAGAGGTGGATGAAAATAGTGGGGAAGAACTCTCCTTATTCCTCAATCCTCACGGATACATAGAATATACCCGCCATTCGGATGAACCCCTCTGGCTCCATAGAAGTATTACCCGAACCCTTGAGTATTGGCATTTTCCTCTTCCACCCAAGACAATCTCAATCCAAGAGCGGGAGGTAAACGTAGAAAAATTCTGGCATATCTTCGGCGATATCCAAACGGCAAATGTCCTCGTGCTCTACTACGAGCATCATGACGGTGCTTCTCTTGGAAAACCTTATCCTGTGGTGGCCTATCTCACGTATAAAGATGGACGTTTCATTCTGGTTGATGAAAACCAGGAAGACATGCAAGCCATGTTTAAAAAAGCCCGCGAGAAGCTGGAAGCGACCAAAGATGATCGCGGGAATTACCGCCCAAAAAAACCTAGAGAATGGCACAGGAATAGATATTACGTAACATCCGTAATGAGAAATGAGGATATTTACCGATACTTCGCTGATGAAGTAAACGAAGCGTACACCCAAGCCACATCACCAACCTTGGAAATTGATCCCTCCTGACTGCGATAACCATAAAATGGCTCCAGGCGAGTTGTTAAAACACCTCAGCCTACATGTACGCAGAAATGGGGTCAGTACAAGAGAGCGCTTGAGCTTGTATTCTAGATTTAGATACACAGACTTGAGAGTGGAGCGAAACTCTGACCTATACCCCCACGTTACCAATATCCTTGACAAAGAGAGACCGCGCAGGTAAAATAGAATGCATGTTCGATCTTGGAGGGGTGTTCGGCTCGAAGTCCTGAACCCACCAGAGAGCCAGGACAGGTCTTGACTTCTACAAAGACCAGTTCATGTTCATCCTGGGCCACAAGGTCAATTTCGCCATGGCGGCAGCGAAAGTTACGTTCCAGGATGTCATGAACCCACGCGTTCGATGCGTGGGCTTACAGCTAGATGATGAGTCTAGCTGTAAGCCCGAAACATGACCAGACTCAGGCTTGAAACACAGTCTACGTTAGGAGCGAATCCATAGGCACGTCCGGGTGCGACGCCAGCCCGGACCAATGCGGCACACGATTAAACAGGGGTAACGGGTTAGCCCAGTGTCGTGTGCATCAAACCGCTCCCTAACCTTGTCGAGGCGAACATCACCCGCGCAAGCGGAGGCTCGCAAGAGCACAAAAGGAAACACTCATGTCCAAGGTGTTGCTCCTGGATACAACCAAACAGCCGCTTGATCCGGTGCATCCGGGCCGGGCACGCCTGTTGCTCAAAGCGGGCAAAGCCGCAGTGTACCGCAGGTACCCCTTTACCCTCATCCTGAAGAGACAAGTGGATTCCCCTACAGTGTCTGCCCTGCGGCTCAAAGTTGACCCAGGGGCGAAGACGACTGGGCTGGCCCTGGTCAATGACGCGAGCGGGGAAGTGGTGTGGGCGGCAGAACTCTGCCATCGGGGAGCCAGCATCAAGAAGCGCATGGATAGCAGACGTGGCGTGCGGCGCAAGCGGCGCGCTCGCAAGACACGCTACCGCCAACCGCGCTTCCGCAACCGCAAGCGTGCCAGGAGCAAAGGGCGGCTGCCACCCTCGCTGGAAAGCCGGGTTGCCAACGTGCTTACCTGGGTCGGGCGCCTCAGGCGTTTGTGCCCCATTGGGGCGATCAGCATGGAACTGGTCAAGTTCGATCTGCAGGCCATGCAGAACCCGGAAATCTCGGGCGCCCAGTACCAGCAAGGGGAACGCATGGGCTACGAGGTGCGCGAATACCTGCTCGAAAAGTGGGGACGCACATGCGCCTACTGCGGGGCAAAGGACGTACCCCTGGAGATTGAACACATCCTCTGCCGTGCACAGGGCGGCACACATCGCGTGAGCAACCTCACCCTGGCCTGTGAGCCGTGTAACGTCAAGAAGGGGACGCAACTCATCGAGGACTTCCTGAACAAGCAACCTGATGTGCTTGCGCATATCCTCACCCAGGCGAAGGCTCCCCTCACAGATGCTGCCGCCGTCAATACGACCCGCTGGGTACTCTTTGAACGGCTGAAAGCGACCGGGTTACCCCTGGAGACCGGCAGTGGCGGGCTGACCAAATACAACCGGGTGCGACGCACCCTGCCGAAAACGCATTGGTTAGACGCGGCGTGTGTCGCTACGCCCGTAACGGGCATTCATTGTAGTGGATAACATCCTGCTCCTGTGGGAAAGGAGTATG
>Ga0209647_1003635_pt1 | contig 11854 bp, 8 predicted proteins | sample GraSoi_2013_60cm_FD_185827 | JGI IMG/M metagenome (GOLD analysis project Ga0209647, IMG submission 185827) | Grasslands soil microbial communities from the Angelo Coastal Reserve, California, USA - Sample 9_17_2013_60cm (SPAdes) (version 2) | ecosystem: Environmental > Terrestrial > Soil >... | reverse complement strand
CGATTTCTCGTACTCGTTCTTCATGGCGCTGGTCACGCGGCGCGCATAGCTGAAGGCGCGAACGTGGCTCGCGCTGCGCGCGGGCCCGAGGTTCTCGATGTAGCGTTCGAAGTTGAGCCGGCTGGTGTCGGGTTTGGCCTCGAGCAGCCCCTGCAGGCCGACGAGGATGATGTGATAGTCCCGCAGCCGCGACTCGATGGCGTTGCGCGATTCGGCGACCAGGGTGTTGAAGCTCGCGCGCGCCGCATGCTCGACTTCAAGGGTGAGCGAGCGCCAGGCGAAGAGCGACACCACGGCGCCGATGCCAAGAATCGTCCACGCGGCCGGCTGGCGCAGCCACTGGCGTAAATCGGTTGCGCCCAGCTGCAGGCGGCTACCCTCCCTTCCCCGCGGGCATTGTGCCCGCCGCCGGGGCGCTCCTCAGCCGCGCCCGACGAACGGCATCTTGGTGGCCATGATCGTCATGAACTGGACGTTGACGTCGAGCGGCAGGTTCGCCATGTGCAGCACCGCCGCGCCGACGTGCGCCACGTCCATCAGCGGCTCGGGCTTCACCGAGCCGTCGGCCTGCGGCACGCCTTTCGCCATGCGCGCGGCGAGCTCGGTGAGCGCGTTGCCGATGTCGATCTGGCTCGCCGCGATGTCGTGCTTGCGGCCGTCGAGCGAGATGCACTTGGTGAGCCCGGTGACCGCGTGCTTGGTCGAGGTGTAGGCGACCGACATCGGGCGCGGCGCGTGCGCCGAGATCGAGCCGTTGTTGATGATGCGCCCGCCCTTGGGATCCTGCGCCTTCATGATGCGGATCGCCTCCTGCGTGCAGTAGAACATCGCGTTCAGGTTGATGTCGACCACCGCCTTCCAGGTCTCGAGCGGCAGCTCCTCCATCGGCACCGCGGGCGCGCCCATGCCCGCGTTGTTGAATAGCACGTCGAGTCGGCCCCACTGCTCCTTCAGCTTCGCGAATACCGAATGGACATTCTCGGGCTTGGTGATATCGGCCGGCAGCACCAGGGTGCGCTCCTTGGCGCCGGATTCGGCGGCGGTCTTGTCGAGCATTTCCTTGCGCCGGCCGACCAGCCCGACCTGATAGCCGTCCTTTAGGAGCGCGAGGGCTGCCGCTTTGCCGATGCCGCTGCCGGCGCCCGTGACGACTGCGACTCTTTTCTGCGAGCTCATGGGGATCTCCGTTTGAGAAAGTCGAGCAGGATCTCGTTGAAGCGCTCGGGCCGCTCGATGTTCGGCAGGTGGCCGGCGCCTTTCATGATGACCAGCTCCGCGCCGGGGATGCGCTTCGCCAGGTCGCGCGCGATCTGCACCGGATAGACCTTGTCCTCGTCGCCGCCAACCACCAGGGTGGGGACGCGGATGTTCTCGATCGGCGCGTTGCGATCCTGCGCTACCGATGCCTCGAGCGTCTTGCGGTAGGACTCCTCGCGCACCCGCGCCAGGCTGTCGGCAAGCTCGTCGAAGGTCGCGCGGCGCGCGCGGCTGCCGATCAGGCGCCGCACGGTGTCCGCGGTACGGTTGCGATGCTCGGTGACGAAGCGGCGCACCTCGTCGGTCGAAAGCGAGTCGAAGCCCGGGGTGGTGCTCACCAGCGTGAGCGTGTGCAGCCGCTCGGGAAAGCGCAGCGCGACGTTGCGCGCGATGCGCCCGCCCATCGACAAGCCCACCAGGTGGATCTTCTGGGCGTCGAAATGCTCGACCACCCTGAGGACATCGCCGGGCAGATGATCGAACTGCAGCCCGCCGGCATAGTCGTCGGACTCGCCGTAGCCGCGCGCGTCCCAGGCGGCCGCGGTAAAGCCTGCTGCCGCGAAGGCCTCGATCTGCTGGAACCAGTTGCGCCGGTTGCCGCGGATGCCGTGCAGGAACAGCACCAGCGGCCCGTGGCCCTCGAAGGACACCGCGAGGCGCGGCGCTGGCCCGATGAGCGTGGTCTCCACCTACTCCGCCTTGGCGCCGGAGATTTTCACGGCGCGCCCGCGGCTTTCGAAGTCCCGCGCGATGTAGGCGGCGAACTCCTGCGGCGAGCTGCCGACGACCTCGTAGCCCTTGTCGATGAGCTGTTTCTGCCGGAACTCGGGCTGCTCCACGATTTTCTTCGTGTCCTGGTGGATGCGCGCCACCGCCTCGCGCGGCGCACCCGCCGGCAGGAAAAGGCCGAACCAGGCATGCGTCTCGACCTCTGGATAACCGAGCTCCATGAACGTCGGCACCTCGGGAAGGAGCGGCGAGCGTTTCGCCCCGCCGATGGCGAGCGGTTTGACGCGCCCGGATTTGAGCGGAGCGAGCGAGCTGGCGATGCCGGCGAAGGTGAGCTGCACTTCGCCCGCCATCACCGCCGGCACGGCGAGCGAGATGCCCTTGTAGGGTACATGCACCAGATCGATGCCCGCCTTGTACTTGAGCATCTCGCCCGAGAGGTGCGGCTGGCTGCCGCTCCCATAGGACGCATAGTTGATGCTGCCGGGCTTCTCCTTCGCCAGCTTGATGAGCTCCGGCAGCGTGCTCGCGGGTACCGAGGGATTCGCGACCAACAGCTGCTGCAGCAGCACGAGCATCGTCACCGGGATGAAGTCCTGCTGCGTGTCGTAGGGCAGCTTGGCATACAGATGCGGGTTGATGGAGAACGTCGCATCGGTGGTGAGCAGCACGTTGTAGCCATCCGGCGCTGATTTCGCCACCGCATCGGCCGCGACGATGGTGTTCGCGCCCGGCCGGTTCTCCACCACCACCGGCTGCGCCCAGGCCGCGGTCAATTTCTCCGCGAGCTGGCGGCCGAGCACATCGATGCCGCCGCCGGGCGGATAGGCGACGACGATGCGAACCGGTTTCGCGGGCCAGGTTTGCGCTGCGGCCGCGGCTGCGAACGCGAGCAGGCCGGCGGCGAGGATTCGTCTCATCGTCTGATATGTTAGCGCCCCATGCACTCGAACATGAAGCTGCTTTCCCAGCACACGTTGAATGGTCACGGCGGCATGGGCGAGGGCATGTCGCTGCAGCTGGCGCGCGGCGGCCGGCGCGTGCTGTGGCTCGCGCACGAGAGCGCGCCGAAGAACTTCACCGCGGTCGACGTCACCGATCCGAAGAAGCCCAGAGTCATCGTGCAGACCGATTTGCCGCACGCGAAAATGCGCTCGAACTCGCTCGAAGTCTCGGGCGACCTGATGGCGGTCGCCTACCAAGTGAGCGAATGGGGCCTCAAGCCCGCGGGATTCGAGCTGTTCGACATCGCCGAGCCCGAGCGGCCAAAGTCGATTGCATTTTTCGACGCGTCCGCGCCCCATTCGCGCGGCTGCCATGTGCTCTGGTTCGTCGACGGCGAAACCGTGCACATGGCCTGCGGCGATCCCGAGCTCAAGCCCCACGACCTGAAGGACGACCAGATCTATCGCATCGTGGATGTCCGCAATCCGACAAAACCCAGAGCCGTGGGGCGCTGGCACCTTCCCGGAACCATGAAAGGCGACGAAGCGCCGCCGCCCGAGCGCCTGGCGCCTAAGTTCGACGCCGGTTTTCGCGCGCACAACACCAACGTCTATCCCGAGCGCCCGGATCGCTGCTATCTCGGCTATCTCGACGGCGGCATGATGGTGCTCGACATCTCGGACAAGAGCCGCCCGAAGATGCTGTCGCGCTGGACCAACTCGCCGCCGTATAACGGCTTCACGCACACGGTGCTGCCGCTTTTCAGCCGCAACCTGCTGGTCGTCACCGACGAAGCGATCCAGGACGACGGCCGCGACTGGCCGAAGCTCGTCTGGCTGATCGATGCTCGCGATGAGCGCCACCTCGTCAGCATCGGCACGCTGCCCGTGACCGGCGTGACGCCGCTCCTGCACAAGGGCGGGCGCTGCGGCGCCCACAACCTGCACGAGAATCCGCCGGCACCGGGAGCATGGCGCTCCGATGACATCGTGCTCGGCACCTTCTTCAACGCCGGCGTCCGGGCGTACGACGTGCGCGATCCCTACCAGCCGCGCGAGGTCGCCAGCTTTGTGCCGCCCAAACCCGAGGGGTCGAACGTGCCCACGGCGCAGATCAACGACGTCTTCGTCGATGACCGCGGCATCGTGTTCGCGGTCGATCGCCACGCCGGCGGCTTGTATTCCCTGGAGATGAGCATCTGAAGCCGCTGCTGCCGCAGCACAACCGATACGACTACGTGCCGCTTCCCGAGCGGCGCGACTACAGCTGGCCCGATGGCAAGCGCCTCGCTTTCGTCATCACGAGCAACGTGGAATGGTTCGCCTTCGGCGCCGGCCTCGGCCACGACCCGGCGAAGACCGGCGAGCCGCAGACGCACCGCAACTATTCCTGGCGCGACTACGGCAACCGCATCGGCATCTGGCGCCTGCTCGAGCTGTTCGACGAGTTGCGCCTGCCGGCGGCGCACAACACCAACAGCCTGGTCTACGACTACGCGCCGCAGATCATGGCGGCGATCCGCAAGCGCGGCGACGAGGTCGTGGCGCATGGCCGCAGCAACGCCGAGAACCTGCGCGGGCTGTGGCAGCCGGATGAGGAGCGCATCCTGCGCGAAGTCACCGAGACCATCGCGCGCCAAGAAGGCGCGCCGCCAGCGGGCTGGATGAGCTCAGGCGCCTACGAGACCGCGCACACGCTCGATTTGTTGAAGGAGCTCGGCTACCGCTACGTGATGGACTGGCCGATGGACGACCAGCCGGTGTGGCTGCGCACGCGTGCCGGCCCGATCCTGTCGATGCCTTACCCGATCGAGCTGAACGATTCGCAGGTCGTGATCCACCGCAAGCAGGACGCGGCCGACTTCTGCGACATGATCGTCGACCAGTTCGACGAGATGATCGAGCAGTGCGAGCGCCATCCGCTGGTGATGAATCTCTCGGTGCACACCTACGTCTTCGGCCAGCCGTTTCGCCTGCGACGGCTGCGCGCCGCGCTGCGCCATTGCCAGCAGCACGCCGCTGCCGGACGCGTATGGTTTACCGTGCCGCGCGAGATCGCCGAGTTCTGCTACCGCCTGGAGCCCGGCCTCATTCCCTGAGGCATAAGGCACATCGGCGTGTAGTCCTTACACTCCCGCACATCGGCTGCCCAGCGCCGTGCGGTTCCGAACGTCGCGGGAGGCACCCAGCCACGGTATCCTCCCAGTCATGGGAGGAAGGCCTCAAGGGGAGGTGCTGGGCACCGTTCGCGTCCTGCTGGTCGAGGACGAGCGGGCCTCGGCGATGGTGGTGCAGCAGCACCTGGCCGCGATCGGCTCGGTGCAATGCCGCACCGAGCTCGCCACCACACTCGCCGAGGCGCTGGAACGACTTTCGCGCGAGCGCTACGACCTCGTCATCGCCGACCTGCATCTGCCCGATTCGCCGGCGAAGCAAACCGTGGCGTCGCTGGTGCGTGCCTGCGATTACCCGGTGATCGCGCTGACGGTGGATGCGAGCCCGGAGCTGCGCGCCGTCGCAGTCGCGAGCGGCGCCTACGACTATCTCATCAAGGGACAGCTCGCCGACGGCTCGCTCGAGCGCCCGGTGCGCCTCGCCGCGCTGCACGCGCGCACGCTCGATTCGCTGCGTCACAGCGAGGAGCGCTTCCGCAGCCTCACCGAGCTTTCCTCCGACTGGTACTGGGAGCAGGACGTCGAGTTCCGGCTCACCTTCATGTCGACGCAGCTCGCCCACCGCACCGGGCTCGACGCCTCGGCTTATCTCGGCCGCCGGCGCTGGGACCAGCCGGCGCCGAACCTGAGCGAAGCCGACTGGGCCGCGCATCGCGCGCAGCTCGAGCGTCACGAGCCGTTCCGCGATTTCGAGATGCAGCGCCCGGCGCCGGGCGGCGGCAGCCGCTGGCTGTCGATCAGCGGCGAGCCGATCTTCGACGCCGAAGGAAGATTCAAAGGCTATCGCGGCATTGGCCGCGACATCACCGAGCAGAAGCATGCCGAGCAGCGCCTGCGACTCGAGCACGCCGTTACCCGCGTGCTTGCCGAGGCCGATAGCGTGTCCAGCGTGCTGCAGGGCGTGCTGCGTGCGATCTGCGAAGCCGAAGGCTGGGACTGCGGCCGCTATTTCACGATCCACCCGTCCAGCCGCAAGATGCGCCTCGAGGAGGCATGGAGCATCGGCACGCCGGAGGCCGACCGCTTCATCGCCGAATCCCGCAAGCTCGAATTTGCGCGTGGCGTAGGGCTGGTGGGCGCCGCGTGGCAGACCGGCGAGCCTCTCTGGGTGCCAGACGCGCAAGCCGATCCGCGCGCGCGGCTCGCGTCCGCCGTGCGCTCGCGAGCGGCCTTCGTCTGCCCGGTGCATTCCGAGGGCCGCACGGTCGGCATCCTCGCGCTCGCCTCCTCGCGCAATGTACGCCTGCCCGACAAGCGCTTGATCCAGGCGGTCGTCGTCATCGCAGGCCAGCTCGGCCAGTTCGTGCAGAGGAAGCAGGCCGAGGCGGTGATGCGCGAGAGCGAAGAGCGCTTCCGCAGCCTGGTCGAGCTCTCGTCCGACTTCTACTGGGAGACCGATGTCGAGCACCGCATCACACGCACGACGCACGCGGAGAAGCACCGCCCTGCGAGCACGCCCGTAGTCGGCAAGACACGCTGGGAAGTGCCTTCGATACATCCCGATGAGGCCGGCTGGGCGGCGCATCGCGCGACGCTCGAGGCGCGTCAGCCGTTCCGCGATTTCGAGATGGGCCGCATCGATCCGGAGGGCGAGGCACGGTTTCTCTCGATCAGCGGCGAGCCGATCTACGGTGCGCAGGGCGAATTCCTCGGCTATCGGGGTGTCGGGCGCGAGGTCACCCAGCGCCGCCGCGAGGAGCGCCTGGTCGCCCTCGAGCACGCCGTGGCGCGCAATCTCGCCGAGGCGAAGAGCGTGTCGAGCGCGCTGCGCTCGGTGATGCGCGCCATCTGCCAGGCGGAAGCCTGGGACTGCGGGCGCTATTTCCAGCTCGACGACGCCGCCAATGTCATGCGCTGCGAGGACGTCTGGTCGAACGGTGTCGGCCCGCTCGCGAAGTTCGCCGAGAGCTCGCGCGGCGCCACCATCACCCCGGGGACCGGCCTGATCGGCCGCGTCTGGGAGAGCGGCGAGCCGATCTGGAGCTCGGATGTGAGCCGCGATACGCGCTCGGCGCCGGTGCCGCGCGTGCGTGACGCGGGAGTGCACGGCGCGTTCGTCTTCCCGGTGACCTTCGAAGGCCGCACCGTCGGCGTGCTCTCGATCTCGAGCAGCATCGTGCGCCAGCCCGACGAGCGGCTGATCAGCACGATGCGCGTGCTCGGCGCGCAGATCGGCCAGTACCTGCAGAGGAAGCAGGCCGAAGCCGCGCTCGCCGAAAGCGAGGTGCGCTTCCGGCAGACCTTCGAAATCGCCGCCTCGGGCATCGCGCACGTCGACCTCGCCGGGCGCTTCATCGATGTCAACCACAAGCTGTGCGACATGCTGGGCTACAGCGAGGCCGAGCTGATCGGCCGCACGGTGAAGCAAATCTCGCATCCCGACGATCGCGACCAGACCGATGCCGAGCGCGCCCGCATGCGCGCCGGCGAGGTCTCGTCGGTGCAGTTCGAGAAGCGCTATCTGCGCAAGAACGACTCGGTGCTGTGGGTCAACCTCACGGTGGCGCTGGCGCGCAACGCGCAAGGTGAGCCGCAGTACGAGATCGCGATCATGGAGGACATCACCGAGCGCAAGCAGAAGGAGGCGACGCTGCAGCGCTTCCGCACCGCGCTCGACTCCTCGGCCGACATGGTGTTCCTGTTCGACCTGTCGGCCGGAGGCCTGCTCGATTTCAACGAGAGCGCATGCAAGCACCTCGGCTATACGCGCGAGGAGCTGTTGCGCCTGCGCGCACGAGACATCCGCCCCGATGCCACCAGCGGCACGCTGCGCGCCGAGACCGTCGAGCTGCAGGGCGTGGCCGGGCGCACCAACACGGTGATTACCGAGTACCGCCGCAAGGACGGCAGCACCTTCCCGGTCGAGAGCCGCCGCAGCCTGCTCGACACGCCGCAGGGACGGGTCCTGGTGGTGAACTCGCGCGACCTCTCGGAGCGCATGAGCGCCGAGAAGCGCCGCGCCGCGCAGGCGCGCTACCAGAAGAAGATCTCGCGGCTCGGGCAGGCGGCGCTCTCGAAGCGCAACCCCGCCGAGCTGGTCGCCAAGGCGGTGCAGAGCGTGCTCGACGGCCTGGGCGGCGGCGCGGTGGCCTATCTCGAGCGCGGCAGCACCGATCGCGAGCTGGTGTTGCGACGCGTCGCCGGCCTCGCTTCCACACCCACGGACTCGGCGGTAGTGCGCATCGAGCCGGGCAGCCCGCTTTCGCCGCTCATCGACCAGTCGGAGCCGGTGGTGCTGAACGGCCCATGGGGGGAGGGCGCGCTGCCGCTGCCCTTCGAATGGCTGCGCCGCTATGGCAGCCTGGCCGTCGTGCCGGTGCCGGCCGACGGCGGACCGCGCGGCCTGGTGTGCGCCTTCGCCGAAGCCCCGGGCGCCTTCGGTCCGGAGGAGACGCGCTTTCTCGGCGCCGCGGCGAGCATGGTGTCGGCGGCGCTGCATCGCCTGGACAGCGAGGCGCGGCTCGCCTACCTCGCGCAGTTCGACCCGCTCACCGGGCTGCCGAACCGCACGCTGCTCGCCGACCGCTTCTCGCTGATGATCGTGCAGGCGCGCCGCCGCGGCGTCTCGCTCGGCGTGCTGTTCATCGACCTCGACGACTTCAAGCTGGTGAACGACACCCAGGGCCACGCCGCGGGCGACGAGCTGTTGCAGGAGATGGCGAAGCGCCTGCAGTCGGCCCTGCGCGACGGCGACACGGTGGCGCGCATCAGCGGCGATGAATTTGCCGTCATCCTCGGCGACCTGGCGCGGCCGGACGATGCCGCGCTCGTGGCACAGAAGATCCTCGAGCGGCTCGCGGCGCCGGCGGAGATCCACGGCCAGGAAAACGTCGTCACGGCGAGCATCGGCATCGCCACCTTCCCCGCCGACGGCGACAACGCCGAGACCCTGCTCGGTGCTGCCGACGCGGCGATGTATCGCGCCAAGCAGTCGGGACGCAATGCCTTCCAGTTCTTCACCGCCGAGATCAACCAGCGCACCCGGGCGCGCGCGCAAATGGGCCTCGAGCTGCGCCGCGCGCTCGAGCGGCGCGAGTTCAGCCTGCATTACCAGCCGAAGATCGACCTTAGCAACGGCCAACCCTGCGGCGCCGAGGCGCTCTTGCGCTGGAACCATCCCGAGCGCGGCCGCGTCGCGCCGGTCGAATTTATTCCGGTGCTCGAGGAAACCGGCCTGATCGTGCCGGTCGGCGAGTGGGTGCTGAAGCGCGCCTGCGAGGATCTGAAGAACTGGCAGACCCTCGGCGCACCCGCCATGCCGGTCGCGGTCAACCTCTCGGCGCGCCAGTTCCGGCAGCATGACCTCGAGGAGCGCATCCGCGCCATCGTCGCAGCCGCCGGCATCGATCCGTCGCTGATCGAGCTCGAGATCACCGAGAGCCAGCTGATGCACGATCCGGACCACGCCATCAAGATGCTGCGCGCGCTCGGCGAGGCCGGCGTGCGCATCGCCATCGACGACTTCGGCACCGGCTACTCGAGCCTCGCCTATCTCACGCGCTTCCCGCTCGCCTCGCTCAAGATCGACCGCTCCTTCGTCGCCGACGTGCTCGACGACGAGGCCGACGCCACCATCGTGCGCACCATCGTCGACATGGCGCACACCCTGGGCTTCACGGTGATCGCCGAAGGCGTCGAGCTCGATTCGCAGGCGACTTTCCTGCGCGCGCTCGGCTGCGAGCAGGCGCAGGGCTTCCTCTTCGCCCGGCCGATGCCGGCGGCCGAGTTCAGCGCGCTGATCGCCGCGCGCCTGGGCGTCAAGGCCGGCAGCCGCCCGCGCATCGGCGCCAAATCCCGCGCCCGCAAGTCCGGCTCAACCCGCTAGTTCGGCCTTTAAGGCGCGGATCTCGGCCGCCGCATCCGGCGTTGATGGAAAGCGCCGCTTGGCCGCGCGGTACCAGTAACGCGCGTTAGGCAGGTCGCCTTCCATGAGGTGCACGATGCCGTGCGCCCAGCAGGCCAGCGCGGACCCCTCATCCGCCTGCACGATCTCGTGCGCCGCCTGCCAGTCGCCAGCCTCGAGGTGCGCGATCGCCTCTGCCATTTGAACCCGGGTTAGCGGCATGAAGGCTAATCGACCCGCGCGCCCGACACCTGCACCAGGCGGCGCATCTTCTCCGATTCGGCGGCGACGAAGCGCGCGAATTCCTCCGGCGTGTCGGCGACGATCTCGAGCCCGAGGCCCTGCAGGCGTTCGGCGACGCCCGGATTGCGCAGCGCCTTCGCGATTTCGGTGTTCAACTTCTGCACCGCGGCCTTCGGCGTGGCCGCCGGGACGGCGAACCCGTACCACACGTTCACCTCGAATCCGCGCAGCCCTGATTCGTCCGCCGTGGGCACCTCCGGCGCCTGGGGATGGCGCTGCAGCGCGGTCACGGCGATGGCGCGCAGCCGGCCCGAGCGCACGTGCGCGATCACATTGGAGAAGTTGTCGCACATGAGCGGCACCCGACCCGCGAGCAGATCCTGCGCCGCGGGCGCCGGCCCCTTGTACGGCACGTGGACCAGATCGACCTGCGCCGTGCTCTTGAGCAGCTCGCCGCACAAATGGCTGGTCGTGCCCGCGCCGCCGGAGGCGAAGCTGAGCACGCCCGGCTTCGCCTTGGCGAGCGCGATGACGTCATTCATGGTCTTCACCGGCAGCGACGGATGCGCCACCCAGAGATTGGGCGTGGTCGCGGCATCGATCACCGGCGCGAGGTCCTTTTGCGGATCGAAGCCGAGCTCCTTGTAGAGCCACTGGTTGGTGGCGAGGATCGCCGAGGGCGCCATCAGCACGGTATGCCCGCTCGCATCTCCCTTCGCGACCGCCGCGGCACCGATGTTGCCGCTCGCGCCGGGGCGGTTGTCCACGATCACCGGCACGCCGGTCGACCGCGAGACCAGCGGCGCGATCGCGCGCGGGATCAGGTCCGAGGTGCTGCCGGGAGAGAAGGGCACGACGAGGGTGATCTGCCGAGAGGGAAAACTCTGCGCATCGGCGACGAGCGGCGCAACCAGCAATGCAAGCAGGGCTAGGCGCATTCGTATTTCCTTAGGCTCGCGATCATCGAAATCCTGAGCATGTACTCCCGCTGCGCCGCGCGGTCGGACGCCGCGTGCGCGAGCTCGGCGCGCCAGCGGCGCTGCTCCCCGGCATCGTGCATCTCGAGATGGCGCTTGTTGGCAATCGTAATGCGGTTCACGTACTCGAGCGCGACCGGCCGGCGCTGGCGCTCGTAGCGCTCCAGCTCCTCGACCGGTTTCTCGCCGCGGATCACCGCGGCCAGCTTCTCGGCGAGGTTGAACGCGTCGTGGATGCCGCCGTTCATCCCCATGCCGCCAAGCGGATTGTTGAGGTGCGCGGCGTCGCCGGCGAGGAACACGCGCCCTCGCCGGTAGCTCTCGGCGACGCGCTGATGCACCGAGTAGAGCGTGCGATGCGCGATCTCGTAGCGGCCGGGCTTGGCGTGTACCCGCTGCAGACGCCGTTCGATGGAGGCGTCCGACAGGATTTCCGCTTCGCTCTCTTCGGCGCGCGTCGGGAACATGGCGCGCCAGACGTCGCGCACGCGCAGCAGGAAGAACCACTCCTGCGGGTCGGCGAAGTAGCTGACATCGGCAAGCCGCGGCACCACCTGCGCGAAATCGAACGGCGTGCTGGCGACGAGGAAGCGCTCCGGCCAGGTGAAGCCCTCGAGCGCGATGCCGAGCGCCTCGCGTACGCGGCTCCTGCCGCCGTCGGCGCCGATCAGCCAGTCGGCGCGCAGC
>Ga0209647_1003633_pt1 | contig 11855 bp, 8 predicted proteins | sample GraSoi_2013_60cm_FD_185827 | JGI IMG/M metagenome (GOLD analysis project Ga0209647, IMG submission 185827) | Grasslands soil microbial communities from the Angelo Coastal Reserve, California, USA - Sample 9_17_2013_60cm (SPAdes) (version 2) | ecosystem: Environmental > Terrestrial > Soil >... | reverse complement strand
CGGAGACGAAGGTGAACATCAACACCGCGGCTGCGAGCGAGCTCGACGCGCTGCCCGGCGTCGGGCCGGCGACGGCGGCCGCGATCGTGCGGGCCCGGAGCGTCAAGCCGTTCGCGACGGTCGACGAGCTCCAGACCCGTGGCCTGCTGTCGCCGCGCGCCTTCGCCGATCTGCGCGATCTCGTCAGCGTGCGGTGACCGCCCTCCCGCTCCTTCCGGCCGCGGCCGTCGCGATCGTGCTCGCGCTCGTCGCCGGCGCCTCACCGCTGCTGGTCCCCGTCGTGGCGCTCGGGCTCGCGATCGCCTGCGGCGGACTCGCGCTCGTCAGCGTCGAACGGATGCGCCGGCTCGCCTGGGCCGCGGCGGCGGTCATCGCGCTGGCGTGCGCATTGCGCCTCGTGGCTCCGGTCGGGGCCGTTTCGTCGGGTGCGTTCGCCGAGCTGCGCGGCACGCTGGGCGAGCCGCTCCGGCGTCTGGTGCCCGAGCCCGAGAGCGGGATCCTGCTCGGCATCGCGCTCGGCGATCGCGCGAGCATCGGCGCGGACCTCGCGTATGCCTTCGCGCGCAGCGGTACGAGCCACCTCCTCGCGATCTCGGGTTTCAACATGACGCTCGTCGCGTCGGCCGTCGGGACGCTGCTGCGCGGGCGCGCCGGCCCGCGCGTGCGCGCGGTGGCGACCGTCAGCGCAGTCGTCCTCTACAGCTTGCTGGTCGGCCTTGGGGCGAGCGTCGTGCGGAGCGCGGTCATGGCGGCGATCACGTCCCTCGGCCTCGCCCTCGGTCGCCGTGCGGCGGCGGCGAACGGCCTCTGCGCGGCGATCGCGCTCATGCTCGCGATCGACCCGGGGACGCTCGGCGACGCGAGCTTCCTGTTGAGCGCCGGTGCGACCGCGGGCCTGCTCGCGTTCCAGGCGCCTCTCGCCAAGCGCTTCGCCGCGATGCCGTCGCTCATCGGCGAAGGTCTCGCCGCGACGCTCGCGGCGACGTTGCCGACGCTGCCGCTGGTCGCCGGCATCTTCGGTCGGATCTCGCTCGTGTCGCCGATCGCGAACCTCGTCGCCGTCCCATTGTTCCCGGCGCTCATGGCGACCAGCGTCGCGACCATCGCCGCCGGTGCGGTCTCCCCGGACGTCGCGCGGCCGTTCGCGCTCGCCGCGTACGCGATCGCCTTTGCGCTCCGCGTGATCGTCGAGACGGCCGCGGCGCTGCCGCTGGCCGCCGTCGATGTGCCGCGTGGACCGTTCACCGCGCTGGTGCTCGCCGGCCTGTGCGTGGGCGCCGTCCTCGCCGCGCGACGGATGCGCATCGGCCTCCCGCGGATCGCGCTCCCGCGCCCGCCGGCACTTCCATCCCGCCGCGCGCTCGCGGTCGCCTGCGCTTCGGTCCTCCTCATCACGACGATCCTTGCGGCGATCCTCGCGACGGCGGCGCCCGCGTTCCGCATCCGCGCGCTCGACATCGGTCAGGGCGACGCGTTCCTTGTTGAGGCCGGTGGCAAGGTCGCCCTGATCGACGGCGGCCCCGATCCCGCCCGGCTCCTCGCGGAGCTCGGCGCGAGCCTCCCGGCGTGGCGGCGGCGCATCGATCTCGTCGCGCTCACGCACGCGCACCTCGATCATGGTGCCGGGCTCATCGCGGTCCTCGACCGCTACGACGTCGGCCTCGCGCTGGCACCGCGCGGCTTGAACTCAGGGCCGCTCGCCGATGCGTGGAACGCGCGGATCGCGGCGCACGGGATCGCGCGCGCCGATGTCGCGAGCGGCACCGCCGTCCGCCTCGGCGCCGCGCGGGTCGTCGTCCTCGCGCCGAACGGCGATCCGCTGGTCGACGTGCCGTCGCTCGTCTTGCGGTTCGAGCTTGGCCCGGACACTGCGCTGTTCAGCGGCGACGCGACCGAGGCGGCGCAGGCCGACCTGCTCCTCGCGCCGGAGATGCTGCGAGCGCGGATCTACGTGCCGCCCCACCACGGCGCGGCGACGCCGTATGCGAGCCGGCTCGTCGGCGCGGTCCGGCCCGAGGTCGCGCTGATCTCGGTCGGGCTCGACAACCGCTACGGGCATCCGACCGCCGAGACCCTCGCGGCGCTCTCCGGTGTGCCGACGTACCGCACCGATCGCGACGGCACGGTCGAGGTGAGCGCGGACGGTGCGCGCCTCTTGGTCCATGCGCACGCGAATGGCCTTTCGCCGCCACGGCCCCAAGGGATCCCGCGTCTCGGTCCGGCACCGGGCCGCTAGGCTCGGACGGGTGTCACCGGCCCGTTCCCTGTATCTGATCCATGGTGAGGATCCCTATCGCGCTCGGCTCCGGGCCGCGGAGCTCGTCGCGGCCCTCGCGAGCGGTGATGCGCGATCGTCGAACCTTCGCACGCAGCGGACCGCCGACCTCGGCGCGCGCCTCGGGCTCTCCCGGCACGATGCGCGCACGACCGAGCCGGCCGCGATCGAGCTGTCCGGCGCATCCCAAGGGCTCTTCGACGCGGTCGACGAGGTACGCATCGTCGTCGTCGAGCACGCCGAGGCGTTGAAGGACACCTCGGTGGTCGCGCGTTTCCCCACCGAGGCGACGCTCGTGCTCGTGAGCCAGACGAAGATCCAGGCCCGTGGCCGGCGCGCGCCGGCGAAAGCCAAGCCCTCAGCGCCTGAGCCGGCTGCCGATCTGGCGTCCGTCGTCGAGGCGGCGGGCGGGACGATCGAGCACATTCCGCGGCTCGGGCCGGGCGAGCTCGGTGGCTGGATCGCGGCGCGAGCCACGCTCCTCGGCGTCGAGCTCGGGCCGGACGCGATCAACGAGCTCGGTGCCGCGGTCGGCGCGGACAGCGAGCGGGTGGATCAGGAGCTCGCGAAGCTCGGCGCGTTCGCCGCCGGCGCGCGCGTGAGCGGCGCCGACGTGCGCGTGCTCGTGAGCGGCGCGATCGAGACCGACGTGTTCGAGCTCACGCAGGCGGTCGTGCGACGCGACTCACAGACCGCGCTGAAGCGGCTCGAGACGCTGCTGGCGGAGGGCCAGGCTCCGCAGCAGATCCTCGCGCTCCTGCTCTGGCAGTTCCGCGTATTGCTGTTCGCGTCGGCGATGAAGACCGGTGCCGACGCGGAGCGGATGGCCAAAGCGATCCGGAGCTCGGCGTACGCCATCGGGAAGTGGCAGGCGTTCGCGCGCCGGGTCGCGCGGGCCGACATCATCCGCGCGTACGAGGTCGTCTACGCGACGGACATCGCGATCAAGACCGGACGGATCAACGAGCAGCTCGCGATGACCCTCTGCATCCTCGACCTGTGCGGCGTGCACGCGGCCGACCCGCGCGAGCTCGTGGTCGGGGAGCCGCCGCACAGCTAGCGCTTCGCGAGGGCCTCCCCGTTGCGCGCGGGCTTCGCTTCCTGGCTCTTCAGGTAGTCCTCTTTGAACCGCTTGAGGCCCGCGTCGGTGAGCGGGTGCTTGAACATCGCCTGCAGGACCGTGAACGGCATCGTGCCGATGTCGGCGCCGGCGAGCGCGGCTTGGCTCACGTGGAGCGGACCGCGAAGGCTCGCGGCGAGGACCTTCGTCTTGATCGCCGGCTGCTGACGGTACGCCGCGACGATGTCGCGGACGACCTGCATGCCGTCCTCGTTGATGTCGTCGACGCGTCCGACGAACGGGCTGATGATGTACGCCCCGATCGCGGATGCGAGGAGCGCCTGGTTCACGCTGAAGCAGAGCGTGACGTTGATGCGCACGCCCTCCCCGGCGAGGATCTTCCCGGCGGCGAGGCCATCCGGCGTCATCGGGACCTTCACGATGACGTTCGTGTGCCATGCCGCGAGACGGCGACCTTCGACGAGGATGTCGTCGCGCTTCTCGCTCACGACCTCCGCCGACACGTTCCCGACGATCCCGCAGATCCGCTTGACCTGGGTCTCGTGGTCCTGGCCCGCCTTCGCGATCAGCGTCGGGTTCGTCGTCACGCCGTCGACGACGCCCCAGTCGACGCCCTGCTTGATCTCGTCGAACTCCGCGGTGTCGAGGAAGAGCTTCATGCCGGTGTCTCCTGCATCTCGGGGAGCTGCGCTTCGGCGCGGCCGTTCGCCCGAGCGTATTCCAGGGCCGCCTGGATGAACGACATGAACAGCGGGTGCGGGCGGTTCGGCCGCGAGCGGAACTCCGGGTGGTACTGCGTCCCCAGATAGAAGGGATGCCCCTCGAGCTCGCTGATCTCGACCAACCGTCCATCGGGCGAGAGCCCGCTGAACCGCATGCCGTGGTTGCTGAGGAGCTCGCGGTACGCGTTGTTGAACTCCCAGCGGTGGCGGTGGCGTTCGAGCACGATCGGCTGCTTGTACGCGCGGTGCGCGAGCGAACCTTCGGTGAGCACGCAGGGGTACGAGCCGAGGCGCATCGTGCCGCCCTTCTCGTTCACGTCCCGTTGCTCAGGCAGGAGGTCGATCACCGGATGCGGCGTGAACGCGTCGAACTCGGTGGAGTTCGCGTCGTCGGTGCCGAGGGCGGTGCGCGCGAGCTCGATGACCATGCACTGCATCCCCATGCAGAGCCCGAGGGTCGGGATCTGCTTCTCACGGCCGTACCGCGCCGCCTGGACCTTTCCTTCGATCCCGCGATAGCCGAAGCCACCGGGGATCACGATCCCATCGAGCCCGACGAGCGGCTCGGTGTCCCCGCCGTGCTCGAGCTTCTCGCTGTCGATCCACCGGATCTTCACGTTGCAGCCGGCAGCCCAGCTCGCGTGCTTGATCGACTCCGCGACCGACAGGTACGCGTCGCGGAGCTCGATGTACTTGCCGACGAGGCCGATCTCGAGCGGGATGCGCGCGGTCTTGATGCTCTCGACGAGCGCGCGCCACTCCGCGAGATCCGGCTCGGTCGCGCGCTCCGTGAGGCCGAGCTCATCGACGACGATCTTGCCGACGCCGGACTCCTCGAGCATGAGCGGCACCGCGTAGATCGACCACGCGTCCGGCTCGGAGACGACGTTGTCGAGCTTCACGTCGCAGAACAGGGCGATCTTCTCGCGGAGCTCGTCGTCGATCGGCACGTCCGCGCGCGCGATGATCACGTCGGGCTGGATGCCGATGGAGCGGAGCTCCTTCACCGAGTGCTGCGTCGGCTTCGTCTTCAGCTCGCCGCCCACGACCCGCGGGAGGAGCGTCAGGTGGATGTAGAGGACGTTCTGGCGGCCCACGTCGTTGCGGAACTGACGGATCGCCTCGAGGTAGGGGAGCGACTCGATGTCACCGACCGTGCCGCCGACCTCGACCACCACCACCTCGGCCTGGGCCTCGCGCGCGACGCGGTTGATCCGCGACTTGATCTCGTTCGTGACGTGCGGGATGACCTGCACCGTGGCTCCGAGGTAGTCCCCGCGGCGCTCCTTCGCGATGACGGCGTTGTAGATCTGACCGGTCGTGAGGTTGGAGGCCCGCGTGACGTTGCGGTCGATGAACCGCTCGTAGTGGCCGAGGTCGAGATCGCTCTCGGCGCCGTCCTCGGTGACGAAGACCTCGCCGTGCTGGTACGGCGACATCGTGCCGGGGTCGACGTTCAGGTAGGGATCCATCTTCAGCGATGCCACGGAAAGGCCACGGGCCGCGAGGATGCGGCCGAGCGATGCGGCGGTGATGCCCTTCCCGAGGGAGGAGGTGACGCCTCCGGTCACGAACACGAACTTCGGCACGGGCGCTGACCTCCGGGGTTTTTCCAATGATAGACGGACGCGCCGTCCTGGCCCCCGCGAGCGCGTAGCGCGAGCAGGGCTATCCGGCCGGCTCCGCCGGCCAAGGGAAAGGCAATGCGTGTAGGACGACAAGGCGCGGGCGATCGGGGCCGCCGGTCGGCGGGAACTCCGGCACCTCGACCGGCTCCTCGATGCGGCAGTCGTCGAGCCGCGCGTCGAATCGCAGCGCGCGGAACCGCGCGTCTACCAGCACGCCGCGCTCGATGTCCTCGTGATCGACGATGGCGACGAGCTTGGGGCGGAGCCACACCATCCCCGGCCGCAGCGGGAACGGCCCGAGGAACGGCGAGCCGTCGGTACGGAACTCGCGCGTCGCGACATCCACCCATTCACCGAGATACGGCGGCACGTAGGCCTCGCCGGCGTAGGTGAGCGCGCCGTTGTCGTTCATCCAGCCGCAGAGCAGGGCCCGCGCACCGCGCTGCTCATCCAGGACCAGGCCGCCGATCACGACGTCGGCGCGCGGCGAGACGAGGCACTTGAGCCAGTCCGCGCTCCGGGTCCCCGGAACGTACTGGCCGTCGCGCCGCTTCGCCATCACTCCCTCGAGCTCGTACTCCGCCACGACGTCGAGGAAGGGCTCGCCGTCGTTCTCGAGGTGCTCGGGAACGACCAGTCCCTTCTGCGCGAACCCGCGGGCCTGGAGCCGGATGCGACGCTCTTCGAGCGGCAGTCCGAGGAGCGACCGGCCGTCCTCGTAGAGGAGATCGAACGCCACGAACAGCGGCCCCTTCCCGCGTTTGCTGGACTTCGGGCCGAGCCGGCCGACGAGGAGGTCGTAGTTCGGGCGCCCGCGCGAGTCGCACACGATGATCTCGCCGTCGAGGAGCGTCCCCTCGGGGAGGCGCAGCGTCCGGAGCTCCGGGATCGCTCCCAGCAGGTCGCCGCCGTTGCGATCGACGATGCGCAATCCCGCCTGGTCGTTCGAGACGAGCGCGCGGATGCCGTCCCACTTCAGCTCGAACAGGTGATCCGGGGAGTTGAAGCCGCCCTCGGCAAGGCGTGGCCGCATCGGCGCGAGCGAGCGCGGGAGGCCTGCCCGAGCGTTCGGCATGTCAAGAAGCGTGGGGTGGTCTGACCCTTCGCGGGCCGCTCTCGGCATCCGGTCGAGTATGCGGCCCGCCCTTGCGTTAGCGCCTCGCTACGACGCCTTCTTGCGCGCCACCTTCGTGGTCTTCGCGGCCTTGCCGCGGCCGATCGACTCGTGGCCGCCGCGGGCGGCGCGCCCGCCCTTCTTCTCTTCCTCTTTGGCCTTCGCGACGGAGGCCTTGAGGGCGGACATGAGGTCGGCGACGGCCGTTTCCGCCTCGGGCTCGGGCGCTTCGACGAGGTCCTCGCGGCCCTTCACCTTCGCGTCGAGGATCTTCTCGAACGCTTGCTTGTACTCGTCGCGGAACTCGCCGGGATCGAACTCCATCGCCATCATGTCGACGAGGCTCTCGGCCATCTTGAGCTCGGCCGGGGCGACCTTCACGTCGTCCGGCAGCGTGAGCTCCTCGGCGGACCGGATCTCGTCCGGCCAATGCAGCGTGTTGAGGACGAGCACGTTGTCGTGCGCGCGCATCGAGACGAGTCGCTCGCGCTCGCGGAGGGCGAACTTCGCGACGGCGACGCGGTCCGTCTTCTCGAGCGTTTTCATGAGCAGCGCGTACGGCTTCAATGCCCCCTTGTCGGGCTCGAGGTAGTAGGCGTTCTGGTAATAGAGCTCGCCCGGCAGCTCTTCGCTCTTCACGAACCCCGCGATGTCGATCGATCGGCTCGACTTGAGAGGCAGCTTCTCGAGGTCGTCGTCGGAGAAGATGGCGTACGAGCCCTTCTCGTACTCGTACCCCTTCACTGTCGACGCGACCTCGTGCTCGCCGACGGGACACCAGCGCTTGTTCTTGATGCGGGTCTTGTGATCGGGGCAGAGGAGGTTGAACGACACCTTCGACGTGCTCTCGGTCGCCACGTACAAGGCGACCGGGATATTCACCATCCCGAACTGCATCGAGCCTTTCCAAATGGATCGCGCCATACCGACCACCTCCGTGCCCGCTTCGTCGCGCGGCAAGCCGCGCGCAGCGTAGACCCCCACGTCAAGTTGGGTCAAGGCGGGGTCAAGTCACGCGCGGATGAGGCGGAGCAGCCGGGTCAGTGTCGCGGGGTCGCCGGGCCAGTGCTCGGCGACGAGCCCGGCCGGCGTCGTGCGGACGACGTAGCGCAGCGCGAACGCCGCGATGACCGCGTCGTCGAGCGAGCCGAGGACCGGGATGAAGTCGGGGATCAGGTCGATGGGGGACGCGAGATAGACCGCGGTCGCCCCGAGCACGATCTTCGCGCGCACCGGGACGCGTGCGTCGCGCACCAGGCCGGCGAAGAGCCGGACGAGGTTGGGCACGAACAGCGCGAGCTCGCGGATGCTTTCGCGATCCATCTAGGTGGCGATCGCGCGCTCCGCGAGGCTCGTCGGCATCGCGCCGCTCGACGTCAGCTTGTCGTGGAACTCACGGAGCGCCGGCACGTCGTTCCGGCCCTTCTGCGCGAGCCAGCGGGTCCGCAGGTCGACGATCTCCAACATGCCGGTGAGGTACGACGACGCTTGCGTCGGCCACGAGCAGTACCGGCCGACCTCGGCCCTGGCGTTCGGCTCGGTCAGGTTGCCCTTCTCGACCATGAACTTGACGGCCTCGTCGAACGTCATCTCGCCGAGGTGCAGGCTCGTGTCGACGATGATCCGCGCGGCGCGGAAGATCGTCGCCTCGTATTGATAGAGCTGGTGCTTCGGATCGGTGAAGAAGCCCTGCTCGCGCATGACACGCTCCGCATAGAGCGCCCAGCCCTCGGAGAAATACGACGTGCTGAAGACCTGCCGGAGCTTCGACGGGTTGAAGTGCGCCATCACGAGGTGCCAGTGATGACCCGGGTAGGCCTCGTGCACCGCGGTCGTCGGGATGCCCGCGCTGCAATTGCCTTCGAGCCGCTTCTGGACCTCCGCCTCCGGCGTGTTGTCCGGCGGGTAGGGCACGAAGAAGTGTCCGGCGAGCGAGTCGCTGAAGGCCGGCGGCCGGTTGTACGACGCGACGGCGAGGATCGGCCGCTGGAACGGCGGTGACGGCTCGACCGTGCAGCGCTCGCCCTGCGGCAGCGTGACGAGACCGGTGTCGCGCAGGAATGACCGCGCCTTCTCGGTCCATTCGGCGTACTCCGCGCGCATCGCATCGGGCGTCGCGGCGTGCACCTTGTTGAGCTTCTCGAGCAGCCCGACCCAGTCGTCGGTGCCCGCGATCTCGCGCGAGAGCCGGCGCAGCTCCGCGGCGAGGAGGTCGTACTGCTCGCGTCCGCGCTCGCGGAGCGCGCGCGCGTCGTAGGGGAGCAGCTCCTTCTCCTTGAGCAGCGCGGAGTACAGCTCCTCGCCGACGGCGTAGTCGCCGGCGGCCTTGTCCTTCTTCTCGACGAGGAATCCGGCGAACGCCTCGAACGCGTCGCCCGCCTCGGCGCCGACGGCCGCGAGCTTCTCCCGCGCCGCGGTGTCCTTCACCTCGAGCGGCACGAGCTCGCGCGCGTACTTCGCCGCGGCGCGGGCCTGGCCGATGGCGCGGTCGACGTAGATCCGAGGAACGATCGTGAAGTCGAGGTTGTCCATGCCCTGGCGCAACGCGCGGGGGACCTCGGCCAGCCGGGCGCGCGCGGCGTCGGCCAGATCCTTCTCGGGGCGCAGCTTGTGGAGGAAGAGCGAGAAGACGCCCTGCAGTCCCGGGTTCAGGTAGGTCGCGGGCTGGCGCTGCCAATTCCGCCGCGCCGCCGTCAGCTCGCGCCCGCGCAGGATCGAGCTCGCGAAGTCGCGGTCGATCCGCTCGGCCGGCGAGAGCGAGTCATCGGGGAGCGCGCGGAATCGCGCGAGCCAGGAGGCGGACCGCTCCTCGTGCCGGCGGAACGCGTCGGCCGAGAGGTCGTCGAGCTTCTCGTCGTAGGCGGTGAGGCCAAGGCTGCTGGCCTGCACCGGCGACTCGGCGAACTCCTCCTTCAGGAACGTATCGGCGAGGTCGGCGAACGACGACATGGGCCCCTCCCCTGACAATGCGTAGGCCGTGAGTTTGACCGAATACCAGCGAAAGCGTGATTTCAAGAAGACCCCCGAGCCGAAGGGCACCGTCCGGAAAGCACCGGCGAAGCCGCGGTACGTCGTGCACCGGCACCACGCGACACGGCTCCACTGGGACGTCCGGCTCGAGCACGAGGGCGTGCTGCTCTCGTTCGCCGTACCGCAGGGTCCGCCGCTCGTCGCTGGAAAACGGCGGCTCGCGGTCCACACCGAGGACCATCCGATCGAGTACCTGACCTTCCACGGCGTCATCCCCGACGGCTACGGCGCGGGCACGATGACGATCTGGGATCAGGGAACGTACGACCTGCTGATGGAGAAGCCGGGCTCCGGCGCGAAGGGCGGCGAGTACAAGATCCAGTTCCACGGCACGCGCCTCACCGGCGAATACGTGATCGTGCAGACCACGGCCCACGAGGGCCGCGACTGGCTGATGATCATGCACGGCGTCGCCCCGAAGGACGACCCGCTCGATCGGAAGATCGCGCCCATGCTGGCGATCACGGCGGACGAGCCGTTCGACTCTCCGCAATTCACCTACGAGGCGAAGTGGGACGGCGTCCGCACGCTCGCGTTCGTCGATGGCGGGGAGGTGCGTCTCCAGACGCGCAATCTCCTCGACTGCACGAAGCAGTACCCCGAGGCGCATGGCGTGGCCGAAGCGCTCACCGGCGGCTATCAGGCCATCCTCGACGGCGAGGTCGTCGCGTTCGACGAGAAGGGCGTGCCCTCGTTCCAGCGGCTGCAGCCCCGCATGCATCAGCGCGACGAGAGCGCGGTGAGCCGCCTGCGGAAGAGCGTTCCGGTGGTCTACGAGGTGTTCGACATCTTGTACTTGGACGGCGAGGACCTCACCCGGCAGCCGCTGCGCGACCGGCGGAAGCGACTCGAGGCCGCGCTCGAGCCGATGGGCGCGATCCGCGTGTCGGACGGGTTCCCCGGCAACGGCATCGCGCTCTTCAAGGCGGTGCAGGAGCAGGGCCTCGAAGGGATCGTCGCGAAGCGGCTCGACGCGCCGTACGTCTCGGGTCGCTCGGCCGCGTGGGTGAAGATCAAATCGTTCAAGACGATGGACTGCGTCATCGGTGGCTGGACCGCCGGGCAGGGCGGTCGCCAGTCGACGCTCGGCGCGCTCATCATCGGGATCTACAAGGACGGCAAGCTGGTGCCGGTCGGGCATGTCGGGAGCGGCTTCGACGACCGCACGCTCAAGGAGCTGCTGGCCACGTTGAAGGAGCACCAATCGGCGACCTCGCCGTTCGCGGTCGCTCCGCATCTCAACGGGCCCGCGACGTGGTGCTTCCCGGACCTCGTGTGCGAGGTCCGCTACGCGGAGATCACGCGCGACGGCACCCTTCGCCAGCCGACGTACCTCGGGCTCCGCTCGGACATCGACCCGAAGGAGTCCACCGGCCAGGAAGTTGCGACGACCGCGAAGGAGGCGCAGCGCAAGGCCGAGCGGGCCGCGCGCACGGACGCGCCCGCGGAGGTCTCACCCGTGGCGAGGGAGCGGACACCGTCGGTCATCGAGGTCGACGGGCATCAGCTGAAGCTGACGAACCTCGAGAAGGTGCTGTTCCCCGAGGACGGCTACACGAAGGCCGATCTCATCAAGTACTACACCGACGTCTCGCCGTACCTCATCCCGGTGATCCGCGATCGGCCGCTCACGCTCAAGCCGTTCCCCGACGGCATCAGCGGACCGAGCTTCTATCAGAAGGACAAGCCGGGCTTCACGCCGAAGTGGATCGAGAGCTGGACCGATCACGCCGATCGCGACGGCGGCATCGACTACGTCCTCGGGAACGACCTCGCGACCCTCATCTGGATGGCGAACTACACCGCGATCGAGATCCACCCGTGGCTGTCGCGCGTCGACAAGCCCGATCAGCCGGACTTCGCGATGATCGATCTCGACCCCGCGACGGGTGCGACGTGGTCCGACGTCAAGGAGGTCGCGCTCATCGTGCGCGACATCCTTCACGGGATCGACCTCGAGGGCTTCCCGAAGACCACCGGCTCGCGGGGCATCCACGTGCTCGTG
>Ga0209647_1003632_pt1 | contig 11856 bp, 13 predicted proteins | sample GraSoi_2013_60cm_FD_185827 | JGI IMG/M metagenome (GOLD analysis project Ga0209647, IMG submission 185827) | Grasslands soil microbial communities from the Angelo Coastal Reserve, California, USA - Sample 9_17_2013_60cm (SPAdes) (version 2) | ecosystem: Environmental > Terrestrial > Soil >... | reverse complement strand
CGGCTGCGCACGGTCGGCAGCAGGCGGGCCGGGCGGTGAGAGACCAGGATGAAGATCGCGCCCGACGGTGGCTCCTCGAGGCCTTTGAGGAGCGCATTGGCAGCGCTCGGAAGCTGCAGGTCATCGGCGGGATGGATGAGCGCAATGCGTAGCTTGCCGCGATGCGACCCCACGTTGAGAAAGTCGGCGAGCCCGCGCACCTGGTCCACCGTGATGACGAGGCTCGGTTGCTTGGTGCGGCGGGCAGGGGCCGCCTCGCTACTCCCCTCCTCCTCTTCTGCCGGCGGCGGCAGCTTGGCGATCGCTTCGGGCTCGAGGCGGCGGAAATCCGGATGGTTGCCGGAGAGATACCACCGGCAGCCGTCGCAGGTGCCGCAAGGGCGCTTCGCGGGCTCGGCGTGCTCGCAAAGGAGGAGCTGCGCCATCCGCTCGGCGAGCGCGAGCTTGCCCACGCCGCGCGGGCCGTGCAGCAGGATCGCGTGCGGCAGGCGTTCGCGCTTTTTCAGCGCATCGAGGATCGGCTGGTTCCAGGGATGCATCAGAAGCCCTGCAGCACGGATTCGATCTGCTGGCGCACGGTGGCGGAATCCGGCGATGCGTCGATCACGCGGATGCGCTTCGGCTCGGCCTTGGCGAGCGCAAGGTAGGCGGAGCGCACGCGATCGAAGAAGGCGCGGTCTTCGCGCTCGAAGCGATCGAGTATGCGGCCGGACTTGGCGAGGCGTTGGGATGAGATCTCATACGGGCAATCGAAGATCAGCGTGAGGTCGGGCTTCAGGCCGGGATGCGCGGCTTCGGCCAGGCGCGAAATGAGATCGCTGCTCACACCGTTGCCCGCGCCCTGGTAGGCCACCGTGGCGTCGGTGAAGCGATCGCAGACCACCCGATGTCCCGCCTTCAGCGCAGGACGAATCACACGCGCAACGTGATCGGCGCGGGCGGCGAATACGAGCAGCGTCTCGAGCACCGGGGTCATCGGCTCGCCAAGGATCACCTGACGCAGGCGCTCGGCGAGATCGGTGCCGCCCGGCTCGCGCGTGACGATGACGTGCGCGCCTTTCGCGCGCACCGCATCGGCGATGAACTCGATGTGGCTCGACTTGCCGGCGCCGTCGACGCCTTCGAGGGTCAGGAACTTCATCGGCCGCGCAGCTGGTACTTGGACACGGCGCGATTATGTTCCTCGAGGTTGCGCGAGAACTGGCTGCTGCCGTCGCCGCGCGAGACGTAGTACAGCGCGTCGGTCTTTCCCGGGCGCACCGCCGCACGCAGCGACGCGAGCCCGGGCATGGCGATCGGCGTCGGCGGCAGGCCGGCACGCGTATAGGTGTTGTACGGCCCGTCTTCGAGCAGATGGATCTTTTTCAGGTTGCCGTCGAAGGTGGCGCCAAGCCCGTAGATCACCGTCGGGTCGACCTGCAGCCGCATGCCGATGCGCAGGCGATTGGTGAGCGCGCCACCGATCTGGTCGCGTTCCGACGCGCGCCCGGTCTCCTTCTCGATGATCGAAGCCATGATCAGCGCTTCGTACGGCGACTGATAAGGCACGTTGGGCGCGCGGGCATCCCATTCGGTCTTCAGATGGCGCTGCATGGCGCGGTAGGCGCGGCGCAGGACGGCGAGGTCGCTCGATCCTTTGGCAAATAAATAGGTGTCGGGAAAGAAAAGACCCTCGGGATGGGTCTCGGTCGCCTGGATGCGCGCCAGGATCTCCGCCTCTTCGAGGCCGTTGGTGTCATGGCGCAGATCGGGACTCTGGTCGAGCACGGTGCGGAACTGCGAGAAGGTCCAGCCTTCGATCAGCCGCACGTCGGCCTGCGTGACGTCGCCGCGCGTCAGCTTGTCGAGCAGTTCCATCGGCGTCGGCGCCTGCGAAAACAGGTAATTGCCGGCCTTGACGTCGCGCGTGCGCCGCAAGCCGCGCGCCAGCACCTCGAAATGGTAGGGACGGACTTTCACGCCGGCGCGCTCGAGCTGCGCCACGGTGGTGCGAAAGCCCGCGCCGGGCGCAATTTCGACCTCGGCCGGAAGCTTCTCCATTTCCAGAGGCGTGGCGACGTACCAGGCGGCGTAACCGCCAACGCTGAGCACGAGGAGAACTACGAGAGCGAGAAGGGTCTTCAGGATTCGCGCGGCTGTAAAATCGGCATTCTACGATGCAGCGTGCGCGTCTTACCCGCTATGGGCTGCTCTCCGTCACGGGCAGCGATGCGCGTGCGTTTCTTCACGCGCAGCTCACCAACGACATCGAGAACCTCCCGGCCGAGCGTTCCGCGCTCGCCGGCTGGTGCTCGGCGAAGGGGCGCCTGCTCGCCAGCTTCCTGGTGATTCCGTCGCCGCAGGGCTTCCTGCTGCAGGTGGCGCGCGACCTCGCCCAGCCGGTGGCCAAACGCCTTGCCATGTTCGTGCTGCGCTCGAAGGTGAACGTGAGCGACGAGAGCGATGCGTGGGCCCAATACGGCGTGTGGGACGTCGAATGGGAGAAGCGCGACGTGGGCTGGGCCGGCGACATCGTTACGGTTCGCGCCGGTGAGCGGCGCTTCCTGCAGATTGGTCCGGTCGCCCAGATGACCGAGCCCGCGAACGCCGACGAGGTGGAATGGACGCTGCAGGAGATCCGCGCCGGCCGGCCGCTGATCACCGGCGCGACGCAGGACCAGTTCGTGCCGCAGATGGTCAACTTCGAAGCGCTCGGCGGCGTCGACTTCCGCAAGGGCTGCTATCCCGGCCAGGAGATCGTGGCGCGCGCCCAGTACCGCGGCCAGGTGAAGCGCCGCATGGTGCATGCGCGCGCGCCGGCCGGAGTGGCGCTGCAGCCGGGGCAGGACTTCAACGGCGGCACCGTCGTGAACGTCGCGCCCTCCGAGGGCGGCAGCGAGCTGCTCGCCGTCCTGCCGATCTGAACTACTACGTCTACTACAAGCTCGAGCTCGCGCGACTCGCCGAGGTACGCGCCGGCGTCGAGCGCCTGTTCGCCGCGCTCGAGCGCGAGTGCGGCGTGCGCGGGCGCTGGATGCACCGGCGCGACGATCCGACCACCTATATGGAGGTCTACGAGGGCGTGAAGGACGAGGCCAAGTTCGAGGCGCTGCTCGAGCGCGAAGGCGCCAAGCTCGGCCTGCCGCGCCGGCTGGAGCGTTTCGTATCTGCCTGATCGTGCTCGGGTGGAAGGCGCATCCGCGCTATTCCCTGGTGGTAGCAGCCAATCGCGACGAGTTCCACGGCCGCCCAGCCTCCCCCGCCGCTTTCTGGCGCGACCGCCCCGACATTCTGGCCGGGCGCGACCTGTCGGCCATGGGCACGTGGATGGGCGTGAGCCGCAGCGGAAGATTCGCGGCGGTGACGAACTATCGCGGCGCCCGGGAGCCGACGGCGGCGGAGTCGCGCGGTGCACTGGTGACGGGATTTCTGGCCACTGACACCGCGCCTGCGGCCTATATGGCCGACGTGGCGAGCCGGGCGACGCGCTACAGCGGGTTCAACCTGCTCGTCTGCGACCGCCAGGAGTTGTGGTGGATGTCGAACCGCGACGGCGCGCCGCGCAAGCTCGAGCCGGGCTATTACGCGCTTGGCAACCTGCTGCTCGATTCGCCGGAGGTGCAGCCGGTGAAAGCGCGCGTTGCGCAGACGCCGCCGGCGGTCGAGCCGCTCTTCAGCGTGGTGGCGCAGGCGAAGATCGTCAACCCGGAATACGGCACCCGCTGCTCGACGGTTCTCCTCGATAGCGGGAAACAGATGCGCTATGCCGAGCGCAGCTTCGAGCCCGACGGGTCCGAAGGCGCCACCGTGCAGTTCGAATTCTCAACCTAGCTTCAGGCGCATCGCCTGGTGCGGGATGCCCGCCTCCTCATACACCGCACCCTCGGGCTGGAAGCCCTCGGCGCCGTAGAAGCCGAGTGCCTGGACCTGAGAGTTGAGCGCGACTTCCCGGTCGCCGCGCCGGCGCGCTGCGTCGATCAGCGCGCGCAGCAGCGCCCGCCCGGCGCCGCGGCCGCGCCAGTCCTTCAGCACCGCCATGCGGCCGATATGGCCGTCGGGCAGGAGGCGCCCGGTGCCGACCACCTTGCCCTCCGCATAGGCGAGCGCATGGACCGATTGCGCGTCGTGCTCGTCCATCTCCAGCTCCGGCGGCACGCGCTGCTCTTCGACGAACACGGTGAAGCGAATGCGCTTCGCTTCGGCCTGCGCCGCGCGCCAGTCGCGCAATTCAATTTTGAGCATGCGGCGAAAAGTATAATCTGCGCATGAAAAGCCTCTGGAGCGATTCCGAGGCCGCGGAATATCGCGGCCCGCTCGGACCGCGCGTCTACACCTCGCGCCTGCTCGGTCGCGACAAGTCGCTCGTGCTCCACGGCGGCGGCAACACCTCGGTCAAGCTGCGCGAGAAGAATCTCTTCGGCGAGGAGGAAGACATCCTCTACGTGAAGGGCAGCGGCTGGGACCTCGAGACCATCGAGCCCGCGGGCTTCACGCCGGTGACGCTCGGCTATGTGCGGCGCCTGGCGGCGCTGCCGAGCCTGTCTGATCCGCAGATGGTGAACGAGCTCAACACGCACACGCTGCGCGCCGGGGCGCCCTCGCCTTCGGTCGAGACCATCCTGCACGCCATCCTGCCGCACATCTACGTCGACCATACGCACGCCGATGCCGTGCTGTCGGTATCCAACGCGCCGGACGGCGACAAGCGCGTGCGCGAGATCTACGGCGATCGCGTGGTCGTCATTCCGTACATCATGGCCGGCTTCGATCTCGCGGCGTACTGCGCGCGCGAGTTCCCGCGCCAGGCGGGCAAGAACACCACCGGCATGGTGCTGCTCTCGCACGGCATCTTTTCGTGGGGCAAGGATGCGCGCGAGTCGTATGAGCGCATGATCGAGCTGGTCTCGATGGCCGAGGAATACCTGCAGCGCAAGAAAGCCTGGCATGTCGCGCCGCCAGCGGCGCAGCCGGCCGGCGCCAAGCGCCAGGAGATCGCCGCCCTGCGCGGCGCGATCTCGGACCAGGCCGGATTTCCCCTCGTCCTGCGCGTGAACGACAGCGCCAAATTCGCCGCTTATGCGCAGCGCAAGGACCTGGCGAAGCTCTCGCAGCAGGGTCCGGCGACTCCCGATCACGTCATCCGCACCAAGCCCTTTCCGATGCTCGGCCGCGATGTCGGCGGCTATGCGAGCAAGTACCGCGAATACTTCGAGCGCTTCGCGTCGGCGGCGAAGGAAAAGAAGACCATGCTCGACGCCGCGCCGCGCATGGCGCTCGACCCGGCGCTCGGCTTCGCCGCCGCAGGGCGCACCGCGCGCGACACGGCGATCGTGGAAGAGCTGTACGACCACACCATCGACGTCATCCTGCGCGCCGAGGCGCTCGGCGGCTGGCAGGCACTCGACCAGCGCCATACCTTCGACATCGAGTACTGGGATCTCGAGCAGGCGAAGCTGCGCAAGGCCGGCAACCCTCCCCTCTTCACCGGCGAGGTGGTCCTCGTCACCGGCGCGGCCTCTGGTATCGGCAAAGCGTGCGCAGAATCGTTTCTCAAGCGCGGCGCCGCGGTGATCGGCCTGGATCGCAATCCGGCGATCGAGACCCTGTGGAAGCGGCCCGACGTGCTCGGCCTCAAGTGCGACCTCACCGACGCCAAGGCGATCGACGCGGCGCTCGACGTCGCGGTGAAGCGCTTCGGCGGCGTCGACATGCTGGTGCTGAACGCCGGCATCTTCCCCTCGTCGCAGGCGATCCAGGACATCCCGGCGGAGGCGTGGCGCAACGCGATGTCGGTCAACGTGGAAGCCAATCTTCTGGTGATGCAGGCCTGCCACCCGCTGCTCAAGCTCGCGCCGCGCGGCGGCCGCGTGGTGGTGATCGGCTCGAAAAACGTGCCGGCACCAGGCCCCGGCGCCGCGGCTTACTCGGCATCGAAGGCGGCGCTCAATCAGCTTGCGCGTGTCGCGGCGCTGGAATGGGCGAAGGACGGCATCCGCATCAATTCGCTACATCCCAACCAGGTGTTCGACACCGGCCTCTGGACCGAGGAGGTGCTCGCCTCGCGTGCCAAGGCGTACAACCTGACGGTGGAGCAGTACAAGAAAAACAACCTGCTGAAGACCGAGGTGTCCTCGAAGGATGTCGCCGAGCTGTCCGCGGAGATGTGCGGGCCGCTCTTCGCGAAGACGACTGCGGCTCAGGTGCCCGTCGACGGCGGCAACGAGCGCGTAGTTTGAAGAAAAAAAAGGCGAAAACCCCCCGCTCCCCCCGCCTAGGCGGGGGTCACGACCCCCTTATCAGGGGGTCAAAGGTGCAGCCCATCCGCTGGCGAGGGGACAGGCTCGAGCTGCTGGACCAGCGCGCGTTGCCGGACAAGACAATCTATGTGACCTGCCGCAGCGCCGAGCAGGTGGCGAAGGCGATTCGCGACATGGTGGTGCGAGGCGCGCCGGCCATCGGCTGCGCGGCGGCGTTCGGCGTGGTGCTCGGCAAAGGCTCGAAAGCCGCGCACCAGGTGCTGGCGAGGAGCCGGCCGACGGCGGTGAATCTTTTCTGGGCGCTCGAGCGCATGGGCCGCGCCAAGGATCTCGAAGCGGAAGCGAAGGCGATCTACGAAGAGGACATCGCCGCGAACCGGGCGCTGGGCGAGTTCGGCGCCGAGCTGATTCCTAACCGGGCGCGCATCATGACCCATTGCAATACCGGCGCGCTCGCCACCGCCGGGCATGGCACGGCGCTGGGCATCGTGCGTTCGTCGAAGGGGAAGAAAGTCACCGTGATCGCCTGCGAGACGCGGCCCTATCTGCAAGGCGCGCGGCTCACGGCCTGGGAGTGCATGCAGGAAGGCATTCCCTGCACGCTGATCACCGACAGCATGGCCGGGCATCTCATGAGCTGCGGCGAGGTCGACGTGGTGGTGGTGGGCGCCGACCGCATCGCGGCGAACGGCGACGTCGCGAACAAGATCGGCACCTATACCCTCGCCGTGCTGGCGAAGCGCCACGGCGTGCCGTTTTACGTGGCGGCGCCGCTCTCCACCTTCGACCCGAAGATTGCCGACGGCTCGCAGATCCCGATCGAGGAGCGGCCCGGCGACGAGGTGACCGGCTATCGCAAGACGCGCTGGGCGCCGAAAGGCGTGCAGGTGCGAAACCCTGCGTTCGACGTCACGCCGGCGGAGCTGATCACCGGGATCATCTGCGAGAAAGGCGTGGTGCTCGCGCCTAACCGCGAGCGGCTGGCGCAGCTTTTTTAGGGAAATCGATTGGCCGCCGACCATCGTTCGCGGCGACGTTACAACTTAATTGCCCCTTGAATATTCTTCGTCTAGCAGCCGCGCGATGTCCACGTTCATGAACTTGCTTCCGACGACAAAGCGCGTGCCCGGCGCTGCCTGAACGCGCCCTTCCGGCAGGTCTACCGTGGCTGGCGCCACGCAAACCCACACTCCAGCTCCCTCCCGCCGGAAGTGTTTGATGAATTGCTGCGTAAACGTCCCCTAGCGGTTCGAGGATACGCCTTTAGGGACGTACTGCGGGCGTTTCGATCTTCATGCCGCGTGCCCGCCACATGAGATAGAGCTCGAGCTCGACGAGCTCGGGCGCGCCGTACGCATACGACTCGGCCCGCACGCCGACCACGCAATTGCGCAGGCGGCGCTGCAGCGAGCCCAGTCCCTGCCACTCGAGCCGATAGATCGGATAGCCCGTGGGATGCGCCTGCGGGATGGTGCTGCCGGCGAGGCTGCGTCCCCAGTGGTCGTCGTGGCACTGCGCGCACGAGAGGTTGAGCTGGCCCTGGCGGCGGTTGAACGTCGCTTGGCCCCGCCGGGTGCTCTCGTTCCATTCGACGGCGATAGGCATGCCGCGAGACTGGCGCGCCACGTAGGCGGTGAGCGCGAGCAGCTCCCTGCTTTCGTAGGCGAGCGGCGGGGCCTTTTGCCGCTCGGTGCGGCAGCCGTTGATCTGCTGTTCCAGGTTCACCGCCATTCCGGAAGCGACCTTGGGATAGCGCGCGGCGACGCCCTTCATGTCGGCGTGACAGCCGGAGCAGGCGACGGCGGCCGCGCCGTCCTTGCGGTTCCACAGCGCTTCGCCATCGGCGAGCCAGAAGAGCGCCGGGTTGGTGCTGTCGTCGTCCTGCATGGCGCGCGTCTCGCGGCCCATGAACTCGTAGCCCGAGCGGCGCTCGGCGAGCGGGATTTCCGCGGACAGCAGCAAGAAGCAAAGAACGGCTAGCGCGACCCTCAAACGACGCTAATGGACGCGGACTGGGTCGCGGCGTAGTCGTTGTCGCCGAGCCACTTGAATTCCAGCGTGCCGCTCTCGGTGGCCACGGTGTTGAAGACCAGCAGCGGGTTCGCCGCCATCGCCGGGTGCAGCTCGGCGCGGAACACCTCGACGCCGTTATAGGTGCAGACGAACTGCGTGATGATGTCGCGCGGGATCGGCTCGCCGGTCTGCTTGTGGCGAAAGCCGTTCTCCATGACGTGCGCGGCGAGCGTCTTGATCTCGATGACCTCGCCGCGCTTCGCGCTGGAGGGGACGGTGACCGAGACGCGCGCCATCAGATCAGCCCATCCTCGAGACAGGCGGAGAGCGTCACCACCACCGAGACGCTGTCCTGCCAGTACGAGCCGTCGGAGAGCTGCGCGATGGCGATCACCTTCCCGGTGTCGGCGATGCGCGCGCGGGTGGCGAGGCTGGCGCGGCCGGAGCGCGGACCGAGGTACGCGCTGACCACGTAAGGCTGGGGATTCTTCTCGGTGAAGACGTGGATCGCCTTCACATGGTCGGCCTGGGTCATCGGACTATCCACGGTAACCGTGAGCGGCACCGTGTTGCCGTTGTCGATGAGCGGCGGGATCTGCAGCTTCACCTTGCCGGTGCGGATCGGCTGGCCGCCGGTCACCTTGCGGATCGCCGACGCGAGCGCCGCCGTTCGCAAGGCCTGCATGTTCGGATCGAGCTGCGCTGCCGCCTGGCTGGCGGCGAAGGTGCCACATACCAGAGTCAAAAACTGGCGGCGGCTGGTCATTTCAGCGTCACGAGATAGGCGACTACGTCTTCGATCTGCTCGGCGGAAAGAATCGTCTTGCCACGAAAGGACGGCGCCACGCGCGTCAGTCCCTCCGCGCGGTAATAGGCCGGCATGATGGTCTGCGGATTGACGCGCGCCGAGTCGACCAGCCGCAGGCGGATCTCGGCTTCCGAGAGGCGCGCGGCTGAGCGCAGGTCTGGCGCGAGGTTGCCCTGGAAACGCTCCTCGGGAAACGGGCCGCTGTGGCACAGCAGGCAAAGGCCCACCTGGCGGTTGGCGACGATCGCCCGGCCCCGCTGCGGGTCGCCTTTGGCGCCCGTGAGCGAAGCCGGGATTTCATCAGCTCCAAGGGCCTTCCCGGCAAGAAAAAAAGGAAGGATGAGGAGCAAATACCTCACACCATTTCGATGCCGTGGTTCTTGAGCGGCACCGTGCGCAGGCGCTTGCCGGTGGCGCGGTAGAACGCGTTCAGCACCGCCGGCGCGGCGACGCAGATGGTCGGCTCGCCCACCCCGCCCCAGACCGTTCCGCCGGTCGGCAGCAGGATCGCCTCGACCTTCGGCATCTGCGCGATGCGCATCGAGTTGTAGGTGTTGAAGTTCTCCTGCTCGATGCGTCCATCCTTCACCGTGCATTCCTGGAAGAAGAGCGCCGAGAGCCCGTAGACGAACGAGCCCGCGACCTGGCGCTCGATCTGCGCCGGGTTCACGGCGTAGCCGGGATCAGTGGCGCCCACCAGGCGATGCACCTTCACCTTGTTGCCGCCAGTCACCGAGATCTCCGCCGCTCCCGCGACGTAGCTGTTGAACGCCTTCAGCACCGAAAGACCACGGAACCTTCCCTTGGGCGCGGGCTTGCCCCAGCCGATTTTGTCCGCCGCCGCCTTGAGCACGCCCCAGCCGCGCGGATTGTTGGCGAGCAGCTTGCGCCGGAACTCCAGCGCATCCTGCCCGGAAGCTTCCGCGAGCTCATCCATGAAGCACTCGATGAAGATCGCGTTCTGGTTGATGTTGACGCCACGCCAGAAGCCCGGCGGCACATGCGTATTGCGCATCGCATGGTCGATCAGCAGATTCGGCACGGTGTAGCTGAACGAATGCTCGCCGCTCTCGAACACGCCCTGGAAGCTGAGCGGATCGCGGCCCTTCTGCGCCTGCACGACTTCCGGCCGCACCGAGGCCAGGATCGATTGCCCCGAAAGCCGCATGTGCAGCCCGGTCAGGTTACCGCTCGCGTCCAGGCCGCCGGTGAGCTTGCACTGCATCACCGGGTGATAGCGGCCGTGCAGCATGTCCTCTTCGCGCGACCACAGCATCTTGATCGGCGTGCCGGGCATCTGCTTCGCGATCTGCACCGCCTGGGTGACGTAGTCGTTCGGATAGCCGCCGCGCCGGCCGAAGCCGCCGCCGAGCATGGTCTTGTAGACATCGACCTTGTCCGCCGGCAGCCCCGAGGCTTCGAGCACCGCCGCGAAGGCGGCCTCGCCGTTCTGCGTCGGGCCCCAGACCTCGCAGCGCTCGGGCGTGTAGCGCGCCGTGATGTTCATCGGCTCCATGCAGGCGTGGTTCTGGAAGGGATAGGCATAGACCGCCTCGACCTTCTTCGCCGCGCCGGCGAGCGCTTCCTTCGCGTTGCCGTTCTGGTTGCCGACGAACGCCTGGTCGGCATCCAGCCCTGCCTTGAGCATCTCGGCGATGGTCTCGCTCGAGACTTTGGCGTTCGGGCCCTCGTCCCAGACGATCGGCAGCTTGTCGAGCGCGGTCTTCGCCTGCCACCAGGTCTCGCCGACCACGGCGACGGCGTTGTCGCCGACCTGCACGACCTTCTTCACGCCTTTCATGTTCGAGACCGCGGCGGCGTCGAAGCTCTTCACCGTGCCGCCGAACACCGGGCAGGCCTTGATCGCCGCGTTCAGCATGCCGGGCAGCTTGAGGTCGATGCCGTAGACCATCTTGCCGTCGACCTTGTCGCGCGTATCGAGCCGCTTGACCGGCTTGCCGATCAGCTTCCAGTCCTTCGGATCCTTGAGCTTCACATCCTTCGGCACGTCGAGCTTCGCCGCGACTTCGGCGACCTGGCCATATCTCAGGCGGCGCTTGCTCGGCGTGTGCGTGATGACGCTGTTCGCCGCGGTGCATTCCGCAACCGGGACATTCCACTGATTCGCGGCGGCCTGCACCAGCATCGTCCGGGCGGCGGCGCCGCCCTGGCGCACATACTCGTGCGACTCGCGGATGCCGCGGCTGCCGCCGGTGGAGAAGTCGCCCCAGGCGCGCTTGCGCTTCACGCTCTCGCCCGGCGTCGGGTACTCGATCTTCACCTTGGACCAGTTGCACTCGAGCTCTTCGGCGACGAGCTGCGCGAGGCCGGTGATGGTGCCCTGCCCCATCTCGGAGCGCACGACGCGGATGTTGACGGTGTCGTCGGGCCCGATCGCGACCCAGACGCCGACCTCGGGCGAACCATCCTGCGCGCGCGCCACGGCCGGACCGAAGGGAAGACGCAGCCCCAGAACCAGGCCACCTGTGACCGCAGCGGAGCCGACGATAAATGAACGACGGTTGATTCTCATGTGTCGCTCCTAGGCTTTGGCCGCAGTTGTCATTGATGCTGCGGCATGGATCGCTTCGCGCACCTGCTGGAAGGTGCCGCAGCGGCAGATATTGGTGATCGCGGCGTTGATGTCCGCGTCGGTGGGCTTGGGCTTCTCCTTGAGAAGCGCGGCCACCGCCATGATCATGCCCGACTGGCAATAGCCGCATTGCGGCACATCGTTCTCGAGCCAGGCCTTCTGCACCTTGTGCAGCTCCTTGCCCTGCGCCAGACCTTCGATGGTGG
>Ga0209647_1003630_pt1 | contig 11861 bp, 8 predicted proteins | sample GraSoi_2013_60cm_FD_185827 | JGI IMG/M metagenome (GOLD analysis project Ga0209647, IMG submission 185827) | Grasslands soil microbial communities from the Angelo Coastal Reserve, California, USA - Sample 9_17_2013_60cm (SPAdes) (version 2) | ecosystem: Environmental > Terrestrial > Soil >... | reverse complement strand
CGGCAAGGGTTTCCAGGAGACGGTCACCGCCGACAACCTGACCCACTACCTGGGCATCCCGCGCTACCGGAAGTCGCGGCAGGAGGAGGTCAACGAGATCGGCATGGCCACCGGCCTGGCCTGGACCGAGGTCGGCGGCGAGATCCTGCCCATCGAAGTCACCTTGATGCCCGGCAAGGGCGCGCTCCGGCTCACGGGGAAGCTCGGCGACGTCATGCAGGAGTCGGCGCACGCGGCCATGTCCTACGTGCGCTCGCGCGCGGACAAGCTCGGCATCGCGCCCGGGTTCAACCGCAAGGTGGACATCCACATCCACGTGCCGGAGGGCGCGATCCCCAAGGACGGGCCCTCGGCCGGGATCACGATCGCGACGGCGCTGGTCTCCGCGCTGACCAAGCAGCCCGTGCGGCGGGACGTGGCCATGACGGGCGAGATCACCCTGCGCGGCAAGGTGTTCCCCATCGGCGGGGTCAAGGAGAAGCTCCTGGCCGCGCACCGCATCGGGATCACCACGATCATCCTCCCGCGCGAGAACGAGAAGGACCTTGCGGACATCCCGACGAACGTACTTGGGGCGTTGACGGTGGAGCTCGTGGAGCACGTGGACGAGGTCCTCAAGATCGCCCTCGTGCCGCCGACGGCTCCGGCCCAGCAGGAGACGGTGGAGCCGGCTCCGGAGCTGGGCGACGTCCGTGACGGCCTGACGCACTGAAGCCTCTCCCGGTCAGCTTCGTGGGGAGCGCCGGCTCCCGCGAGCAGTTCCCCCGCGACGGGCTGCCAGAGGTGGCGCTTTTGGGCCGTTCGAACGTCGGCAAGAGCAGCGTGCTGAACGCGCTGGCGGGGTCGAGGGGGCTGGCCCGGGTCTCCTCGACGCCAGGGCGGACGCAGACGGTGAACTTCTTCCGGGCGGGCCACGAGCTCTACCTCGCCGATCTCCCGGGATACGGATACGCACGAGTCCCGGAGGAGATCAGGCAGGGCTGGGAGCGCCTGGTGGTGTCGTACCTGGACGGCCGTGACCCCCTGGCGTTGTGCGTGTTCCTCGTCGACGCACGCCACGACCCGATGGAGGGAGACGAGATGCTGCGGGCGTACCTGGAGGACCGGCGGCTACCGTACGTTCTGGCCGCCACCAAGGCGGACAAGCTGGGCAGCAGCCAACGGGCGCAGCGCCTCCGCATGCTGCGCGGTTGGACGGGCCCTCGCGGGCGAGACGTCCTCGCCGTGAGCGGGCGCGACGGGATGGGCATCGACACCTTGTGGGCCGCGATCCGAAGCGCGGCGGCCGAGCACCGCGAGCACCTACGACAACGGAAAGGCTGATCACACATGCCGGACACCGACGAGCAGATCAAGCAGGACGAAAAGCCGGCCGAGTCTCCCCGCGAGCCCGAAGCGCTCGCGGAGGGCGCGCCACCCCCGGCGCCGCCCGCATCGCAGCGGGCGGAGGGCGGAGCCGCTCGGCCCGAGCGCACCGAACGTCCCGAGCGTCCTGAGCGTTCCGATCGCGCCGAGGGCCGGGGTGGACGGGGCCACGAAGGCCGCGAGCGCGGCCGTGACCGCGGCGACCGCCACGACGGCAACCGCGAGCGCGGCAACGGCGGCGGCAACCGCAGCGACGGCGGTGGGCCTCGGCACGACCGCGCCGACCGCGTGGCCGAGGTAGCGGTCGAAGAGGAGATCGTGCGCGCGGAGGAGCGCGGCGGCGAAGGCCGCGGCCGCACGCTCGACCTCTCGCAGCTCAAGGAGATGAACATCCAGGCCCTCAACGCCCTGGCCCGCGAGCTGGGCGTCGAGGGCGCGGCGGGGATGAAGAAGCACGACCTCATCTTCCGCATCCTTTTCGCGGAGGGCGTGCTCGAGTGCCTGCCCGACGGCTACGGCTTCCTGCGCGCGCCGGAGTCGAACTACCTGCCCGGCCCCGACGACATCTACGTCTCGCCGTCGCAGATCCGGAAGTTCGACCTGCGCACCGGCGACACCGTGAGCGGCCAGGTGCGCCCGCCGAAGGAAGGCGAGCGCTACTTCGCGCTCATCAAGGTCGAGGCCATCAACTTCGAGCCGCCGGACGCGGCCAAGGACAAGGTCCTCTTCGACAACCTCACGCCTCTCTATCCCAGCGAGCGCATCCGGCTGGAGACCGCGCCCGACAACCTCACCTCACGCGTGCTCGACATGATGACGCCGCTGGGGAAGGGACAGCGCGGCTTGATCGTGGCCGCCCCCCGCACGGGAAAGACCATGATCCTGCAGAACATCGCGAACTCGATCGCGGCCAACCACCCCGAGATCACGCTCATCGTGCTCCTCATCGACGAGCGGCCCGAGGAAGTCACCGACATGCAGCGGTCGGTCAAGGGCGAGGTCATCAGCTCCACCTTCGACGAGCCGGGCACGCGTCACGTGCAGGTCGCGGAGATGGTGATCGAGAAGGCGAAGCGCCTCGTCGAGCACAAGCGCGACGTGGTGATCCTGCTCGACTCCATCACCCGCCTGGCCCGCGCCTACAACGCGATCGTGCCCCCGTCCGGCAAGGTGCTGTCGGGCGGCGTGGACTCGAACGCCCTGCAGCGTCCCAAGCGGTTCTTCGGGGCCGCGCGCAACATCGAGGACGGCGGCTCCCTCACCATCATCGCGACCGCCCTGGTGGAGACGGGCTCGCGCATGGACGACGTGATCTTCGAGGAGTTCAAGGGGACCGGCAACAGCGAGATCGTGCTCGACCGCAAGATGGTCGACCGGCGCATCTTCCCCGCCGTGGACATGAACCGCAGCGGCACGCGCAAGGAAGAGCTGCTCCTGCCCAAGGACGAGCTGAACCGGATCTGGGTGCTGCGCAAGGTGCTCAACTCGCTGTCTCCGGTCGAGGCCATGGAGCTGATGCTGGAGCGGCTGGCCAAGACGAAGTCGAACAAGGAATTCCTCGATTCGATGTCCGCGGGTTAGGCGGATTGCTCGGGAGACAGGCGGTGGGCGCGCGGGGTGCGCGGCCTCGCTCCGCACCGCGCGCATGACCTCATAGAGGACGGCGCTGGGGGCCCCACCCCAGCGATCAGCAAGAAGGTGCTTGCGCGCGGCGCTCCACTGCGGCCGCTGTAACCCCGCGCGCTTCATCGCCGTCAGCCGACCGATCGCGCCCGTCCCTCGCCTGACTTCGAATTCTCGTCACAGGCAGCGCGGCGCGCGATCGCGTTTGCTGCGGGTCGCGCGTAGCGCTATCTTCGCGGGAGACCCACGGTGCCGCGCCTGATCAGCTGCGCGTCTCTCCCTCGCTGTCTCCCCCTCCTGATGTGCCTCCCTGCCCTCGCGCCATCCGCGCGCGCCGGGGACTGGGTGCGCGTCCGGTCCGCGCACTTCGAAGTGCTCAGCGACGCCGCCCCGGAGCGGGCGCGGGCCGTGGCCGCGGGCCTGGAGGGGTTCCGGCGCGTCCTGGCCGCGGTGCTCGGCCGCGCACCCGGAGGCGCCGATCCGCCCACCGTCGTCATTGCCTTCCGCGACCAGGACTCGTTCGCGCCTTTCCGGCCCGTCTATCGCGGCCGGCCCCAGGACGTCGAGGGATACTTCCAGGCGGGATCGGACCGCGACTACATCGCGGCCAGCCTGGGCTCCGACGGCCAGGAGGCAAGCGAGACCCTCTTCCACGAATACGCGCACGTCGTCCTGAACCGGACGCTGAGCGCGCAGCCCTTGTGGCTGTCGGAGGGACTGGCGGAGGTCTTCTCCCGCTGGACGGCGGCGGGGGCGGAGGCGCTGGTGGGCCTCCCCGCCCCCGACCACCTGCGTCGGCTCCAGCGCGAGAAGGCCCTGCCGCTCGCGCGCCTGCTGCAGGTGGACGGCTCGTCTCCCCTGTACAACGAGGGCGACGAGCGCGGGATCTTCTATTCGCAATCGTGGGCCCTCGCGCACTGGATCGTCTTCGGCCGTGGCCCGACCGGCCCCGCGGACCTGCAAGTCTTCCTCTCCGCGATCGCGGCCGGGGCGGAGCCGGCTCGCGCATTCGCCTCCGCGTTCGGCGCGAACCCGGACGCGGCGGAGGGACTGCTCGCCGCCTATGTCGTCGCTCCGCTGCCCGTGGGCCGCTTCGACACCTTGGGCCTGGACGGCGACGTCACCGTCGAGAGCGAGGCCGCGCGGCCGGCTGAGGTGGAGTTCCGCCTGGGCGACCTCCTCCTTCACGCGTTGCGCCTCCCGGAGGCGCGGCGGCACCTCGAGCGCGCCGTCGACAGCGATCAACGCTTCGGCCCCGCCCATGCCGCGCTCGCCGCCGCCGCCGTGCGCCAGGGGCGATGGGATGAGGCGCGGCGCGAGGTCGCTCTCGCCCTCGCCGCCGATCCCGCGGACGCGGTGGCCCTCTCTCGTTACGCGGAGATGCTCGTGCGCGAGACGTCGGCGCGCGGCGAAGTGCTCTCTCCCGAACGCGAGGCGGAGGCGGTGGCGGCCCTCGAGCGCGCCCTGGCCCTGGATCCGCAGCTGGCCGACGCCTGCGAGCTGCTGGCCCGGCTGCGCCCACAGCCCTACGATGTGCGGATCGCGCAGGTCCTGCTCGCTCTCGGCCGCGATCCCGCGCGCGCCGACCTCGGCCTCACCCTGGCCAGCCTGTACGCGCGGAAGAACGACTTCACGGCGGCGCGGGCCGCGCTCCTGCGCACGGGAGCGACGGCGCGCGACGACGTCGACCGCTTCCTCAGCCAGCATCTGCTCTCGCGACTCGAGAGCCTGACGGCGGGGACGGCCGAGGTCAAAGGCACGCTCCTCGCCCTCGACTGCCGGCCCCGCGGCGTGCTGCGCTTCGTGGTCACGGGCGCGGGAGCGCCGCTGCGCCTGGAGGCGCCTTCCGCCACCGGCGTGTTCCTGTACGGCCGTGATGGAGACCCCCTCGAGCGGACCTTCACGTGCGGGCCGCAGCACGAAGCGGTGACGGCGCGCTATCGGCTGGTCCAGGCGCCCCCATCCGACGGCGCGGACGGGACCTTGATCTCGCTCACCTTCGAATCGCGCTGACAGCCACTCTGGCACCGCTTTTGCTCCTGGTCTCCTGCACCAGGGGCGGGGCCGGCCCGCGCCCGCTCCTTTTGTAATTTGTAAAAGGAGAACCGCAATGATTTCACGCAACGTCGCCATCGGCGCCGGAGTGCTGGCCCTGGCCGGCCTCAGCGCGGTGGCACATTATTCGTCGACGACCCGGGCCGCCCAGCCTGCAGCGGTCGCGCCGGCCACCCCCGTTCCTGGTTCCTATCTCGATCCCGTGGCCCCCGCTCCCGTCGCCGCCGTCCCGCCGGCCCAGGCCTTCGCCGGCTCCGGCGCGGGCGCGGTGGCCGTCCCCGTCGCGGCCGCTCCCGTGCGCGAACGCGTCGTGTATCGCACGCGCGCCGTCGCCCGCCCGCGCTACTACGTCCACACGCGGTCGAAGAAGCACAGCGCGGAGATCATCGGAGGCTCCGCCATCGGCGGCGCGGGCATTGGCGCCCTCGTCGGCGGCAAGAAGGGCGCGCTCATCGGAGGGCTCGTTGGTGGTGCCGCGGGCACCGTTTACGACCGCAAGACGCACAAGAAGGTCGTGCGAGAGTAGCGGCACGGCCTCGCGCCGGGCGTCCGCGGGACGCCTGGCGCTCCGGACGTGTGCGGCATCCTTGACACCCCCCGGCCTCTAGCCTCTAATTCCCCCGGCCCTCCGTTGAACCCACTGGCTTGAGCTCGGATCCCGAAGAAGTGACGCCGGAGCTGCAACCGGAGGCCCCAGCCCCCGATTTCCCTCCTCGTGTCGGCAAGTACGACATCCTGGGACGCCTCGGCTCCGGGGCCATGGGCGTCGTCTACCATGCCCACGACCCGCTGCTCGAGCGGGACGTCGCGCTCAAGGTGATGCTGCCCCAGATCGCGCGCGATCCGGAGCAGAAGCACCGCTTCGAGCGCGAAGCGCGCGCGGTCGCGCGCATGATGCATCCCAACGTGGTGACCGTCTTCGACCTGGGGTACCACTCCGACGGCTCCCCCTACATTGCCATGGAGTTCCTCGGCGGGAACGACCTCTTCCACTCCATGCGGGCCACGCCGCCCCTCACCCTGGAACGCAAGGTGTCGATCGTGGTCTCGGTGCTGGAAGGCCTGGCCCACGCGCACAAGGTCGGGATCGTCCATCGCGACGTCAAGCCCGCCAACGTGTTCCTCACCGACGAAGGCGGCGTGAAGATCATGGACTTCGGGGTGGCCCGCTTCGCGATGGGCAACATCACGAGCACGGGGATGGTGGTGGGCACCGCCGAGTACATGTCCCCGGAGCAGGTGCGGGGCGAGGTGGTGGACGGACGCAGCGATCTCTTCAGCACGGGCGCGATGCTCTACGAGCTCGTGCGGGGCACGCGGCCGTTCCACGCGGAAGGGATCATGGCGATCTTCTACAAGATCACCCACGACGATCCCGCCTTCGACTTTCCGTACACCCCGGAATACCGCGCCCTCATCCCCATCCTCGCCAAGGCCCTGGCCAAGGACGCGGCCGCGCGCTACCAGAATGCCGCCGAGTTCGCGGACGCGCTGCGGCCTTTCGCGGCGGGGCTGGGCCTGCGGCCGATGCCGGCGGTGGCCCCTTCGGCTCCGGCGCCCGCGGCTCCCGCGCGCGCACCGGAGGCGGTCCCCATCCCGGCGACGTCCGTCTTGCCTCCGCGCCCCGCGCCCGCCCCCGAGACCCCGCGGACCATCGTGGATCCCAGCCCGCTGTTCCAGCTCATGCGGGACATCTACGTCGGCGGTCGCACGGGTCACCTTCATTTCACGCGGCCCAAGCAGTGGCGCAGCCTGCGCTTCCTCAAGGGCCAGATCCTCCACGCCACGAGCGACGTCGAGGGCGAGCATCTCGGGGACGTGCTCGTCCGCTACGGCCTCCTCGCCCAGCAGGACCTCGACCGCGCGCGGGTCATCGTCCTCTCCGAGCGCAAGAAGCTCGGTACGGTGCTGGACTCCATGGGCCTCATGGCCAAGGAGGAGCTGGAGAGCTCGATCAAGCTCCACGTGCGCGAGGTGCTGTTCAACGTCACCGAGATGGCGGACGTGAAGTACTCGTTCGAGGAGCTGGGCGAGGACACGTTCCTCGAGGAGGAGCTGCTGTCGCGGGTGGCCCCCGGCGAGATGATCCTGGAAGCGGCTCGCCGCATCCAGGAGCCGGCGATCGTGACCGCGGTCCTCGGTGACATCGACCGCGTGATCGCGCCCGCCTCGCATCCGATGCTGGGGGCCCAGAAGCTCACCCTCACCCCCACCGACGGCTTCGTCCTCTCCCGCGTGGACGGGACGCTGACCGCGCGCGAGGTCTTCCACCTGACTCCGCTCCCGGCGGAGGACACGGAACGGAGCCTCTTCGCGCTGCTCTGCACGGGCGCCGTCGAATACCGGGCCCCCGCCGCGCGCAGCTCGCCGCGCACGGGCGCGCGCGGTGCGCCCGGCTCCGGCCCGGCCGCGGCCGCACCCGGTCCGCCTCCGTCCGTCGTCGCTGCCAGCGCACCCCCGGTCGCGCCGCCCGCGGCCGCGGCCCCGGCCACGCCCTCACCTCCTCCCGCGCCCAAGACGGATCCCGCGGCGTCGGAAGCCACGCGCCGAGCCGCGGCCGAATTCCGGAGGCGCGAGATCCAGGATCTCCACGACGGGCTGCGCTCCCGGGACCACTTCGAGATCCTCGGCATCACCCGCGGCGCGACCCCCGACGAGGTCAAGGACGCGTACTTCCGTCTGGCCCGGCCCTACCATCCGGACGCGCCCCTCGACCCGTCGCTCGAAGACCTGCGTGAGAAGCGCAGCGCCGTCTTCATCCGCCTGAGCGAGGCCTACGAGATCCTGCGCAATCCGACCTCGCGGCAGCGGTACGAGACCTCGTTCCAGGCGCGGCGCGCCCCGCGACCCGAGCCTCCGCCGCCCTCGGCCGGGTCCACCGTCTCCGCGCCCGCTCCCCCGCCCGCCCCTCCGGATCCGGCTGTCGACGAGAAACTGGCCGCGACCGAGCTCGCCAAGGCGCAGCGCCTCATGGGAGAGGAGAAGTACTGGGACGCGATCCAGATCCTGGAGGGCGCGATCCCGCGGCTGGAGGCGACGGCCAGCCGGCGCGCGCGCGTGATCCTGGCCCGGGCCTACATGAAGAACCCGAAGTGGCGGCACCGCGCGGAGGAGGTCCTGGGCCAGGTGGTGCGCGAGGCACCGGACGCCCCCGAGCCCTACCTCGTCCTGGGCGAGCTCTATCGCGGAGCGCAGCTCCGCGCGCGGGCGGCCGCGATGTACCGCAAGGTGCTCCAGCTCTCGCCGCGCAACGAGGAAGCCCTCAACGCGCTGCGCGCGATCGACGCCGAGGACCGGCCGCCCAGCGGCGACAGCGGCGCGGGCAAGGTCCGCAAGCGCTGAAGCGCGGGCCTCAGCGCTCGGCGGGTGGCGGTGGGGGCACTCCCGCGCCGTCCACGATCGCCTTCGGGTCCCAGGGCGCCGCCGAGCCTCCCAGCCACCGGTGGAACCAGTCGAGGTGGGCGGCGTAGTAGAGCGCCATCTCGTGCCACGACGGCCAGTGGCCGGCGCGCTCGTACACGATCAGCCGCGACGGCACGTGCATCTTCTGGAGGTCGGTGAAGAACTCGAGCGACTGCGTGTAGGGCACGCGGAAGTCGCGCTCGCCGGTGAGGACCAGGCAGGGCGTCTTGAAGCGCGTCACGGACTCCGAGGGCGAGAGCCGGCGGTAGAGGTCCGGCTGCTCCCAGGGCGGCCCGGCCAGGTCCCACTCCGGGAACCACAGCTCCTCGGTCGCAGAGTACATGGCGCGCAGGTCGTACACCCCCATCATCGAGGCCAGGGCCTTGAAGCGCGTCGAATGCCCCTCGAGCCACATCATCGCGTAGCCGCCCCAGGACCATCCCATCGCCCCCAGGCGCTCGGCGTCGACGTACGGTAGCGCGGCCACCGCCTCCGTGACCCGCGCGATGTCGTCCATCGCCTTCCCGTTCCAATCCTTCGAGATGGCGGCGGTGAAGGCCTGCCCGAACCCCGTCGACCCGCGCGGGTTCGCGAACGCGACCACATAGCCCGCGCCCGGGTAGACCTGCCAGTCGCCGCGCAACGCGTCCGTCCACTGCTGCTGCGGGCCGCCGTGGACGTTCAGGATGAGCGGGTACTTGCGGCTCGGGTCGAAGCCGTGCGGCTTCACGATGAAGACCTGGATGCGCGCTCCGTCCGCCGCCTCCACCCACATTTCCTCCGCGGGCCGGATGTCGACCTCGCTCGCGACGGCGGCGTTGTGGCCGGTGATGCGCGTGCCCGCGCCGTCTCCCGGCCGCGCCAGGTCCAGCCGGTACAGCTCCCAGGGCTCACCGACGCGGCGGCGCGCCAACACCGCGAAGCGGTCGTCGGCCGCGACCTTGAAGCCGTCCAGGGTGCCGACGCCCGTGAGCACGCGGATCTTTCCGCCCGCCACGTCGATCTCGTGCAGGGGGGTGCGGCCCTTCACGTCGGCCTGGAAATACAGTCGCCGCGAGCCTGCGGACCACGCGAGGTCGGTCACCCAGTCATCGAAGCCCTCGGTGAGGATGCGGCTCCGCCCGGCCTGGCGGTCGTAGAGGGCGATGCGGAACCGGTCCGATTCGTAGCGCGGGATGCGCTGCGTACGGTAGGCCAGGAAACGCCCATCCGGCGAGTAGCGCGGCGAGCCGTCCCAGGCCTCGTTGTCGGCGGTGATGTTGCGGGGCGCGCGCAGCTCCTCCGGACGGCCGTCCACCGGGACGACCCAGAGGTCGGAGTTGGTGGACGAGGCCGGATCGGGGGCGCGATTCGACGAGAAGGCCAGCTCCCTTCCGTCCGGTGAGAGCGCGAAACCGCCGTGGCCGCCCACCTCGAACACGGGCGCGTCGAACTCGCCGGGCGTGAGGTCACGGACGGCCGAAGGCCCGTCCTTCGCCGCCTCGAGATCGAACAGGAGGAGATGGGTCCGCTTCCCCTCTCCCCACTGCGTCCAGTGGCGGTAGAGGAGAGTGTCCGTGAGGTGCGCCTTCAGGGCGCCGGATTGCCGTGCGTCGTCCCTCTTCTTGTTGCAGGCGGCGTCCGCGCCGCATTCCGGATAGACGTCGGTGGCGGCCACCAGGCGGCGGCCGTCCGGCGAGAAGAGGAACTCGCCGACGCCGCCGGGAAACCAGGTCTTCTGCTCCGGCTCGCCGCCGCCGAGGGGCAGGACCCACACCTGGGATTCGCTCGAGCGCGTGGACAGGAAGGCCAGGCGGCCGCCGTCGGGTGAGAACGTCGGCTGCTGGTTCGTGGTGTCGCCGCCGGTCAGCGCGCGCGCATGGGTCCCGTCCGCATCGACGCGCCACAGGTGCACCGTCTGCTTCGCGTGCTCGAGGTCGCGGCTCGTGACCGTGTACACGATCGTGCGCCCATCGGGGGAGACCACCGGCTCGAGCACCGGCCGGAGCCGATAGAAGTCCGCCACGACGAATGCCCGTTTCGCGGCGCCCGCGGGTGCGGGCTCGGCGCCGGCGCTGATGGCGGTGGTGAGGAAGGCGGCGACGGCCAGGTTGACCCGTCGCGCGGTGAGTTCTCTCATGGGGCTCCTCCCGAGGCTAGTGTCTCACCAGCCCGCAGGAGAAACCCGACCGACCGGTGTCAGCGCGTCGGCTTCGGCAGTCCCTCCGCGCCGAACAGGGGCGCGGCGCCCACCAGCCCGAGCTCGGCCTGTCGGCGGGCGAAATCCTTTTCGGCCTGCGCGACGACGACATCGGCCCGTTCGGCCGCGGCGGACGCGGACGCGGGAGCGGCCAAGCGTGCGTGGGTATTGGATGCCGGGCGTACCGCGAAGGCGGCCGCGCCGGCAAGAGCGAGTACGGCGATCAGTCGACCCATTGCAACCTCCGCTCTCTAAGACGAGCCTCGGTTGTCAAAGGTTGCGTCAGTCCTCGGCGTTCAACGAGTTGGTCGCCTCAGCAGAGCCGGACCTCGCGCTGTTCGCGACGGCGCTCGCGGTGCACGTCCGTGGGCAGGGCGGCCGGCAGGAGCACATTCGTGCGGCGCTCGACGACCCGGCCGGCCAGCTCGTCCACGATCGCGATCAGATCATCCGGCGCGAACGGCTTCGGCACGTGCCGCTGGAACCCGGCGCGCCGCCACTCGGCCAGACGCTCGGGAACGCAGGGGCAGGCCGTGAGCGTCGCGGCGGGAATGCGGCCGCCCTTCTCCGGCGAGAGCGTGCGCACCTTGCGGATGAGCGAGAGGCCGTCCTCGCCCGGCATCGCGATGTCGACGAGCAGGACGTCGGGCATCACGCCGATCACGGTGGAGAGGGCCTCGCCCGGCGCGCGCACGCCGACCACCTGGGCACCCTGCACACGGAGGAGACAGCGCACGAGGTCGAGAGTGTCGAGGTCGTCGTCCACGACCACCACCTTCGAGCCCCAGATCCCCATGGTTCGCCCGCTCCTGCGCCGGACGATTGCAACGGGCAGGCCACGTCCTAAGTCCGGCTGCATCCAGGAGAAGCGGAGAAGGGGGCGCGGGACTCGTGTCCCCGGGCGAGGTCAAAGGCCGCGCGCGCCTGGCGCGGGACGCGCGACAGCCTCGGGCGTTACAGCCGCGGCCGCGCGATTCTAAACGCGGGCCGAGCGCGTGTAAGATGACTCGTTTACATGATCAGGATTCCCCGCCTTCCCTGCGTCAGCCTGCTCCTTGCCCTCTCCGCCTGCGGAGGCGGTTCTCCGTCCGGCCCCACGTCTCAGCCCTCTCCTTCCACCGTGCCCGGCGCCACCGTGGTCGTCACCAATCTCGCGACGAACGTGGCGGCGCAGGAGGTGACGACGGCCAGCGGCTCGTATCAGGTCGTGAACCTGATTCCGGGACGCTACCGCATC
>Ga0209647_1003629_pt1 | contig 11861 bp, 3 predicted proteins | sample GraSoi_2013_60cm_FD_185827 | JGI IMG/M metagenome (GOLD analysis project Ga0209647, IMG submission 185827) | Grasslands soil microbial communities from the Angelo Coastal Reserve, California, USA - Sample 9_17_2013_60cm (SPAdes) (version 2) | ecosystem: Environmental > Terrestrial > Soil >... | reverse complement strand
CCTCTGAGAGTGTCGGCACCGCCGGCACCATCCAATGTGTCGTCGCCGCCGCGGCCGAAAAGCTCGTTGGCGCCGCTGCTGCCGGTGATGCGGTCGTTATAGGCACCGCCGACAAAGCGCTCGATGCTCACGAGCGTGGCGCTGCCCACACCGGTGTCGCCGCCGCCGACTACCGTGCCGGCGCCGAGGTCGGCGGTCAGTGCGCTCCTGGCATAGCCGTCATAGTCGACGGTGTCCGTACCCGAGCCACCATCGATAAATCTAACTCCCGGACTGGAAGTGCCGCCGGTCGACATGTCGAAGTTGTCGTTGCCTCCGTTGCCGATCATGGTGTCATTGCCGGCGCGGGAGTTGAAGTAGTTGTCCGCGTCGTTTCCGACGAGGACGTTGTCCTGGTTGTTGCCCTCGAGTTGCACGGCGGCGGTACCGACCGCGGTGAGATTCTCGAATCCAGTAGCCAGGGTCCACGAGCTATCGGTGAAGATGGTGTCGATGCCGCCTGCGTCCGTCAGCACGTCGCCTGCGGTGATGTAGTACTTATCGTCGCCGAGGCCGCCGTCGAGCGTGTCGGCGCCCGCGCCGCCATCGAGCGTGTCGTTTCCGTCGCCGCCGATGAGCACGTTGGCTGCGCTATTGCCGACGAGTGAGTTATCCAGCGCATTCCCAGTGCCGTTGATAGCCGAGCCGCCAGTCAGCACTAGATTCTCGACGTCCGCGCCGAGCGTCCAAGTAACGGCTGAGCGGACCGTGTCGATCCCGGCGTCTGGATTCTCGACGACTACGTCGCTCGCCCCATCTACGACGTAGGTGTCATTCCCGGTTCCTCCGATGAGCGTGTCGCTGCCGGCACCGCCGTCGAGAACGTTCGCCGCGCTGTTGCCTGTGAGGACGTTATTGAGCGCGTTGCCGGTACCGTCGATCGGCGATTGGCCACTGAGGGTGAGATTCTCGACATCGGTTCCTAACGTCCACGTAACGAATGCATTAACCGTGTCCGTGCCTTCGCCGGGATTCTCGATCACCGTGTCGCCGGCAGCGTCCACGACGTAGGTGTCGTTGCCGGCTCCTCCAATGAGCGTGTCGTTACCCGCACCGCCATCAAGAACGTTCGCCGCTGAATTACCAGTCAGCACGTTGTCGGACCCATTGCCCGTGCCATTAATGGCCGACGCTCCAGTGAGGACGAGATTTTCGACGTTCGCACCGAGCGTCCACGTGACTGAAGACTGGACCGTGTCGTTGCCTTCAGCAGGATTTTCGGTAACAACATCCGCGGCGTTATCGACGATGTACGTATCGTTGCCGGTGCCGCCGCTCATGACGTCCGCACCAGTACCACCGTCAAGAGTCTGGTTCCCTTCGCGAGCGTTTATGACATCGCTGCCCGTGGTGCCGCGAATCTCCATGTAATCGATCTTTGCGACGCCATCGGCACCAAAGCGGCGTGCCGAGATGCCGTCGGTATCCAGGTCCTGCCAACGCCATGCGACGGCGTAGCCACCATCCGAGAGGCTGACTGGTACTGGGCTAGACTCGAACCGATACGATTTGTCGCCCTCGGTTATGGTGTTGACTTGGTACGGGGCGCCCACTGCTGAGCCGTCTTCCGCATATCTTTGTGCGAAGGCGGTTGAGCCAGTGAGACCAACTAAGGTGGTCGGACTCGATTGCCACGTAATGACGTAGCCTCCGTCCGCGAGACCGGCTACGGGCCCCGCACCAGTAGTTAGCTTCTCTTCGTTGGCCAACGGCGTGCCGGCAGCGCTGTAACGCCGCGCGTACGCACTAGGGCCGGCTAACGAAGTGCTTCCCCAGGTAATCACGAAGCCACCATTGGCGAGCCCTGCAATTGCCGGAGCATTACCGCCCAAGGCATTCGAGCTGACCTTTGATTCGATCCCAGTGGCATTGCCGGCGGCGTCGTAACGCTGCATGTAAACCGCGAAATCGCTTTGCTGTCGCCACGCTACGACGTACCCACCGTCGTTCAAGGCGGCAATCACTGGAGACATTTGATTGTCGCTGACCGTGGTATTGACTCGCGTCTCATCCCCGACGGCCACGCCATCTGCGTTGTAGCGCTGGAGATAGATTCCGAGTCCAGCACCGTCCTGATCCATCGACTCCCAGGTCACAACGAAGCCGCCGTCTGCCAGTCCAGTGACGGCTGAGAGCTCTTGCTGCAGGGTCGTATAGGTGTTTGCTCGCATCGCGACGGATAAGGGCGCTCCGCTGGAGTCAAAGCGCTGGACGTAGATATCGGCGTCGAAATACTGCCCAAGCTGCCACGCCACGACATAGCCGCCACCGCTAAGCGCACTTGCGGACGCGCTCTGAACGTAAGTATTTCCGATCGTGTTGAGACGTGTCTCCGTACCGACGGCCGCGCCGTCTGCGCCATAGCGCTGCGCCGATAGGCGAAAGCCGTCGGATCCGACACTCGTCCAAACCACCGCGTAACCGCCATCCGCCAACGGCGCGATTGTCGCGCTCCGGTTAGAACCACCAGGCTTGCTTACGGGGATGTCGGTGCTCAGGCGAACCTCGCTGTCGGAGAAGCGGGCACGCTCGATGCCCAGCAAGGTGTCTGTGCCCTGGTCGCCGTCGCTGGGGTTGATGTCGACGACGCGAATAAGATCGGCGCTCGCCGAGAACGCATATCCCGCCGAGCTTCCAGCAAATCGCGCTGTATCGGTGTGATATCCGCCGTCGAGGATATCGTCGCCAGCGCCGCCCTCCAGAGTATCGTTGCCTTCTTGGCCGTAGAGCGAGTTATGCGCCGCATTGCCGACGAGTACGTTGTCACCGGAATTGCCCGTGCCCGTCAGCTCCTCGGTGCCCGTGAGGCTGAGGTTTTCGACTTGGGTTGGCAGCACGTAGGACACCGAACTGCGAACAAGGTCGATGCCGTTGCCGCCAACTTCGACGACGACGTCACCGGGGTTGTCCACGACGTAGGTATCGTTCTCTGTACCTCCTACCATCAAGTCGGCGCCGGCACCGCCGTCGAGGACATCGCGGCCCGACATTCCGCGCAGCGTGTCGTTACCCGCGCCTCCTTTGATGATGTCGTCCCACAAGCCTCCCATGACGAGGAGCTGGCCGTCGGTTTCCGCGGACCCGTCGAACGTCAGGTGTGGGGAAGGAGACAGGGGGTAAACCCATTGCGAAGCGTCCACCGTGAGGACCTGCCCGGCCGCCACCGTTGCGTCGTGCGTAGTGAGGCTATAGCTCGACGTCATGCGGATCGTGATTTTCTCGACGTTGACTAAGGTATCCGCGTCGAACACCACGCCGGCTGCGTAGTTGCCGTCCAGCACGAGCGTGTCGGTTCCCGTGCCGCCATCGATGTGGTCGTTGGCCGTGAACGCGCCCCCGGCGATGATGACGTCGTTACCCTCGCCGGCGGCGACGATATCGTTTCCGCCCGCGGCAATATCGACCGTGTCGTTTCCCGCGGCTCCGTCGAGAACGTTGTCGGCGGAATTGCCCACGATGCGGTTGTCTTGGGCGTTGCCCGTAGCCGATGCGGCGCTGCCGATAAGCGTCAAGTTCTCCAGATCGGCGCCCAGGACGTAACTGATCGAACTGACGACGGTGTCGACCCCCTCGGACGGGTTCTCGACAACTACGTCGTCAGCCGAATCTACAAAGTACGTGTCGTCGCCGCCTCCCCCAACCATGGTGTCCGTACCGCCACCCCCGTTCAGGGAGTCCCCGAGAGCTCCGCCGGTCAGCATGTCGTCGCCGCTGCCACCAACAAGGTTATTGCCAACTTGGGGAGCACCGAACACCACGAACTTCCCGTCGGTCTCGGCGGATCCGTCGAACGTTAAGCCGTAGGAGAGGATGCCTTGCGAGGCGTCCACGATCAGCGTCTCGCCGGCTGTTACCGTTGCGTCGTTAGTCGTGAGGCTGTAACTGGCCGCCCGCGTAATGCGGATGGTCTCTACGTTGAGCAGCGTGTCGGAGCCCAATGTCGTGCTCCCAGACCAGTCCATTGCGATGACGAGCACATCGCTTCCCGACCCACCATCGATACGGTCCTTCGCGCCGAACGCACCGCCCGCTATGATTGTGTCGTTGCCGTCGCCGGCGCTAACGATGTCGCTTCCGCCCGCGGAAATGTCGATCGTGTCGTTCCCCGCGCCTCCTTCGAGAACGTTGTTGGCAGAGTTGCCCACGATCTGGTTGTCCAGGGCATTGCCTGTACCCGATACGGCCGTGCCCGCAAGTGTGAGGTTCTCTACGTCGGTGCCCAGGACGTAACTGATCGAGCTCACGACGGTGTCGATTCCCTCGGACGGGTTCTCGACCACCACGTCGCCAGCCGAATCTACAAAGTAAGTGTCATCGCCGGCTGCGCCGACCATGGTGTCGGCACCACCGCCTCCATTGAGGCGGTCCGCGGCCGCTCCGCCAGTCAGCATGTCGTCGCCGCTGCCACCGGTGAGGCTATTGGCGGCTTGGGAAGCACCGAGCACCACGAACTTTCCGTCGGTCTCGGCCGATCCGTCGAACGTCAGGCCGCTCAAGGAGAAAACGCCTTGGGACGCGTCTACGATCAGCGTCTGGCCGGCTGCTACCGTTGCGTCGTTAGTGGTGAGGCTGTAACTCCAGGCCTGCGTAATGCGGATCGTCTCGACGTTCAGCAGCGTGTCGGCGCCTAATGTTGTGCTGCCGGATCCGTCCATTGCGATGACGAGCACGTCGTCTCCCGACCCACCGTCGATATGGTCGTTCGCATCGAACGCACCGCCCGCGATGATGGTGTCGTTGCCCTCGGCGGCCGCTACGGTGTCATTCCCGCCGGCAGAAATATCGATGACGTCGTCGCCAGCGGTTCCAACGAGCTGGTCATCCCCCGGACTTCCAATGATTGGCTCACTCACTTTGTTCCCCCCCAAATCCATTTGTCGAAATAGCTGGACGACGTTGCAGCGGCGTAGCGTGCAGCCGTGGTTCGCAGCACGACGGACGCGATTCCCGTCGTGGGCGATTGCTCTGGTTTTTTTTGCAGCCTTACCGCGGAATCGAGCGACTATTGCTTGACGTACCGGGCCAGCATGCTGCGGTCGGCGCGGATGCGCCGCCTTTATTTCTCCCGTGGGACTCTTTGGTCCCTGTGTCTCTTGTGCACGACGATCATATCAGCCTGCCGAGCATGCAATGCGGCGCGAGGCCCGGCCGCTTTCGAAAAAGATTTCGCCGGGAAAATAAAGTGTCGCCGCGTCCCGACAGTCGCGTTCCCGTGCATCCGTTCGAACCGGCCGATCGTCCCGAAATTGTGCGCAGCAGCTGATGCTTAGCTTATCTTCCGCACCGCGTTAGAAATCTAAGAAGTGCAGGGAGGGTAATTTGGTCGATCGCGACGCGGCAGTCACGCCGCGACACGATGCTGGTTTGGCAAGTCTCGCAGTCGTCGCCCGTCTTCACGGCAAGGCAGCAGATCCCGAGCAGCTTCGTCATGAATTAGGTATTAGCGCTGTTGCGCGCGCCGAGGACCTTCTGCGCGCCGCGAAGCGACTCGAGCTGAAGGCGCGGCTTGGCACGCTCGACGCGGCGGATCTCGCGCGCGGTCGCGTGCCGCTGCCCTGCATCGTCGAGCTGAAAGGCGAGACGCCGTCGTTCGCGGTGCTGGCACGCGTCGAAGGCGGCCAGGCACTGCTGCACGATCCGGCGCAAGCGCGCCCGATCACCGTCCCCGTGGCTGAACTGCGCCTTACCGGGCGCGCGCTCTTCATTGCTTCGAGGGCAGGGGCGGTTGCCGGATTCGCGCGCTTCGACTTCCGCTGGTTCATCCCGCCGATCGTCAAGTACCGCAAGCTGATCGGCGAGGCGCTGGTCGCGTCGGCTGCGCTGCAGGTGTTCGCGCTGCTGACGCCGCTTTTCTTCCAGGTGATCGTCGACAAGGTGCTGGTGCACAAGGGCCTGTCGACCCTCACGGTGATCGCGACCGGCCTGCTCGCCGCCGTCGTCTTCGAATCGCTGCTCTCGGTGCTGCGCACCTACGTCTTTGCGCACACCACCAGCCGCATCGACGTCGAGCTCGGGTCGCGGCTGTTTCGTCACCTGCTGGCGCTGCCGCTTGCCTACTTCGAGGCGCGCCGCGTCGGCGACACGGTGGCGCGCGTGCGCGAGCTCGAGAACATCCGGCAGTTCCTCACCGGCCCGGCGCTGATGTCGATCATCGACCTCGCGTTCGCCGGCGTGTTCATCGCGGTGATGCTGTACTACAGCCCGCTGCTGACCCTGATAGTTCTCGGTGCCCTCCCTGTATACGTCCTGCTCATGCTGGTGGCGATGCCGCTGTTCCGCCGACGCCTGGACGAGAAGTTCGTCCGCGGCGCCGACAACCAGGCGTTCCTGGTCGAGGCGGTGACCAACCTGCAGACGCTCAAGGCCGGCGCCACCGAGCCGCAGGCGGCGCGCCGCTGGGACGAACAGCTCGCGGCGTATGTCGCGGCGAGCTTCCGGGTGATCTCGCTCGGCGCCGTCGCTGGCGAGGGGATTCGTCTGGTGCAGAAGCTCGTCACCGTCGGGATCCTCTGGCTCGGCGCGCTGCAGGTGATCGACGGCGCCATGACCGTGGGTGGTCTGGTGGCGTTCAACATGCTGGCCAGCCGCCTCGCGCAGCCGGTGCTGCGCCTCGCGCAGCTCTGGCAGGACCTGCAGCAGACCGGAATTTCGGTCGCGCGCCTGGGCGACATCCTCAATACGCGTCCCGACATCTCGAACTCGGCTTCGCGGGCACAACTCCCCGCCATCCAGGGCGCGATCGAGTTCGACGACGTGCGCTTCCGCTATCGGCCCGAGGGCGCCGAAGTGCTGCGCGGAGTCTCATTCCGCATGCAGCCCGGCGAGGTGCTCGGCATCGTCGGGCGCTCCGGCTGCGGCAAGAGCACGCTGGCGAAGCTGGTGCAGCGCCTCTATGTGCCCGAGCGCGGGCGCGTGCTGGTCGACGGCGTCGATCTGGCGCTGGCCGACCCGGCGTGGCTGCGCCGCCAGATCGGCGTCGTGCTCCAGGAGAGCCGCCTCTTCGCGCGCTCGATCCGCGAGAACATCGCGCTGGCCGATCCCGGCGCGCCGATGGCGCAGGTGATCCAGGCGGCGAAGCTCGCCGGCGCGCACGAATTCATCCTCGAGCTGCCCGAGGGCTACGACACGCTGGTCGGCGAGCAGGGCGCGACGCTCTCCGGCGGCCAGCGCCAGCGCATCGCCATCGCGCGCGCGCTGATGACCAACCCGCGCATCCTGATCCTGGACGAAGCGACCTCTTCGCTCGACTACGAGTCCGAGCGCGTGATCCAGGACAACATGCGCTTCATCGCCCGCGGCCGCACCGTGATCATCATCGCGCACCGGCTCTCGGCGGTGCGCGACGCGCAGCGCATCCTCGTCATGGAGCGCGGCGAGCTCGCCGAGCAGGGCACGCACGCCGAGCTGATTCACAGCGGCGGCCGCTACGCGCGGCTGCACGCGCTGCAAGCATGAGAACTAGCCTAGAACGCGAATTCCTCCCGGCGGCGCTCGAGCTCGTCGAGACGCCGGCGCCGGCGCTGCCGCGCGCCGTTATGTGGGCCATCGTCGCGGCGCTCGCCTTTGCCCTCGGCTGGTCGTGCATCGGCAAGATCGATCTCGTCGCCGTCGCACCGGGCAAGGTCATCGCCGCGGATAAAACCAAAGTGATCCAGCCTGCCGAAGTGGGTGTCGTTAAGCGCATCCTCGTGGCGGATGGGCAAACCGTCCGCGCGGGCGACGTACTGATCGAGCTCGAGGCCGCCGCGACCGCCACCGGCGCCGACACGGCGCGCCAGCGAGAGGCGCTGATGGCTGCGCGCCTGGAAGCGGCAAGGCACGAGGCGCTCGCACGCGGCTTGCCCATGAGAGCACCTGTAGGCGCGCCAAAGGCGCTGGTGGAGTCCGAGACGCGTGCGATGGCTAGCCAGCACCACGAGCATCGCGCCAAGCTCGCCGAGTTCGATGCCGAGGTCGTGCGGCGCACCGCCGAGCTTAGCGCCGTGAAGGAACTGGCAAACAAGCTGGCGCAGACGCTGCCCATCGCGCAGCGCCGCGCGGACGATTACAAGAACCTGGTCGAGCAGAAGTTCGTCTCCCAGCACGGCTACCTCGATCGCGAGCAGGCACGCATCGAGAACGAGCGCGACCTTGCCTTCCAGCAGGCGCGCGTGGCGCAGCTTGCTGCCGCGGTCGACGAGACGCGCCGGCACCGCGACAGCGTGGTGGCGGAGTTCGCGCGCGCGGAGATCAATGCCAAGGTCGATGCCGACAAGCGCGCCGCGCTGCTCGCGCAGGAGCTGGTCAAGGCAGAAACCCGCCAGCAGCAGCAGACCCTGACCGCGCCGGTCGACGGCGTGGTGCAGCAGCTTGCCGTGCATACGGTGGGCGGCGTGGTGACGCCGGCGCAGGCGCTGATGGTGATCACGCCGAGCGAATATCAGGCGGAAGTGGAAGCGCTGCTCGAGAACCGCGACGTCGGCTTCGTGAAGGTCGGCCAGCACGTCGAGGTCAAGGTCGACACCTTCCCCTTCACACGTTACGGGACCATTCCCGGGACGGTCAGCTTCGTCTCCAGCGATGCAATCCAGGATGAGAAGCGCGGTCTCGTGTTCCAGGCGCGCGTGAAGCTCGACAAGCCCGCGATCCGCGTCGACGAGCGCGAAGTCAGCCTGACACCCGGCATGGCGGTAACGGCGGAGATCGCCACGGCGCATCGCCGCATCATCGAATTCTTCCTCGATCCGATCCGTAAAACGACCGGCGAGGCCCTCATCGAACGATAGGAGCAGTGCCCGAATGACTTACTACGATTACACCGGCGGCTATCCCAACAATCCCGAGGACTACATCAGCGTCCCCAACCCGGACCTGGTCAACCCCGGACCGGTGACCCGCTTCGACAACGTGATCGTCGGCACCGCCGGCGCCGACACCCTCATCGGCACCGACGGCAATGACGATATCTATGGCGGCGCGGGCAACGATTTCCTGAGTGGTGGCCTGGGCGACGACAGCTATCACGTCACGGTGGGCGACCAGGTCGAGGATTCGGGCGGCATCGACACCATCTATTTCAGCGGCGGCGGCTTCTGGCGCCTGGCGCCGGGCTTCGAGAACATCGTCGCCGACGGCACCGGGGCGGTGGACTTCCGCGGCAACAACGACGCCAACGTGATGATCGGCGGCCCGGGTAACGACTACATGAACGGCCGCGCCGGCGACGACACGATGATCGGCCTCGGCGGCAACGATAACTTCGACATGTCCACCGGACGCCCTAGCAACGCCGTGGGCGGCATCTGGACGATGGGCAACCGCTTGATCGACGGCGGCGACGGCACCGATACGATCGATTACGACGGCTATGCGCGCAGCGCCGTGACGATCGATCTGGGCGCCGGCACCGCGAGCGGCGGCGGCGACCTCGGCATCGGCACCGCGCGCCTCATCAGCATCGAGCGCGCGGTCGGCGGCGCGTACGACGATTACATCAAGGGCAGCGATGTCGCGAACGACCTCTTCGGCCGCGGCGGCAACGACACGCTCGACGGCGGTCTGGGCGCCGACAAGCTGCAAGGCGGCGTCGGCAACGATACGTACTACGTCGACAACTCGGGCGACCTGGTCCAGGAGAACGCGGGCGAGGGCAACGATTCGGTGTTCGCATCCCTGTCGTGGACCCTGGGATCCAACGTCGAAAACCTGACGCTCACCGGCACGGCGGCGATCAACGCCACCGGCAACGGCCTCAACAATGTGCTGACGGGAAATAGCGGCGCCAACGTCCTCAACGGCGGCGCGGGAAGCGACACGCTCATCGGCGGCGCGGGCGACGACACCTACGTGGTGGACTCGGCCGACACCATCGTCGAGAACGCCGGCGAGGGCATCGACACGGTGAACGCGTCGTTCAGCTACACGCTCGGCGCCAACCTTGAAAACCTCAGCCTCAGCGGCACGTCGAGGATCAACGGCACGGGCAACGCGCTGGATAACGTGCTGACCGGCAACAGCGCGAACAACACGCTCGCCGGAGGCGACGGCGACGACAAGCTCGATGGCGCCGGGGGCAGGGACACGCTTATCGGCGGCGCCGGCAATGACAGCTACGTGGTCGACGTGTCGACCGATTCCATCGTCGAGAACGCCGACCAGGGCATCGACACGGTCAATTCATCGATCAGCTGGACGCTTGGCGCGAATCTCGAAAACCTGACGCTCACCGGCAGTGCCGCGATCAACGGCACCGGCAACAGCCTCGACAACGTCCTCACCGGCAACAGCGCGGTGAACCGGCTCGACGGCGGCCTGGGCAACGATTCGTACTATGTCACGGCGGGCGACGTGCTGGTCGACTCCGGCGGCGTCGACACCGTGTATAGCGGCGTCAACTGGAACCTGGGCAGCGGCTTCGAAAACCTCACCGCGATCGGCAGCGCAGCGGTCCAGCTCGGCGGCAACAACCTGGACAACGTGCTCGTCGGCAACGATGCCGACAATTACTTCAATTCGCTCGCCGGCAACGACACGATGATCGGCAACGGCGGCAACGACAATTTCGACATGTCGACCGGCGGCACCTCGAGTCCCGGCGTGCGCTATGTCGACGGCGGCTCGGGCATCGATACGGTCGACTACGACGGCTACGCCAAAGGCGCGCTCTCCGCGGATCTTGCGGCGGGCACGGTGGTTGGCGGCGGAGTAGGCGGCGCGGGCAGCGCGACGCTCGTCAGCATCGAGCGCTTTGTCGGCGGCTCGTTCGACGACCGCATCGTCGGCTCGACCGACGCCAACGATCTCTTCGGGCGCGGCGGCAACGATACGCTCGATGGCGGTGCGGGCAATGACCTGCTGATCGGCGGCACCGGCAGTGATACCTATCAGCTCGGACGCGGTTACGACAGCGATCGCATTCAGGAGAACGATGCGACCGCCAACGTGACCGACACCGCGCAGTTCCTCGACGGCATCGCCACCGACCAGCTCTGGTTCCAGCAAGCTGGAAATAACCTCGTCGTCAGCGTGATCGGCACGGCCGACCAGTTCAGCGTCGACAACTGGTACCTTGGCAGCCAATACCAGGTCGAGCAGTTCAAGACCGCCGCCGGCTCGACGCTGCTCGCGAGCCAGGTGCAGAACCTGGTAGACGCGATGGCGGCCTTTGCGCCGCCGGCGGCCGGCCAGACCACGCTGCCGGACGACTACGCAACGCAACTCGCGCCGGTGATCGCCGCGAACTGGGGCTGAGATGCCGACCTACTACGATTCCACCGGCGGCTACCCGAACAACCCCGAGGACTACATCAGCGTCCCCAACCCCGGCCTGGTCAATCCGGGGCCGGTGGACCTCGTCGAGAACATCATCGTCGGCACTACCGGCGCGGACAACCTCGTCGGTGGAAACGGCAACGATCTGCTCTTTGGGGATGCGGGCAACGATCTTCTCTACGGCGGCCTCGGCGACGACCGGTATTACGTGACGGTCGGCGATCAGGTGGCCGACGACGGCGGCATCGACACCATCTACTTCAGCGGCAGCGGATTCTGGCGGCTCGCGCCCAATATCGAAAACATCGTGGCGTTCGGCACAGGGCCCACCGACTTTCGCGGCAACAACGACGCCAACGTGATGATCGGCAACGATGCCGAGAATTACTTCAACGGCCGCGCCGGTGACGACACCATGATCGGCCTCGGCGGTGACGACCACTTCGACATGTCGACCGGGCGCCCCGGCAACGCGGTCGGCGGCATCTGGACCATGGGCACTCGCCTGATCGACGGCGGCACAGGCATCGATACCATCGACTACGACGGCTACGTGCGCAGCGCGGTGACCA
>Ga0209647_1003627_pt1 | contig 11866 bp, 10 predicted proteins | sample GraSoi_2013_60cm_FD_185827 | JGI IMG/M metagenome (GOLD analysis project Ga0209647, IMG submission 185827) | Grasslands soil microbial communities from the Angelo Coastal Reserve, California, USA - Sample 9_17_2013_60cm (SPAdes) (version 2) | ecosystem: Environmental > Terrestrial > Soil >... | reverse complement strand
GGTCCTGGAGTGCGGCCCCGTGCGCAGCTCCGGGTCCTGCACCAGCGGCGCGCTCAGGTCGAGCGCAGCGGCGACTGTCGTGACTGCGGGAAGTTCCTCGTAGTGCACCTCGACCAGGGCGGCCGCTTCTTCCGCGAGCTGCTCGGTCTCCGCGACGACGGCCGCGACCGGCTCACCATGAAACCTGGTCTCCGCGGCCGCGAGAACGGGCCGATCCTGGTAGACCGGACCGAATCTCGGCATGGGAGCCGGCAGGTCGCCGGCGCAGACCACGTCGCGTACCCCCGGCAGCGACCTGGCGCGTTCAGCGTCTATGCGGTGAATCCGGGCGTGCGCACAGTCGATGCTGATCAGCTTCACATGCAGCATGCCATCGAGCCGGATGTCACCGACAAACTCCTGCTGCCCGGTAACGCGCTCGTGGCCGCCGACCCTGCGAGCTGACATGCCGGTCCGGTCACCGTCCACCGGTCGCCCCCCGGGCCGCGGTCAGTACCGCGGCCACGATGCGCTGATACCCAGCGCACCGGCACAAGTTACCGGACAGCCCCTCCCGCACGTCGGTCTCGGTGGGCCGGGGGTTCTCCGCGAGCAGGGCGTGAGCCGCCATCACCATGCCCGGGATGCAGAAACCGCACTGGACCGCGCCTTCGGCCAGGAAGGCGTCCTGGAGGCTGCTGAGGCGTCCGGCATTCTGCAGACCCTCGATGGTGATCACGCTGGCCTGGTCCACTTCGATCGCGAGGACGAGGCAGGAGTTCACCGCCCGGCCGTCCAGGAGCACCGTGCACGCGCCGCACTCTCCCTCTGCGCAGCACTTCTTTGTGCCCGTGAGGCCCAGTTGCCAGCGCAGCGCGTCGAGCAACGTTGTCTGCGGGGAGACCATGATCGTACGCGCCGTGCCGTTCAGCGTGAAGGTGACAGCGTTCTGCGTCATGTCGGTCACGTCCGGTCACGGCGGGCGATCGCCGTACGCAGAGTGCGCTGGCTGAGCGTCACGAGCATGGCCTGCCGGTACTCCCGGCTGCCGCGCAAGTCCGAGATCGGCGTGGCCTGAGCGACGAAATCGTGCAGCAGCCCCGCCCGCGCGGCGGGGTCCGAATCCGGATCAGCCAGCACCCCGCTTCCGTCGGTCAGCACGAAGGGTCTGGGCCCGACGGCACCGAACGCGAACCGGGTCACCAGGGAACCCACGGTGCAGCAGAGGCTGACCGTCGCCAGGTCGACGCCCCGGCGGCGGGTCAGCCGGGCGAACTGGCTGCCGGTCCGGGCCGGCGGTACGGGAATGTCCACGGCGGCGGCTATCTCGTGGGCGCCCAGGCTAGTGCGTCGCGGGCCGAGCATGAACTCGTCCAGCGGCACGCGGCGAGATCCGTGGCGGCTGATCAGCACGACCGCGGCGCCGTAGGCGAGCAGTGCGGGCGCGGTGTCGGCCGCCGGTGACGCGTTGCAGATATTTCCCGTGAGCGTGGCCCGGTTACGGATCTGCACCGACCCGACCGTGCGTGCGGCCTCGGCCAGCGCCGGAAAGTGGTCGTGGATACGGCGGTCGGCGATGATCTCGCTGAGCCGCGTGGGCGCGGTGATGGAGACGTGCCCCCCCGTTTCCGCGATGCCGGGCGCCAGGTCGCTGATCCGCTTCAGGTCTACGATCATGCGCGGCGCGATCCGCCGCTTGCGCAGGCCGACGACAAGGTCGGTGCCGCCTGCCAGCAGGCTGGCATCCCGCCCGTACCCGTCGAGGATGTCGAACGCCTCCGAGAGGTGGTGCGGCTGCGCGTACCCGAACGAAGGCGCCACCTCAGTGCCTCTACCGACTGCCGCGGGGACGACGAGGCGAACCGGATGCCGCGGGCCGGGGACTTGGCGGCCTGCCGTCGGCGCTGGAGTCCTCGGCATGGTCCGCCGGCGCAGTCGCCTCAAGGCGGCTGGCGAGTACGTCGCTCGCTTCCGTGAAGTGCCTCTCCAGTGCGTGGATGACCGCCGCGGTGTCCCGCTGGCGCAGCGAGTCGACGATGGGGGGATGCAGTCCGGCGCTCCACTGGGGGTCGGAGCCCGGCATGACCAGCGTCAGGTAGGTGCGTGAGAACGGCTCGAGGGAGCGCCACACCCGCAGCAGGGTCCGGTTTCCGGACAGCTCCACGATCCGCCCGTGAAAGCTGACGTCATGCTCGGCCACGGTTCGCCCGTCCCCGGCCTTGGCTGCCTCCGTCATCTTCTCGCCGAGCCCGGCAAGCTCGTCGATGTCCGCGTCGGTCATCCGGGGCACGGCGAGCTTCGCGGCGAGCGCCTCGATGGCCGAGCGGACCACGTAGGCCTCGAGCAGCTCCTCGGGATGCAGCCGGCGCACCCGGGCACCCTGGAAGGGTGCTTTCTCGACGACGCCCAGTTCCGCCAGCCCCCGCAGTGCCTCACGTACCGGCGCCTGACTCGTACCGAGCTCTTTCGCGACCGAGGTCTCCACGATTCGCGAGTCCGGTGGATAGGACCCGTTGAGGATGCGCTCCAGCAGCCGATCCCGCACCTGATCGGCCAGCACGCTACGGAGAACCCCGTCCGCTGCCAAACTCGATCTCCCTTCCGCTTGCTAACCCGGCGAAGACTCGTCGCGGTTCATTCGGCTCGACGCGCGGGCGACGATGTCCACCGTTCCATTCGTCCCGTCGACCCGGAGGCGGTCGCCGCTCGCAATGCGATGGGTGGCCTCGGACGTGCCCACGACCGCCGGGATGCCAAACTCCCGGGCCAGCACGGCTGGGTGGGAGGTCGTGCCGCCGGTGTCCGTCACGAGTCCGATGATCTTGGTAAAGAGCACCACCCAGGCCGGGTTCGTCATCTGGCAGACGACAATGTCGCCCTCAGCGACCTCGTCGAAGTCATCGACGTTACGCACCACCCGAGCCACGCCTTCGACGACCCCCGGGGAACCACCGATGCCACTGATCTGGTCGCCAGCCATGACGGTCCGATAGAACCGGTCGGGGTATCCCCAGTTGACCCAGTACGGGAAGTTGAGCTGAGACTCGGTGACCGTGCCGATCCAGTCACGAGGCCGGCGCCGGTAGGCCGCCTCGCGCTCAGTGCGCCGGCGCGTCACGGTGCCACGAGCGTCGCTCCCGGCAGGATCTCCGATGAGGTAGCGCAGTTCGTCATACGCGAGATACATAACGTCGTCGGCTTCGGTCAGGAAGCCCTCCTGCGCGAGACGGCGCCCGATGGCCATGAGGACCAGCCGCACCCGGGCGTTCGCGCCCTGGTCTATGTAGAAATGGTGATCCGGCGTCAGCGGCGCCATGCGCAAGCTCACGGCGTTCGCCGCGGCGAGCTCGGATCGCTCGGAGCCTGTCAGCCCGGCCAACAACTCCTCGGCCGCCCTTTCCAGGTCGGTGCGCACGGTCTCGACCACACTCGGATAATCGTAATCGCTGTCCAGATAACCACGTATCTGCTCGAGAATCGGCTCTGGCTGCTCGCGAAAGGTCGGGAAAATGAACTCGTGGCTCCACACCGCCCGCCAGCCGAACTCGCGCTGATACGGCTCCAGATGCTCCTTGAGGAATGCGGCGCCCACATCGCTGCCCTGGAGCGCTTCGAAGATCTCCCCGCCGTCCCCGGCGCGGAACGCGCTGGCCAGCGCTGGTTCCTTCTTGACCATCTCTTTCATTCGCCACAGGCCCTCGACTGAATCCCAGTTCCGGTCGGCGGCAGAGTTCTGCAGTCGGCCGAGCAACTCCTCGTCGACATGACCGCGGACCTGCTGCATGGTCGCCCGGAGCCGCTGGGTGGCGGAAAACTGGGCGAAGTTCAGCATCCAGTGGATCTTCCAGTGCCGATCATGGATGTCGATGGCGTCTTCCAGCAGGACAGCCAGTTCGGCGCGGCTCAATTCCTCGGCCCGCTCGAGCATGGTCTCCAGGTAGCCACCAGTCGGCGAAGTGCTCGCCGTAAACGGGCAGTACGGTGTCGAGGTAAGAACCTATCTTCTGTGCGTACTCGGCATTCGCAGGCACGCGCGCCCAGTAGCGGTGGCCGTACTCGGTGCTCGGAACGACCAGATCCGGGTCCGCGGGGACGGCGGCGGTATAGAGGTACCCGTTAACGTTCTTCGCCAGCCAGTCGACGGCAAAGGGGGTGCCGAAGCGGCGGAACATGTGGTCGCAGGTGAGCCACCAGCCGCCGATATCGAAGAACATCGGGCTCAGCGGCTGCGGGCAATGCAGGTCGTCGTATACCCAGAACAGGCGCTTCTCGTCTTCGGACGTCCAGGAGACGGGGAAGTCGTCACTGCCCAGGAACTGGTCGAGAATCTCCTCGCTCGGGTCCACCTAGACGCCTCCGTCTCATTCGATTCGACCCACGAGGGCTCCCGGTCGGAGAGCGCGGAAGCGAGTGGGCATCCCCGGCGCAGCGATCGACGGCGGCGAGCCGCATGCTCCAACCAGACCCACGACTCGATAATCGATGATTTTCGACTCTACTTTGGGGGTATGTCAACGTCAAGTTTCACGAACCCGGAGCCGTGAAGGGTCGCGGGCGCTGCGTGAGGCAGGGTCAGAAGGCGCACGGTGCTACTGCTGCGCTACATCGAGGAGCCGCCTAGGCCGAGACCGGTCGAAGGCCGAGACCAGGGTGGTCATGGGCTCTATCGCCACCGTGAATAGCCAGGCGGCGCGGGGCCCAGGCGCGATCTCCCGGCACGCCGACGGATACAGCTCTTGCAAGGGCGGCAGGTTTGCCGACCTGACTACTCTCCATCCGAGACCGGTGTCCTGGGGGCCAGTTGGCCCCCATACAGCGAGTACAAGCGCCACAAGAAATAACATATCGTAATCGCTAATGATTTCGATATATTACTCTGAGCTGCGGGCGGAGCCCTCTTACGGAATCGAACCATAGACCTTCTCCTTACCATGGCTAACCAGCCGGTTCCCGTAATGGCCGTGCACGGCCCAGCAGGCCAAACGCTGGCTCACGCCAGCGGAGGCTGGCGCAAACTAGCCCCGCCTGGCTGCATTCTGCCCCCAGATTGCCCCCCGAGATGATCTTCCGATGACGAGACGCGTACCTGAGATTCCGGGGATCAAACACATGTTCGATCATCGAAGACCCGCCCGGCCTGTTCGTTGAGGCCGAGGGCTCATCGCCCCAGGCTGGCAGATCAGAGTCAAGTACGCTGGTCCGTCTCCGTCCTGTGGGTGCCGAAAACCTATGCCACCAGGCGATATTCATGAATAACGCCTCCGGCGCGGTCGCGCCGCCGGAGGCGGAGGTGGTCCAGGTCGGTGACGCCATCTGGCAGCGGGCGGAGCGGCGCGGCCTGGTTCAGGGTGCGGTGTGGCCGGTGTGTGTTGTAGAAGTCCTCGTACTCGCGCAGGACGGTCATCAGGTGGCGCTGGTTCCAGATCAAGGTCCGGTCCAGCAGCTCACGCCGGCAGCTGCCGATCCAGCGTTCCATGATCGAGTTCATTCGTGGCGCCTGAATAGCGGAGCGGACGACCCTGACGCCAGCGGCCTGGAGGACGGCGTCGAACGCGGCGGTGAAGCTGGCGTCCCGGTCATGCGGGACGAATTTCACGCTCGTCCCTGCATCTCCCAGGTCCATCAGGAGGTTCCTGGCCTGCTGCACTACCCAGGACTGGACCGGGTTCTCCGTCGCGCCCAGGACCTGGATCCGGCGGGTGTCGTGCTCAATCACGGCTAACTCCCGGGCCAGCCGTAGCACCACCGACCGGACATTACGGCGCGTCGCCGGGCGGCCTGACCGGCTCTGGCGCGACATACGCGCCCAGCGGCGGCAGACGATGTCGCGATGCCACCGCACGATGGTGCCCGGAGTCACGATCAGCCGCATCCCGGCCAGGTGCGCGAAGGGCAGCGTCCCGGCCAGCAAGGCCAGCCACGCCCGGTCCGGCCACGTCAACCGCGCATGCACCCGAGGCCGCTCACGCTGCGCGACAGCGAGCTGATGGCGCAGCATCAAGATCTCGGTGTCCTTCCACCACGCCTCCCGGCGCGACAACCTGAGCAGCGACATGACACGGGAGACGATCAGCAAGGTCAGCTTCAAGCCCACAAGTCATAGATCATCGCAGCTCCGGACAGACCAAGACCTGCCCGCCCAGCACCCGAACGCGGGACCGAGCCGACCGCGATCTGCAGAGCATCTGCCCAGGTGACGCAGGTTTTCGGCACCCACAGGCCCGAACAGACAACTGGTCATGCGGGTATTAGGGCTTAGCGGCCCGCGTCCGGGTCCCCCGGCCGCACGATGCCGGTCTCGTAGGCCAAGATCACGGCCTGGACCCGGTCGCGCAGCCCGAGCTTCGCCAGCAGGTTCCCGACGTGCGACTTCACCGTTGCTTCGCTCACGACCAGGTCGGCCGCGATCTCCGCGTTGGTGAGGCCGCGGGCGAGCCGTAGCAGGATGTCCCGCTCCCGGACGGTCAGCGACGCCAGCCGCGACGGCGCCGGCAACGTCTGCGCCGGCCTGCGGGCGAACGCGTCGATCAGCCGCATCGTCACCGAGGGCGCCAGCAGCGCGTTTCCCGCCGCGGCGATCTTGACGGCGGCGATGAGATCGTGCCGCGGTGCATCCTTGAGCAGGAATCCGCTCGCGCCCGCTCGCAGCGCCTCGTACACGTAGTCGTCCAGGTCGAAAGTGGTCAGCATGACGACCCGCGGCGCGCCGGCCCGGTCGCCGCCGGTGATCAGCCTGGTGGCCTCGAGGCCATCCATTTCCGGCATCCGGACGTCCATCAGGATCACGTCGGGGTTGTGCTCGGCCGCGGCCTGGACTGCCTCGGCTCCGTTTGCCGCCTCGGCGACCACCGTGATCCCGTCGGCCGTTTCGAGGATCACGCAGAATCCGGTCCTGACCAGTTCCTGGTCGTCTGCCACCATGACCCGGATAGGTCCGCCTGCGGTCATGGCGCTGGCAGTCGTGCCGTGACGGCGAACCCGCCGGCATCGCCAGGTCCGACGGTCAGCTTGCCCCCGCACGACGCGACCCGTTCGGCGATGCCTGCCAGGCCGAATCCACCCGAATCCGCGAGGCGCGGCCCGCCACCATCACGGGCGGCCGCCCGGCTCCGGGCTCTGCTGGCCTTGCCGTCCTCCGTGATCGCGACGACCCCGTTTCCGGTGTCTGTCACAGACACGGTCACGTAGCCAGGCTCATAGCTGACCGTCACCGCCGCCTCGCACGCGCCGGAATGCTTGACGGTGTTGGTCAGCGCCTCCTGCACGATGCGATACGCGGCCAGGTCCACGCCCGGTGGCAGCTTGCTGGGCCTGCCCTCAACCCGCAGGTCGACGGCGATTCCCGCCTGCCGGACCTGCCCGAGCACAGCGTCAAGCTGGCTGATCGACGGGGACGGTGCCGTGGTCGCCCGGCCGTCGACGTCGGCCGGGCCGCGCAGCACGCCAAGGAGGCGGCGAAGTTCGGTCAGCGCTTCGCGTGCTGTCCGGCCGATGACCTCGACGCACTTGCTTGCCTCCTCAGGGCGGCCGGGCAGCAGTGACGCCGCGGCCTCCGACTGAACCGCCATAAGGCTGACGTGATGCGCCACCACGTCGTGCAGTTCCCTGGCGATCCTGGCCCGCTCCTCTGCGGCCGCCAGCGCCACGTGCCGGGCGCGCTCGGCCTCCGCGTGCTCAGCCCGAGCCTCGACCTCGTGCACGTAGGCGCGCCGGGTACGGCTGAGTATGCCGAGCGTGCCTGCCACCGCGAACTGCAGCACGACGACGAAGAAGTCATAGGGCTCGTTGTGGCCAGGCAATAGCTGCGACCTGACAATGCCGGCCAGCGTCACGGCACTCATTACCACCCGGACCCTGGTCGAGGAGCGATCCATGATCGTGTAGTAGGCGATCGCGGGACCGAGCGGAATCGGCGCGAAGTTCAGGTTGAGCTGGTCGTAGATCGCGCGCGGAATGCCGGCGGCGAAGTACACCGCAACCGGCCAGCGACGCCGCCAGGCCAGCGGCAGCGCCTGGAGCACCACGAGCAGGAACGCGACATAGGGCAGCTGAAGCTGCCTGGTCTCCGGAATCAGCGAGCCGACGTTGTAGATGGCTAGCGCCACCGCGAGCGCAAGATCCTGCATGCGCGGCGGCAGCCCGGTGGCCCAGCCGGCGAGCCTCTTCACCAGCCGATCGTAAAGGCCGCCGCGATGCGCAGGCCATCCGTCGCACGGCTGAAGTGCCAACCCCTACCTAAGAAGGAAACGGGGTGGTCCGAATCGCCGCGCTCTACCCGCTCGGGATGGGCGGGCGAACGGGCACTGCGGCCGATGTGGATGAGGTCGCTGGCCGGCGAACATAACGGCCATGAACCTTCCACGAGCACCGAACGCCCTCGCCGACGCGGGCCGGGACGCCGCTTATCCGGTCAGCGGCATCGCCCCCTTCGACCGGCGCGTCATCGCAGTCGGCGCTGTCGTCTTCGCCGTCCTGCTGGCAGTGGCGGCGCGGTACGGGTTCCACCGCGACGAGCTGTACTTCATTGAATGCGCTCGTCATCTGCAGGCCAGCTATGTCGATCAGCCGGTGCTGACGCCCCTGCTGGCGTTGGTGTCACTGAAACTGTTCGGCGTGTCGCTGCTGGGCCTGCGGATGTGGCCAGCCCTGGCGGCATGGGCGACGGTCATCATTGCCGGCCTGACAGCACGCGAGTTCGGGGGCGGCCGCCGGGCGCAACTGCTGGCCGCGGTGGCGACCGCCACCATGCCAGTTGTGCTGGGTGGTGATCACCTGTTCGGGCCGACGGCCTTCGACGTGCTTGCCTGGGCCGGCCTGGCGCTGGTTGCCGTCAGGATCGGGCGCACCGGTGACACGCGGTGGTGGCTGCTTGGCGGTCTGATTCTCGGTCTCGGGCTGGCGAACAAGCACAGCGTCGGATTCTTTGCCCTCGCCCTGCTCATTGGCACTCTGCTGAGCGGTGGCCGCCGGCTGGTGCTGAACCGCTGGTTCCTGGCCGGCGCGGCGATCGCTGCCGCCTTCACCATCCCCGACATCTGGTGGCAGGCGCAGCACCAGTGGGCCACCATCACGATGACGCGCGCGCTCGCGCAAGAGAACGGCGGTCTCGCCAACATCGCCAGCTGGGTGATCGGGCAACTGCTGATGACTGCCCTGGCCATGGTGGTGGTCTGGGCTGCCGGGCTGCGCTTCCTGTGGCGGTCCGGGCGGCCGCTCTGGCGGGCGCTGGCGTGGGCGTACGCGATCCTGTTCGTGTTCTTCGCGCTGACGACCGGCGGGAAGATCTACTACCTGGGTGGCGCGTACGTCTACCTGCTCGGCGCCGGAGCCGTCGCCACCGACGGCTGGCTGGCCCGCAAGGCCCGGCTCCGCGCGCTGCTGCTGGCCACGGCGCTCACCACCGCGCTCGCCTTGCCGGTCGTCCTGCCAGTGCTGCCAGCCAGGGACCTGGGGGGGACCGAGAAGATCAACGCTGTCCTCGCGGAGTCCGTTGGCTGGCCGCAGCTTGTCAGCTCGGTTCGCACGGTGTGGTTCTCGCTGCCGGCCATGCAGCGCGCCAGCGCGGTCATCTTCGCGTCGAATTACGGCGAGGCCAGCGCGATCAACATACTGGGCCAGGGAACGGGCCTGCCTCAGGCGGTCAGCGGCCACAACACCTACTGGTGGCGGGGCCCGGGCAACCCGCGCGCAACCACCGTCGTGGCAGTCATGCCTGGCCCCATGGACGGCGGCGGAGATGCCGCCTACCTCAGCAAGTTCTTCACCAGCGTGCGAGCCGTTGCCACCCTGTCCAACCCGTACGGCCTGCACAACCAGGAGTGGCACGGTCACGTCTACCAGTGCACCGGCCCGCGTCACCCCTGGGGCCAGATGTGGCCGCAGCTACGCCAGTACAGCTGACCCGGCAGGCCTGCACACAGCACAAGAGGCTGCGGCACAACAGCACGAGCTCGATGATGCGATGGAACAGCACGGCCGAGCGCTGCAGCCGGCCCAGGCCGCGCGAAATCGCAGGCCGGAAGCGCTGGAACTTCAATCCCTCAGCGGGATATCAGCGACCGACCGGCACGGCTACGAAATCGCCGACCCCGGCAGCCCTGATGCCAACGCCATAGTCACCATCGCCCGGTCCACACATCATGCCGTGAGGGTGGCCCCAGAACAGGCTGTTCTGTGTCTTCATGACGCTGATCACCGCGCACGAAAGAAGTACAAATATTCGGCGTTCGGCGCAGATCTCGCCAGGTGCAGCCTGACTACCGGTGACTCTCCGTGACGGCCCGCGGGTTTCGCGAGAGGCGCTCGCCGAGCCGTTCGGATCGGGCCTCTCTGGCCGGCGCGATGCAGCGGCCGGGCTGAACCGATGGATCTGTTCTGTGCGCAAGGCGCCGTGCGGGGCCTTCCCAGGGAGGCGGAGGGAACCGCGGTGCCCTCCGCCGGCCGGACCGTCTGGGCGCCTCCGCGGACAGTTGGCCGGGCAGTGGCGGCGGCTACACGGCCCAGTTATAATCAAATCCATGATTAAACATGCTCATGACCTTCGGCCATGAACGAGCCCGTTAGGGAGAGCGCCGATGGCCCTTAGCCACGCGGTACTCGCGGCGTTGCTCGACGGGGAGTACAGCGGCTACCAGCTAGCCAAGATCTTCGACGTGGGTGTTTCCAATTTCTGGTACGCCGCGCCGCAGCAGCTCTACGCCGAGCTGGCCAGGCTGGAGGAGGACGGGCTGATCCGGGGAAGGCAGGTCATGCAGCACCGCCGGCCGAACAAGCGGGTGTTCACCGTCACCGACGCCGGGATCGGCGAGCTGAGGCACTTCGCGGCGGCCGCCACCCGGCCTTTGTTCATCCGCGATGACCTGGCGGTCAAGGTCCAGGCCATCGACCATCTCGACCCGGCTCCGGTAATCGCCCAGCTGGAGGAGCGCGCGGCCGAGGCCGCGGCCAAGCTCGCCTTGTTCGAGAAGGCACTGCGGCACCTGCGCGGAGACCTCGACGAGGAGTCGTTCCTGCGGAGCGGCGAACGGGTCGGCCCCTACCTGACCTACCTGGGCGGGTGCCGTCTGGAGCAGGAGACCAGCAGCTGGTGCCTGAGCACCGCCCGGCTGCTGCGCGAGCGCGCGGCCCGCACCCAAGCCGCAGGAGAGTAAGCAGATGGCTTACGCCCGGTACGTCGCGCTCGGCGACAGCCAGACCGAGGGCCTGGGCGACGGGGACGAGGCCGGCGGCTACCGCGGCTGGGCGGACCGCCTCGCCGAGCAACTCGCCGCCGTTAACCCGGACCTGCGCTACGCCAACCTCGCGGTGCGCGGGCGGCTCGCCGCGCAGGTCCGCGCCGGGCAACTCGGCCCCGCCCTCGAACTCCGCCCCGACCTGGCCACGGTCATGGCCGGAATGAACGACCTGATCCGCCCGGGCTTCAACGCCGCCGTGGTGACCGGCCACCTCGAAGAGATGCTCACCGCGCTGACCGCCGCCGGCGCGCACGTGGTTACCGTCACCTTTCCGGACATCAGCAAGATCGCGCCGCTGGCGCGGCCGCTCCTGCCCAGGGTGGTGGACTTCAACGCGCGGATCCGCGACGCCGCGGCACGCAGCGGCGTCACCGTCATCGACACCTTCCCCCACGCCTTCATCACCGACGCCAGGATGTGGAGCGCCGACCGGCTGCACGCCAGCGCGCTGGGGCACGCCCGCTTCGCCGCCGCCATCGCCCGCGCTCTCGACCTGCCCGGCAGCGACGACACATGGACCGTCCCGTTGCCCCCGCTGCCCCCCTCTCCGCCATGGAAGGCCGCCGCGGCCGAGCTACGCTGGCTGGGAACCTTCGCCGGTCCCTGGATCTACCGCCGCGCACGCGGACGGTCCTCCGGCGACGGACGCACGG
>Ga0209647_1003625_pt1 | contig 11867 bp, 14 predicted proteins | sample GraSoi_2013_60cm_FD_185827 | JGI IMG/M metagenome (GOLD analysis project Ga0209647, IMG submission 185827) | Grasslands soil microbial communities from the Angelo Coastal Reserve, California, USA - Sample 9_17_2013_60cm (SPAdes) (version 2) | ecosystem: Environmental > Terrestrial > Soil >... | reverse complement strand
CCGTTTCGCGTGTCGCTGTGGACACCGTCGCCCCCACCCCCTCAGCGATCAGGTCTGCCACGAGCGCGCGCACAGCGGTATAGTCCGCCAGCGTGGCGACCAGGCGGCCCTGTGCGTCGCGTGTCCGTGTCTGCTGATGCAGTAGGGCATGGGTGCGAATGAGTTGCAGCACCATGCCGAAGTCCCGGCGTAAGCGTGTTGCGAGGGGGAGCACGAGCTGCGCGAGCGTGGCTGCGTACGGGATGGTGACGTGAAGCGTTACCGCCGTCGCGGCAAGCCACTCTTGCAGCGCATGCCACGGCGTCCTATCCCGCTGGCCGGGGCGGGCATCAGCGGCCAGCGCCGCGAAGATAGCCCGCGTTTGATCCTCAGTATCGGTCGTGGGGATCGACACCATGCGGGTCTCATTTTCGGGGTGAAGATGCACGGACGTGGTCGTCAGCAGTAAGCCGGTCGGCCCTTCACGCTCGATGAGCCGCGCCTTCAGGCCCTCAGCCGTCTTCTCGACCGTTTCATAGCGCACCCGGCCCTCACTCAAAAGTGAGCGCATCAGATAGGTGCCGAAGTCTGCGGACAGCCCAGCCGCCTCATAGATCACCAGCACGCGGTGCATCAGCGGCTCTTCTGAATAGGCCAGCGCATGCTCTGACATGGCGGACAGCAGATAGTACGCCGCCGGGGGAAGGTAGCCGAGCACGCCCTCCAGCAGAAACGACTTACCGCTACTGCTGGGTCCCTTCATCACGCCAGAGACGGGCCGCTCCAGCACGCGACTCGTCACGATAAGGTACAGCAGCTGAGCAGCATTTGCCTCGCCGGCGACACCATCAGCGGCCAGCGCCGCCGCGAACGTCGTGAGAATGTCCGGCTGCATGGCGAGACCCCGGCAGTGCTTCCACGCGGTCTGTTGCCGTCGCTGCGCTTCGGCCTGTTCCTGCTCAGTCCACGGCACAGCCGCAGCGAGCGCGGCCAGCCAGCGCGCTGTGAACGCTTCCCGATCCGCCCCGCAGGCGATATGCAGCGCGCTTGGGTCTTTCGTGTCCGGTGGCAGCGTCACGAGGTGCGCACGATCCCGAATGCTTGACGTGGCCAGCCACTTCTTGACCGCCTCGCCGCCCGTATCAGGCTCAATCACCACGTAGATACGCTCGACGCCGTCAAAGTACGGCGCGTCGCGCTCACGCCGTGATACCAGAGGGTATGGCAGTCTGATTCCCCTTCCACCAGGACCCGAGAGGGGGCGTTCTGCTCCGCGTCCAGGCGCCACAAGCCATAGAGCAGCGTCGTGCTCCCAGACTTCCACTTGAAGCGGTTATCTGTGCCGTCGGAACGCTTGTGTAACTCGGTGCGAAAGCGCGCCGTCAGGTCCACACCCGCCCGATTGCGGTAGGGGATACGCACGGCGGGCGCGCCCTGATAGGTGATTTGCGACAAGCCATACAGCTTGAGGGCGGCGACGGGCAGCACTTTCGCCTCCGCATACTGGGCCAGCGTACAGCCCTCCGGCTCATCCTGCGTCCCGTCCGGTGGGGGTGTTGCAGTGTTGTGGTGTTGTCGGGGGGGGTGCATACCCCCTCCCCCCTGTCATCGGCGAACAACGCCGCCGGTTTGATACCCAACGCGGCGCAGATGTCCTCGTGGGAGCAGCCGAGAAAGCACTTCACCAGCACGCGGCCATCGTCGCCCGGATCGACGCTGAGTGAGGCGTCACGGTCGGGATGATGGGCGGGGCAATGCGCTTGAAATCCCGCATCGTTTGCGTGCGTCTTCGTGCGGCCAGTGCGGCGCTCAAGCAGATCGCGCAGCTCGTCAATGGTCATGGCTGGCCACCTCGCTCTCGGCGAGGGCCGCCAGGTCATCGGCCAGCCACCGGGCGACAGCTACAGACGGGATCAACTCCCGCGGCGGCCCGAACGCCTTGCCCTGCTCGCGCTCAGCCAGCGCTTCGGTCAGATGAGCGAGAGTGGCACGGGCCAACGCCGCCGCACACTCCAGTGGTGTATACTGGGGAGTGGGAATGGCTTCGGTCTGGGCGCCGCCCTTGGGTTGGGGGCGGCGTTCTGCATTTCCTGGGGAGTTCATCACGCTCGCCTCCCTTCATCCGCAGAGGACAGGGCGGCGGCATGCTCAGGTGAGGGTGATTGGGACGGAGGAGGTGGCAGCACGAGCGCCACTCCAAAGGCAACCGCCAGCGCGCGGAGGAGCTGATCCGCGTCGGGATGGAAGACGCGCGCGGCGTCTGGCCGCGGCGGAGTCCGGCGCATGGGCTTACTACGAGGCACGCTGCACCTCGCGATCTAGCCCAAGGCGCTCCAGGCCACGCTGCAATTTGATGGTGGCTAACTCGCCTGGCTGCACCCTGCCAGCCAGAATGCCGCACACATAGACACGCGACAGGCGACACCGCCGCGCGTACTCTGAATGGGAAATCTGCTGCTCAGCGAGCAGCCCGCGCAGATACCGTGGGTCTAAGGTCTTGCTGGCGTCCATAACAAACGCCCGTCCCTTCGGGAACGATGCCACCTGGTCCCGATGCAACGCTGCCCGGTCCGCTCCTTCGACTAAGAGCAGACCGTGGGCAGCGTGCAAGGGGAGCCAGCGACATCGTCTCAAAAAGGACGGGCGGAGAATGACTCGACCAGCGAGCGACGCTCGATCAGTATGGCGGTAAACTACCTACGAGCTGGGATAACTGACTTGACTTTGAGACCCCTTTTCACTTTGCCCGGCGTCATGGCAGCGACGAAGCGGTTCGTTGCGTACTGGAGCGCGGCGGCATCATCGGTGCATTGGTCGCCGTGATGCGTCGTGTGGACAACCAAACGCAGTTCATCGCGGTCCGACGTCCTCCGCGCGCTGGCAACGAAGTGCCGCGAGCGCGTGTGCTTTCTCGTGCTGGCCATGTCGCCTCCTAGAACGTTTGCTATATGTAGTCTAGCATACCACATGGAACGCGTGTTCACAAGCGCCGGGCGCTTGATCTGCACCCAGTAGCCCACATGGGCTATCTGGCTACGCCGCCAGCCGCAAGGCCAGCGCCAGGTGCACGCTGCCTGCCTCTGCCTCAGCGTCCGTTGCATATTGTGCTGAGCGCATCAAAGCCCGCTCGGGCGTGCATAATGCGGGCGCTGGCGCTGGCGCAAGCCAAACGGGCAGCACGCCAGCGATGGGCGGCATGGGGCCGACGCCGGGGTAGGCGCGCGAGTGCGTCGCTTGAGCGCCAATGGCTCGCCTGATTCGCTGCGCAGAGGCGCGCCGCGTCGAATAGATGGACGGCGACGCAAGCTGGCACTACGGCATTTTCGTATGGGACTGTTCATCACAAGATCCGGCGCAGGAAGCCCCCGTCTTTCAAGCGGGGGATGAACGCGCCGCTGCCGACAGGCAGACTAAACCTGCATTAGTCTACCGCATGCGCTCTGCTGATGAAACGGTGATTTACTGTCTGTATGCATAGCGTCATTACTGCCAAGCTCAAATTGCAGACGACTCCTGACCAGTTCCGCGCGCTGCGCCAGACGCAACTGGCCTACCGCGCTGCGCTCAACGACGTGAGTCGCTATGCGTTCGAGCACGGCAAGATGAGCAACAAGGTGGCCTTGCAGGACGGCACCTCCCGGGACGTGCGGGCCAAGTTTGGTCTGCCCGCGCAGATGGCCTGCTCGGTGCCCCGCCAGGTGGGGGCGACCTACAAGACGCTGTGGACCAAGGTGAAGGCCAACGCCGCCGCACGAGCGGCGGGCCATACCAAGAAACGCTACAGGGGCCTGGATCAGCCGCCCAAGTACGTCTCACCTACCCTGACCTACCAGCTCGGCCACGACTACGGGATCAAGACCGGCCAGCAGGTGAGCATCCTGACGCTGGATGGACGGATGATCGTCCCCTACACCGGCTATGCCCGGCACGTGGCCCTCCTCCAGCACGGTGCCCGCATCGGCACGGCGAAGCTGTGGTACGACAAGCCCCACAAGCAGTTTTACCTGCTGGTGAGCCTGGAGATTGCGGTGCCTGACCCACTGCCAGAGCAGCATCAGCGTGTCGTCGGTGTGGACGTGGGCCAGCGCTATCTGGCGGTCGCCACCGACACCCAAAACAGGGCGGCATTCTTTCCCGGCACAGCGGCTCGCGCGATCGCGGACCACTATGCCCGGCTGCGGAAGCGATTGCAGCACAAAGGCACTCGCGCGGCGACACGGCGCCTCGTCGTGATCGCCGGGCGAGAGAGACGGTTGAAGCACGAGCGCAACCACCTGATCAGCCGGCGCCTGGTGGACGCCTATCCCCACAGCCTCATCGGCCTGGAGGACTTGACCCATATCCGTGAGCGGACCAAGCGCAAGCACGGTAAGAAGGCCACGGTCAAGCAACGCCGTGCCAATCGGCATGCCTCCCAGTGGGCGTTCGCCGAGCTGCACGGCTACGTGGCCTACAAGGCGCTGCTCGCGGGGAGCATGACCGTGAAGGTCGATCCCTATCAGACCAGCCAAGCGTGCCCTCGGTGTGGGTACACCGCGGAGGATAACCGCCCGGACAAGGGCTTGTTGTTCCTCTGCCAGCGGGCAGAGTGCCAGCTGGTCCTGCATGCGGACCTGATTGGGGCCAGGAATGTGGCCTTGCGAACGCTGCTGGCCCGGCAAGACTGGGTGAGCACGGGCGTCTTGTCGGAACGCCCTGATGTGTCGGACGATGAAGCCAAAGCCGCACAGCGGAAACGCTTTGCGGAGTTGCGGTGGAGTCCAGACACCAGCCTCCGTGCTTGAGCCGGGGTATCTGACGTATATGTATTGACCCAGGCTGCTGGTGGCACTGTCTGGAGCGAGTACGAGTAGATGTACGGCTCGCGGCAGGGCGAGGCCCCGTAGCGGAGAAAGGCGGCATCGTCTATGATTCTGCATCTGCGCCAACAGTTTTTCCAGTCGGTCCGGCGTGCCATCGGCCGTATCCTGCGCGCGGGGCTGCTGGCGACGCTCGTCGGCCTCATTGCCGTGGAGGTGGCAGGCTTTGCCCTTGAAGGGAACTGGCCGCATCGCACGTTCGTACATATCGCCGCCGTCGCGTTCGCGCTGGCCTTCGGCTACGCGGCAGCCATTACGACGGCGCTCGTCGAGGGCGCACGCGGGATGATGGCCGCCGCCGAGTTCGTAGAAGAGGAGGCCAAGGTGGCAGCCAACGCCGGCATCAACATCCTCGATGCCGCGGTGGACGCCGTAGATGGTCCACAGCGGCACGGCATCCGCTAGCACATCTGCAAAGCAGCAGGGCTTGCCAGGACGCCCGATGTATGGCAAGCTGTGCTCGCGTCGGCGGCACGGCGCCATAGCATGCCACCAGCTAAGGGGTGGGAGGAGTATCGCGATGGGCTTCAGATACACGTTTCTGAGCAAGTGGACGGTCTTGATCTTGACACTGGTCGCGCTTGGCCTGACCTTTGGCGGCTATCAGGTAGCATTCGGCTCTGGGCAGCACAATACAGCGCTCGGCATCGTCGGCATCATCGTTGGACTGCTCTTCTATGTCTTCGGCTGGCTCATTGCCTTGCTGGACTCGATTCAGGAGCGCCGGTATGGCTGGCTGGTGATTCTGCTTCTGCTCACGCCGTTCTGGATCGGGCCACTGGCGTACAGCCTGGTGGGTCCCAGGAACACGAAGTAGCGCACAGGCGCGTGCGCCCCGCAGCGGCGCAGCCGCCGATCCCACGTTCGTGGCCCGCCATTGACGTATACCCGCACGAGACGTACAATACTGCATATAGTGAAGTATCGGCCAGGCGCAGCAATGGTTTCTGGCCAGCGGCGCGGCATCCCACAGGTGCGGGCTTGCCGTGTAGAGGAGCAAGATTCTCATGGCAGACATGATCGAGACTCAGCAGGCGCTCGTCAGCCTGACCCCGTCGGCGGCCGAGAAGGTGCGTGAGCTTCTCGAACAAGAGGGCGACGCCACACTTGGCCTGCGCATCTTTGTCGCTGGCGGCGGCTGCTCCGGCCTCCAATACGGCATGACGCTCGACGAGGCGCAAGATGGCGATGTCGTCACGGAGATCGAGGGCATCCGTCTGCTGGTGGACGAGATGAGCTCTGGCTACATCTCCGGCAGCGAAGTGGACTATGTGGATAGCTTGATGGGCGCCGGCTTCACCGTCAACAACCCGATGGCGGTGTCGAGCTGCGGCTGCGGCCACAGCTTCAAGACGGCGGGAGACAGCGGCCAGGCGCGCTCCTGCGGCTGCGGCCACTAGTTCGCCAGCGGGGCTTACCGGAGGCGATCTATGGCACTCCGTGGCTTTGACGGCGCGCTCGGCGGGCGTGTGAATGCGGGCGACGACGACGCTGCCTATCGGCAGGGGTACGACCGTGTGATGCGCGAGATGGCGTGGGCACGGCAGCACGGCTTCCGCCCGAGCGAGCGTCAGCTGGTCGTCGCCGTGACCCAGGCCTTGAAGGTCTACGCCACGGCGCGCGGCGGCAAGTTCGTCGGCGGGCAGCGGCCCGAATGGCTGCATGGCCGCGCGGATGCCCTGCGCGCGCTGCTGCGTGAAGACGCGGGCTCGTCTGATCAGGACCTCGCCTAGCTCCAGACCGTACGCTGCTCGGCCGGATACCGTGTATGTGGTATCCGGCCGTTGCCTTGCCTGGCGCAAACCGTCCACCCGAGGCGCGCTGCGGCCCGCTCCCTGCCGTCCGATCGCACGCCTAGCCAACCCGCGTGCCGGCGTCCCGCCGGCGACCTCGTCTGCGATCTTCCCACGTGACTCTGCCCGACGTACCCGACGCGGCACTGGACGTCGCTGTCCGCATGCCTGATAGTACGTCGCGAATTGACGTCCCCCCTTTGCTACTCCATACTGCGTCAGGGTACGTCGCGGACGCTCGCCTTGAGCACGCATCGCTGTTCACTACGGAGGCGGAGATGGCAACAAACCTCAAGTCACGCACCAACGATCACTGGTCACTGCGACTGCGCATCAAGCGCCCAAGCAGAACCAGCCGTATCGTGTTGCTGGTTCTCGCGCTGGTGCAGACCGTGCTGTTGTTTCTCACGGCGTCCACGTCGGAAAGTGGCAGCCTCTACGGCTGCGCCAGCCCGTGTGGCACGGTGGCCCTGCCCACTACGCCGTTCCTCGCAGTTCTCATGGGCATTGCTATTTTCGTCCTGCCCGCAGTCATTGGCGCGCTCTGCGACACCTGGCCAGGAGCGTTGACACTCGCTACGCTGCCCTGGTGGCTGGCCGCCATCGCAAGCTCCGGCGCCCTTCTGGCGTCGCCGGCGCTCTTCGTGCCGGCGACCAAGGGGCACCCCGCCGCCAGCCACTTCACGGCGCCCTTCTGGCTGGATGCCGCGCACCTCGTGCCGCTGCTCCTTTCCCTCTTGCTATTCGCGGCGCTCGGCGGCCTCGGCTGGCTGGCGGGCCAGACCCTGCGCGAGTCGTAAGACGCTGAACGGCTGCCCCGTCGCTGTATACTGTGCCTACGACAGGCAATCGCCAGCGAGGGGGCAGCCAGATGACCGATCCAGTGACACATCAAAAGGAAGAGGGCGCGCTCGAAGCGCGCATGACCGCGACACTGGTTGAGCTGGCTGGCATTCCTAGTGTCTCCAGCCAGGAAGCCGCCGTGCGGGCGTATCTGGCGGCGCGGCTGGACGAGCGGCTGGGTCTGGAGACTCAGGTAGACGCGGCGGGCAACCTCATCGCGCTCATGCCTGGCACTCCTATCAAGCGCGCGATCGAACGGCCGCTGCTGCTGAACGCCCATATGGATCGCGTGCCGCCGGGCAAGGCCCACACGCCCTTCGTCGCGGATGGCGTGATGCGCAGTGACGGCACCACCAATCTCGGCGCGGACGACAGCGCTGGCCTCGCGGTGATCCTGCATATCGCGGAGGAGCTGCACTGGCGCAATCTCCCCCATCCGCCACTCGTGCTGCTCTTCACCACCGGCGAGGAGGTCGGGCTGACGGGGGCGAACGCCTTCGATCCAGCGCCGTGGGGCGCGACCGAGGGCATCGTCTTCGATAATGCCGGTGAAGCGGGCGAGGTTGTCACGCGCGCCGCCACTTACATCGCCTTCGACGTCACGCTCTTCGGCAGGGGCGGCCACCCGGGCAAGCGCCTGGAGGGAACCGCCAACGCCATCGAGATGTTTCACCGGGCACGCTACCCCGCTGGCTCGCTGGATGGCGACACGACGCGCGTCTCTATCGGGCGCATCGCGGGCGGCACCGCGCGCAACGCGGTGCCGCAAGAGGTGCACGTGCAGGGTGAGGCGCGCACGCTGCTGGAGGGCGCCGAGCGTGAGCGGCTGCGGGCGGAGATCGAGCTTGCATTCGTGGAGGCCGCGGAGACGCTGGGCGGGCGCGCCACGCTGAGCTTCGACATGCACTGCGACGGCTATACGGTGGACCCGGAAGAGCCGCTGCTGCGCGCGTTCGCCGCCGTGCTCGAGCGGCAGGGCCAGCCGTTGCGCACGCTCACCAGCTTTATCGGCAGCGATGCCAGTGCGCTGCGCCGCCACGCCCGTGTCTTCACCGTCTCGACCGGCGTGATGGACGAGCATACCAGCGACGAATGGATTCCCCTCGCGCCGCTCACTCGATTGACAGAGCAGGTGATCGAGCTGCTCAGTACCTATCGGGCAGGATAGTTGCCTCACCATTCACTGGCTGGTACAATGGCCGCGACTTCATGGCGGATCAGTCGGTTGGCGCGCGGAGGCTGGACCAGGGCGCGAAGAGCTCGCGGCGGGTGAGGAGGGGCGGCATGCAGCCAGGACAGAGAGGCAACCGGGAAGGCCAGGCGAGTGCTGGTGGCTTCGAGCTGCCCCAGCTGCCGCAGTATGCGCCGGCGTCGGCCGCCGCGGCACCCGCGGCCGGGGCCAGCGCCGCCGGGATCGTCAGTGCGCCTGTCGCCAACCCGCGCTCCAACGCGCCCAACCGGCCGAGTATGCCCGCGCCCGAGCGTGAGGCGGAAGCTGCTGGCCTACGCGCGCCGTCGCTGACCCAGCAGATGCGCATGATGCAGCCGCCGGATGTCGCGCGGCAGGCGATGAGCGAGCTCGGGGTGTTGGCGCGCGAGCTTGCCACGCTACCAGAGCTGCTCGAGGTGAGCGGGCTGGCGCGCACACACTCGCGCAGCTACTTCGACGCGACGCAGGCCTATCTCGGTCTCGCGCGGCAGGCCTGGGAGTCTGTCGCGGAAGAACGACTTGAGCAGAGCGGCGCCGAGCCGGAGTATCGCCAGCGCGCGATTGCCGTGGCGCGCCGGGTCGGCCAGATGCAGCAGGAAAGCCGTGCCGTGACCGAGAATCCAGACTTCCAGCTGCCGCGCAAGACGCCTTTTCTGTGGACGCGCCGGGTCGTACTCGTGCGCGCGGGGCTGCGTGCCTGGCAAGAGCGGCTGGCCCCCACGCCCGATCCGCGCGAGATGGGGCGTGGCCTCTTCTTGCTGCGCGGCTACCTGAGCCTGGCCGGCGGTGGGCGCTTCGAGCTGATGCTGCTGGACCTGATGACCAGCGGCGCGCTGGTCCTGCTTGGGTTGCTCGGCGTCAGTCTGTTACTCTTGCTGGGCGCCACGCTGGCCACTGGCTCGGCGCTGACGGCGACGGGATTGTTTGTGGCGACGCTGGCGACGGTGCTGGCCTGGGTGCTGGTGCTGGTCTTCACGCTGAAAGGGCCGGTGCCGCTGGGCACGCTGCTGGGCGCCTCCGTCTTCTCGCCGGGCCACTCGACGCGCCATGGCCGAAACGGCTCGCCGCTGGTCACGGCCCTGTTGCGCACCTGGTGGCTGCTGATCGGCGTCGTAAGCACGCTGGCGCTGCTGGCTGCGCTGGCGCTGGGCGGGGCACTGGCAGCAGTGCGTGAGCCCTTCCCGGCGGTGAGCGATCCCGCACAGGCGCTGTCGCTAGCGGGCAGTCTGCTGGCCCTGACGATCGCGCCGGCGGCGGCGGTGAGCGTGGCGGCCTTGCTGCTGCTGGCGTTGCCGGTGACGGTCATCACGCTGGTACGCTTCGCCGCCGAGCTGGCGGGCGGCCCGGCCTGGGTGCCGGCGGCGCGGCGGTATGCCCTCTCGCCCGCGCTCCTGCTGCTGGCCCCCGCCACCAGCGTGCTCGTGATCGGCGCCTGGCTGAGTGCGACGGCGCTCGGCTGGGAGCGATTCGTGGTCGTTGCGCTCAACATCGGGCCAGTACACGCCACGCTCACCCTGCGGGCGGTGGCGTTGTTCCTCGTGCTAGTGCTGCCCTACCTGCTCTTGCTGGACCTGCCATACCGGATAGGCATCGGGCGCTGGCGCCGGGCCTGGCTGAGCGACCTGGCGACCCGTCGCGCCGACGTCGAGTCGCACGTGCGCCGGCTCTCGGTGGCGGACCCGCGCAGCGGCGCCCAGGACACCAGCGAAGAGAATCTGCGCGCCATGCAGTACGATCTCGTCTTACTCCAGTTCTACCGCGACAAGATCGAAGAGGCACATCGCGCGTCGGGCGCGCCGTTTGCGCTGTCGGGTAGCCTGGTGGCGCTGGCCGTCGCGGTCGTTGGCGCGCTGCTGCTCGATAGCGTGAACTCGACGTTGGGCGCGCTGCTCTTTACCCCACGGTAGCCCCTACGCCGCCGCTGGCACATGAGGGCCGCGCGCATCGATGACGTAGGAGACTCAGGCAGCCGCTTACCGCATCAGCATCAGGCAGAAGGAAGAGCATGGACAGGCAAAGAGCCGGCTTTGGCTCCATTGATGAGTATATCGCAAGCTTCCCTGAAGACAGACAACAACTGCTCGAAGCGCTACGGGCAACCATACGAGCCGCCGCGCCTGACGCCGAGGAGCGCATCAGCTATCAAATGCCCACATTCGCGCTGGAAGGCAATCTCGTCTATTTTGCTGCGCTGAAGAACCACATTGGCTTTTATCCGACACCGAGCGGGATCGAGGCATTTCCGCAGGAAACCGCCAGGTATGTCAGCACGAAGGGCGCGCTCCAATTTCCCATCGGCCAACCCCTCCCGATGGAATTGATCAGCAAGATCGTCAAATTCAGAGTCGCCGAGAATCTCAACCGTGCCGCGGCAAAAGCGCGCAAGAAAAGGGCGTGACGGCACGGCGTATTGGTTCGCCCAAACGGGGCACCATTGCGGCGTCAACCGCGCGTCGCCAGCACATCTTGAGGACAAAGTGAAGCGCCTTGGTCACTCCGCCTGGCACGGGGCATCTCTCTCTGCGCGCTGGAGAGGGGCCGGGGGTGAGGTTCCCCTCTTGCCTATCCCCCGGTAACCGCCACCTCCCCGCGTGACATCGGGCACGGCGGACGCCGTGCTCCCTGCGTGCTCTTGCTGAATTAGAATGCATGTTCTATAGTGAAGCTCAGCGGCGGACACGCTGAAGGAGCCGCAATCCACAGGGGTGGGCGGCGCAGCCGGCAGGAGACGGGAGGGCGCCTGGTATGGGTATGGGGGATGCAAAGGAAGGTGCTCGCGCGCCAGCGCCGGGCCTGCCAGCAACGACGGGTGAGCTGCGATGTGGGGGCGTGCGCCTGACGCTGTCGGGCCGTACGCTGCGACTGGTCCTCTGGCTGGCCGCGCATCAGACGCGCGTGAATGAGACGGCGGGGGACTCTGGCCAGCTCTGGCTGACATGGAAGGGCGAGGGGCTGCAGTCGGTGGATGGGGAGATCAAGACCAGGCTCTAGCGCGGTGGGGCGACGAGGAGGGTGGGGAGGATGGATGTGCAGGAGGACGCGCGCCACCAGACGCCGGCGCAGGAACACGACGCGGGAACGGCGCTGCCGGCTGTCGCCTCGCTGCTAGACGATGTGCTCTCAGCCGCTGCCCTGCGGGCCTTCGCGCTGTACTGCCAGGGCTTGCAGACGTCACAGATCGCA
>Ga0209647_1003623_pt1 | contig 11873 bp, 14 predicted proteins | sample GraSoi_2013_60cm_FD_185827 | JGI IMG/M metagenome (GOLD analysis project Ga0209647, IMG submission 185827) | Grasslands soil microbial communities from the Angelo Coastal Reserve, California, USA - Sample 9_17_2013_60cm (SPAdes) (version 2) | ecosystem: Environmental > Terrestrial > Soil >... | reverse complement strand
ATCATCGCTGAATTCGCATCCGGATGCGCGTCGGGCGCCTGCGCATCGGTTGGATTGAGCCGGATGTAATGTCGAGGAAACCCGTCAACTAACTCCCCGCGGGTTGTAACCAACCATTCCTCCAGGTGTGCCACCAGCCAGTCGGCATATTCCAGCAGGAAATCGGAGGTGTTCATTTCGCCGCGCTCTTTCGCGAACTCTGCGGCACAGACCAGGCTGGCGATTACCGTGGCCAGCGTCGAGGGTGAGTAACCAGCGTTTTCCTCCCAGCATTCCTGTCCGGTCACTGGTCCCTGTAGAATCAGGTAGGTTGCTGCGCGCGAAATCATGACCCACGGATCAAAAAAGCTGGCGCCCGAGCGATGGACGCGCCACGCAAGCAGAACGGGTTCAGCGATTTCATCGAGCTGCAAACCGGGCCAGAACGCCGTGCCATCGACCCAGCTGTTTTGGGGGAAGCTGCCGTCTGGCCGCTGAATGACGGCCAGCCAGACCAGGGCTCGTGCAGCGGCATCCATCGCGCCGCTCGCGAGCAGCGCGGTTGCGCTCTTGACCAAGTCACGGGTCCACACGAGATGATAACCGCCGATATCATCGTCGCCCTTGATTTCACCCCAAGGAATGCTCATCGATGCAACGAGGGCTCCTTGAAAAATCTTGTCCTCATGGGCTAACAGCACGCAACGGCTCAATCGATAGGTCCTTCCCTCATCGGACGTGTCCGCGCTGAAATCGTATTTCGGATTCACTTCCATCCGCCGCCATTGGCGGATGTATGATTCCCGATGGCCATCGAACGGTGTTGCCAGAGATTGCAGCAAGTTGGCGGCAGCGCTCTGGTAGCTGTGCCCCAGAGCAATTGCGATTGTGAATTCATTTCCGCGCTGAAGATCGATTTCACCGGTAAGCGCAATGTTTCCATCCTCAGCGGCGCAGAATTCCCAGTCCATGTTGAAATTACTCATCAGGTCTTGCCAACCGTCGCTAGCGCCGACGTAGCCGACAGAACGCCGAGAAAAACCGGTATTGCAGCCCATTACGAGGTGAAAGCCGCCGCGCTCCGCGCGAAGCAGTTTGTTCGCGCCGATTTCACAACACCACCCGGAATTACCCATGCCATACCGCGCAATGTGCGGCGCCAGCAGCGCGTAGAGGTGCAGCTTGCCGCGCAGCGATTCGTCCCGCACCTCAAGCCTGGTGTGCATGAGAAGCACCGACCGGTCCGGGTCAGCCAGAACCTGTTTGATGATCTGATAGCGACCGTTGCGCTCAGAGTTTGTCAGGCGATATAAAAGACAGCCGCGTTCCGGGTAATCAATACGGTTGTCCAGGTCACGTTTTTCCTCGTGGCAAAACGCCTTGCCGTCACTGATGAGAAATTCAAAATCGCGAGTGTTCGGCTGATCTACAGTCGGATAGTAAATCTCATTGATGATGCCGTGGCTCAGGGTAAACCAGAGCTGGCAGCTTCCAGAATAGGCGGTTCCGAGGCCTTCCTTCGCGCTAGACGTCCAACGCGGCGCGATTCCAGGCGCCCCAAACGCCACGCTTTTTCCTCCCGTACTCATGGTGGGATTGTGCAGACGATCTCCTCGGACTTGATCTTTCCGCGCGAGCGCCATCTCGAATTATGCCGCTCGCTGCGCGATCAGGTCTCGCGCGCTTCATCCGTAGTGCGGCTCTCCTTGGGCGCGAGCAAGAAGTTCTCGTACTTCCTCGCTTGTCGTTTGAGAAAAGTCTTCATAGAACTGCCCTACGGCACGGAACCACTGTGGCTCGATTGCGCAGATCGACTCATCCGCGACGTTACGGAGCTCGTCACAGGTATCCGGTGCCCCGACCGGTACGGCGGTCACAATCTTCGCTACGTTACGTTCGCGCAACGCCGCGATTGCCGCCTTCATCGTCGCACCGGTCGCGGCCCCATCGTCCACGAGTATGACGATTTTGTTCTGAAGATCGAGTGGGGGCCGTTCACCCCGGTAGAGTGCCTCGCGCCGCTCCAACTCCTTGACTTCTTTAGCCGCCACCTCAGCGAGAGCCCGCTCGGCATTCGGGATTCGAGCGAGAATCTCTTCGTTCAAGACGCGCACACCTCCTGAAGCGATAGCGCCCATCGCGAGTTCCTCGTGACCAGGCAAGCCGAGCTTTCGTACCACAAACACATCCAGCGGAAGTCGCAGAGCTTGTGCGACCGGATAGGCAACGGGAACACCGCCTCTGGGCAGAGCCAACACGAGCGCATTTGGGTTATTCGCATAGTCTCGCAGTTTTTCCGCCAGGATCTCCCCAGCCTCAGTGCGATCGCGAAACGCAATCATCAGAGAATCACCTTTCCCTTTCGCGGAGGACCAACTTTCTGACATCCTCGGCCCATTTGTTCTCTTCAAGTTCTCACCTCTCAACCGGCGCACAAGCTGCGGTGCGTTCTCCGCGACAAATTGAGGAGAGACTTGGGCAAAATTGACGAAGCGAACCCGGACACGCTTGTCTTATGATTCTGTCGTGCGGTGGAAGGGATAGATTAAGAGTTCCCTAGAATAGGAAAGCGCGGGATGAGTAGGCAAATTCTCGACGACGATGCCGCAGTTATTCACGCAGCAGCGCAAAATATTTCTGTTCCTAGCGACTACGATCCACTCGTCGATATGACGTGGGAAGCGCAAGTCGTTTTGATCGGCGAAGCGTCCCATGGCACGCACGAGTTCTATGCCACGCGATCGGAGATCACACAGCGTCTAATTGACGAGAAAGGTTTTCGCGCGGTCGCGGTCGAGGCAGACTGGCCAGACAGCTACCGTGTCGATCGTTACGTTACCAGACGCTCAGAAGAGATCGATCCGGCCGCTGCACTGGATGACTTTCGGCGCTTTCCAACCTGGATGTGGCGCAATACTGTTGGAGTCGCATTTGCTTTGGTGGAAAATAGAGTCGGTGTGCGTTCTTGCCGAGCCGCGTACACCGGCTTCAGCCCGTCCGAGACAGAAAAGGGAAATGGCAAGGAGCCAACCGGAGACTCAATCTGTGGCTACTGAGGCACAATCCCAACCAACATCGGCGTCCGAGGCGCAAGAAGTTCCCAACCAGAGGCGCGAGCAAGCAGCTGAATCGAGACGAAAAAAGCAGCGCGGAGTCTTCAAAATAGTCATCGCAGTCCTTGCGATAATCGCGGTCGCCCTTGGTGTTAGATGGTGGCTTCAGGCGCAAAAATACGAATCAACTGACGACTCTTATGTGACGGGCCATAGCCATCCAATCAGTTTTCGCGTGAACGGCACCGTCTCCGAAGTGCTGGTGGATGACAATCAACCGGTGAAAGCCGGACAGTCCATCGCGAAACTCGATCCTCGAGACTACGTCGTACAGTTGCAACAAACGGAGGCAAGTCTGCAGCAAGCAAGAGCTCAACTGAAACAAAGCGACGCCCAAGTCAATCAGGCTCAAGCTCAATTGCAGCAATCCAAAGCCCAAGCGGAGTCATCGAAAGCGAAGTTTGAGAATTCCCAACGATTAGCAGACCGAAATCGTCAGCTTTTCAGTCGGGGAGGCGCCATTTCTCAACAAGATTTGGACAACAGCACTTTTCAAATGCAGCAAGATCAGGGCGCCTATGGATCGGCAGAGGCGGCGGTTAAAGTCGCGGAAGCAAATTTGGAAACGGCACGCGCACAACGCGGGGCCTCTCTTGCCCAGGTAAGTTCGACAGAAGCAAATCTGGAATACGCCAAGCTCCAATTGTCTTACACCACTTTGTATTCCCCGACCGACGGCCGCATTGCAAAAAAAACCTTGGAAGCCGGACAGCGAGTTCAGCCAGCACAGTCGGTCATGGCAGTCGTTGAAGCCTACGTTTGGGTGGTTGCCAATTTCAAAGAGACGCAACTTGGTCGCATCCAACCAGGGCAACACGTAAAAATCGCGATAGATGCAATCCGGAATAAGAAATTCAGTGGCAAAGTTGACAGTTTTCAGCGGGGAACCGGCGCCGTCTTTAGCTTGCTTCCTCCAGACAATGCGACGGGCAATTTCACAAAAATCGTGCAACGTGTTCCGGTTAAGATCGTTTTCGATCTGGACAGCATTAGCGGCTATCAAGACCGCATTGTTCCTGGTCTCTCAACAGTCCCATCGATCAATGTCAAAATGCCTACGCCACAAAAGCGCTAGTCGGGAGCGCGGCCCTAGCGTTCAATGCGCCGCCGATCCTTCTTTGGCGATGGTTTTACGGCAAAGCCAGACCAGAACTGCAGCCGATAGAAGCGCAATGCTGACAGTCAAGAACGCATCGTTAAAGGCCATCACATACGCTTCGCGTCGAACGATCTCCTTTAGTAGCGCGTAGGCCTTGTTCATCGCGTCAACTGGATCATACCCGGCAGTCTGGAATTGTTGGGTCAAAAAATTGACGCGATCCTGCACCTCGATTCTGAACTCGTTCACCGATTCGCCGATCCGGAAGTCGTGAAATTGCTCTCGTCTAGTGATCAGGGTGTCGAGCACTGCTGTGCCGACACTTCCGCCCAAATTACGAGCGATATTGAAAACAGCTGAGCCGTCCGGCGCTTCCGATGGCGTTAGCGTTGCGGTCGCGATCGAAGCAAGCGGAATAATCGTCAATGGCTGTCCCAGAGCACGAATTATGTTGGCAAAGGCTAGCTGCTGACCGGCATAGTCGTGGGACATCGCCGTATTCATCCAGCAGCTCGTCGCGAAAACAATCGTACCGAAACAGACGAGCATTCGCAGATCGAACCGCTTCATCAAGAGCGGCACAAACGGAAAGATCAAGAGTTGGGGCAGACCAACCCAGATCATCGCCTCACCGGTCTGGAACGCGGTGTAGCCTTGAACGATGGTAAGGTACTGGGGCACAAGGTAGACCGTCCCAAATAGGCCGAGGCCGAGCAGAAAATTGACACAACAAGAAACGCCCAGGTTGCGGCGTGTGACCAAGCGCAAGTTAACAAACGGTCTTTTTTGCGTGAGCTCAACCCACAAAAATACCGGTATGAAAATAGCAGCTAGCCAGGCGCATGTCTGAATCAATGGACTGCCGAACCAATCCTTACGCTGCCCCTCCTCCAGCATGGCGACGAGTGATCCGAGCCCGATCGCCATCGAACCGATGCCGATCCAATCCGCCTCGCGCAAAAGCTGGAACTGAAGAGGCTTAGGCTCGATAGCGTAAAGAATAGCAGCAATCATCAGCGCCCCGGGCAAGAGGTTGATATAAAAGACCCACTCCCAACCAAAATTGTCGGTCAACCATCCGCCGATTGAGGGACCAATGGAAGGCGCCAGTGTGGCGGTGATGCCAAACAGAGCAAAGCCCAGCGGTTGTTTGCTTCGCGGTAAAGTCGAAAGTGTTACCGTCAGAGCCATCGGAATCAGCACCCCACCGGTGAACCCCTGGCTTGCCCGAAAAAGGATCATCTCAGTGAGACTTCGGGCCGTACCGCAAAGGCACGAGAAAATCAAAAAAAATCCGACGTTAATTAGCAAATACCAGCGGACGCTGAAAACTCGAGAAAGCCACGCGGTAAGCGGTATCGTGACAATTTCGCCTATAAGGTAGCTGGTCGAGATCCAGGAGCCTTCATCTTGAGTTGCCGCGATGCCGCCGGTAATCTCGCGAAGCGAGGCATTGGTAATCTGAATGTCCAGGACCGCCATGAACGCGCCGAGCATCGTGCCCCACACGCTCATCCATGCCTTGAAATCGATTTTCTCCTGATCGCCGGCCACCACAGTACCTAGTTCGGATTCTCAATCGCCGCGGGTCCTATTTTGGGGAAAACCAATGGCACGCGCCGCTTTTGATGTCGGGCTTACCGACAACGGGCTAAGGAAGATGTGCAACCGCCTCAAAGTTCCGATTCCGCCGCAAGGCTATTGGCAGACCGCCGGGCGAATCGCGTGAAATTCCTCGAACGGCGAGCCGTAATCACAAGGCAGAACCGGAATCGATGGCAGCCTAAAAAGCTTTCTGCCTCTCCATTTGCGGTTCTTACTTATTAGGAACAGCAGTTGATACAGGGAGAGTTGAGTGGTAATGCCAAACGCCCAATCGAGATTCCCAGAGGGTATTGTCGTCGAACAGAGCGACAATGATCCAAGTTTTGTCCTGCAAAAACTCGCAGTGGATTATTTGTACAAGTTTACGATTGGCAGCATCAGGCTTGACGTCGGCAGGGGTTGCGTTCGCTGATTTATCGTCAGCATATGCTGACGTTGCTGCTAATCCTAGCAGTGCGGATAGGATTAATGCTTTGATCATAGGTTGTTAAAACGAACGTAGATTCTCGGTCCGCGCCCAAGGTCTTTGCAATCCTTCAATAGATCAGCCTAGATCAGCCTTTAGATGGTACCGACCTGGCGTCCTATCGTTAATACAAACTAGCAAGTTGCGAAGCGATCGCGCTGTTTGCGTCTTGCTTGGCTTTCCACACCCCTACATTCGTATCGGTGTTAAAATTACGCGCCTGGAAATTCTGAAGTGACTGTGGTCCGATTGGCATAAGATTTCCTTTACTTGCCACGGCACTACCAGCCTTCCAAGACCGTAAACAACTCGAAGCTCGGTATTTTTAGTACTGTCGACGCCTAGGCAAGGAGCCCGTCTAGTTCCAGGGCAACCGCTCATCGCACGGAATGCGCCGATTGTTACCCGATCACCCCCGTTATTATATCAACGATACCGGCACCGGGAATACCTTAAACGTGAGTCACGGGCGCGTCATGCAGATGGTGCTCGATAGTCTACGATATTGGGTAGAACAGACCAGAGTGGACGGATTTCGTTTTGATCTGGGAACAATCCTGGCTCGTGAACCGAATGGGTTCGACAATCAGAGTGGATTCCTAAAAGCCTGCACGCAAGACCCTGTCTTAAACACTGTGAAGCTGATTGCGGAGCCCTGGGATTGCGGACCTGGCGGATATCAGGTGGGCGAGTTTCCACCTGGCTGGGCGGAATGGAATGACAAATACCGTGATACTGTCCGCGATTTCTGGAGAGGTCACGCCAAACCACATTGGTGGCGGATAATCCGCTGGCCCCTCGCCCAAGATCGCCGTCAAAGCCTCGCTGAAGTCGCCGGTGGAGATTCCTTTGAGATAGAGCGCCGGAATCAGAGCATCGATACTGGGTACCCGGCGCATATACGGCGGCAAAATCGCGCTGCTAAACTTCTGCCCATCTCGATGGCGAATCCGCGGTTGACGAACCTTTATCGGGCCAACCCCCGGTCACCAGTTCGCGTTCCGGATGGTGACCATTGCGCACAATCAATCGCTGGCCTGCATCGGTGTGCCGCTCTCGATGTGCTTCCAGGTACTCGAGCACTTCGTTCTCGATCGCCGTCTGGAGCATCTTCCTAGCTCCTTCACTCCAAAGCAGATCGAACAGATATAAGACAACCGGAGCGGTCGGGCGTTTCTGCCACTGTTGCAATAACTGAAACCTCGGTACGCCATCCCTATCTAACGCCACGATCTCACCATCCAGGATTGTTGACCGCAGGTTCAATTTATTGATCGCTTCCTGAATAGTTGGAAATTTCGGTTCCAGCGGTAAGTGGTTGCGAGACCAGAGCCGAGCCTTACCGGTTGAATCGATAACCATTATCGCTCGATAGCCGTCGAGTTTGGGTTCAAAAATCCAATCAGTGCTATCAAATGGCTCTTTCACAGAAGCAGCGGCCATCGGCGCGACGAACTGGGGCAGCGGCTTGTTAGGCATAATGGTTTACTGAACGGATAAGAACTTTTTCAGCCGTTCAATAGTTCTTCGTTTGGCTGAGAGAGAATACCCGTTCCACCACTGATAGATACAAGTATGCGACACTCCAAGTTCCACGGCTATCTGGCTCTTGGTGTAGCCTCGTTTCATGGCTAGGCGATTTAGTTTATAAAACAGCCGCTGAAAATGTTTCTTTTCTCTCGCGTAACGTTCTGGTCTGCGCTGGTACAAGGATCTTCCCGAAGGCATGTTGATTATGGGTTAATGCAATTCGTCTTATGGATCAGTACGGTGAGGATAACATTCCGGGTTTAAGTAGCCGACTCCCGGTTAGGCGCGTTATAATAGAGTTTTAGTGCGTCGTTTCCCATTGACTCCAGAATTACTACTGCCCAGCCCTCCGGCGAGCTGTCCGTTGAAGCGGCCCATTCTCGGAGCTGCGTTTCAAGGGAACACCCTCGCGCCTGCAGGTTTTTTTCGAAATTCTGGCCCCGAATTTCTACCGACGCCGCATTACACATTGAAGAGGCCAGCATCATTTCAACTGTGATCACCGTATTAGAAGTTTGATGAAAAGAAGTTTTGGATCGCGCTCTTTTCTATAATGGCAGAGCGCGAAGCGGCAAATGCGAACGCAATCGACAGGCCCTTTGCGCCAATTGTTGCTGGTTGGGCGGGTGGCACAATTCCGAACGGATATCCAAAAGGGCGAATCCCCCCAATGCAGCAACATCTTTCTTTGAACTATAAGCTGCCAAGCTCGCACTTTGAAGGTCCGAGAAGAGATGCTCTAGAACGTCGTGGGTATCAAAAGCCTACGAAACACCGTAAAAGCGTACTGGCCAATTTAGGGCGGTAGTGGACCTCTTCTCCTTTCGATATCAGGGGAAAACTTTTGCAATTCCGAGTATGGAATGCAACTTTTCACGACTCGTGAAGCAACAGCAACTTTCCGGCAGATTCCTGGAGCGGAATATCTCACGGCTTCGGTATTCAAAACGCTAAATAAGGCAGGTATCGAGCCAGCAGGCTAGGCAGAGCGAGCGTCAAAGTCTATCGACCTAGAGATGTCGAGAGGGGGTGCCGACTTAATCCGTCGGTGCTGGGAGCAGCTGGAACGTCGATCCGCGTGAGATGAAGGCGCCTGAGCCGTTGATGCCGCCCGACCCGCGAACGTCGCGGCCGCTGGTTTATGTATTGAAATGCACGTTTCTGTAAGTACCTTGCCGAGAGTTTCACGAACATTGTTCGCCTTTCAAGGCAGCGTCAAAAGCGTCAAGTCTGGCGCATAAAGCCGAGAGCCTTTGGTAAAGTAGATCCTCAGGTCCCGAGGCCTTTGGCTCAAAGGCTCGTTGGCCATGGCTCAAGATCGATGTCTTGAGTACCAGACGAGTTGCCGTGTAGGACAAAAAAAGCGCGCTGCGGCGCGATCGGAGCAATTGTGCTGAGTACCAGAGCCCCTCGAAATTCACATCTTTTGTCGGTAAGGCAGGCTGATTCGGTACCCTTGATTCGCAAGGCAACCCGGCAAAGACCGTTTATTACAGCTACGACCAGCTGCTCACGTTGCCGACGGAGACTGTGAAAACTGAGCGCCGATCCGAACACAAACAAACCGGCAACCTATCAGCGATCTTTTCGAGTTTCCTCCGAATCCTTTACTTGTAAACGATGGTATCCGGGCTGCTTGGCCGATCTTGGCCACGTACTCTCTCAACTTGTTCTCTAATGGCCGGGGGCAGCCCGGCACCACTGCAAAGGGCGAGGCTCGGCTCGATCAGTTTCCTTTTCGCGAAGAAGTTTTCCTGCCAGTCGACCGATGATAGGTTTACACTTTCGGTATTTGGTGGATACGCGCTTGCTTTAAGCGTTCTCTTGCGTTTATGCAACCTTCGAAGATTTTTGGGATTTCACGTGGCGAATGGAACGCCATGTCCTTCTATGCCCGATTCGAGCAGATTGTCAGTTGGATCCTCACGTTGTTCATCGCCGTCGTTATTGCCATCGCCCTTTTCCGGCTGATGCTAACGGTTTTTCAGTTGCTCGTGCTTGGCGTACTGAACCCGTTAGGTCAAGAGGAATTCGGAGTGATTTTCGGCTTGATCATGACGTTGTTGATTGCCATGGAGTTCAATCACAGCATTTTCCAGACAATGGAGCGGCATCATCGGATCATTCAGGTTAAGACTGTGGTGCTGATCAGCATTCTGGCGCTCGTGCGCAAATTCATTATTCTCAATATCGAAGCGACGCCGGCCATCACAATTGGCGCTCTGGCTTTTGCAGTCATTGCGCTGGCAGGGGCTTACTGGTTGATGCGCGAGAGGGATGATCGAGCTGTCGCGGTGCGGAGCGGGCCGATCCCCGCCATCAATGAGCGTGACCCGGACTGACAAGTCGGCCAGCCGGAAATGGGGAGGGGAGGTTTTGTTACGAGGTTGAGCCATGTGCGGCCGGTACCGCAGAACGACTATAGAAGAAGAGCTAGCACGGATCTATCGGATTCCGATCCCGTCTCAGCCGGACTTGCCGTCTGATCTGTTGCATTGCATCGGTAATCGCTAGGCCATCTTTCAATTGTCTTAGCTGCTCTGGGGTCGCCTTGCTCAAGTTGTCGATTTTGAAAGCATCGGGCGGGATGGGGGCGTGCAATCGATCGAGTTTCTCGCTGTCTGACAAATCTTTTGAGAGGATGATCTGGCGGACTCTCTCTTCAATGGTCATGGTTTGGAATCTGTCCGAACTTCAACTATGCCGGTAGATTTGCTAACTCGCATCCTCGCGTTGGCGTGCCTGCTCAGGTTGCGCGGTTGTTGCTCTGAACGTTACGCCGGGCATGACATTTCGATTATTAGCTCTCATTAGCGGCTCGATTTCTTCCGCGAACTGATAACGCGCCGAATACCCCACGCCAGCAAAAGGCTGTAGCCACTTCCCCCACTGAACACAGCAAAGAGAATGGCCATACTGATGGCGCTCCGCTGCAACCATGAGAGGGGAACCGGGCAAGCCACAAGCGTGTAGCGCGTGTCTATCCGGGAGAAAATTGGGCAAAATCAAATGGGGAATTCCGGCAATCATGGATTTCCGATGCGTCTCACAGTTGAGAGAGGCCCCCTGAAACTATGAGCGACTACGTGTTTTTTGAGTATACAGCCGTCATTCACCTCACTCGCAACCCTCCAGCTTCTGGTCTGGCGACACACTGTGTAGCAAAGATGAGAGCAAATGATTCTGAAGGGAATCCGATCTCAATTGAAGACCTGAAGACACGAGCCGAGGACATAATATCTACGGACATCAGCCTCGGGCCCAAACGGACGCTTAGTGATATCACATTTTGGCAAATTGATGAAGAGCGAGTCAAGCAACTTGGGGATGCGACTGACTCAAAAGCCTACGCGGGAGGCACAATCTATCGGTATGAGAATTTTCCTGAATTTCCGGCCTAGTATGCCGGGGAGACTCGGCGTTTTTTTACGGTGTAACGTTGTTTCTGTTGGAGCAAGATTTGAGGAACTCGCCATCTTTTCAGCGAAGCATCGATCAGGGTCACTTTTCTGTCGAGTTGCACGCCTGGCGGAGCCCAGAAAGCGCTAGCTTTGCCATGTTCATCTACGAGAAGGCCGCCGAACGGCTCCTGCGGCATTTCACCGGCGCAGACGAGAACGAAACTTTTCCACCCTGATTTCGAGGAGGGAATCGACTTCTGTAAGAGGGTGTTTGAAAAGTCACTCATGTCCGAGCAAGGCGGTTGAGCAAAAGGCGGGTTGAGGCAATTTCGATAAGCGTTTCGGAGCTCTGCACGCCGTACTCGTAATCCTTGCTTAAGCGCCGATTGCGGCAAAGCCAAGCGAAGCTGCGCTCCACAATCCAGGTGAGACCTGTGATCTTAAACGCGCGCTGGCGGCGTCTGACGATCTGTAGTCGCCAGCCCTCTTGGCGCAACAGGTAGCGCGCGAGCTTGATGCTTTGGTGTCCGGCATCGGCGATAACTGTGCGAATGTTCGGAAATAATGGAGCCAATCCACCGAGCAACAGGACCGCTGCCTTTCGATCCGAGATGTCAGCCGGCTCAACTCTGCATGCGATCAGTAGCCCGAAGATGTCTACCACAATATGGCGTTTGCGT
>Ga0209647_1003621_pt1 | contig 11875 bp, 11 predicted proteins | sample GraSoi_2013_60cm_FD_185827 | JGI IMG/M metagenome (GOLD analysis project Ga0209647, IMG submission 185827) | Grasslands soil microbial communities from the Angelo Coastal Reserve, California, USA - Sample 9_17_2013_60cm (SPAdes) (version 2) | ecosystem: Environmental > Terrestrial > Soil >... | reverse complement strand
TCCGGACGATCTTCTATCATGTACGTTTCTCCTTACAACATGGAAATAGCCTGCCAACGATGCGTGATACCCTTAATGCTTCTATTAGGCTAATATAGCTCATTCTTCAGCTATTTTCAACATGTTTTTCTTGAGGATCAAGGGGTGAACGTCCACCAGGACTGGTATGTCCGCTTAACAGTGGTGGTTGGTAGTAGTAACTTGATACTTTCTGTACGACGCTAGATGGGTAGTATACCACAAAGACGTAAAAATATTTATTGCTTGACTACTTTACGCATAAAAATTTCGTTAAAATAGCGTACTCTACAGCACCTGGCATAATTAGAACATATTTTCTTATTATTGTAGCATAAAGATCAGTATATTACAAGCCAAATTGCAAGCCAAAAAGCAAGCTGGGAATAATGGGAGAGCAACATCGACACCTGTGCTATAATGTATTCCAAGTTACAGTCAGCGAATTAGTGAAGGACAAACAGAGCATGCCCGAAACGGACAAGGAACTCAAGCCAATTGTCGCATGTGTGACGGTCGGCCCGTTTCAAGAGAACTGTTACCTGTATGCCTGTCCTCAAACGCTCGAGGCAGTGATTATTGACCCGGGTGACGAGGCGGAACGCATCATACAACGTATTCAAGAGTTAGAGTTCATCCCCAAATATATCATCAACACACATGGTCATATCGACCACATCTGCGCAATCGATGAGGTGAGCGCTGTCTATCCGGTGCCATTGGCTATCCATCCCGCCGATGCTTTTATGTATACAGATGAACGCACCGCAAAGATGTTCAATCGTCCAGCGCCGCTCGTAAAGAGAAAACCAGATATTTTGCTGAAAGAGGGAGATACGATCTCCTTTGGCACACTCACGCTCGAGGTGCTGCACACTCCGGGTCACACTCCCGGTGGCATCTGCCTTGTGAGCCACCCCTACTGTGTATTCAGCGGCGATACCCTCTTTAATCGCGGCATCGGACGCACAGATTTTGCAGGGGGAAGTTATCCTCAGATTGCAAAGTCAATCCGTGATAAGCTATACAGGCTTGATGATGACCTGGTGGTTTTCCCCGGACACGGTGCACCAACCACCATTATAGAAGAGAAACACGAAAATCCATTCGTGACTATTGAGGAGTAATGTAGTGGCAAAAATTTGTGTTATAGGTACTGGCTATGTAGGTCTGGTCACAGGCACCTGTTTCGCAGATATGGGTAACCAGGTGACCTGTGTCGATATCATCTCAGAGAAAATTGAGCGCCTCAAACAGGGTATTCTCCCTATTTATGAACCTGGGTTGGAAGAAATGGTCGAGCGCAACGCCAACGCGGGGCGCCTCCATTTCACAACCAACTATAGCGAGGGCTTAGATAACAGCGACTTTATTTTCATCGCCGTCAACACTCCCACAAGCTCCAGCCAGGGCGGAGCTGACATGCGCTATGTCGAGAGTGCAGCGCGCGGCATTGCCCAGGAACTCGATCACTACGCGATCATTATCAATAAGAGCACAGTGCCAGTGGGCAGTGGCGATGTCGTCACGCGCATCATACGCCAGAATCTGAAACGGCCAGAAGTCCGTTTTGCTGTTGTTTCCAACCCGGAATTTTTACGCGAGGGTTCAGCCGTACAGGATTTCCAGTATCCTGACCGTATCGTGCTAGGCTCAACCGACCAGGAAGCGGCGAGCAAAGTCGCTACCCTTTACCTGCCATTGCGCGCCCCAATGGTCATCACAGACCTGTACACAGCCGAAATGATCAAGTATGCCTCTAACGCATTCCTGGCAGCCAAAATATCCTTCATTAATGAAATAGCGCAAATTTGCGAACGCCTGGGAGCAGACGTCAAAGAGGTAGCAGCAGGGATGGGCTACGATAAACGCATCGGGCGATCGTTCCTGGATGCTGGGCTTGGTTACGGTGGGAGTTGCTTTGAGGCCGATGAGACGGTTTTCACACTCAATAGTCCCAATGTGGCGGCGGAGCGCCTGGACACCCTATTCGCTAAAGGTGGCGCAGCATTTCAGGGAGACGTAGTGGAGCTTGTACAGCCCTCCGATCAACGTGTGCTTGCTTTTGATCTAGATGCAGGACGGCCCATCCTTGCCGATGTAAAAGCTATCACCCGGCGGCCATACAAAGGCACAATGGTGAAGATCAACACCAGCATGGGGCGCACGCTGTGTGTTACTGCCGACCATCCGGTCATCTTGCACAAGGATCAGCAGTTCACCATCCTGCCGGCTGCAGCGGTTGTACCAGGTGACCAAATGATGGCCTTGTGCGAATTGCCCACCATCGAGCAGGCCACAAACCTCAACTTGATCGATCTGCTGCGGAATACCGACCTGGAGGCTGACGTCTATGTGAAGCCCATCGATAACACATTCAGCGAGCAGTATGAGCGATTTGTCGCTGCGATTCCACGCGATATGCTCAAGTACCCGCACGAGATCAAGCGTCATAACCGCATGTCGCTGCGCCTCTTCCGATACCTGAGCGAGTCACATGTGCTCAACGTTCCTGTTGAGAAGCTTCAGTTGTATACCGCGAAAGGTGCGGCGACAATGATCAATGCCCTGATCTCGGTCGACGCGGATCTGCTGCGGCTGTGTGGCTATTATCTTGCCGAAGGCTATCTTTCCCAGGATACGGGGCGTGCTGGTGCGGTACGGGAGCGAGTAGGCTTCTGCTTCCACGAGCAAGAGGTTGAATATACCGCAGACGTACAGCGCATTTTGCGCCGTTGGGGCCTCAAGTTCATTGAGCGACATGCCACCAGTGCCCTGACGACTATTGTCTCTTCGCGCATCCTCTCCTGGCTGCTACGCGATGTCCTGCGTTGTGGCACTCGTTCAGAAAACAAGGCCCTACCTCATCTGGTGTTTAATGTGTTCCCTGAGCTACGCCTGGAGTTAATCCGTGGTGCGTTCAGCGGCGATGGCGCAGTCACAACAGTGCAGAATGGCCAGAATCTGATACTGGAATATGCGACTGTCAGCAAAGTGCTGGCGGATGGTATAACACTGCTGCTGCAAACGATTGGCGTCATCCCCTCCATCCACACACGTTGGATGAACAAATCGACAAAAGAGGTTTATATCTTGCGAGTGAGTGGCTATGAACAGATAGTCGCACTCAAAAATGCCTTTGGCAACAAGCATCTTGCACGCATTGAGAGTATACTGGTGGGCTATCAACGTCATATTCGGCCACATGGTTATGAGCGGCACGGGGCTTTTGCGACGCTTGTTGTCCGTGAGGTCGAGCGTGAAGATGTTGAAACAACGGTCTATAGCATGGAGACCAGTACGGGTACGCTAATCGCGTCATCCGGGCTGATCAGCCATAATTGTTTCCCCAAAGATGTGCGCGCGCTTGCGCATATGGCTGACGAAGCTGGCTTGCATCCACAACTGTTACATGCTGTTATGGATATCAACCATGACCAGCGCCGCCTGGTGGTGACCAAGTTGACCTCTATTCTTGGCTCGCTGCGTGGTTCCGAAATCGGCATCCTTGGCCTGGCATTCAAACCGAATACCGACGACATGCGCGAAGCAGCCTCGGTTGACATCATCCGCTGGATTACAAACCAGGGAGCTATGGTGCGTGTCTATGATCCCGTCGCCGCGAACACTGGGCACGAGGCATTGGAACACGAAGGCGTACGCCTGGAAGCGGTCACTTTCTGTCAAAACCCCTATGAAGTAGCCAGGGGAACAGATGCTCTGGTGATTATAACCGAGTGGAACGAGTTTAAATCGCTCGACATGGCCCAGATTCGCAGCGCCATGCGCCGCCCCGTACTCATCGATGGGCGCAATATCTATGAATCGGGTGAGATGGCCCGCCTCGGCTTCATTTACCGCGGCATCGGACGCGGCACAGGCCCTGCGCCCTCCATCCTGCCATCAGGAGACAGCACGAGCATGCAGCCGCTGCTGAGCAGCATAGAGAGCGACAACTAATGAATGCTGGGATGGCTGAGCAGCATCCAGAGCACCAACTAATGGATGCTGGGATGGCTGAGCAGCATCCAGAGCACCACTTAATGGATGGATGCTGGGATGGCTGAGCAGCATCCAGAGCACCACTTAATGGATGGATGCTGGGATGGCTTGAGGGCGGGGGCAAGCCCCGCCCTTACTATGACACAAAGGCGATAAGAAGTGATGGATGATGACCTCCCGCTGATTTTTACGCCGCTGGTTCGCCAGCCGGGAAGCGCTATTCCCGACTGGCTTTTTGGGCCTGCAGGAGTGGCAGGTTTGCCCGCGCCGTTGAGCCCGCCACAAGGAGTGAATGTCGCCGTTGGCATCGATATCATCGAGGTAGAGCGGGTGCGCAAGGTCTACGAGCATCACGGTGAGCGTTTTCTCAAACGTGTTTTCACCGAGATGGAGGTGCGCCAGTGCCGTGGTAAAGCCAACCGGCTTGCCGGGCGTTTTGCTGCTAAAGAAGCCATCAGTAAGGCGCTCGGCACCGGCTTACACGGCGTCGCCTGGCGCGAAATGGAAGTCGTACAGTTGCGCAGCGGACGGCCCACCGTCACATTGCATGGAAATGCGAAACGCCGTGCACAATTTCTTGGCATTAGCGCCTTCGACGTGAGCATCGCCGACCTGAAAGACTTTTCGATTGCCATCGCCGTGGCAATTCAGACTTCTCTTCCACCCTCCTAGTACATTTCTTCTCTTCCCCATATCTCATGCAGCTTGGGACCGAGGTCGGTGTGCTTGCTGCCAGGCGCGTTCTTGTTCATAGCCCGGTCAGCGCTTGGCAGGAAGAACACAGATAAGCTCGAACAAGGCGTCAGTGACCTGAAAGCATGTTTTCTATAGAAAATATATTTTTGTTTCATAATAATAGTAGATGGGGTAATATAAATACTTGACACGGCAACTGCGACGACGTATACTTTGTGTGGTGAATACCAGCAGATCTACTTGTGACCAACGTGCAGCGTTCCTTGAGTGGGTCTCTCTAAAGAACGCTTCAGCGCCAACTCACTCGTGTTGTTGAGCGAGATGGCAGATACTACAAGAGCACTGCCTATCACTGTGGTGATAAGGCTGCCAGGCAATGAGCCTGGCAGAGAGCATACAGGAAAATAGCAAAGAATGGAAAGGAAACACATACTATGGCGGTTAGCATCCGTACTGATGAAGCAATCCAGACAGATGTCCTGGAAGAATTGAAGTGGGATAGCCGCGTCCGGCCCAACGAAATCGGGGTCGCGGTCAAGGATGGCATCGTCACCCTGACCGGCTGGGTCGATTCGTATCTGAAAAAGATGGCTGCCGAGGAGGCCGCGCACCGCGTGCCTGGCGTCAAGGCGGTCGTCAACGAGATCGAGGTGCGCCTGCCCGGCTCTGCCGAACGCACCGACCACGACCTGGCCAAAGCCGTGCTCAACGCTCTGAGGTGGGATGCAGCGATTCCGACCGGCAAAGTGGACGTGACGGTCAGCCAGGGCTGGGTGACGCTCAAGGGCGAGGTCGAATATGCCTTCCAGAAGCGAGACGCAGAACGCGCCGTACAGCACCTGGCAGGGGTCAAAGGCGTCAGCAATCTCATCGTGGTCAAGCCTCAGGTGTTCCCATCAGACCTCAAGCAACAGATCGAGCGAGCGCTCGTGCGCAATGCGGAGACCGATGCCAGGCGTATCACGGTCGAAGTGGAGGGCAGCAGAGTCATCCTGCGTGGGACGGTGCGGTCCTATGCGGAGAAACAGGCGGCGGAGGATACCGCCTGGGCAGCGCCGGGTGTCACCGAGGTTGATAGCCATATTGTGGTCTCGCCCATGCTGTAATCCTTGCTGCATTGCCAGCGAGCTGATCCCTTGACAGAGACGAGGGCATTTCCTCACCAGCGAGTCCCTCCCAGCGATGGGCGAGGACTCGCCTGGGCGAACGAAAAAGATTCAGCCTGTTTGCAATCACCAGTCAGGTCTTCTGTCGCCAGCATTGGCACATCAACGTCATAAAAGGGAGGGGCAACATCCTATGAACCTTGAACTGGCAGGCAAAGTCGCCATTGTCACCGGAGGGGATTCGGGTATAGGGGCAGCCGTCTGCTGCATGTTGGCAGAGGAAGGCGTGAAGATCGTCGTAGCCGACCGCAAGGACGAGAAGGGCACAGCTATGGCACTTGAGATTCAGCAGCGAGGGGGGACGGCTATGTTTGTCCGCACCGATGTCTCCCGTCGAGCGGAGGTCAACGCCATGATCGCGAAAACCTTGCAGGATTACGGCCAGATCGACATCTTGTGCAATATTGCTGGTCCAGGTGCTCAAGGAGGCCAACTGGATACGACCGAAGCAGAACTGGATCGGCAACTCGATGGCCATCTCAAAGGGGTCTTCAACTGTACACAGGAAGTCTTGCCGCACATGATGCAGCGGCGCTCTGGCAAGATTATCAACATGGGCTCGTTCACGGCCTATGGGGCGACCGATGGCATTCCTGCCTACTGTGCGGCCTTCGGAGGCATTCTCGCTTACAGCAAGTCAGTGGCGCGCTTCGCCGCCCCCTACAACATCAATGTCAACACGGTTTCGCCGGGCAACATCGTTACGCCCATGACGACACCGTGGCTCAGTCAACCGGGCGTCAAGGAAGAATTACTGCGGCAGATCCCGCTTGGTCGGCTAGGAGAGCCAGAAGACGTGGCCGCGGTGTATGTCTTCTTGGCCTCAGATCGAGCACGCCATCTCGTCGGCACTGATATCAATGTCAGCGGTGGGCAATTGCTCTGCTAACAACCACTCACACCACAAGGCTGCGTCGCCACGTGGTGTGGCGGTTTTACGTCGGAGTCTCATCTATGTGACTTCTCCTAGCCGTTTTCCAGAGATGACTGATCTATCTTGCAGGGTGATATCTGCATCGGAGGCATATTGATCCCGTTTTTTGATCAGTAACCAGGCCTTCTCTCCCAGCCGTTTCTGTCGGATGAGCACGAATTCCCCGCGCAATTTTTCTCCGAACAGCAGAAAACGGAGCTCTCCCTGGTTTAGTTCTTTTCTTACCTGCTCCTGCATTTCCTCTTTAGTTTTCCCCGCAAGGGGTCTGTATGTTCCCTGATCCCAGATGATGACTTCTCCTGCTCCATACTCGCCCTCTGCAATCACCCCTTCGAAGGTTCGATACTCGAAGGGATGATCTTCCACCATGATCGCAAGCCGTTTCTCTTTTGGGTTCAGCGATGGGCCTTTCGGCACTGCCCAGCTTTTCAAGACGCCATCGAGTTCCAACCGAAAATCGTAATGAAGACGGGAAGCCTGATGCTTTTGCACCATAAAGACGAGAGCGTCTTGCGTTCCCTTCACCTCCCCGTCTGGTTCTGGCCCTTCAGGAACATTCCGATCGGATTTCATATTTTACACCTTGCTCCTCTGCATTGGGAATGGGTCGATGCTACGCTGAAAGTTCTTCTTTACCATGTCCTTAGATAAGCTGAAAAGCTATGAGATGTGCTGATCAGTATTGAGTACTGCTGCGAAACTATCGCCAAGTCGCTGGACACGATCGAGTACCACCTGGGGGGTCAGATCTGCGGGGTGAATGTTACCAGTATCCAGTTCCTCCCAGGTGAGCGGCGTGGATACCGTGGGATGAGGAGTGCTGGCACGCAGGGTGTAGGGGGCCGCTGTGTTGCGACCTACGCTGTTCTGTCCAGGGTCAATCGTGACGCGCCCTCCCAGGTGCGTCGGGCCCTGAGCGATGGCGATCAGATCTGGATAGGTGGTAGCGAGCTGCTGCCCCACCGCTTTGACCCAGTTGCGTACGCGCTCGAAAGTATACCCAACTGCTAACGGCACGTAGATATGCAGCCCGCGTCCACCACTGGTCTTCGGATATCCCCTGACTCCTCCTTGCTCGAGCTTGTCATGGAGTCGCAGCGCTGCCTCCCGCACGTCCGTGAAAGACGCCGTATCGCCGGGATCCAGATCAAAAATGGCCTGATCGGGCTGCGTGAGGTCCGGAATATGTGAACCCCAGAGGTGGAATTCGATGGCCCCCTTGTTGGCGAACCAGATCAGGCCCGCTGCATTGTCGATCAGTGGCAAAGGAACCAGGTGCGTGCCTGTCCTGGGCTGGTACGATACCCTCCGGAGCCAGTCGGGAGCAGAGTCAGGGCAGTCGCGCAGATAGTACGATGCTCCAGGGACCCCTTGGGGGAACACGCGCAGCGTCACCGGACGGTCTTTGAAATAGGGGAGCGCTGTGTGCGCGATCTGCCGGTAATAGTGCAGCATATCGCCTTTGGTGAACCCCGTCTGTGGCCAGTAGGGTTTCTCCAGGTGCGATACCTGTACGGTCTGGCTTCCTAGTTGCCACGTTTCAGAGGAGGCACTCATATGGATGGCCCTCTCACTAGTGTTCTTGCTATTGCCGTGTTCACTGTGCTCACCGTCTTGATATATCTCTATCAGGCAAGATTGCATTGTGCTCATGGTATATTTTAGGCAGTACGTCAAGAGTTGTGTGAAGAAAGTGCCATCGGCGAAGACGTATGCATACCGCTCTGCCAAAGGGCGTTGTTTCCATTGCGGATATTCCGATACATCTTACAGTCAAGGAGACTGGATCCTGGCAACGGCAGATCGAAGTGTTTCCTGCATCTGGAGGAGGGCTGCTTCATCTTTGTAGCGCTGTCTGGGCCAAAAGAAGCCCCTGAGGCCATCATTTCTATGGCGAGGCACGAGGTGCATATGCATATGGGGGACGCTTTGACTGACACGATTGTTGATGGCGAGAAACGTTCCATCGGCTTGTAAGCCCTCTTCTATGGCCCGTTCCAACAATTGTGCATTCTGAAACAATGGCCCGACAAGGGAAGCAGGAAGGTCGGCGAGCGTTTCATAATGGTCCTTCGGCACTAAAAGGCAGTGTCCAGGAAAAAGAGGCCTGCTATCCAAAAAGGCCAGGGAAATGCCATCTTCAAAGACAATGTAGGCCTTTTCTTCAGAGCGGATGATTTGACAGAACGCACACGTCAGGCTCTCGTGTGTTTGGCTGACAGGAGAATCTTGCATGCGTGACACCTCTCTTTTCGTGCAGAAAGTATCCGTGATGATGCCATGGCAGTATTTCGCACGCTATAATATTACTACATGTCGGATGCGTCAAAGGATCTTATTCCGACCGGAAACGTGCCTTGAAATGGGTCTTGCCAACGACGCGCTACGAATCTTGAAATGGGTCTTGCCAACGACGCTGCGCGTCTACGGACTGCGATGGGTCTTGCCAACGACGCTGCGCGTCTACGGACTGCGTCCGTCAGGCAAGACCAAAGGCAGTACTGCGTGCTAGTGCTGCGCGCTCATCCGGTCGGATCAGTAGTGTTGCCAATACACACCTCCAATTCAGGAAGAAGGATCTTATTCCGACCGGAAACGCACTGCGTGCTAGTGCTGCGCACTCATCCGGTCGGATCAGTAGTTTTGAGGCTTTTTGGAAACAGATACACTTCAGATGAACGACACCAGGCCGTGAAGCAACTTGACGGTAAGAAAGAGGAACATCCTTTGGAATTTGCAAGTCTTGCGCAATACTTTGAAAAACTGGAAAAAACCAGCTCCCGGCTTGCTTTGATTGTGATTTTAGCGGAGCTGTTTCGTTTGATTGAAAGTCCAGATGAGATAGCAAAAGTCTGCTACCTTGTTCAAGGAAGGGTGGCGCCGCCCTTTGAAACGCTTGAGATCGGTATGGCAGAGAAAACCGTGGCCAGATCGATTGCCATCGCCTATCACAGCACTCCGGGGCACGTTCTCACGCTGTATGCGACACTTGGTGACCTGGGACTGGTTGCAGAGCAGGTCAATAAAGAGGCAGGAAGAGCGCCTACCGTCTTAAGCGTAGACGATGTGTTTGGGGGGTTGAAAACCATTGCGCAGACCTCAGGGAAGGGAACGGTCGAAAAACGAATTGCGAGGCTTTCCGATTTGCTCAGACAAGTTGACAGTTTGTCTGCAAAATATTTAGTGAGAATTCCAATGGGAAACCTGCGGCTGGGCATTGGCGACTCGACCATGCTTGACGCGTTGGCAACGGCAAAATTTCACGATACACACAAGCGCAAAGTTTTGGAAGGTGCCTATAATAAAACATCAGATCTGGGGCTCATCGCTAAGACATTATGGCAGCATCCCGGGGAGGAAGATGCTTTACGGGCAGTTGAACAAATAGATGTCCAGGTTGGCAAACCGATCCGCTCGCAACTCGCGGAGCGCTTACCCGACGCCGAAACCATCATCACGAAAATGGGGGTGGTCGATGTGCAATATAAATACGATGGGTTTCGCACGCAGATCCATAAAGATGGGCAGCATGTTTCCATCTTCTCGCGTAACCTGGAAAACATGTCACAGATGTTTCCGGATATTATTGAGGGAACTCACAAGCAAGTACAAGCAGACAGCGTCATTCTTGATGCAGAAGCTCTCGCCTACAATCCGGCATCAGAAGAATTCCTGCCATTCCAGGAAACAACCAGAAGGCGGCGAAAATATCACATCGAAGCAATGGCAGAGCAGATGCCGCTGAAAGCCTTTGTATTCGACATCTTGTACAAAAACGGGACGTCGCTCCTTGAGAAACCGCTGGTTGAACGCATGAAAATGCTTGAAGCAACCATTCAAGCTGACGACATCCTCGTGCTCACAAGCAATCATATTGTGAGGGACGCCAAAACGCTCTCGCTCCTCTTCGAGGAAGCCATCAGCAAGGGGTTGGAAGGCGTGGTGGTCAAAAAGCTGGAAAGCCCCTACGAAGCAGGTGCGAGAAATTTCAATTGGGTGAAACTAAAAAGGCACTCAGCCGGAGCATTGCAGGATACCATCGACTGCGTTCTGCTGGGATACATTTTTGGCAGGGGCAAGCGTGCGGCATTGGGGGCGGGCGCACTGCTCGTGGGCGTGTATGATAAGAAACAGGACATGTTCGTCACCGTTTCAAAAATTGGCACCGGTTTAAGCGATGAAGAATGGCGCAGTATCAAGGAGCGCACCAAAGGGCTGGTAGTTGATCACAAGCCGGCCCGCGTCTCATCGCTGATTGAACCAAGCGTGTGGCTCGAGCCGGAAATCGTCATCGAAGTGCTGGCAGATGAAATCACGCGTTCACCCATCCATACCGCTGGAAAAGTGGGAGAAGAGCCAGGATATGCGCTGCGATTTCCCAGGTTCGTCGCATTTCGAGAGAAAGATAAAAAGCCCGAGGACGCAACCACAGTGGAAGAGTTGCTTGAAATGTACCAAAGTCAAGGCAAGAAGTAGTACGAGAATACCCGGAGAAAGGCGTGAGAAAAAGCAATGAATAAGGTCGCACCACCTGCTTACGCAGGTCCGCCTCCCGGATCGCCTGAACAGGTAAGAGCCATTCTCGCAGAACTGCGGCGCCTGTACCCTGATGCGAAGACTGCGCTCGACTTCTCCAACCCGCTTGAATTGCTGGTGGCCACGCAGCTTTCGGCACAAAGTACTGACGAGCGCGTAAATATGGTCACGGCTGAGCTGTTTAAGAAATATCGCCGTGTGGAGGATTACGCGACGGTGAGCCAGGAAGAACTGGAAAAGGATATTCGATCAACCGGCTTTTACCACAACAAGGCGAAGAACATACGCGCCGCAGCCCAGCGCATCATTACCAACTACGGCGGTGAAGTGCCACGCACGATGGAGGATCTAGTAACGCTGCCCGGCGTGGGACGCAAAACCGCCAACGTGGTGCTGAGCAGCGCTTTTGGCATCGTCGAGGGGATAGCAGTCGATACGCACGTGGGTCGCCTGGCGCGGCGATTGGGCTGGACGACCAATGAAGACCCGGTAAAAGTCGAACAAGATTTGATGCGCATCGTAC
>Ga0209647_1003620_pt1 | contig 11880 bp, 8 predicted proteins | sample GraSoi_2013_60cm_FD_185827 | JGI IMG/M metagenome (GOLD analysis project Ga0209647, IMG submission 185827) | Grasslands soil microbial communities from the Angelo Coastal Reserve, California, USA - Sample 9_17_2013_60cm (SPAdes) (version 2) | ecosystem: Environmental > Terrestrial > Soil >... | reverse complement strand
GTTGTGGACCTGACGGGAGAAACGCCCTATCAGATCACGCATGAAGGCGATGCACTGGTGGTGTACTTCCAGATGCAGCTGACGCCGGATGCCAGCACGGTTGCGCCGGTGACGTCGACATCTAACGAATCCACGAAGAAGTCCATCGAGTATGCGGCCAATTCGCCAAAGATGACGGTGCACAGGGCGAACGCTTCGAACACGGCCGGACCGCGGTTTGCCCTGCCGAAGGAATTGACCCAGCCTTCAGTGGCTTTAGCGTCGTTGAACGAGAGCAGCGCGCCGGCGCGTCCCGATGGCGGGTCGCAGCAGGCTTCGCAACAGGCCGTACAGCAAGCAACGAGCGCGGCGACGACAGTTGCGGCTCAACAAACTCCGGCGGCATCGAACGCCCCACAAGCTGGGCATTACACAGGTGAACCGATTTCGGTGAACCTGAAAGACGTCGACCTGAAGGATTTCTTCCGCTTGATTCACGAAATCAGCGGCTTGAACGTAGTTCTGGATCCCAACGTGAAAGGTACCTTGACCATCGTGCTGGACGAAGTGCCCTGGGATCAGGCGTTGGACATCGTGCTGCAAAACAACAACCTGGACAAGCAACTGACAGGTAACGTGCTGCGCGTGGCGACCCGCGATACCCTGAAGAGGGAAGCCGAATCCGCACGCGACCTGGAAAAAGCGCAAGCCGAAGCAGTTGCGCCGGTGACCGTTACCCGCGTGTTGAGCTACGCCAAAGCGGCGACGATGAAGGATACGCTAAAGAAGTTCCTCTCGGCCCGCGGCGACATTCTCTCGGACGACCGGTCCAATCAGTTGATTGTCCGCGACATTCCCTCGGTGATTCCAACCATCGACAACCTGATCCGCCAGTTGGATCGGAAATCGCAACAGGTTGAAATCGAAGCCCGCGTCGTTTCTGCTTCCCGCACCTTCGCGCAAGACATTGGTGTGCAGTGGGGTTTTGCGGGAACCGTGACGGGTGGCCGCTCCGTCTTCGGCGGACCGGCGAATGTCGGAGTCAGCCCGGTGCAGACTGGCGCAGGTATTCCGCAGCCTCCCCTGGTGGGCACGCCTCCCTCCGGCTCGGGCGGCAGCACTGCTGGCTTGCCGTTGAACGTAAACCTTGGCGCAGGCGTTCCGACCAGCGGCTTCTACTTTGGGCACCGGTCGCCGAACTTTGCGGTGGACCTGTTCATCACCGCAGCGGAATCGAAGGGCGTTGGCAAACTGCTCTCGAAGCCGAAGGTGATCACCCAGAACAACGAAAAAGCGATTGTGAAACAAGGTACGAAGATTCCCATCCAGACGGTCATTAACAACACGATTTCGGTGCAGTACATCGACGCCGTGTTGCAATTGGAAGTGACTCCGCAGATTACCGCCGAAGGCACGGTCTTCATGGACGTGCTGGTGGAAAACACCCAGATCGACAACGGTATTCCGCGCGTGCAGGGCATTCCTGCGTTGGATACCCAGGCGGCGCAGACCAAGGTGACGGTTGCCGACGGCGGCACAGTCGTCATTGGCGGCATCATCGTCACCCAACAACAGACCAACATTACGGAAGTGCCGATCGTCGGCAGCCTGCCGATTATCGGGTACCTCTTCCGCAGGACCAACGTTTCGGTGACGTCGCAGGAATTGCTGTTCTTCATCACCCCGCGGATCATCCCTGGATGATGAAGTAAGCCTGGCGCGAAGCAGCGCCGGAAAAAATCGGGTAAACTTAGATCGAGGAGGCGCAAATCTCCTCGATTTTTTTATGGGCGCAGAACACACGAAAAGACGAAAAGCGCTTCTGGCGCAGATCGCCGGCAGGAAACTGGACTGCCTGGTGGTAACCCATCCGGCAAACTGGTATTACCTCACCGGTTTTACCGGAGAATCCGGGGCGTTGGTCGTCTCGATGAACGGCACAACCCTGCTGACGGATGGACGGTTCACTGTGCAGGGCAAGGAAGAGACCAGTGGAGTCAAAATCGAACTGCAGGAGGGTGGATTGTACACGGCCCTGGGTGCGATGTTGCGAAGAAAAGGTCTTCGCCGCGTGGGCTACGACGCGAACCATTTGACGGTCTCGCAATGGGATATCCTGCGGAAAGCAATGGGAGGCAAGACGCGAGGGTTTGAGGCGTCAGGCCTTGTCGCGCACCTGCGGATGAGAAAAGACGCCCAGGAGCTAACGATAATGCGAAAGGCGGCCATCCTGGCGGGAGAAGTCCTGGAAGGTGTGCTGAAGCTGGTGAGGCCGGGTGTACGAGAGAGCGAGTTGGGAGCGGAGATCGAGTATCAGATGAAAAAGCGCGGGGCCAGCGGAGCTTCGTTTGAAACGATCGTGGCGTCGGGACCACGGGGTGCGCTTCCGCATGCCCGTCCGACGGCTAAGAAGCTGAGGAAAAATGAGTTGGTGGTGCTGGACCTGGGTGTTATACTCGGCCACTATTGCAGCGACATGACGCGTACAGTGCATGTGGGGCGTGCCAGCAAGCGCGTGCGGATGTGGTACAGGTCGGTTCAGGAAGCGCAGGAAGCCGCGGTCGCTGCCGTCCAGGCAGGGGTGACTTGCGGGGAAGTGGATGCCGCCGCGCGGGATGTCCTTAAGAAAAACGGATTGGAACAGTATTTCGTGCACAGCACAGGGCATGGTTTAGGCCTGGATGTGCACGAAGAACCACGGATAGCCCGCGGGCAGCCAGTTCGACTGGAAGCGGGAAATGTGATTACCATAGAACCCGGGGTGTATGTCGAAGGCGTCGGTGGGATCCGGATCGAAGACGACGTCGTGGTGCAGGCAGGACGAAACGAAGTTTTGACCCGCGTGAAGCGGGATCTTATCGAACTCTAAGAACAGGCATGAAACGGAAAAAGACCGCGAAAGCGAGTGAAAGCCCGTCGTTTGCAAACCCCGAAATCGGGCAGATCGAACAGTTGCTGCGCTTCATGAGCGAGCACAACTTAGAGGAGTTTGAGTATTCCAGGGGCGATCTGCGGATCCGTCTGCGGAAGCCCAGCGCGCAGGTTGTGGTTGCTGCGCCCCGCCCGTCGGCCGAAATTATCGTGCCTTCGGCCCTCAGTGCGCCGGAAGCTGAAAGCCGGAGCACGGACGCTGCGCACGCGGCGGATGTCCGCGGCGGTGAAGACCTGCACCTGATCAATTCGCCGATTGTCGGTACTTTTTACGGGTCCCCCAGTCCGGGCGCGGAAGCCTTCGTCAAGGTTGGCTCTCACGTGGACAAGGGCCAGACGCTTTGCATCGTGGAAGCAATGAAATTGATGAATGAAATCGAGTCCGAAATCAGCGGAGAAGTGCTGCGCATCTTCGCGGAGAACGGACAGCCAGTGGAGTACGGGCAACCGTTGTTCGGGGTCCGCCCAAGCCGCAAGCGGTAAGCGGCCTGCCAGACTATGTTCCAGAAAATTCTAGTCGCCAACCGCGGGGAAATCGCCCTGCGAGTCATCTGCGCCTGCAAAGAGCTGGGAATTCCGACGGTGGCCGTGTACTCAGAGGCCGACCGCAACTCTCTGCACGTGCGGTTTGCGGATGAAGCGGTGTGCATCGGGCCGCCAAGAAGCAGCGAAAGTTATCTGAATATTCCGCAAGTGATTAGCGCGGCAGAAATTACCAACGTGGATGCGATTCATCCGGGGTACGGGTTTTTGTCGGAGAACGCGAACTTTGCCAAAGTTTGTGAAGCATCCGAGATTACCTTTATCGGGCCGAAGCCGGAAGTGATCGAGATGATGGGCGAGAAGGACCGCGCACGGCGAGAGATGAAATCGCGCGGGCTGCCGACCATTCCCGGCAGCGACGGGATCGTGGAGGGCGAAGAGCAGCTTGCGAAAGAAGCGGCGCGCGTCGGGTTCCCGCTGATTTTGAAGGCGGCGGCGGGCGGCGGCGGGCGGGGCATGCGCGTGGTGCGCGGCAAGGACGAGTTGCTGTCGGCTTATCAGACGGCGCGGAGCGAGGCGCAGCAGGCGTTTGGGACCCCGGACGTCTACATGGAGAAGTTCCTGGAGCACCCGCGGCACATCGAGATTCAGGTGCTTGGCGACCAGCACGGGAAGGTGATCCACCTCGGTGAGCGCGAATGCACCATTCAGCGGCGGCACCAGAAATTGGTGGAAGAATCGCCTTCGCCGGCGATAGACCCGAAACGGCGCAAGGAACTGGGCACGAAAGTCGTCAAAGCCCTTGAGGCGATTGAGTACACGAACGCGGGCACCGTGGAATTCCTGATGGACACGGACGGCTCCCTCTATTTTATCGAGATGAACACCCGCATCCAGGTGGAGCATCCGGTGACGGAATTCGTGACTGGAGTGGACCTGGTGAAATCGCAGATTCGCATCGCGGCTGGTGAAAAAATGGAAGACGCGGTCGGCGAGATGCATTTTAGTGGGCATTCGATCGAGTGCCGGATCAATGCCGAGGATCCAGAAACGTTTGTGCCTTCGGCTGGACGTATCACCACATTTCAGGCCCCGGGTGGCACCGGCGTGCGCGTGGACTCGGCGGCGTATTCGGGCGCGGTGATTCCGCCGTACTACGATTCTCTGGTGGCGAAGCTGATTGTGAAGGGCCGTGACCGCGCGGAAGCCATCGGGAGAATGAAACGCGCGCTGGAGATGTTCGTGATCGAGGGCATCAAGACGTCGATCCCTCTGCAGCGCCGCATCCTTGCGCACCCAGATTTTGAAGCCGGGAAGTTCGATACACACTTCATCGAAAAAGTTTTGAACATCAACGGAAAATAGCGTTTCATGCGCCTTGTCCTCCCTACGCTCTATGTGATATTAGACGCAGGAATGTTGACGGAACCAGCCAGGGTTACAGCTCAAAAATTGATGGATGCGGGCGTGAAGCTGCTGCAATACCGCGCGAAACACGCGACCGCGAGGGAGCTTTGGGCGGAGTCGCGTGCGATTGCGGAAGCAGCAAATCGCGTGAATTGTAAGTTTATCGTTAACGACCGGCCGGATGTGGCCTATCTCGCGGGCGCAGACGGCGTCCACGTCGGCCAGGATGATCTCGATCCGGAGCAGGCGCGCGCGGTTATCGGTCCAGACCGCTGGGTTGGCGTTTCGACGCATAACCTTGAACAATTCCGGAAGGCGGCGGCCAGTTCGGCGGAATATATTGCCGTGGGGCCCATTTTCCAGACTAGCAGCAAGGCGAATCCCGATCCGGTGGTGGGGACAGAATTGTTGAGGCGCGTGCGCGCGTTGACCGAAAAGCCCATCGTGGTGATCGGCGGCATCACGCTGGAGCGCACGGCGGATGTGCTGGCGGCGGGAGCGGACTCCGTCGCAGTAATCAGCAACATTTTGAAGGCGAAAGACCCGGCGGCAATGGCCCGGGAGTTTATCCGACGACTGGATGCCGCGAAGCCCGCGGCCTCCCACTGAGGGATCAAACGCATGGCCGACGCCACTAGCGCTACTCCAACCACCACGGCCGCGGGCAAAGGCGAGCACCAGTTTGTAAAAGCGATCGGACTATACGACGCGACGATGATCGTCGTCGGCTCGATGATCGGCTCTGGCATTTTTATCGTGGCCGCCGATATCTCACGGCAGACGGGTTCCGCCGGCGGGTTGCTGCTTACCTGGATTCTGACCGGCTGCCTGACGATCGCGGCCGCGCTGGCGTATGGGGAACTGGCGGCGATGTTTCCACACGCCGGCGGGCAGTACGTGTACCTGCGGGAGGCGTTTTCGCCGCTGTGGGGATTTTTATACGGCTGGACGCTGTTCCTGGTGATCCAGACGGGCACCATTGCAGCGGTGGCGATTGGATTTGCGCGCTACCTGGGTGTGTTGTTTCCCGCAATCTCTCCCAAGACATGGATCATTCCTCCGATTAATTTTTCCTCCAAATTTGCGATCAGCCTGTCCGTCCAACAGCTTGTTGGCGTGTTGATGATCATTTTCCTCACGTACCTGAACACGCGTGGGGTGAAACTCGGCAAGTGGATTCAGAATATTTTCACTTCGGCGAAAATGCTGGCGTTGCTGGGGCTGATTCTGATTTGCGTGTTTTTGGGGCGAAACGCTGCCGCGATCGCGGATAATTTTTCGCACCTGTGGGCGATTCGGGGAGCACAGACGATCGAGCCGGGCGTCGGTTTTCTACGCAGCTTGCTGCCAACAGTGACGGCGGGAAGCGGTTGGTTCGGACTGTTGCTGGCACTGGCGGTCGCGCAGGTCGGCTCTCTGTTCTCCGCGGATGCGTGGAACAACATCGGCTTCACCGCGGCGGAAGTGAAAAATCCCAAGCGCGACGTTGCGCTGGCGATGGTGTTCGGCACGGTGATCGTAATCACGCTCTATTGCCTGGCGAATCTGGCATATCTGTGCGCGCTCCCTCTGGCGCAAATCCAGAGCGCGCCCGATGATCGCGTGGCAACTGCTGCGCTTTCCGCGGTATTTGGTGCCAAGGGCGCTTTGATCATGGCCTGCGCCATTATCATCTCCACGTTTGGCTGCAATAACGGGCTAATTTTGGCGGGCTCCCGTGTAGCGTACGCGATGGCGAAGGACGGGTTGTTTTTCCGCGCGACGGGGAAGCTGAATGCAAAGGGAGTGCCAGGAGTAGCGCTGGTTTACCAGGGAATCTGGATTGTGGTTTTGATTCTGCTAAGAACGCGCAAGCCGGACGGTAGCTACGGTAATCTCTACAGCAACCTGCTCGACTACGTGGTCTTTGCCGCCTTGCTCTTTTATGTGCTGACCATCGTGGGTATTTTTGTGCTGCGCATTCGGCGGCCCGATGCCGAAAGGCCTTACAAAGCATTCGGGTATCCGCTGCTCCCGCTATTGTATATAGTGGCAGCCAGCGGAATTATGGGTGTGCTGCTGCTGTATGAAACGCAGACCGCGGGCATGGGGATGGTGATTGTGCTCCTGGGCCTGCCGGTGTATTGGGTGTGGGCGCGGCTGAAGCGGTCGAGGCAGGGCGCCGAATAGCCGGAAAATTTCAAAGAATTAACTAAAGAAGGAGGAGTTGCATGGGCAACCCCCTGTTCGCAACGAAGTCGATTGACTCGCTGTTGAAGGAAGCCGGGGACACTGGAGAGCACAGTCTGAAACGCGCGCTCGGGCCAGTGAATTTGGTGACTCTGGGTATCGGGGCGATCATCGGCGCCGGTATATTCGTGCTTACCGGTTCGGCGGCATCTCTTTATGCTGGTCCGGCGATCATGCTCTCCTATGTGCTTGCGGGAGTAGGTTGCGTATTCGCAGGACTTTGTTACGCCGAATTCGCTTCAATGATTCCCATTGCCGGGTCTGCTTATACGTATGGCTACGCCACTTTGGGCGAGCTGGTCGCCTGGATCATCGGCTGGGACCTGATTTTGGAATACGCTTTTGGCGCGGCGACTGTCGCCAGCGGATGGAGTAGCACGCTGGTGGCGTTTCTACAGGACTATGGCATAAGCTTGCCGCCACAAATCTGCGACGTGCCCGGAGCGAAGTGGGTCTTGTATGAGGGGCGATGGTCACCCGAAAGTGCCATAAGCGTCAGTCCAGAGCAACTTGCTGGTTTGCCTCACGCCACGTGTGCGTTCAACCTGGTGGCCTTTCTGGCGATTCTCGGAGTAACGGCGATCTTGATTATCGGCATCAAGGAATCGGCGAACTTTAACAGTGTCGTGGTATTTGTGAAGCTGGCCGCAGTCCTGACGTTCATTGCCGTAGCTCTCCCGTTTGTACTGAAACACCCCGCAATTGCACATGAGAACTGGAAGGTGTTCCTGCCCCCGAATACGGGAAGCTTTGGTTCGTTCGGATGGACCGGCGTAATGCGTGGCGCGAGCGTGGTGTTCTTCGCCTACATCGGGTTCGACGCTGTTTCGACGGCGGCGCAAGAGGCCAAGAATCCGCAGAAGGACATGCCGATCGGGCTGCTCGGCTCGCTGATCGTTTGCACCATTTTATATATCGTCGTCTCTGGGCTGCTGACGGCGACGGTGCATTATTCACATTTGAACATCGGCGCGCCCGTGTCGTTGGCGATTCGGCAGACGGGCGTCAAATGGGGAAGTTACGTGATTAATGCCGGCGCTCTCGCTGGGCTAAGCACCGTGATGCTCGTAATGCTGCTGGGCCAGTCGCGAGTATTTTATTCGATGGCCAATGACGGATTGTTGTGGAAGTGGGCGGGCGATATTCACCCCCGCTTTCGTACACCCTGGAAGTCAACCGCGATTGTTGGGGTGCTGGTCGCCATCGTCGGCTCTCTGGTACCTATCGGAACTCTCGGCCAGCTAGTGAGCATCGGCACTTTGTTCGCCTTCGTGATCGTGTGTGCCGGAGTCTGGGTTTTGCGGGTGCGGCGACCAGAACTGGTTCGGCCGTTCAGGACGCCCTGGGTTCCGTTCGTTCCAATCATGGGAATCCTTATTTCGTTGGCGTTAATCGCCAGCCTTAATGGTCTGACGATCGTGCGGCTGTTTGTCTGGCTGGGAATTGGCCTTGTGGTCTATTTCACTTACAGCGTGAGGCACAGCAAAGTACGAAATCCCGGCGGGAAATGAATCCGGCTGGTGATTGGCACGAACATCGCGAGTCCCGTCCCCGAGCCGGGCCAATCCACTAGAGTGACACTCGTTCCTCCCCAGCGAATCGGGTAAAGTGTTTTTTCTGACTCTTCAGCCATGAGCGCACCGGAAACCCACCAGACACCTTTTTGGAAAAGCCTGTCGAAACTCGACTGGCTTGCCGTCGTTGTTTGCATCGCAGGCCTGGCGGCGACGGTGAATCCTCTCAGTAGCGCACCCGGGGCAGGGTTGGCGCGGCTGTTTGGCGTGCTGGCGGCAGCATATGTGCTCTACCGTTTCTGGAGCCGGTGGCGTGCGGAGCTGCTGTGGAGCCTGCGCAACCGCTTGATACTCGGTTATCTCTTTCTGGCAGTCGTGCCGATTGTCCTCCTCTTGTTTCTTGCCAGCGTGCTGGGCCAAATCCTGTACTCCCAGCTTGCAGCATATCTCCTCTACCACGACATCGAAGACCGAATCGCTATGATGTCGGATGCTTCCTCGGGACTGGTGGCCGCGGAGGCATCGCTTCCCGCCTCCATGCCGGTGTCAACCCGGCGGGAGATTCTTACGAAGCAGGCGATGCTTTCGATTGGTAAGCAATTGCCATCAGTCCGTGTGAACTTTGAAGTGGATCCGGTTTTTTTCGAAAAGGTGGCGAGGAAGGGGGCTCGGTCGTTTTCGGGCTTAATTCAAAACGGCGAAGAGCTGCGTCTGGTTGGGATGAAGGAGCTGGAAAGCGCTGGAGAGAAGCGGATCGTTGAGGTGAGCGCGCCGTTTGACAAGAAAGTTCTTGAGAATGTAGCGCCGGACCTCGGCCCAATCGACATCAGCCTGGTGCAAACGGTCGAGGGGGATCCGACCGTCAGTTCGGTGCGAATCGGGACGAAGGACTACAGAAAATTGAACAGTATTAAGACCGAAAAGCGAGCGCTTCTGCCGCCGAACTCGTGGCTGGACCCGGTCGTCGAAGGTTTCTCGAAACTGGAAGCGGCCTATGTCTTGCCCGATCAGACAGTGGAGCGGGCGCACCCTGTCTTTGCGTTTTACACGGCGCGGCGGTCGCAACTGAATAACCGGATTTTCTCCTCGCTGGGCGAATTCAGCGGCGCGCGCGTTTTCCTTATTCAAGTATTGGCCGTCGTTTTTCTGGTGATTGAACTCGCGGCATTGATCATCGGAATTGTTCTCGCCAAAGCCATCACGGGAACAATTGCGGAACTCTACCGCGCAACCCAATTTGTCCGGGAAGGGAATTTCTCACATCGCGTGACCGTAGAGCGCAGGGACCAACTGGGCGTGCTAGGCGAGTCGTTCAACATCATGACCAGTTCGATCAGCCGGTTGATCGACGAGCAAAAGCAGTTGCAGCGGCTGGAGAATGAAATTTCCATCGCGCGCGAGGTCCAGGATCAGTTGTTCCCGCGCGGCTTACCGAAAGTGGAAGGGCTGGAAATCGAGGCCATCTGCCGGGCAGCGCGGTCCGTCAGCGGCGATTACTACGATTTCATTCAGCTGGACCCGACGCATGTGGCAATCGCGCTGGGCGATATTTCCGGGAAAGGAATTTCCGCCGCTCTGCTGATGGCCAGTCTGCAGGCGGCGCTGCGCAGCCAGTTGTTGACTCCCGGCAGCGAACAGTTGAGCACCGCGGAACTCGTAGGACGGCTGAACAAGCACCTGGTGCGAAACACCGGCGAGGACCGCTTCGCAACATTTCTGGTGGCTGTGTATGACATGGAATCGCGCAAGCTGCGCTATACGAATGCGGGGCATTTGCCGGGATTCTGCCTGTCCGATGGAAAATCGATGCATCTGGACGTTGGCGGCATGGTGCTGGGTATCGTGGACGACTATCCTTACGAGGAAGGGGTGGTGGAAGTGCCGCGGGACGCGGTGTTCATCGCCTACAGCGACGGCTTGGTGGAGCCAGAAAACGCCTACGGCGAAGAGTTTGGCGTATCGCGTCTGGAGGCAGCGGCGCAGCGCGTGCGGCAGGGCGATCCGAAGCGCATTGCCACCGCGCTGATGACCGCGGCGGAAGAATGGTCCGGCAGCCCGGAGCAGGCCGATGATATGACCGTGATTGTGGCGAAGCTGAAGTAGAATATGGACGGAACAGTAGGCTGGTGAATTGAAGCTGTGCCGAAGTCGATGAGGAGAAGAATGGCGCTGCGAAACCGCGTTGCGTTGGTGACAGGAGGGAGCCGGGGAATTGGCCGGGGCATCGCGTTGCGTCTGGCGCAGGAAGGCGCGCGCATCGCATTTGCCTATCGCGTGAACAAGGCCGCGGCGCAGGCGGCACTGCGGCGCATGCAGGCGCTGGGGGCGGATTGCGTGGCCGTGGAAACGGACATCACCGAGCCGGGGCGCGCGGAGCAATTGGTGAACACGGTAGCCGACCGCTACGGCCGCATCGATATCCTGGTGAACAATGTGGGTGATTTCCGCTGGAATACGCTCTCGGAATCTTCCGTGGAAGAATGGAAAAGCATTTTCGATTCGAACTTGATGAGCGTGTTCCTGATGTGCCGCACGGCTTTGCCGGTGATGCGCAAAGGGCGCTGGGGCCGAATCATCAATCTGGGCGCGGTGGGGGCGGAACGCGCGTTTGGCCAGGCGAAGATCAGTGCGTATGCCGCGGCTAAGGCGGCCGTGGTGGCGTTGTCTCGTTCACTGGCGCTGGAAGAAGCGAAGAACGGAATCACCGTGAATGTGGTGAACCCATCGAGCATGGATGAAAAAGATCTCACTATGGAAGAAGCGCGAAAGCTGCGCGACGCGCGGTATCCGATTGGCCGGCCTCCGACGGTGGAAGATGTGGCCGCGTCGGTAGCGTTTTTTGCGTCGGAAGAAGCTGAGTATGTAACTGGACAGGTGCTCAACGTGAGCGGCGGATGGATGCTCTAGGCCGCCGGCAGCTGGATTGGCGATGAAGGCGCTGACAGCGGCGGAGATGCGGGAAGTGGACCGTCTGACGACGGAGCGGTTTGGCATTCCCGGGCTGGAGTTAATGGAAGCCGCCGGGAAGAGCGTGGCGGAAGTTTTCCTTGAAAAATACAAAGAGCGCAACGGCAGAATTCCCGGACGTGTGTCTGTACTCTGCGGCAAAGGAAATAACGGCGGCGATGGATTTGTTATCGCGCGGCTCTTGAAAGGGCGCGTTGGCCAATTGAACGTTTATTTGTTCGGAGAACCCGGCGAGCTGGGCGGCGATGCCGCGAAAAATTATGAGCGCAGGCGGGAACCGGGCGAGATGGTCACTGTGGTCCGCGGGGAGGAAGACTGGATCAGGGCCTGGACTGGCGTGGCGGCCAGCGAGGTAATTATCGACGCGTTG
>Ga0209647_1003619_pt1 | contig 11880 bp, 12 predicted proteins | sample GraSoi_2013_60cm_FD_185827 | JGI IMG/M metagenome (GOLD analysis project Ga0209647, IMG submission 185827) | Grasslands soil microbial communities from the Angelo Coastal Reserve, California, USA - Sample 9_17_2013_60cm (SPAdes) (version 2) | ecosystem: Environmental > Terrestrial > Soil >... | reverse complement strand
CGTCGCAGCACGAGGGTGGTGTTGTTATGAGATGCTGAAGGGATCATCAGGGTCTTGCTCCTCTTCTGATGTAACTTGCAGGTAGGTGTCCAGGGAGTCGAATTGGGCTTCCCAGAACTGCCGGTAGTGTTCAAGCCAGGTGGCTGCCTCTTTCAGGGGACGGGCAGCGAGGCGAAACCGGTGCGTTCGTCCGTCCTTGCGGTGCAGGATCAGATCCGCGTGTTCCAGCACCCGTAAATGTTTGGAGATCGCCGGGACGGAGATCGAGAAGGGCTGCGCCAGTTCCGTTCCTGAAGCTTCACCGCGCGTCAGGCGTTCTAAGATGGCCCGACGTGTGGGGTCAGCAAGCGCCAAAAAGACGGTTGTGAGTTGCTCTGATGAATCGTTAACCATACAGTTAATTATACGAAGATTGTGGATCGTTGTCAATGGCCCGCTAAGACTCATCCTTGGAGCACCCAACACACCGCAGAGATCGTCACGTCTGCATCCCCTCCTGCAGCAACAGACCAGCCAGCGAAGGCCGACCCAGTTGTATAACTCCCCATGATCAGGTCTTCACCCTCAAATCCCCCGCCGGTCGCGACCTGCCTGGCAGGACAGGCCACGCCCCCACTCCCTGGAGCATAGCTATGGAATGAGGAGTGTGCATTGAAGACAGAGGTGACCACCTGGCCGCGCAGGACGTGGCTTGAAGCACAGAGGGCATACACCTGGATGCTTGCGCCAACCGATGCACTCATCCACCCGTTGCTCTGCGGGTGGGACACTCCAATCGGTTGGGAACTTTGAGAGCCCCCGCTGAGTAGCACAGTCCCCTGCGGACAGACGACCCTCCCGACCGTGGTGCCTGTGGCCCGGACGATTTGGATACCTAAGGGAACCGTTGCTGGGAGGCAATACACGTCCGCCTCTACATCAAAGTACGAGTTAGGAGCAGACGCCGTGACTGTCCAGGTAGTGGCACTGGAGGGATAGCTGGCCTCGATATAGGCGGCGTATTCAAAGAGATCGTCGCTTCTGAACCCTCCCCCAAGCATCTGCTCCCCAGGCTTACAGGACACAGACACCTGCGTGACCTTGCCTGTCTGGACGCGGGCCTTGGCTGAATACATGGCAATCAGCAGGTGGGGAGAGGCGGAAGCCGTCGTTACTGGCTGCGGAGTCACTCCGCAAGCCGAGAAGAGCACGACCATGCCTCCCAGAATGAGGATGATTGTCTTCCAGCGCATAGCGATCACCATTCTTCTTTCGCATCTTGCCGACACCTGGGTGTGACAAGGCTCATTGTGTGCCTCAGTGGGCAGGTCAACTCCCTCCACGAGGAGACGTTAATGCTTACCTAAAATAGACGTTTGGATGAGCCTGCTAGTTCCATCAGGAGCGCACAGAAAAAATGTTATGACTCCTAAACAGGCTGAGCTTCTTACACAAAAGGTCTCTTGATGATGCAATAGGCCACACTCTCCCACAACACATCCCAATCCTTGTGAACTGCCTTACGGCAGCAATACGCCGAAAAAGAGGTGGATATTCTATTGAGAGTTTTGAGGTATATGTATCGTAGTTAGTAGGGGGAAGTGGTCTTGTGCAGAAGATGCTTACCCTGGCATGGGACTATTTGTTGTTAATCTTGACGACCCTGATGAATTTGCGTACTATGGGTGTCTGACGGAAGGGAGATCAATCATGCAACTAGACTTTCGCGTTGAGAGTCGTAGCTATGATCAGGCGATACGAGGGTCGTGGCAAGCCTATCGACTTGATGAGGACACGCTACTAAGTGATGAGAATTTGACAGAAATAACTGGTGATTGTGTGCGTCTCTGGCTGCCTGCGGGCACGTCTATGCATTGGACAACACAGACACGACCACTGCGTTATAATTGCCTCCAATTTTTCTGGCCGAACCGCTGGTATACTTTCAGTGCCTTTTATGATGGCCGTGTCCTGAGGCATACATATGCTTCTATTATTCAGCCAGCCAGGATTGAAATTGAGCGACTATCCTACGTTGATCTTGATCTAAGCGTCCTGGTCAAGGCAGATCAAACTTACGAGGTCCTGACCCAGGCAGAGTTTGAGCACCTGGCAGAACTTCTCCACTACAGCGAAGAGACGCGCATTAGCGCATTAATGGCCCTGCGCACGATCACCAGCTCCATTCAACGCAGTGTTGGCCTGTTTGCCAGCGTTCCCCACCTGCTTCGTCAAACGGATTTTCACCTCTCGAAGTGTGAAAAAAACTAGCGCTTACCTGCCTGGTAGCAGCTTATGGGAGGAATAGCAGCTATGCCCAAACGCATCGACCATATTGCTATTATTGTGCGTAATATTGAGCAAGCCCTGCTGTTTTACCGCGATACGCTGGGCATAACTCCCAATGAGGTAAAAGAGGTGCCAACGGAGCAGGTACGCATCGCTTTTTTGCCCATGGGTGGGCCTGGCGGCAGCGAGATCGAATTGATTGAGCCAATCAATGCTGATTCTAGCCTGGCGAAGTTTTTAGAAAAACGTGGCGAAGGGCTGCATCATATCTGCCTGGAAGTAGAGAATATCGATACGGCCCTGGCGGAGATGCAGGCACAAGGTGCACCAGTGCTGGATGAGCAGCCACGCATCGCCGCCGAAGGACGGGCAATCTTCCTCCACCCCAAAGGCACCAATGGCGTGCTGCTGGAACTCCTCCAAAAAGATTAGCGTCATGAGGTGGAGACGCGGAAAGGGTAGGTATGGCCTACCAAACCATACCTACCCTTTCAATAGCACGAGAGAGAAGAAGGAAGGGGGTGTCTGCACTTACCTTTCTTCTGGCGTGCTCCAGGAGTCTGCCGCGGCCTTTCGGCGGGCGCTTCCTGTGCTCAACCTACTTACCAAAGTGCCTACCCAGGAAGCGATCCAGGAGCGCGGGATGTTTCTGTAAGGACTGGGTAAAGGCGTCGGCCTGAGCCTGGGTCAGATCGCCTGCACTCACTGCCTTGTGAAGGGCATTCTGGATGGCATTTGTGAACAGGGTATGCAACTGCGCTGTAGTGACGTTCTGTGCGGTTGCAATGTCACTTAAGCTCTTACCCGACTTCAGGTCCGCATTGAGCTGAGCGAGGCTCAGGTGGAGACCCTGGGCAACCTCAGTGGCGATATCAGAACGGTACTTCTGCAAGAACTGCCCGGTAACGAAGTGTTGGCCCCGGGAGCCTTTGCCACTGCACGCTTTGTGCGACGTAAGACGCTGCTTAATCGTATTGGCTTGTGACTGTGTCAGCTTGCCGTCCTTTACCATCTGATTAATTACATCTTCTCTCGCAGCCAGTTGGTCCTGCTGTAAGGTGCTGACCGGGACATTCAAGCGGTTCGCGAGATCCTGCAGATATTGTTGACAATAGGGATTAGTCGTTGCTGTAGCGCTTGCCGTCGAACTTCCATTAGCGGAAGCTAATAGTGGACCGGCAAAAAATGCTCCAAAAAGTACGCCTAGTAATAGTAAAGTGGATGTACCGCCGATCATGAACAATGTACGTCTTTGCATATTTTTCTATCTCAATAAAGGCCATCCTGAGGATAACCCGGAATTTTGACTGCACGTCAATCATACTCTCTGTATGACATCTATAGCATACCTGATGAATATGAAGAAATTGTAAGGTAAAATTCAAGATTTGATCAAGATTTGTCAGAACACGTGGAAGGTCCACGTATGAGTGTACACCTCCTGGCAGCATATGCTACTATTTAGTACAAATGAGATGCTTGCCTATGGCGGAGAACGTTAAATGGCTCAAAAAATTCTTCTTATTGAAGATGAAGAAGGTATTATTCACCTGCTAACCCTCTATTTAAGAGATGCAGGCTATGATGTTGTAATTGCCAGGGATGGGGCGGATGGGCTGGCCTTGCATGCGCGTGAGCGCCCCGACCTGGTTGTCCTGGATATCATGTTGCCTGCCATTGACGGCTTTGAGGTCTGCCGGCGCATCCGCCAGTGGTCAAAAACGCCTATTCTTATGCTGACTGCACGCGGCAGCGAAGATGACCGTATTCAAGGCCTCGAATTGGGAGCCGATGACTACCTGGTCAAGCCCTTTAGCCCGCGCGAACTTGTGAGTAGAGTACGAGCCATCTTGCGCCGGACAGGGACAGACAGTGCCACGAGCGCGGATATGCAGCAGATTTCTGGTAGCGGCGCATCTGCTGTTCCCAACGACAGCGTGCTGCGTTTTCCCGGCTTGAGTATTGATAGAGCGGCCCGCCGCGTCGAGGTACAGGGCAGCGAAGTGCTGCTCACGCCCACAGAATTTGACCTGCTGGCGCTGCTGGCCAGCTCACCTGGCCGTGTCTTTACGCGTGAAATATTGATGAATAAAGTCTGGGGTTATGACTATCTTGGTGATGGACATACGATTGATGTCCATATCAGCGCCTTACGCAAGAAACTGGAAGCGAATGCTGAACAACGCTATATCACAACGGTCTGGCGGGTAGGTTACCGCTTTGAAATCAAGGCAAAAACACCTGTATCACAATCATAGAGGAAAGGTTATGCACATACGCTGGTGGCAGAGCATACGTTGGCGCCTGGTAATAGGCTCGATGATTATTGTGCTGCTTGTAACTACTCTGCTGGCACTCTCAGTTATCCTGGCAATCGTGCACTATTATGGCGTCGACGAGGATAACCGCTTGAATAGCTTTGCCTCGGATAGTGCACAGCTTATAGGGACAAACTATACGCGGAGTAATAGTCTTATGAAGGCATCCGCGGCTACCTTTCCCAACGTCTTAGAGCAAAGCTTCCAGGGTGAACAATACCTCATAGTGGTGCTCAATCACCGTAATGTGCCTGTTTATCCTCACTTTGGGCCGGGTCACAATACGCTTTCAGCTTTCGGCGTGGCCCTGGCTGATCCTAATCTGCAGCGGAGCGATCTGATGAGTCTGCGCAGCGCGATTGTTAACAGCCAGCAGGGAGTCACTTCCACGGGTGAACTGGGATCAGGTGGACCAATAGCTCTACCGCGTCCCTTTGTCGTAGAACCGATCCTTGCTGGTGGATATACAGGCTCACCTGTAGTAGGTGTACTTGTTGTGACTCCCCGGACAGCGGCAGAGAATACCGTGCCTCCCTTCATTGCCGCGGTGGGTCAATATGTCTTGCTGGCCTCTATTATTGTGGTCGTCCTGGCTGCCCTGGCTGCCATTCTTTTTGCACGTACGATTACACGGCCGCTGGCAAAACTGACGGAGGCAACACGAGTCCTGGCGCAGGGGAACTATGACGCCCACGTGAATCTCAATACACATGGTGAGCTAAAGGAGCTTGCCAACACGTTCAATGAAATGGCATCCAGGCTGGCGAGCGATGTCAGCGAATTACAACTGCAAGAACTTTGGCGGCGTGAACTAGTTATGAATATTACCCATGACCTGGCCTCGCCTTTGACTGCGATTGCCGGTTTAGGCGAGTCGCTGGTTGACGGTGTCAACCAGAGTCGCGAAGACTATGAGGCAACGGGACGTATAATTGTGCGCGAAACCTTGCGCTTGCGCCGTCTAGTCAAAGACCTGCATATGATGGCAAAGGTCGAGGGCGAAGCCATGCAGCCTCAATTGCGGGCTGTGCGCCTGGCTGCTCTCGTGGATGAAGTGCTGGCAACCATGGTGACTGAATTTGAGCGTGTGAATGTAGAGCCGATTAATACCATCGCCTACAATGCGCCGGTCATCTATGCAGATCCCGATATGCTCGTGCGTGTCTTCTCCAATCTCTGTGACAATGCTTTGCGTCACACTCCTCCAGGAGGAAGTGTAACTATTGAAGCCAGCCGGGGGGTCGAGTATATGGAAGTGGCAGTGACTGATAGTGGTGACGGTATTCCCACGGATGCCTTACCGCGTGTATTTGAGCGCTTTTACCGTGTTGACTCCTCACGCCAGGCCATCAGCGGCGGTAGTGGTCTAGGTCTGGCCATTGTGCGCGCCATTATCGAGTCCCATGGAGGCAAGATCTGGGCGGAGAACGTACCATATAGTGGCGCGCGCTTTGTCTTCACGCTGCCCTTAAATGTCTCTTTGCCTACATCTATCAGCGGCGCGATCACCAGGCCTATCACTCCCCAATCCACGTCCTCACCGTACTAGCCCATCTTGCTTACCCATTCGACGCTGTGCTTTGTCAATGCTATACTTCCTTGCAGGAAGAAAATTACTTTTCTCCCCTGGCCGGTTCCTTAACGCAAATGAAAAAAGGATACCTATGATTATCAATACTGCTTCGCTTGCCCTGTATCGTACTATCTTCGCGATTAGTACAGAAGGTATGGCTATTGTTGGCCTGCATACTTGCTTTATCGAGGTCAACCCTGCCTTTGCACGACTCTTTGGCAAAGAGCCAGAACAGGTAGTTGGTATGCGATGTATAGAATTATTTGGTCACGAGGATGCCTGGGTGGTAGTGCAGGCAGTGCAAGAACAGCGTGCCATACCCTCGATCGAAGTAAGTTGTAATATCAATGATTCCCGCCGTTTGATGGGCTTAAAGGTTATGCCTATTCAAGGCGCTGATGAACCGCTGTGTTTGATCGTAGCGCACGAAGTAGCAGATCAGGAAGATGCAGGCCATATGCAAGCCAACTTCCTCTCAACCCTGGCTCATGAGCTTCGTTCACCTCTTAACACTATGCATGGTTACCTTGATCTCGCCCTCATGGGAGTCGCGGGTGAACTCAATGAACAGCAGCGCGAATTTGTGCAACGAGCGCGTGCCAGCAGCGAGCATCTCTATGCCCTCCTCGAAGATTTATTGCTTATCTCACGGGCTGAGATTGGTCAGGTACGTTTAAATCGTGACGTGATCAACCTCCAGGATATCATCACCAATGCCGTTGAAGAACTGGAAGTCACAGCCAGCGATCATGCAGTCACGATTGAGGTCCAACTGCCGTCCGATTTGCCTCCTTTGTACGCCGATGCCGTGCGCATGCAGCATGTTTTACGCAACCTCGTCAGCAACGCTCTGCGTTTTACACCGGCAGGCGGGCAGATCACAGTTTCCGCCTCGATTACCCACGAGGAGAGCGGGTTTGAGATAACCCCAGGTATAGAGGCGCAAAAACTCTTAAAGCTCCAGGTCAGTGATACCGGAAGCGGCATTGCTGCTGATGCCCTGGAGCACATTTTTGAGCGCTTTTACCAGGTTTCCGGTGTTATGAGCCGTTCGTCCGGTGGCCAGGGATTAGGGCTTGCTATTGTCAAAATGATTGTTGAACTACATGGAGGCCAGGTCACCGTTGTCAGCACTCCTGACCAGGGCAGCACCTTCACCTGTCTCCTGCCCTGCCTGCTGTCCTGATATTGTTGGCGACCCCTCTTTATATTGTTGGCGACCCCTCTTTGCTAATTTTTGAAAATCATCTTTTTTTGTGTTGATGGGGTGGCGAAGCCACCCCATCAACACAAAAAAAGATGAGTTATCTTGACACATTTCCTGGCTGTAAATATGGCATCGACATATGCTATATGGTATAATCAAAAATATCATGTTGCTGGTATTTCTGAGTACGGGCGAGATTATCGCGCCCATGTAGTCGAGGAGTATACTGGTTATGCTTGAAACGTTGAGTCTCTTTCTGGGTATCTGGCTGCTGTTTCTGCTGCTGGCAATCTACTATCTTTCGCAATCTCCTGATGGTAGTGTTGGTCGCCTGAAAGATAGCGTCAGTGATCATCTCTCGGCCGAGAGCCGCGCTAAGGTCTTGCTACGCGAGATGCTATCGGAGAACCAGTATCAGCAACTCATCAAATTCGGCTATCTCGAGGTACCAAGCCCAACCTTCGACAATCGCGTCTATCGTATACCAGGCTCAGGTGGACTGGTCAAAGTTTTTGAGCGTGGTTGTGCGGTGATGGAGCTCTGCCTACAGCCAGCCGAGCCACTTCCTGATGGGGATGTGGTGGTCATGCATAAGCTGATGATAGAGGCGAACGAGCAGGAATATTTGCAAAAGGCCAATCATTTTGCCCCTGGCATTATCTCCCTGCGCTACCAACACCTGTAGGTAGCCTGTACAATCGAAAAGGCAAACTGGCCCGGGAAAGCTGTACAGCTTTCCCGGGCCAGTTTGCCTTTTCGATTGTATACCCATTGAACTTTCGTTTCTCAAATACGTAGTTTATTAGTAGGAGAACATAATTACTTAATAGGCATATTTCGCTTTACTCTCGACTCTTGTCAGGAAACCAAGTATAATCTGCTAAAATAGGTTCGAAGGTCAGACTATACAGGCTCAAGAATTTGCGCCTGAGAAGGCAGGCAATGTAACATGGAATGTCCTTATTGTAATACAGAAAATCGCGATGGGGTACGCTTTTGTAGCAATTGTGGCAAACCGCTCAATCCCACCTCTATAACTGCGACCGCTCCCGCTAGCAACTCTGGTATAACTGCGACCGCTCCCGCTAGCAGCTCTGGCTCACTGACCCCCGGTTCGCGTGTTCAGGGTGGGCGTTATGTTATTAAAAAGATTCTTGGTCAGGGCGGCATGGGAGCAGCGCTGCTGGCGACAGATCTACGCCTGGATAGTAAGCCTGTAGTTATCAAGGAGCTGATTTCGGATAACACTGATCCGGCCAAGCTGCAAGAAGACGTGCGCAACTTCAAACGCGAAGTGGCGACCCTGGCTCACCTGGATCATCCCTTGATCCCCAATGTGACAGATCACTTCCAGGAAGGCTCACGCTACTTTATGGTCCAGGAGTACGTGGAGGGCGAGAACCTGGAAGAGCGTATGGACCGGGTCAACCAGCCCATGAAAGAGCGTGATGTGCTCAGTTATGCCTCGCAGATATTGGATATTCTCGACTACCTGGCACAAGAAACGCCTCCTATTGTGCATAGAGATATCAAGCCTGCCAATATCATCATCGGTAACAAAGATAAGCGGGCCCACCTGGTTGATTTTGGCATTGCTCGTGCGGATGTCACACGCAATGCCCAGCGCAAACAGACTTCTGCTCTGGGCACGCCTGGCTATGCTCCGCCTGAACAGTATCAGGGTAATGCAGATCCGCGTTCAGACCTCTATGCCCTGGCGGCAACGTTGCATCACCTGCTGACCAATCGCGATCCGCGCAATCATCCGCCTTTTACCTATCCGCCTGTACGGACGCTGGATCCTCAGCTTTCTCCGGAAATAGAGCGCGTGATGAGCCGTGCACTGATCAATGATCCCAATCAGCGCTATCAGAGCGCGGCTGCCATGAAGAAAGATGTTGATGACATCTTACTCAAACGCTTTGGTGTCTCGGATACCAACAGCAGCTATGTCCTGGGCACGTCGGGACCAATGAGTGCGATAAATGCCACCAATGCTCCCACTATGCCCTCTCGACAACAACCGACTCAGAAGGCGTCGCCTGCTACTGTTCAGTCGAATGCGCCCTATCAATCTGCGCAGAGGCAACAGTCGCTGCCGCCTCCGCCACCCCCGCCTAACTGGCAGAGCAGCCCGTATCCACCTGTTGGTGCAGTACCGCCACAAGGACAGCGTAAGAGCAATTTTGCCCGCAATCTGATATTCTTGCTCCTGATTATCCTGTTGATTACAGTGGGCTCCTTTGCTTTTTCCTATATTCGCAGCCGCCAAAGCGGAACGACCACTACCGGTACACCGGGCACTATCAGTACCGCTACCCTGCCTGGTAATGGTATTGGAGTGATCAAAGCGCCTGATGGCGAGAATATTGGCATTAGCGATGGAACCGTAGCCTTCGCTGTGAATGGCCCTGGTGGAAACTTCAAAACCCAGGCAGCCGACAAGCTCAAAGCTGGTGACGCTATTAGCGCGGAATCGCTCTGGCAATCGGCTCTCGGTAGCGACTCTGGCGATGCCGAATCGCTCATCTACCTGGAAGATCAACATGTCTTGAACCTGCATAACAACTCAAATGTCCCTTACATCACTATCGTTGTAGGAACAATGATGACAGGTGACAGTGCCAGTGTTGGCCATGATGATTTACAGGGAGCGTACCTGGCTCAAGTAGCCTACAATAATGGCAATCTATTGCCTAAAGGCACGCTTGTACGTATCCTGATCGCTAATTCTGGCAATCAGAAAGAGTACGCAACAACAGTCGCGCAGCAAATTGTCCAGTTGGCGCATAGCGATCCTACTTTTGTGGGTGTGGTTGGCTGGCCCTTTAGTTCGCGCGCACTGGCCGCAATCGATGTATTGACCAGGGCGCATATTCCCATGCTCTCGCAAACAGCATCTAGCGACTCATTGTCGGGGCGTTCGCCCTACTTCTTCCGCGTGGCTCCAGCGAACAAGGTCCAGGGCATAGCTGGTGCCAGGTATGCCGAACAAGTACTGCATGCCAAAAATGTGGTGCTCTTCGTGGACAATGGCGATCCCTACAGCCAGAGCCTGGCACAGGACTTCGAGACAACCTTTCAGGCTGATGGTAACCATATTATTGCCACCGAACACTATACAGTGGGCCAGGGGGGACACGCTGCACTACCAGCTCTGCTCCAGGATGCTGAGAGCAAGAATCCAGACCTGATCTACTTTTCCGGCTACGCGGCTGATGTGAGTACCTTGCTCACCGATTTACCCACATCCGGTGCAAATGCCAATATTCCGATCATGGGTGGTGATGCTCTCTACGAGTTGGGAGGCTATCCCAGTAGCGCGCGCGCAGGCTTTAGCCACCTCCGCTTTACAGCCTTTGCCTATCCGGATGAATGGGATGTATTGCGCCTGTCAGCGCAAAAACCGCGCTTCTTTACCGACTATGCCGCCACGTATAATCCGAGTGGCCAGCATCCTGGAGGTCAATATGGCTATACACGTGCCGATAATGATGTGATACTCTCCTATGATGCTATGACGGCATTGTTGAACGGCAGTAACATCGCTCTCAAAGCGAAAAGTAGTATTACTGGCAACGATCTGCGCCAGGGCCTGTTAAAGCTTAACGGTTCCCAGGCCTTCCAGGGCGTCAGCGGCCAAATCTCCTTTGATGCCCATGGAGAACCTGTCAACAAAGCGATCGTGATCCTGACTATCGATCCTCAAGGACATATCAAGATGGACTCGGTCCAGGGTTGTTTCCTGTTGGGCCAATGTTGATAGAGCCGCCATTGCATTTGCGGCGCTCGTAATAAGCATGAGTTATCCCGGATTCTTAAGAAAAAAAGTTCTTTCTTGTGGGCCCGCCGTGTCAAGGCGCCTGCCGGTTGTGAGAGCAAGGCGATCCGGCATTTTTGGGAATGCATAAGCGCAGATGGCTTACGCCTACCCCATGATTATTGAATGCGGCTATCTTTTCGCTAGCAGTGTTACCTGTTGTGAGAATAGCCGCGCAGGTGGAATCATTGCCACAGCCACCCCTGAACAGTCATCACAGACCGAAGCAAGGACATAGCTGTGAGGAACTCTCATCAAATGGGTATGGTGACGACACAGCTTTCTGCCACACTGTGTGCAGGTAGAGGTATTCCACAGCGTTAGCGACATATTACAACGAGAGCATTTTTCGTTGGTATGAAAAAGACTCATTGCTCTATTCTCCATTTCGAGAAGTGATCAACAAGAGGCGTATCTTCCATCAAGCACAATCGATAATAACCTGATACTCTGTCCTCTTCTGGATATTAGGGTATGCTAATATCAGATCTCCTCACTCTGATATTAGCATACCCTAATACCTCTCGTCAAGAACGCAGGGCCTATACCCCGAGCTGTAATTTGTGTTGCAGATCTTCCAGAGTCAGGCCCGTAATCTCTACGGTCTTTTGCCTGGCGGTCGCGCCGCGAACAATCGTGATGGCGCGCCTGGGCAGGCCGAGCTGGTCAGCCAGGAAGACTACTAGCGCCTCAT
>Ga0209647_1003618_pt1 | contig 11882 bp, 10 predicted proteins | sample GraSoi_2013_60cm_FD_185827 | JGI IMG/M metagenome (GOLD analysis project Ga0209647, IMG submission 185827) | Grasslands soil microbial communities from the Angelo Coastal Reserve, California, USA - Sample 9_17_2013_60cm (SPAdes) (version 2) | ecosystem: Environmental > Terrestrial > Soil >... | reverse complement strand
ACAGGCATGTTCAGCGTTCCGGAGATGAAGCTGGCCGGAGCGAAGCGGGCGCCGCGCTGGTGCGCGCTGGTGTAGTAATAGTCCACCACGTCGTCGCTCGCGAGGTTGGGATCGGCATAGACCTGCGTGCGCAGATAGGTGCGAATGCTCAGCCGCGACGCGATGAGGTTGTAGAGGCCCTGGCCCAGCACCGGCGAGCGCAGCAGCGCGCGGCTGAGCCGGCGTGGCAGCGTCTCGTTGGCCTGGGCCAGTTCTTCGATGCCGGTCGGCTCGATCAAGACGAGGCGCTCAAAGAGCCCCGGGCGCTCGGCCGCCGCGCGGATGGTGAAGGCGGCGCTCAGCGACGAGGCGATAATGCGGGCCGGGTGGTCGGCCCCGCCGACGACCTGGCGCACGAAGTCCGCGATCAGCTCTTCGTAGAGCATGGGGGAATAGACAACCGGCGGGCGGTCCGAGAGGCCGAAGCCCAACAGGTCCGGCGCGAAGACGCGATAGCGCTGCGCCAGCTGGTCGAAGACGCGCCGGTACTCGAACGCGGAAGCGCCGGTGTAGATGCCGTGCACCAGCACGATCGGTGCGCCGCTGCCCCTGACGGTGTAGTAGATGTCGCCATGCGTCCACGCGTAGTGGCCGCGGTCGCCGTCGAGCACGCTGTAGGCCTCGCCGGCGCCCATCTCGATCAGCCGATTGACCACCGCCAGGCCGCCCGCTCCGCCCGCCACTGCCAGTGCCGCCAGCTCCCACTTCGCCAGTGGACTCCGTGGAGCGTCTCCCATGACGACCGCCTTTCCTCTCGCCTCCGCCGGCGCCGCTCGGGGGAGGCAAACATGCCGACCGTTCGGCCTTCCGTGTGCGTCTCAGCCGCAGAACTCGTGCCGGGATGCCGCGCGCCTGGCCTAACCAGCGGCGGGCGGCGCGCCGTGCTCCGTGACGCGCGTCGTCAGGATATCGATGGCATGGGGCAGCACGGGGAGGATGACCGCCAGGCACTCGCGCACGCCCTTCGGGCTGCCGGGCAGGTTCACGATCAGCGTGGCGCCACGGCACCCCGCGACGGCGCGTGTCAGCATCGCCATCGGCGTGTGGTGCATGCTTTCCAGGCGCATCGCTTCGGGAAGCCCCGGCACTAGCCGCTCGACGACCGCGAGCGTCGCTTCGGGCGTGACGTCGGTCGGGCTGAGTCCCGTGCCGCCGGTTGTCAGGATGAGGTTCAGCCGCAGATCGTCCGCCCAGTGACGCAGCACCGCCTCGATGGCGGCGCGCTCGTCCGCGACGATCGCCCGCTCGGCCACCGTCGCGGCCAGAGGGGGCGCCGTCACCAGCTCCTCAATCGCATCGCCCGACGTATCATCGCGTTGCCCTGCGGCGCCTTTGGTGCTCGCCGTCAGAATGCCGACCGAGATCATGACCTGCCACCTCGCATGCTCGCATGTCATCGAAAACGCCGCGCCGGCGAACGCATGGCCGCCGCGCACGCACTAAGCTCTTCCTTGACTATCCTGTGGAACACATGTTAGACTGTGTGCGTCCGCACCTGCGGACGGCACTCGTATAGACTCGGGAATATGGCCCGAGCGCATCCACCAGGCGACCGTAAATTGCCGGACTACGAGCTGAAGAGCATCTAGGGTTCCGCTCCTGTGGCGAAGCGCCGCACGCACCTCGTTCAAATGGTAGCGTAGCGGCGGAAGAGCCGGGGAGGCTGGTCCGAGCGATGCAGGCCCGCCGGTTCCGCCGACCCCGTCGCGGAACTGCGCGCGCTACACCATGGGGACCAAAAGCCCGGATGGTAGGTTCACTCACTCACGAGGACCTGCTGGCCGGGCTTTCTCATAGTCCCCGGTCGGCGGCTTCGAGCATTCGGCGCGCGCGAGCCTGGTACAAACGCCCGTCGCTGGCACGCCGGCGAGATGCCTGGCCATCTCGGGGCCGGCGCCATGCGGCACCGCAGTTATTGGCTCGCACACGTATTGTCGAAAGCGAGAGATGTATGGCGAGCGTAACCACCGACAAACCCACCGAAACGACCTTCGAAGTATCCGGCATCGAACGTGTCCCAGAGAACGAACGGGCGCACACTGAACTATGGGATACGATGTGGCTGTGGTGGTCGGCTAACTCGGTCGTCGCCACTGTGGCCTTGGGAGCGTTGAGTTTCTTTGCGGGTCTCGGATTCTGGGGCTCTGTTGCTGTCATCGTAGCCTTCAACGTCCTGGGTGTGCTCCCCGTGGCGTTCCTGAGCACGCTCGGCCCCAAGACCGGGCTGGCCCAGATGCCGCTTACGCGGTTCTCCTTTGGGTATCAGGGCGCAAAGCTGCCAGCAGTCTTCAATGCGATCGCGTGCATCGGATGGAGCGCGGTCAACGCGGTGATCGGCTCCAGCCTCATCGTCGCGTGGAGCGACAATAAGATTCCGCAATGGGCGGCGCTGATCTTCCTGGCCGTTATCACGACGGCAGTCAGTGTGTTCGGCTACTTCATCGTCCATCGGTACGAACGGTTCGCCTGGATTCCGATGGCCATCCTCTTCGGCTTCGTCTTCTTTGCGTCGGCGCAACACTTCAACACGAGCGGGACTGCCAGTGTGAGCGGCATGGTGCTGGTCGCCAGTGTGCTGACGTTTGGCGGCGCTGTCTTCGGCTACGCCGTCGGCTGGTCGTCCTACGCCGCGGACTACACGCGCCGCCAGCCCGTCACAACGCCAGCGCGTCGCGTCTTCTGGTACGCGTTCGCCGGCGTCATCGTGCCTTGCATCCTGCTCGAAGTGCTCGGCGTATTGCTCACAACTTCGCTGAAAGCTGGAGCGGAGCTGCCGCAGACCGGCCAGCTCATCTCCAGTAATATTGGGACTGGCGCAATCGCAAGCCTGGTGGTGCTGCTGCTGGCGTTCAGTACGATTGCGAACAACGTGCCGAACGACTATAGCTTCGCACTCTCGACGCAGGTCCTCGGGTTCCACATCAAGCGATGGATACTGACCATTGTGGGTGCGGTCATCTACGTCGTGATAGCTCTGCTCATCTCGGCGAATTTCAACCTCAACCTGGAAGGGTTTTTGCTCTTGATCGCGTACTGGCTCGGGGCGTGGAACGCAATCGTCCTCATCGAGCACCGGCTACGCAAGGGCAACTATCCAGTTGAGGACTACGACAATGCGAGTAAGCTGCCACCTGGCATCGCCGCGGTCGCCTCGCTCGTCATTGGCCTGGTCATAGCTGCCCTTGGCGTGAATCAGGCGGCGACGATCAACTACGAGGGTCCGCTTGCCCACAGATTGAGCGATGCCGACATCGGCTTCCCGCTGGCGATCATCGTCACAGCCGTGTTGTACTACTTCCTGCGCCGCTGGGAGCTGGCGCGCTACAAGCGCTAGCGGCTAGCCGCTGGCTGCCAACCGGTTGACACCGGCTGCTGGCGCTCGCTAGCATGAGGCCATCACACCTGCTGCGGTGTGGTGGCCTCTGTTTCTCCGCACGGAAAGGCTCACGCGAATGGACGACTTCATGCGCGCGGCGTTCGAGGAAGCAGTCCAGGGGCAGCGCGAGGGCGGCATCCCCATCGGATCCGTGCTCGTCATTGACGAACGGATCGTCGGGCGCGGGCACAACCGGCGCGTGCAGAAGGGTAGCGCGATTCTGCATGCCGAGATGGATTGCCTGGAAAACGCCGGCCGGCTCACTGCGCGCGACTATCAGCGGGCAACCCTCTACTCGACGCTCTCGCCCTGCGACATGTGCAGCGGCGCAGCGCTGCTGTACAAGATTCCCAAGATCGTCATCGGCGAGCATCAGACGTTTCAGGGGCCGGAAGACTACGTGCGCTCGCGCGGCGTCGAGCTGGAACTCCTCGACGACGCGGCGTGCATCCAGCTCATGCGCGACTTCATCGCCGCCCGGCCGGAGCTCTGGAACGAGGACATCGGCGCATAACCTGGCTGCCCCGGCGCGGCGCGGGTCGCGTGCCTCCGGCAACGCACACGCCCGCCACCGGATGGGTGGCGGGCGTGCGGCCAGGTCGGCGAAGAATCGAGATCAGTCCAGATAATCCTTGAGCCGGCGGCTGCGGCTGGGATGGCGTAGCTTGCGCAGCGCCTTCGCCTCGATCTGGCGGATGCGCTCGCGCGTGACCTTGAATTCCCTGCCCACCTCTTCGAGCGTGCGACTGCGGCCATCGTCCAGCCCAAAGCGCAGGCGCAGCACCTCTTGCTCGCGCTGGGTCAGCCCGCAGAGCGCGTCCTTCACCTGCTCTTTGAGGAGCTGGTGGCTGGCCGCGTCGGCTGGGGCCAGCGCGCCGTGGTCCTCGATGAAATCGCCCAGGTGGCTGTCGTCTTCCTCGCCAATCGGCGTCTCGAGGCTGACCGGCTCCTGGCTGATCTTGATGATCTCGCGCACCTTTTCGGGCGTGATCTGCATCTCCTCGGCGATCTCCTCGGAGGTGGGCTCGCGGCCCTTCTCCTGCAGCAGGCGCCGGCTGATGCGAATCAAGCGGTTGATGGTCTCGACCATGTGCACGGGAATGCGGATGGTGCGCGCCTGGTCGGCAATCGCGCGCGTGATGGCCTGGCGAATCCACCAGGTGGCATAGGTGGAAAACTTGAAGCCTTTGGTATAGTCGAACTTCTCGACGGCGCGGATGAGGCCGATGTTGCCTTCCTGAATGAGGTCCAAAAGGCTCATGCCGCGGCCGATATACTTCTTGGCGACGCTCACGACCAGGCGCAGGTTGGCCTCCGTCAGCCGCCGCTGCCCTTCCTCACCGTCCAAAACGAGGCGAATATTCTGCTCTTTGAGCGGCTTCATGCGCTCGAGCTTGCCGCGCTCCATGCGCCGGGCCAGGATGACTTCTTCTTGCGCAGACAGGAGCGGTACACGGCCGATCTCGCGCAGATACATGCGCACGGGATCGTCCAAGCTGCTCTCCAGATCGGCGGCTAGCGCCTGGACGCTGTCGCGTAGCTCGTCCCACTTGTGGCTGCCGGTGGTCGCCGTCTCGGTCTCTTGCTCGGGTTCGGCATCCGACCACGGCACGCATGTCGAGTCCAACGCGTCGATTGCCATAGGCTCATCCTGTACCTTCAACATGGCGCCGAACGCATCCTCTTCGCCAGTGGCGTCCAGGTCATCCGGGTCCATAACAGGAGCGCCCGACGTCTCCGATGCCGGCAGCGCGACAGGTCCCTCGCCGCCGAATCGGGTCGTTCCACGCACCCCACCCACCAACACCTGCTGCCGATAGTCTGCGGCAGCGCTCATCGATGGCCGACCCATCGACAGCCGGTACACGGGCAGCTCGGAGCCATCGGGAGGCTCCTCCTCCACCTCGTCGTCCTCCGCCGGCAGTCCGACGAAGTCCGACCACCCCTCGCCAAGGCGATCATATCCAGGCACGATCGCCTGCCCCCGCAGCCTTCGCTCGCGTCTGCCCATCTGCCCCAAACCCTCCTGGAACGACACCGTGGAAAGGGAGCCAAGGCTCCCAGAGGGGTCCGCGGGGCGCATCCAGACGCGCCCTCGACCCGTTTGCGTCCCGCAATGACTTGCCAACGTTGCGTGCTAGAGCCTGCGACGGCGCCTCATCTGGGGGCGCCGCCCCGTCCGCGCTTCACCCCCCGCTTTCCCTCCACACACCCAGGGCCACCGATGGCGGCCAGGCTAGCCGTGCAACCCTGACGCGGCGTCAATCGCGCGCCGCTGCGAGAGTAAATGCTGCTTGCGCCGCAGCAGCGCACGCAACGCCTCGAGATCTCCAGATTGTTCGGCGTCGCGCTGGAGATAGTCGAGCTCGGCCATCTCCTCCTTCAGACGTGTACGCTTCAGTCGGTAGGCAGAGGTACTAGCCGCCTTCGCAAGCGGCTGTCCCTCCTGCGGCGCGCGCACCGCGACCCGCTCTCTGGCGCGCTGGGCCGTCGCCTGGAGCACAGGCGGCAGCTCAGCGAGGAACGCGTCGAGATCCAGGTCGTGACCGCCGCGCACGGCAGCCAGGTATGTGGCGTAGAGCGCGCGCGTCTCCGTACCGGCAAAATCGCCGTCGCCTAGAATCGCAAAGACCTCAGACCACACCGTGGGATAGTGCAGCAATAGACCCAGGCAATATTCTTCCTGTGCCTGCTCGGCCAGCAGGCGGGCCACAGTGCCGGTCGTGCCGGCGAGACCCGACCCGCCGGACGCACTATACGACGTACCAGGACTATCTTGCCCTGTTTTTAGGTACTTTTCTCCCAGCGCCTCGACAGATGAGCCTGCCTGTTCTTCGCCAGACGCTTGCTCCCGGCCCTCGCCGCCCCGCGCGGGCTGGGCCCGCCCATCGTGCTGCTGGCGCCGGCGCACCTGTGCTAGGTCGCGTGCCAGGTCCACTTTGTCGAGCCGAATCTTGCTGGCCAGCCGCCCCACATACTCATCCGCCAGCGTGCGGTCGCGCACCTCCGCGACGACGGGTAGCAGGCGCCGCGCCGCTTCGAGCTTACCGCGCGGGGTGCTCAGGTCCAGGTCCGCCGTCTGCGCCTCGATCAGGAAGTCGATCAGCGGCTGTGCGGTGGCGAGCGCACGCTCCCAGCCGGGAGCGTCGCGCCGCACCAGCTCGTCCGGGTCTTCGTGTGGGGGCAGACGCACGACGGTAATCTCGGCGTCCACCTGTTCCTCGAAGCGCACCATACCGCGTGGCGCGCCGCGCCGCGTGGCCGACGTGCCGCCGGGCGCCGCACCGGGTACGGGCACCACGACATGATCGAACGCCTGCTGCGCCACCGCGATGCCGCGCACCATGGCGTTCTCGCCCGCCGCGTCTGGATCGAGCGCCAGCGCGACACGGCGCGTCAGCTTCTTGATCTGCTTGATGTGCTTGTCGGTGATGGCGCTGCCGATGCAGGCTACGACATTGCGGTAGCCGTACTGATGCAGCACGACGGCATCCAGGTAGCCCTCGACGATGATGACGCGGTCGTTGCGACGAATGGCGTCGCGCGCGAGGTCCAGCCCGAAGAGCGTCGCGCTCTTATCGAAGAGGATGGTCTGCGGCGTGTTGAGATATTTGGCGTGGCCGCCGCCCAGCTCGCGCGCGCCAAAGGCGATGGTCTGGCCGCGGCTGTCGCGTATCGGGAAGATCACGCGGTTGCGGAAGTAATCGTACAGGCCGCCGCCGCGATCGGCCTCGCGCTCGCGCGCCAGCCCTGCCTCCACCAGCTCCTTCGCGTTATAACCCTGCGCCAGCAGGTAGCGCGCCAGGTGGTCGCCGTCGGGGGCGTAGCCGAGTCGCCAGGTCACGATGGATTCATTGCTCACCCCGCGTGAGTCCAGGTACGAGCGGGCGTATTGCGCTTCAGCTGCCTGGAGCAGCTGGTGGTGAAAGAAAATGGCCGCCGCCTCGTTGAGGGCGCGCATGCGGCGCCGGGCGGAGGTCTCGGGCGACTCGGTCTGGGCATCGTCGTGGCCGCTCTCCAGCGCCACACCCGCGCGCTCGGCAAGCTGCGCCAGCGCCTCGCGAAAGTCCAGCCCTTGCTGCTTCTCGACGAAGGAGAAGATGTCGCCGCCCTCGCCGCAGCCAAAGCACTTCCAGGTGCCGTGCTCGGGCGAGACGTAGAAGGAGGGGGTGCGCTCGCCATGAAACGGGCACAAACCCTTGAAGGCCTTGCCCGACTTTTTCAGCGGGACGACCGCACCGATCTCCTCAACGATGTCGAGCTTCTGCTTGATGCGCTCGATTATGCTGCTGGTCTCGGCCAAATTCCCCTGCTCCTGAGCCGGGCGACCGGCGCGGTGCGGTCGATGGGTGGACTTTTGGTCTGTAATTCTCGTAACGTTAGCGCGCCGTCAACGTAACGTCTGGGGCATGTCGGCTGCGCGGCATACCCCCTCGTGCGACGCGTGGCGACAGAGCGGCCCCGCTCCATTGTGCCGCATGGCGGGCATGCTTTGCCTGTGCGCCTGGTTGACAAGCGATTGCCGATTGCCACGCAGGGTCGCGTTTCGGCCACCACTCACTCGCCACGGTCTTCGAGGCGGCGCAGCAAGCTGAGCGCCAGGCTGATCAGGCCGACGCCCAGCAGCAGCCCCATGCCCATCCACAGCGCGCGCTCCGTCCACGCGCTGGCGCCGAAGGCCATCGCTGGCTCGCGCGCCGCGCGCGCCGCGCCGCGCAAGGCGATGATGCGGCCGCGTGGCGTGGTAACGGCCACGATCTTCTCTTGCTCGTCGCCGTGGCCGTCGACCGCCGACTCGGCTGCGGGGCGTAGCGCAGGCGCCAGCCGCTCGCAGCAGGCGCGAATGAAGTGCTGTGCCTCCGCTGCCAGCGCCGCATGCCGCTCCAGCGCGAGCATGGGCAATGCAACTTCCAGCGCATAGGCGAGCACCGTGTGGCCCTCGCGCTCCACCAGATCAAGCGTGCCGGCGCCCTCGAACGGCCCTGCCTGCTGCCCATAGCCACGCAGATCGAGCCGCAGCCGCGCGGGCGTGCGCGTCACGCTCGCGTGCACGGTCGCCGTGACGATGCCGCCGTCCATGCGCACGCGTGCCTCAAAGGCGAGCGTGCTGTCGCCGGCCGGCCCCAGCTGCAATAGCCGCTCGCAGCCCGGCACCACGCGGGCGAGCGTCTCGGCGTCTTCGAGCGCGGCGAGCAGGCGCGCACTGCTGCCCGAGAAGGTGTAGGTGCCGTCGACACGCATCGTGTCGCCTCCTCTCAGTACGCTGTTCTCCAGTCACCACAACTGGCAATTATACTCGCCTGCCGGTGCGCCGCGCCACCGCTGGTAGCCCTATCGGCAGCTCTGCTATATACGAGCACAGCGGGCGAGCTGCGTGCGCTGGACCTGCTGCCCTACCGCGATCTGCTGGCCTCGCGCGCGGCGCCGCTGGTCATGACGACGCACATGCAGGTGCCGGCGCTGGATCGTGACCTGCCGACAAGCCTCTCGCCCGCCGTGATCCAGGGCGTGCTGCGGCGTGAGTCTGGCTACGACAGGCTGGTGATCTCGGACTCGCTGGCGATGGGCGCCTTGGCGCGCTTCTCGATGCCGCACGCAGCGCGGCCGGATGCCAGCGTGCTGCGCATTTTGCGTTTCAAGCTGGATTGGCTGGGCGCGGAACTTGCACGCGACACAGCATCCGTTGGCGGCGAGGATGTGGCGTGAGGACGTGCCGCATCTCTGTCCCTTTGGGGAGAGGCGAGGGTGAAGCCCGCTTCTATAAACAAATATAAATGCTGGCCATATTGCGCCTTGGGGTGCTGAGTGTTATCATAGGCGCGAGCGACACGCGCGTGTGGGACGTTTCTGGCTTGCCGCGGCGTCGCCAGTAGCGGGAGAAAGAGGCCGATCGAGTGGCTTTTCTGTCGGCGTATCGCCAGTATTTCCAGATCGTGCAGATCGTCGTCTCCATTGCCCTCGTCATCGCGATCCTGTTGCAGGCGCGCGGCGCTGGACTGGGCAGTGTCTTTGGCGGGACGGGAACGGTCTTCAAGACGCGCCGTGGCGTCGACCGGCTGCTCTTCCGCATGACAATCGCCTTCACCGTGATCTTCGCGGTCGTCTCGATCGTCGGCGCCGCGATCCCGGTGCCGGCAGCCTGACGACGCAGCGCAAACGGCAGTGGTGTCGGCGTGCCAACCCGAAAGCCGAGCAATGGGGCCCGACTTCCGCGGAAGTCGGGCATTTGTTTGGCCAGGCGACCTGTTGGCCATGCTGTTGCGCCGGGGAAGCGCGGCTCGTCTGGTGTGTGAGGCGGCTTACGTCGCGAAGTGCTTGGCGTTCTCTGCGATGAACGACCGCCACTCCGCCGGCACCGCCGAGTCCGCGAAGATCGCCGTCACCGGGCACACGGGCTCGCAGGCGCCGCAGTCGATGCACTCGTCCGGGTCGATGAAATATTGCTCGTCTTCTTCGCGGGCATGTATGCAGTCCACCGGGCAGACGTCGACACACGAGGCATCCTTGACGCCGACGCAGGGCTGGCAGATCACATAGGTCACAGGCAGTCCTCTCGAACAGACTCGCGGTACGCGTGACGGCGCGGGGCAGGCCCACCAGGCATGATAGCGCCGCCGCGCGAGACCGTCAAAGGTGGAGCCTAAGGCAGAGATCAATTGCTCCTGCTTCGCAGCGGGAGAGCTGAGAAGCGGCAGGTGTGAGAGTAGAGCAGCGCCGCTAGCGGCGCGGACCCCGTCCGCGGGACGGGAAGGAGACAGACGACATGGCCGTTCGCCAAGCGACACTGGCCGGCTTGAGCCGCGACGAGCTGCTGAATCTCCATCACCAGATGGTGCTGCTGCGCCGCTTCGAGGAGAAGGCAGCAGAGGAGTATACCCTCGGCAAGATCGGCGGCTTCCTGCATCTATACATCGGGCAAGAGGCCAACGGCGCCGGCATCATCTCGGCGCTGCAGCCGGACGACTACATCCTGGCCGGCTACCGCGAGCACGGCTACGCCCTGCTCAAGGGGCTGACGCCGCGTGCTGTGATGGCCGAGCTCTTTGGCAAGGCCACCGGCTGCAGCAAAGGTAAGGGTGGCTCGATGCACATGTACAGCGACGAGCTCCATCTCATCGGCGGCCAGGCGATCGTCGGCGCACAGCTCGTCATGGCGGCAGGCATCGGCTTCGCCATCCAGTATCAGGAACAGCAGCGTGTCGCGGTGGCGCTGTTCGGCGACGGCGCGGTGGACGAAGGGGCATTCCACGAGGCGATGAACCTGGCGGCGCTTTGGAAGCTGCCGGTCGTCTTCATCTGCGAGAACAACCAGTACTCGATGGGCATGGCCGTGACCAAGGCGTGGTCCGTGCCCACGCTGGAGCCGCGCGCCGCCGCGTATGGCATGCCCTATCGCGCGGTGGACGGCATGGACCTGCTGGCCGTGCGCGAGGTGGTCACTGAGGCGCGGGCGCGCGCCGTGCGCGGCGAGGGGCCGACGCTGATCGAGGCGAACACCTACCGCTTCCGCGGCCACTCGATGGCGGACCCCGCCTATTACCGCACGCGCGAAGAAGAGAAGCTCTGGCGCACAACGCGTGACCCGATCGCCTTGTTCGAGGACAAGCTCAAGGCGGCGAGCATCATGCGCGACGAGGACATCACGGCGGTCAACGACAGCGTGGACGAGACAGTCGAGGACGCCGTGCGCTTCGCCGACGAAAGCCCCGATCCCTCGCCGGACGACCTGTACTCCGACGTGACACTCGATGGGGCGGGCGCCATTGCCTGGCGCACTAGGCAGAGCACGCCGGCGGACTAGCGGACGTGATCGTGACGGACGGCAGGGCGCGAGCGCGCTGCGCCGGCCAATAGTGGGAGAGAAGCGAGAATAGTCATGCGGACGATCACCTACCGCGACGCGCTGCGCGAGGCCATCCGTGAAGAGATGCTGCGCGACGAGCGGGTCTTCATTCTGGGCGAAGATATCGCCGGCTACGGCGGCACCTACTCGGTGACCAAGGGCCTGGTCGAGGAGTTCGGCGAGCAACGCGTGCGCGACACACCGCTGGCCGAAGAGGTGATCGCGGGCACGGCCATCGGCGCGGCCATCGGCGGGCTGCGGCCCATCGCCGAGATCATGACCGCCAACTTCAGCCTGCTCGCCAGCGACCAGATCATCAACAGCGCCGCCAAGTTCCACTATATGTTCGGCGGGCAGGCGCGCCTGCCGCTGGTCTTCCGCATGCCGGGTGGCGGCGGGGCGCAGCGCGGCGCGCAGCACTCGCAGATGCTGGAGACGATGTACGCGCACATCCCCGGCCTCAAGGTGGTGATGCCGGCCACCCCGTACGACGCCAAGGGCATGCTCAAGTCCGCCGTGCGCGACGACGACCCGATCCTGGTGATCGAGCATGAGCTGCTCTACAACGTCAAGGGTGAGGTGCCAGACGAGGGCGAGGAGTACACTGTACCCCTCAACCGCGGC
>Ga0209647_1003616_pt1 | contig 11884 bp, 5 predicted proteins | sample GraSoi_2013_60cm_FD_185827 | JGI IMG/M metagenome (GOLD analysis project Ga0209647, IMG submission 185827) | Grasslands soil microbial communities from the Angelo Coastal Reserve, California, USA - Sample 9_17_2013_60cm (SPAdes) (version 2) | ecosystem: Environmental > Terrestrial > Soil >... | reverse complement strand
CAAGATTGTTTGCCGTGCTGAAATACCAACCGAGTGTTCCGGGTTGATTGCCTATTGCATTTGGATTGTTAACTTCTCCTGCTGATCCATTGACGATGGGGTTATCAAAATCGGAAGCAGAATACCATTGCCCCGCTGTATTTTGAACAAAATTCTTTTTAAGCAGAAAATCGCTTTCCAGAATGGGAGCCGGAAGTGTAGAACCTGCTGCCTTATTGAGATTATCATACAAGGGCTGTGTCGCCCAGACTTTTCCCGAGAGGTAATCCATTGACTGGCTTTGGAGTTGATTCCCCAGTCCGTCAATATAAGTCCTGCTCCGGGATATTGTTTGCCCATTCTGATCGAAACCGCTCTCCTCATTCCAATTGACATAATCGTTACACTCCGCAGTAAAAGCAATTTTTGAATTGAAAGTTCCTCCCGTACTTGTAAAACCGGGCAACAGGCGGATCGAACGAGTCGCCTGAACAACATTGTTTACAGGATCGTAAGAAGAAATGGCCAGGTCTGCCGGATAGGTAGTAACCACAATAGGTGTGGACGTCAAACTCCAACATCCAGCAACGCTACGGGCAGCTAAGTAATAGGTGTTGTTGGCAGTCACAACAAACGTTGGAGCTGTGGCCACAGAAGTGGTATAATCCTGACCTGAAGCATTCGTGCCCTGCCAATACCATCCAATACCGGTTGGAGGGGTACCTTTTGTCAGGGTCTTGGCGTCACAGGTATTAATTGTTGAGACCGCGTTCGAAGGCGGAACTGGAATAGAGTTTATGGTAACCTGGGTTCCCGTTGTCCTCCAACATCCGCTGGTGGATAAGGCCCGCAAATAATACGTATTTGTGCCGGGGACGGAAACATTATAGGTAGTAGCTGCCGCTGCTTGCGACTGGTCCTGGCCATTGGCATTTATACCCTGCCAATACCAGGTACTGCCATCTACAGGACTACCCCGGGTTAAGGTTCGAGCGCCACAGACTGGAACACCCGGGTCCGAAAAAGACGGGGCGGTGGGAAGGGGGTTTACGGTAACTACATAATCAGCGGCAAGTCCGGAACAACTATTGTAGGCTGGCGTAATATGGTAGGTAACCGTTCCGGATACAGAGCCGGTGTTAACGGGTGTGTCAGTTATTGATGCGGAACCGGTGGAAGATATCGATGCGGGGCTAATGGGGCCGCTTAAAGCACTTGTCCAACTGTACGTAGTACCATTGATCGACAACGCGGGCGTAAAATTCAATACTGTACCGCTGCATACCGTTAGATGAAGTTGCGCTGAGGTATTCGTGATCTGAGGAGTCGGTTTTACTGTAACCATCGCTGTCGTAGTTGGACCCGGACAGCCATTTGAAGAGGGTGCAATGGTATAGGTTATTGAGCCTGTATTTAATCCATCGGCGCTGTAAAGCATCTGGGATATTGTTGGGCCGCTCCCGTTGGAATAGCCAGTAATGTTCACCGGAGAGCCTGCGGTCCATGTATAGGTCGTGCCGGATACCGAATTTGGGTTGGAGATTGGGATCGACCATGACGATCCCGAGCAAACCGTTTGATTAGAAGCGGCGGCTGTTGGAAGTCTATTAACTCCAACCGATATGGTCGTAGTTACTTGTGTTCCGCAATTCGATTCATTTCCTGTGACCGTATACACGGTATTGGATGAAGGAGTAACTGTGATGGGAGATCCGCTCCAGGAGCCTCCTGTATCCGCTGTCCAGCTATAGCTACTCCCTCCACCGGCACTAAGTTGAACGGAGGCGCCCTGGCATATGGGCGTGGTCGGATTTTTACTCGCGGACAAACTGCCGGGCGATAACGTCGTCAAGTTAACAGAATTGATCATGCTAACGGAAGAACAACCTGTACCTGTAGCGGTTATCGTGTATGTACCCGCCTGCGTGATTCCTGGAAAAGGCAGTTGTGATCCATTACCCACTACGGCCGATCCGCTGGCGTTGCCATCCTTGTACAACTGGTAGCTCACCCAAGTTTGTGACCCCGACAGATAAATTGTAACCGTCGCTCCGGGACATATTCCTGTGGGGGCGTTGAGAGTATAGGCCATGGGTGGCGCATACACGGTCACATTTTTCGAGACGGGCGGACTGGATCCGCATCCGTTATTAGCGACGACGGTCACGACCGCAGTTCCGGAGGCGACACCTGAGGCAGGGAAAGAACTGTTCCACGTAACGACTCCGGAGCTGGAGATTGAACCAGCGGCCGCCGTCAGGCTCCATGTATAGGGGGGACTACCAGTTGCGTTGGCGGCACTGGTTGTGTAGGTATCCGATCCGCCACCTTGACAGCGCGACGAAGGTCCCGATGGTACGGAAGGCGTTCCGACAAGAGGGTAAACCGTAACATTGATGGTAGATGTTACAGTGGTACCGCAGTTCGATTCAGTGCCGGTTAAAGTATAGGTTGTATTCACGCTTGGGCTGACGGTAATAGCGCCTGACCCGGAAATGGCACCACCGGGAGATGAGGACCATGAATAATTGGTCCCGTTTGCCGGGGTCAACGTAATGGAAGTTCCCTGGCAGATCATGGGTTGCGCACTTGGATTGATATTGATCGCTCCAGGGGATAAAAGTGTAAAACTAACCGGTGTACGGGAAGTACTTTCCACTCCATTGCAAGAGGCACTTACCCAATAGGTTACCGAAGATGAAAATGTTGCTGTCAACTCCGACACCCATTTTCCGGGCATTGGAGCATATTGATTTGTGGTAGCCACTCCGGACCCACCCGTTTGGCTTGTGTACCAGTAATGATGGGTTGTTGATGGATCGTTTGAAGAAGCGCTTAGCGTTACCGAGGCCGATCCACAGGCTGATTGAGTGCTGCCGAAGCTGGGCGCAGGGCATTGGGCATGCAAAGTTCCAATGAGTAAAATCAACACAGACGATATCAGTAAACTGATATGCCTATCTCTATTTCCGGAATGTTTATTCATAAAAAAAGAGTTTTATCTATTGATTTATGTTCGCTCTGCGGTAATTTGATTTACTCTCTGTGACTAGTTTTTCTCCTGTGAATTTAATGGACTCCGAGTAGACCCTGTTGACATGGCCGTCCTCTGTAGTTTCATATTTCGTGTATAGATTATTATTATCTAAAACGTAGGAAACCGTGCTCATACCCGCTGTATATTGAAAGTCGGCGGGGTTACTGACATGACAGGTCATTTCGGCATCGGCTGGCTGGAAGCGAAAATCGTCATAGAGTATGGCAGTTCCGGTACCCTTTACACCCACCTCAAGCGAGGTAAAAGTACTACCGACGGGAATCGGGAGATTAAGTTGGTACCAACCCGATTTTCCCTGCAGTACGGGCGTAGACAACGAAGTATTTTCTGCTCCTCCGTTAAGTTTATAATAAATCTGACCGGAGGCTGAATTTGCCCAGACACTTGCGCGATATGTCCTGTTTGGAGTCAGCACGGTGGGCTTATAAATAAATCCATAACCCACAGACAGAGAAAGTGCACAATCTCCTGTATGGGCATCCGCACCAACATTGCCGGATGATTTCTTAACAACAACGGCATTGCCACCTGCACTTTTAACCGCAACCTCGCCCCCAAAATATCCAATACCGGGAATCTCATCTTCCGCACTGCTAAAGGCAATCTCATTGTATTGCGCATTTGAGGCAGAGGCAAACTGAATTCTGTTGTCATACCCCATTTTCACACTGGAATAAATGCCGTTCAAATCTTTAGACTCCAGGGGCATGCCATAGTGATCAAAGCGTGTTTGTTCACCCGTATATTGCCACAATGAATTTGCTCCTGAGAAATTGAATTCATCACCAAGTGCAAAAGTTTGGGCTCCATTAGCCTGCTTTCGCGAATAATTACCTCGCCAAATGTATGAAGATCCTTTACGCCAGACCGGATTAGACACGCTGATGGCTTCCTGGGTTTCTGAATAGTTTGTTCCATCATAGTGGCGATAATTATTCCAATCCTTTCTCCAGGTCTGTGCAGTAGCACTGACCAGTTGGCCATTGGCATTGCCTGCGTCATACACATGACCCGTTACATCGGAAGCATACACATAGGTTGAAGCATTTTGCGAAAGCATATTCCGGTTGTTGATATCGTTTGCTTTTGGTCCCAATTCAGGGTAAGCAACATAGGCCGGCTTTGTAAGTGTCGTTAAATAAATGCCAAGCGGGCTCCTGTCGAGTTTTTGATCGACGGCACCCGTCAGGAAATCCCAGCTAAGATTGTCTACCTCGGAAGTAAAACCGTCTTTTGAATTAATAACTTTTTGAAGGGTATATGGGTACTGCAAAATTGTTGTCCGGTTCAATTTGTAAACCATCCCCGTATTCCCCACCACCCTGTCAAACATCAATGCGCCGCCGGAATAAATTCCCTGATAATTATTTACACCTTTATTGAGAATCTGATCGGTATAGGTCATGGTACTGGATGAATACAATGATCCGGGTTTATCAAAAATTTTAATGGATTTAAGCGTTCCAATTCTGTTGCTTCTATCCACCATCTTATTCTCATATACAGAAACAGACTCTCTATAATTGAGTGGCGCTAAATTTTGAATCACATTTTGGTTCAGGGTGTATTGTGTGAGGTCGGGAGTCTCAAATTCATAAACCTGCTTCGAGTGATAATCATTATCATCCGCAAGTTTCCCATTTAACACGGTTACCTTCCCATAAATAACGGGTGTATTCGGATACCCGGGAGGCAAAGGGCCTTGTGTTCTGAGAGAAATTATTTCATACGGCGGTTCTTGTGCGATAACCCCGGAACTAACTACGCCATCATCGTTGGAATACAAATACCTAATTTTGTTTTGAACCCCGGACTCACTTCGCGTGATCAACGAAGCAACGCGGAGACCGTCGCCCTTCTTGGCATCATAATATTTATTCACATGGCCTGCATAGCTGGTGAATGCCACCGATTGTCCTGAGGTTGAAAAGTTGCAATTGCTTACATCCATAAATGGCTGATCGAATGTGACCGAATTCATCGTTGTTGAGACAATCTTTAATCCATTGGCATTAAGTTGTTTGTTGCTGAACGATACGCCCGGACACGAATATGAAATCTGACCGTCCATCCAGACCCTGTCACCCGTATGCAAAGTCCCGTTGTGATTAATGGGCAAGGTTATCACCGGCAATCCTGTGGGGTAATAAATTGAAGTATTCGAATTATCAAACCCTACAATTAGCTCGGTAATGCCATTGCCGCAAACGGTTGAGTATGTGTCCCGCTCGTAATTAATTAGAATTTCGCTTCCCAGAGGGGTCGTTATCTTTGACAGAGACCATGCGGAGCCGCTTGCATCGGCCGTAGGTTGATCCGCCACGTGTGAGACACCAGTGTTGAACATTCCCCAGCCATCCCATTTGCCAGCTGTATAGTTAGGGTTATTGTTATATTCAAATTTATAATCCGGAACGGCTTTGATGTCATTTCGTCCTCTAATGGAGACACCACTCAATGTTAATTTTCCACTGTTCGAATTCAAGGTGTTGTTGCAAAGTGTGTAGTCATAATTAAAAATTACTCGCTTCAAGCAATTGAGGTTGAGAAAATTACGCGCTCCAACACTGAACTGGCTGCTAAAGCAAACGTTAAGAAGCTGGTTGGAAAATTCGGGGATATTGTAAATGCTGACTAATTTTTTATAATTCTCTTTTGAAACAAGGGCTATTTCCTCAAGACGCAACGGCGTAATATAATTGTTGTTGGCGTCAGGGGCCGCGCTTTTCCCATCGTTACGGAAATTTTTCAGAAATAGAGCAACATGTGACCGGGTCTCAATGCTGTTCAAATAGATCAATTGCTTTTTACCGGTAGAATAAGATTCCTGGGTACCATTCCCTCCCTCTGCGTTAAAACCGCTATAGGGCAGCCGCCAGACATATTGACTCGTTTGAAGCCCATAATTAAATTTCACCCAATACCCCCAGTCGTTGTCGTCAGCAAGTCCATTTTGATTCTTGTCTATGTAGTCCGAACCGGTGATCGCCGTAAGTACCCACGTATTTGCAAATCCGGCCGGGCGTTTGATAACCGATCTTTTATTAACCGGGTCGCTGATTTCGTGGACCTCTGAATATTGTTCATAATCATAAATGGGCAGGGCAAAATGATATGTCGTGCCGTCACTACCAGTAATACAAAATCCCCCCAATGAGGTAGGTGCGCCGAAACCGTTGGGTGTTTGGGGATTGGTTATAATCTTAATCTCAATATTGGCATATTTTGCGTCGAATGAAGCCAATGCCGTATCGTCCACCCGAAAAGTATATCCCGAATTGTCGACACTGGTAACGGTTTTATTTTTAAATTCCTGATAATTGCTGGTAGTCCCATTCAAATAGCTCTGCTGGTCATTGTAAAATGAAACATAAAGATCAATCGTAGTTCCAGCTGTTACATTTCCAATAAAATAAGAAGGGACTGGAATTGCCAGGTGATTGAAACTTGCGCTACTGCTTGTTGTTGACAATCCATTATTCACACTTTGCGTTCGGAAAAGATACCGGTCCGAAGACGTGGAGATCGTTGTTCCGGTACCTCCACTCAGAAAATCAATAAATTTTGAAGGATACGTCATTGAGCCAGTTATCTCGCTGTTGGAGAGCCATTCGACATAATCGGATTGTGGAATTCTTTTTGTTGAGGGTATATCGCTCCTGATTCGTTGATTTTCAAAAATAACATCGTTCAGGATGAACGTCAGTGACGAAGGGGTAATTCCTCCATCAGGAGAATTTGCATAAGTCGTAGATAATCCAAAATAATTTGAAGGCGCCGTAACAGCGGATGCGGAACCGACATGATGAAAATAGTCGTTCGAAAGCTGCCCTTTGTAGACAAAAGGGACTTTGTAGTTTGTTGGGCTGTTAGGCAAAGAAGGATCATTGGTTATATACTTGACCGGCGCCAAACGGATATGATTGCCGGTCATTTCCCGGGGCATGGATACCGATCCAATTTCCAATCGATACGGGGCAATTGAACCTGAAATTCCAGAAGCCCGAACTATAAAATTGTCGGGCGCCAGTACAACGGGGTTGTTAACCCTCCAAAAATCTTGCTGATTCGGGTCCGGAAAATAATTTATATCACTGGCAGATCCTTGATTAACGGTCCCCGTGGTTCGGGGAAACATACTCAGTGTTCTTGAGTTACCACCCAACGTCAACGCCAAAGCCGAAAAGATGGTATCTGGCCGAGTATAAGACCCATTAGGCACATTTCCCAAATACATTAAACCGAACATCTTCTCATAGCGCGTTTGATCGAGCCAAATCTTGTAGTCCTTGGCAACGGTCGAAAGACCCAATAGTAACAAACGATTCCGATTTTGTTTTGAATATTCCCAATAACCTGATGCAGGGGCGTTTGGAAGACCGGAATTGCTTGCCAAAGCAAATGCGCCGGAAGACACAGCTCTCCCGATTGCATCTTTCGCCACTTCCTTGGCAATGGTTGAACCAGTACTTGCTTCACTGGCAACTCCCCAGGATAACAAGGTCAATATACCCGAACCAAACTGTATCGGATCAAAATCAAGACCATGATTACTGACGTTGATCCCGAGAACACCTACATACGATTTTCCATTTCCCCACTCGGCATTGACAATGTTCAGCAAACTTAGGCTTCCGAAATGACCTTGCTGGTTGTTCCAACCCATGTTCCCAATACCCAGTATATTAGCATTCCACCCTCTTAACCCCGTGAGGTCCTGGACCGTGACCGATTGCGTATCGCCATTAGCATCATCCGGAAATCCGCTTATCGTTCGTGTGATCGCGCCTGCGTTCATCGTCCATCCCAAGCCCACCCAGGAAGCTTCCTGATCAAGACCTATGCCTGCGTTGTAGGAAAGGGGTAAGGAAAAATTTCCCTCCGGCCCAGGAACCTCCAAAACGGGCAAACTAAAACTAAAATCACCGGTGGCTATATTTACCATATCCGTAGCACCCGGCGATTCATACGAAGTGTATTCCGGCATGAAGGGGCCTGTGGTCAATGCAAAAAGCTCAACAGGCAAAATAATGGATTGAATAAAAAGCAACAAAAGAAAAATTGTCAGTACTCTGATGACCAGCATTCTTCGAAACAGTTTCATATCCGTTTAGTTTAGTGGAGGAATGTTTTTTATGTCCTGTATTTCAAATTCAAAACTGCTTAGCCCCGTGCCCAGAAGGGTATCATCGAAGCAAATGGTTACTTTCCCCGTCCTTGTTTTGAGGTCACTCTTAAACACCGTTAGAAGCTGGCTGGCATCGCTGGCTCCAAACATGCGGGCATAGGAAAAGTCCAGTATTGGCATGGTGTCTTTCCTGTGAATCAGGTACACACCATTGCCGAAGGAAAATGAAAGATAGTCAACGACTTTGTTGAACATTTCAGGGTCATTGGCATAATCATTTTCAATTTCATGACCATTTCTGGAAAGCCTGAAAACGAAATAATCGAGGCTATCCATTTTTTTTCTTGTTTCTACTTCCCCCTTATGATCTGCATTGTTCAGCTCCTGTCTCAAAACCAGTTCTTTGGGTTTATAATATACTTCCACTTTGGCTCCTCCCCGGTTTGACTCTTGAATCAATCCATGCGAGGAGTCGAAGGGATATTTCTTCAGTTCGTCCATCGAAACAGTCTTACTGCTACACGCTGCTACTAGCAGCATCCACGCTAAACTTACAGCAATTGGTCTCATGTCAATTATACTCCGCATTGAGTCCTTTCAGTATTTCGCCGGTAATGTCAATGTCCTCTTTAGCGTAGACAATGTTTCCATATTGTGTTGCCGCTAAAATGATCCGATAGCCTTTCTGCTGACCATACCGCTTTATGTAATCGTTTATTTTACCCAAAACCTTACCCGTCAATTCCTTATCCTCATTTTGGATTTTCTCTCTGATCACCCCCTGATAGTTCTCAAATTGTTCTTGCTTGGAACGGATCAGTTCTTCCATCAATTTTTTCTCTTGAGGAGTCAACTTTGACTTTTTGCCCTCGTACTCCATTATTTTCTTTTCTGCTTCCCCCCGAAGGGTATCCAGATTGGCTCTCCAAACGGCAGATTTTGAGTCAAATTCCTTGCGGGCAACCTGCATTCCCTTGTAGTCGGTGCCCAATTTCTGCACATCGACATACACCAATTTATTTTCTGATTGGAGCTGAACAACAAAAAGGATACAAAGCCCTGCCGCGAGGCTAACTTTTACGCCGATATCCATGGCTCTTTTGACATTCATTTCATTTTGCATTTTCGATTTTGTTTAATCGTATTTTTACCTCTTCGTTTTCCTTTTTCAATTCGATCACATACAACGTCAACTCCTCCACCTTCTTCAGCAACAGCATATTCATCTCTCCTAGTTGAATACCGTTCTTTTCCATTTCTTTGGCAGAGGGGATTTCGGGGAGGTGCTTGTTCTGATCGATGTAGATTTTGATTTCTTCAAGGGTGGGAAGTTTGTAGTTTGTCCCGAATACGTAATCCGGACCCGGAACACTGAGATCAACCCGCACTTCCTGGGCATGGACAATGCCTTTGACTGTCAGTTTTTGGTCGGGGGATGCCGTACCTATGCCCACAAATCCAGTCGGCGCTACGCTGAGCCCAAGATTCAAGACAGGAGTCCTGTAATCCGCCCCACTCCCGTTTTCGCCATAAATATTGACGGCACCCTGTTCCGAATCAAATTGGATAATGGGCGATTTTTTTGAGCCGGCCACGGTATACGGTGTCACTCCATCATTACCGTTGATCGCATAATTTGCTCCAATGTTAGTGATCAGTTTCTGTTGGAGTACCCCGTAAGAATTTACACCGAAGGTATACCCGGCCTGGCCGGAGAGCGAGAGCATGTCTCCAAGTCCAATAGGATCGTCCAGAAGATGGAAATGGGTATAGCCATTAGCAACAAAGAATTTGGAGGAGGAGGGCGGTGTACTGACTCCAATCGCTAACTTTCCCTCCGATAAGATAAAATCCCGTCCGCGAAAAAAATACTGGCCGGCATCCGTCGATTCACCCCAGTAAACTGTCTTGCCGGATTCATAATTGTAGATCGTTGATGTTCCGGATGCGGCACTAATATGAGGGATCCTGATAAATCCTGTTCCGGCCTGGAGTTTCAGGTGAGCGTTTGTAATGTTGGTGAAGTCGCCGCTTCCTCCCGTATACGTGCCATTTGAATAAAGCGGGAAGCTGTTAGTTTGAGCAAGTATCTCACGGGATAAAAGCAAAAACATAATAAAATAAATATTTTTCATGGGTGTTGAAATTTTGATTTTGTCCTCCGTCCGATTCACGATTCAAATGAATCAAATCGCAAGGATTTTTGCTGTTCAATTTCACATCTTTTCTTACGAGCCCCCGGACATCAGGAAAACATGATATAGATCATCAAAACAAGCCGGAATCGTCATGTACTTCTAGAAAAAGGTTACTTAACTCGGGTGAATATTACATGAGAGTCACAGCCGGCTTAAATTTTTTTTTATGGAAAATGAAACAGGGCAAGCACAGCCTGACGGGAAAATGACAGGTAAGATCAATATTCTCGTCGCCGAGGATTACCCGATATTCAGAAAAGGGCTCAAGGATATCATAGCAGCAACCGGACTGGCCGATAGGATTTACGAAGCGGGCAACGGGAAAGAAGCGATTGACCTGGTCTGGCGGGAAAAGGTGGACTTAATTTTCATGAATTTCATCATGCCGGAAGTGGATGGATATGATGCATCCAAAACTATTTTATCTCACAATCCAAAAATAAAAATAATCGCTCTCACCCAATACGATGAGATTCCCGTTATCCTCAACTTCTTCGCCGTCGGCGCCGTTGGATTCCTGACAAAAGCGATTGAGGGAGCCGAGATCAAACCGGCCATTCTCAATGTCATGAAGGGCAATTACTATTACCACTCAAAATTTGATAAGGACATTTCATTGTGGCTGTCCGGAGGACTTGCAAGCAGGCTGCCTTTCATTGATTTTAGCCATAGGGACTTGCAACTGATGATTCAACTATCGAAAGGCAAAACCAGCGCTGAGATAGCCCAGATCCTGCACCTTCAATATAAGTCAGTGGAGACTTACCGGCACAATCTTTTGAACAAAGTAAAGGTGAAGAATAGCGCCGAACTAGTGGACTATATCTATCGCAATGGAATAATGGATCAATCCAGGATGAGGAAATCCGCCTAGTGTTGCGAAATTCCTGACTATATTTTTACCTCCTTCCATTTCCCACGCCGGAATACAAGGATGGCCGCCACCGCCATCACCGATTCCGCAATCGCAATAGCCCAAAAGGCCCCGGAGGCGCCAAAGTGAAGATTCACAGCTAAAATATAGGCCAATGGAATTTGAAAAAGCCAATAACCAAAAAGGTTGAGAACGGTCGGCGTTCGCGAGTCTCCCGCCCCGTTGAAGGATTGCACAATCACCATTCCATAACCGTAAAAAACATAGCCGAACGCGACGATCCGCAGGCACTCGGTGCCATAGCGAATGACCTCCACGTTGGTTGAAAACAGTTTCATGATGGACCCGGAAACAAAATAGAAAACGATGGATGCGAATCCCAAAAAAACCATGTTCAAAAAACCAGCCTTCCATACTGATTTTTCCGCCCGGTCGGGCTGCTTCGCTCCCAGGTTTTGGCCTACCAGAGTTGCCGCCGCATTCGCCATGCCCCACGAAGGAAGAATGGTAAAAATAATGATCCGGATCGCAAACTGATATCCCGCAAAGGCAGCGCTTCCAAACGTAACAATGATCCTGGCCAGGAAGAGCCAACTAGTCGTGGAAATTAAAAACTGTCCGATGTTCCCGGCAGAGACTTTTAACAG
>Ga0209647_1003613_pt1 | contig 11896 bp, 12 predicted proteins | sample GraSoi_2013_60cm_FD_185827 | JGI IMG/M metagenome (GOLD analysis project Ga0209647, IMG submission 185827) | Grasslands soil microbial communities from the Angelo Coastal Reserve, California, USA - Sample 9_17_2013_60cm (SPAdes) (version 2) | ecosystem: Environmental > Terrestrial > Soil >... | reverse complement strand
TGTGGACAAAATACCAAAAACGCGGCAGCGGCGGATGTCTGCGCCATCACCACGGCAAAATCGGGGCTAGACTGGTTCAGGAACGGGCCTTTCGCATGATCGTCAGACCCGATATGAATTGGCGGTAAAGCCGTAAACCGCGTTTGGAGGAAGTCCATGGCAGCCAAGACGAATTTCCGGGGTTCATTCACCGCCTTGGTCACGCCGTTCAAAAACGGCTCGCTCGATGAAGCCGGTTTTCGCGCCCTTGTGGGCTGGCAAATCGCCGAGGGCACAAACGGCCTGGTGCCGGTCGGCACCACAGGCGAAAGCCCGACCGTGAGCCATGACGAGCACAAGCGCGTGGTCGAGTGGTGCATCGAGGAGGCGAGGGGTCGCGTGCCCGTGATCGCGGGCGCCGGTTCCAATTCGACCCGGGAAGCCATCGAGCTCGCGCAACACGCGGAGAAGGCGGGCGCCAACGCGGTGCTGGTGGTGACGCCGTACTACAACAAGCCGACCCAGGAAGGCATGTACCAGCACTTCAAGGCGATCAACGATGCGATTGGCATCCCGATCGTGATCTACAACATTCCGCCGCGTTCGGTGATCGACATGAGCGTGGACACCATGGCGCGGCTGTTCGAATTAAAGAACATCGCCGGCGTCAAGGACGCTACCGCGAGCATGGTGCGGGTTTCGCAGCAGCGCGCCAAGATGGGCGAAGATTTCAACCAGCTATCGGGTGAGGATGCGACCGTGCTGGGTTACATGGCGCATGGCGGCCACGGCTGCATTTCCGTCACCTCCAACGTTGCGCCCCGGCTGTGCTCCGAATTTCACGTCGCCTGGCAGAAGGGTGATCTCAAGACCGCGCTGAAACTGCACGACAAGCTGATGCCGCTGCATACCAATCTCTTCATCGAGTCCAATCCGGCGCCGGTGAAATATGCGCTGTCGCTGCTCGGCAAGATCGATGAGACGCTGCGGCTGCCGATGGTGCCGGTGTCCGAGCCCACCCGTGTCGCCGTGCGGAGCGCCATGGTGCATGCAGGCCTCATCAACTAAGCCTCATCAACTGAACCTTCGTGTAAGCGATGAACAATCCGGTCAGCGGGGTCGAGGAGACGGGTTTGCGGATGCTCAAGGAGTTCCGCGAATTCGCCATGAAAGGCAACGTGGTCGATCTCGCGGTCGGCGTGATCATCGGTGCGGCGTTCGGCGGCATCGTCACCTCGCTGGTCGGCGACCTCATCATGCCAATGATCGGCGCGGTCACCGGCGGCCTCGACTTCTCCAATTACTTCACGCCGCTGTCGAAAGCGGTCACCGCCAGCAATCTGGCGGATGCGAAAAAGCAGGGCGCGGTGCTGGCCTGGGGCAATTTCCTGACGCTGACGCTGAATTTCATGATCGTCGCCTTCGTGCTGTTCATGGTCATCCGTTTCATGAACCAGCTGAAGCGCAGGGACGAAGCCGCGCCGCCGCCGAAACCGACCCGCGAGGTCGAACTGTTGACCGAGATCCGCGATCTGCTCAAAAAGTCTTGACGTGCATGGGCACGGCCAGGGTGCTATTGGTTTCGTTTGCTTGAGACAATTTTATCATGGCCGAAAAGAACGAGCGCGCGATCAAAGTCGTCGCCGAAAATCGCAAGGCCCGGTTCAACTATGCGATCGAGGACACGATTGAGGCCGGCATTTCCTTAACCGGCACCGAGGTCAAGTCGATCCGCAACGGCAAGACCACCATCGCGGAATCCTATGCCGATTCCAAGGATGGCGAGATCTGGCTGATCAACGCCAATATCCCGGAATATCTGCAGGCCAACCGCTTCAATCACGAGCCGAAGCGGCCGCGCAAGCTGTTGCTGCACAAGAAGCAGATCAACCGCCTGATGGGCGCGGTCGACCGCGAGGGCATGACGCTTATTCCGCTAAAGCTCTACTTCAACGAACGCGGCCGCGCCAAGCTGCTGCTGGCGGTCGCCAAAGGCAAGAAGCTGCACGACAAACGCGAGACGCTGAAGAAACGCGACTGGGGCAGGGAAAAGGGCCGCCTGCTGCGGGCGCGGGGGTGACTTTGCCCTATCCGTCATTGCGAGGAGCACTTGCGACGAAGCAATCCACGTTTCCGCATTTGCCGCGCGATGGATTGCTTCGTCGCAAGGGCTCCCTTGCGCAAACGCGTCGCGTTTGTTGCGGGCAATGACGATTGATGGAGAAACGTACGATGAACCAGAAAAACCTGCTCGAAGTCGACTGGAGCAAAATTCCGGCGCCGACCGACGACGGCGCCGCCGCGCATCTTGTGGGCATGACGATGCCGCCGATCGGCCTGGTCGCGACCGACGATAGCTCGGTGACATTGTCGGCGCTGTCGGGGCGCACGGTCGTGTTCGCCTATCCCCGGACCGGCGAGCCCGGCAAGATCGCGCTGGTCGACGACTGGGACATGATCCCGGGCGCGCGCGGCTGCACCCCGCAGGCCTGCGCCTTCCGCGACCTGTTCGCGGAACTGAAAGCCGCAGGCGCGCAGCATGTGTTCGGCCTGTCGACGCAAGATAACGTCTACCAGGCCGAGATGGCGTCACGGCTGCATTTGCCGTTTCCGGTCCTGTCGGATGAGAAGCTAAAGCTGACGCGCGCGCTCAATCTGCCGACCATGCAGGTCGCGGGATTGACCCTGATAAAACGGCTGGCGCTGATCATCGACGACGCGCGCATCACCCACGTGTTCTATCCGGTGTTCCCGCCGGATCGAAACGCCGGCGATGTGCTGGCGTGGCTGAAGGAAAATCCGGGTTAAGCGCTGCACACACCGCCGTCATCCTGAGGTGCGAGCCCACTTGGGCGAGCCTCGAAGGATGATGACACGGACGGTGCAAGCGGCCATCCTTCGAGGCGCGCAAGAGCGCGCACCTCAGGATGACGGCGGGGCTCACCCCAAATCCGCTCTTACCTTCGCGAACACGCTGCGGAACATGTCCGCCGTCAGCACCCCGGTATTGGTGTTGTACCGCGAGCAGTGATAGCTGTCGTAAAGTTTTACCGCGCCGGCCTGATGCATCGCGCCGTGCGCAAACGGGGCTGCCGAGCCCCGCAGGCCCAACACCTTCAGCATCGTTTCATGCGCCACGCGGCCGAGCGCCACGATCGCGCGCAATTTTGGCATGGTCGCAATCGTCGCCGACAGAAACGGCCGGCAGGTGTTGATCTCGGACGGTTGCGGCTTGTTCTGCGGCGGTACGCAACGCACCGCGTTGCTGATCCGGCAATCGTTAAGCCTCAAGCCATCGTCGGGCCGTGCTTGATAGACGCCTTTGGCAAAACCGTATTCGATCAGCGTCGCATAAAGCAGGTCGCCGGCGAAGTCGCCCGTAAAAGGCCGTCCGGTGCGATTGGCGCCCTGCAAGCCCGGCGCAAGGCCCACGATCAGGAGCCGCCCGTCGGGATCGCCGAACGAGGGCACCGGTGAGTTGAACCAGTCGGGTTGTTTGGCGCGCGCGGCGTCGCGGAAAGCGGCAAGCCTTGGACAGAGCGGGCAATTATGGTCGGGTTCGCTGCGGAGCAGGGCGGCGCCAGGCGAAGGCTGGCCGCCCGCTTTTTCATTCCTATTCGTCGAAATCGTCGTCATCACCCCTCGGCGCCATGGTGGTCGCGCGCTGCAGGAATTGCGGCGCGTGGTGACGCGGCTCGCGCGGGGGCGGGCGCTCGGACGGATCGCGGCCGAGCTTGGATTGCAGTTCCACCAGATCCGTGAAGACGTCGGCCTGGCGCCGCAGCTCGTCGGCGATCATCGGCGGCTGGCTCGAAATCGTCGAGACCACGGTCACCCGGACGCCGCGGCGCTGCACCGCTTCGACCAGCGAGCGGAAATCGCCGTCGCCGGAGAACAGCACGATCTGATCGACATGCTCGGCGAGTTCCATCGCATCGACCGCGAGCTCGATATCCATGTTGCCCTTCACCTTGCGCCGGCCAGAGGCGTCGATGAATTCCTTGGTCGCCTTGGTGACCACGGTGTAGCCGTTGTAATCGAGCCAGTCGATCAAGGGGCGGATCGACGAATATTCCTGATCCTCAATGATCGCGGTGTAATAGAACGCGCGCAGTAGGGTCCCGCGACTCTGGAATTCCTTGAGCAGGCGCTTGTAGTCGATATCGAAACCGAGCGTCTTGGCGGTTGCATAGAGATTGGCGCCATCGATAAAGAGCGCGATTTTGTTCGAGGAAGCAGACATTCAGTTTCTCGCGTGTTGTTGTTGGTAAACGTTTTTGGCGCAGCGGCAGCTGGCCGCGCATTTCAAAGACGATACTGCCAAGCCCGGCGGATCGGTCTGAACAGACGCCACCGCAAATAAGGAGAGGTGAGGGCAATTGTCGTATACTTTAGACGACGTAATAAAGCCTTTTCTTGTCCGAACCGCATTTGTGTGGCTCCGGACACTCCTGGCGCGAAGGCTCCGGGATGGGTTAGCAGAGCGGATTGGGCGGGCCAAATCACAAAATAGTCTTGCGAAAAGCCCTTGTGGCCTATAACTACCGCGCATAATCAACATATTGGTCCCATTTAACGAAAGCGACAGTCGATGGCGCGCGTCACCGTAGAAGATTGTATTGATAAGGTCGACAACCGGTTTGATCTGGTCCTGTTGGCCGCACATCGCGCCCGTATGATCTCGTCGGGCTCACAACTCACGGTTGATCGGGATAATGACAAAAACCCGGTCGTTTCGCTACGGGAAATCGCGGACTCGACGATTTCGCCCGAGGATTTGCGCGAGGAACTGGTCCATTCGCTGCAGAAATTCGTCGAGGTGGACGAGCCGGAACCCGATACGGTGCCCTTGATCGGCTCGGCCGGTGCCAGCCGTCGAGCGCATGACCGAGGAGGAGCTTCTGAAAGGCCTCGAGGGCCTGGCACCTCCGGAGGAGCAGCCCGAAGAGGACGAGTGAAGCGAATCGCGGTCTCAAGCGCGGTCTGGGCCTCGAAATCCCGCCGAATTTACGAAAGGCCCGGACTTTTGTCCGGGCCTTTGCTTTTATTGACGTTTTCGTGGTTACCATGGGCCCATCACGGGCGCGGACCATTTCCAGCAAGGCTAGCTCCGATTTGATCGGACGGCCGCCGGTTTGGCGCTAGACTGTGCCCGGATATCCGAAAACGCGAAGGCAGTGAAACGCGATGGCGTATTGGCGCCGCAGCCGGGAGCAGATGCAGGCCGCGACCGAATCGGTCGCCGTGGCGCCTTCCGCGCCTGTGGCGGCGAAGGCGGTCAAGTCGCCGCGCTCGCGCATGATGCGGCAATACGATCTCGTCGAGCGCGTCAGGTCCTATAATCCCGATACCAACGAGGATCTGCTGAACCGCGCTTACGTCTACGCCATGAAGGCGCATGGCGCGCAGACCCGCGCCTCCGGCGATCCCTTTTTCTCCCATCCGCTGGAAGTCGCGGCGATCCTGACCGACCTCAAGCTCGACGATGCCACCATCGTCGCAGCCCTGCTGCACGACACCATTGAGGATACCGAGGCCACCCGCGCCGAGATCGACCAGATTTTTGGGCATGAAATCGGCGCGTTGGTCGAGGGCCTCACCAAATTGAAGCGGCTGGAGCTGGTCTCGCGCGAAGCAAAGCAAGCGGAAAACCTGCGCAAGCTGTTGCTCGCGATCGCCGACGATGTCCGCGTCCTCCTGATCAAGCTCGCCGACCGCCTGCATAACATGCGCACGCTGGAATTCGTGCCGCCGGCTTCGCGCCACCGCATCGCCGAGGAGACGCTCGACATCTATGCGCCGCTTGCGGGGCGCATGGGCATGCAGGAAATGCGGGAGGAACTCGAAGACCTTTCGTTCCGCACGCTCGATCCGGAAGCCTATGCGGTCGTGAAGCAACGATTGGATTCGCTGGCCGAGCGCAACCGCAATTTGATCGGCGAGATCGAAAGCCAGCTCTCCAAGAATCTGCAGAACAACGGGCTGGCCGCACATGTCTACGGCCGGCGCAAGCAGCCATTTTCGATCTGGACCAAGATGGAGCGCAAGTCAGTCGGGTTCGAACAATTGTCCGATATTTTCGGGTTCCGCGTCGTGTTGAACGACGTCGAAGCCTGTTATCGCGCGCTCGGGGTCGTGCACACGACCTGGCCGGTGGTGCCGGGCCGCTTCAAGGATTACATCTCGACGCCGAAACAGAACGATTACCGTTCCATCCACACCACCGTGATCGGTCCCGGCAAGCAGCGCGTCGAATTGCAGATCCGCACTAAGGAAATGGACCAGATCGCGGAATTCGGCATCGCCGCGCACGCCTTCTACAAGGACGGGGTGGGGTCGCCGACCGAGCTCTTAAAGCGCGAATCCAACGCCTTTGCCTGGCTGCGCCACACCATCGCGGTGCTTTCGGACGGCGCCAATCCGGAAGAATTCCTCGAACACACAAAACTCGAGCTGTTCCACGACCAGGTGTTCTGCTTCACCCCGAAAGGCAAGCTGATCGCGTTGCCGCGGCAGGCCAATGTGATCGACTTCGCCTATGCCGTGCATACCGACGTCGGCAACAGCGCTGTGGGGTGCAAGATCAACGGCAAGTTCGCGCCGCTATCCTCCGAGCTGCAGAACGGCGACGAGGTCGAGGTCCTGACCTCGGAGGCGCAGTCGGCGCCGCCGTCCGCGTGGGAATCGCTGGCCGTGACCGGCAAGGCGCGGGCGGCGATCCGGCGCGCCACCCGCACCGCCGTCCGCGACCAATATGCCGGCCTTGGCCGCCGCATCGTCGAGCGGTTGTTCGCGCGGGCAAAGATCGAATATGCCGACGACAAGCTGAAGGGCGCGCTACCCCGGCTGGCGCGCGCCTCGATCGACGACGTGATGGCCTCGGTCGGGCGCGGCGAGATGAAGGCCTCCGACGTCGCCCGCGCTATGTATCCGGACTACAAGGAAGAACGGGTCGCGCGCTATGGCGCCAAGAAAAGCCTCGCCGTAAAGCTGAAGCTGAAATCGCCGCCCGATCCCGTGCGCAGCCCCTCGGCAATCCCGATCCGCGGCATCAATTCCGATCTGCCGGTCAAATTCGCGCCGAACGGCGGCGCGGTGCCGGGCGACCGCATCGTCGGGATCGTGACGCCGGGCGAGGGCATCACGATCTACCCGATCCAGTCGCCGGCGCTGAAGGACTTCGAGGAGGAGCCGGAGCGCTGGCTCGATGTGCGCTGGGACGTCGACGAGACCACGCCGCAGCGCTTTCCGGCGCGGATCATGGTCGACAATGTCAACGAGCCCGGCAGCCTCGCTCAGGTCGCGACCGTGATCGCCGAGCACGACGGCAATATCGACAATATCAGCATGAGCAGGCGCTCGCCCGATTTTACCGAGCTCACCATCGATCTTGAGGTCTATGACCTGAAGCATCTCAGCGCTATTATCGCCCAGTTGCGCGCCAAAGCCGTCGTCGCACGGGTTGAACGCGTCAATGGGTAGCCGGGCTCGTCATTGCCGGGCAAAGTAGTCTGCCTTGCGCAGAGTACGTATACTTGTCTACGCTCCCGGCAATCCATCTTTACGAAGAGGATGGATGCGCGGCTCAAGCCCGCGCATGACATTCGGTTATCCGATCGCCTTCTGAATTTGTCCGCGAGTCCGCTATGATAAACGCTCCTCCGCTGCGTCTCGGAGTAAATGTCGATCACGTCGCCACCCTTCGCAACGCTCGGGGTGGCGCGCGGCCCGATCCGGTGAGGGCGGCGCTGCTGGCGATCGAGGCCGGCGCCGACGGCATCACCGCGCATTTGCGCGAGGACCGCCGCCATATCCGCGACGCCGACATGGCGCGGCTGAAGGCCGAGATCTCAAAGCCGCTGAATTTCGAGATGGCGGCCACCGAAGACATGCTGCGGATATCGCTTGCTACAAAACCTCACGCGGTGTGCCTGGTGCCGGAGCGGCGCGAAGAGCTCACCACCGAAGGCGGTCTCGACGTGGTCGGCCAGCACAATGCGCTGGCTCCCTTTATCGCCAAACTGGGTGATGCCGGCGTGCGGGTGTCGCTGTTCATCGCCGCCGACCCGCGGCAGATCGAAATGGCGGCACGATTGCGGGCACCGGTGATCGAAATTCACACCGGCGCCTGGTGCGATGCCGTCGTCGACGGCCACGCCGCGAAGGCGGAAGCCGACTGGCAGCGCATCGTCGCCGGCGCTCGGTTGGCGCGCTCGGCCGGCCTCGAAGTCCATGCCGGCCACGGCCTCGATTACGCGACCTCCGAGAAGATCGCTGGCCTGGCCGAGATCGCCGAACTGAATATCGGTTACTTCATGATCGGGGAGGCGGTGTTCGTTGGCCTCGCTGAAACCGTTCGCGCCATGCGGGCGGCGATGGATCGCGGCCGCCGCAGTCTTACGAGCCAGCCTCATGCGGGCCAAGCATGATCATCGGCATCGGCTCCGACCTGATCGATATCCGCCGCGTCGCCAAGGTGATCGAGCGGCACGGCGATCGCTTTCTCGACCGCATCTTCACCGACGCCGAGCGCGCCAAAGCCGAACGCCGCGCCAAGAACGAGAAAATGGTGGTAGCGACTTACGCCAAGCGATTCGCCGCCAAGGAGGCCTGTTCCAAGGCGCTCGGCACTGGCATCCGCCGCGGCGTGTGGTGGCGCGACATGGGGGTGGTGAACCTGCCGGGCGGCCGCCCGACCATGCAACTGACGGGCGGGGCGCTGGCCCGGCTCGAGGCGCTGACGCCGCAGGGTTTTCAGGCGCGGATCGACCTCTCCATCACCGACGACTGGCCCTTGGCGCAGGCCTTCGTCATAATTTCGGCAGCCCATCCGGGCAAACCGTGACGCGCCCGCGCTGCGCCTGGAGTGGTCCGACGCAAAACTAAAAATCTTCTATTTGTCAAAGGATTAGCAAGTTTTGATGCGGCCGTTGATTGCGCGGCTGCGAACAACCGTCTAAAACGCCGCAGGGATCGAACCAGAGCGAATTCAGGTTTGCGCCGGAATTCGTTCTCACTATCAGAATCAGGAACATTTTGTTGACGCGGAGCCAACAGCTGTTCGCGTGAGGAAAATGTTCTGCCACCGCGCGGGGATTCGCGCCGGGAATTGGGAAAGCAATGAGCGTGACATCCGGGACAAAATCTGAAAGCGGCTTCGGCGAGACCATCCGTGTCGTCATCCACGCTCTATTGATTGCGCTCGTGATCCGCACCTTCCTGTTCCAGCCCTTCAACATCCCCTCGGGTTCGATGAAGGCGACGCTTCTGGTCGGCGACTATCTGTTCGTTTCGAAATTTTCCTATGGTTACAGCCACTATTCGATTCCCTTGTCGCCGCCTTTGTTTTCCGGGCGCATTTTCGGCTCGGAGCCGGCGCGCGGCGACATTGTCGTGTTCCGCCTGCCGAAGGATGATTCCACCGACTACATCAAGCGCGTGATCGGACTGCCCGGCGACCGCATCCAGATGAAGGAAGGGCTGCTCTACATCAACGACGTGCCGGTGCAACGCGAGCGCTTGAGCGATTTCATCGGTGAGGACCCCTGCGGGTCCGACGCCACCGCGCGGGTAAAACGCTGGAAGGAGACATTGCCGAACGGCGTCAGCTACGAATCGCTCGATTGCGTCGACAACGGCTTCTACGACAACACCAATGTCTACAACGTGCCGCCCGGCCATTTCTTCATGATGGGCGACAACCGCGACAATTCGACCGACAGCCGGGTGCTGTCGGCGGTGGGCTATGTGCCGTTCGAGAATATCGTCGGCCGGGCCCAGATGATCTTCTTCTCCATTGCCGAAGGCGAGCACGCGTGGATGTTGTGGCGCTGGCCCACCGCGGTGCGCTGGAATCGCCTATTTACAATCGTGCGATGAACGACGAATTACCTGACATCCAGACCTCACCCGCGTCAGGCGAAGCCGGCCATCAGGCCGACGGCGGGCCCGTGCCGGCGAAGAAAAAGCTCGGCAAGGCTGCCGCCGCCAGGGCGGCCATCGCCGCGATGGAGGCGCGGATCGGGCACAAATTTGCCGACACCGGGCTGTTGACCACCGCCATTACCCATGTTTCGGCGCTGAAATCCTCGCGCAAGCGCGGCGACAGTTACCAGCGGCTCGAATTCTTGGGGGATCACGTGCTGGGCCTGGTCGTCTCCGACATGCTGTATCGGGCCTACCCGAAGGCCGACGAGGGCGAGCTGTCGAAGCGGCTCGCCGATCTCGTACGCTGGGAGAGTTGCGCCGACGTGGCAAAAACGCTCGGGCTGCCCGATGACATCAAGCTTGGCCAGGTCGGCGCGATCGCAAGCGCACGTCTGCGCAAATCCGTGCTTGGCGACATCTGCGAGGCGGTGATCGGCGCGATTTTCCTCGACGGCGGCTATGCGGCCGCGGCGCAGTTCGTCGAGCGCAACTGGACCGAGCGGATGCGCAAGCTGCGGCGGCCGCTGCGCGATCCCAAGACGGTGCTGCAGGAATGGGCGCAGAGCAAGCGCCTGCCGACGCCCGTGTACCGCGAGATCGAGCGCACCGGGCCGCATCACGATCCGCAATTCCGCGTCGCGGTGGATTTGCCGGGGCTTGAGCCGGCCGAAGGCGTCGGCGGCAACAAGCGCGCCGCCGAAAAGGACGCGGCGTCCGTGATGATCGCGCGCGAAGGCGTCGGCGGCTGGAAAAATGATGGATGAGCCCTCGCGCGATGCCGCGCCTAAAACCACGCGCTGCGGCTTTGTCGCGCTGATCGGCGCCCCCAATGTCGGCAAGTCCACCCTCGTCAACGCGCTGGTCGGCTCCAAGGTCACGATCGTCTCGCGCAAGGTGCAGACCACGCGCGCGCTGATTCGGGGCATCGTCATCGACAACAATGCGCAGATCATCCTGGTCGATACGCCCGGCATCTTCTCACCCAAGCGGCGGCTCGATCGCGCCATGGTGTCGACCGCATGGAGCGGGGCGCACGACGCCGATCTGGTTTGCGTGCTGCTCGACGCGAAGGCGGGGCTCGACGAGGAGGCCGAAGCGATCCTCACCAAACTCGCAACCGTCGATCACGAGAAAATCCTGGTGCTGAACAAGATCGACCTGGTTCCGCGCGAAAAGCTGCTGGCGCTCACCAAGGCCGCCAACGGCCGGCTGAGCTTTGCCCGGACTTTCATGGTCTCGGCGCTGTCAGGCGATGGCGTCGACGATTTGCGCCATACGCTCGCCGAGATGGTGCCGCCGGGGCCGTTTCACTACCCCGAGGACCAGATGTCGGATGCGCCGATGCGGCATCTCGCGGCTGAAATCACGCGGGAAAAAATCTTCCGCCAGTTGCACCAGGAACTGCCCTATCAGTCCACCGTTGAGACCGACAGCTGGACCGAGCGCAAGGACAAATCCATCCGTATCGAGCAGACCATCTTTGTCGAGCGCGAAAGCCAGCGCAAGATCGTGCTCGGCAAGGGCGGCGCCACCATCAAGTCGATCGGCGCGGAGGCGCGCAAAGAAATTGCCGAGATCGTGGGTCAGCCCGTGCATCTGTTTCTATTTGTGAAGGTGCGCGAAAACTGGGGCGACGATCCCGATCGCTACCGTGAAATGGGACTGGAATTCCCCAAAGAAAAATAGCGGAATAGCCATTGCGATGAAAGTACCCAAAAACGTATTGTGGTTTGAAGTGCTGCTCTATGCGTCGCTGGCGCTCGACGCATTGTCGGTCGCGTTCCAGGACCGGACGCCGAGCGGCGAGATGACGGAGCAGATGATCACGGTCATGACCGTGATGGCGGCCTTTATGATCCTGCTATTGGTCTATTTCGTCTGGCTCGCCGCCCAGCGCCGCAAGAACTGGCCACGCTGGGCGCTGCTCGCCGCGCTGGTGCTGTCCGTGATTTCGCTGGTCCAGATTATCGGCGACAGCGGCGTCGAGCTC
>Ga0209647_1003612_pt1 | contig 11897 bp, 15 predicted proteins | sample GraSoi_2013_60cm_FD_185827 | JGI IMG/M metagenome (GOLD analysis project Ga0209647, IMG submission 185827) | Grasslands soil microbial communities from the Angelo Coastal Reserve, California, USA - Sample 9_17_2013_60cm (SPAdes) (version 2) | ecosystem: Environmental > Terrestrial > Soil >... | reverse complement strand
GCCACACGTGGAACGCGCCATCCAGCAGGGGGCAGCGTTCCTCTTCAGTTGTGACCCGGCCACCGCCGCGTACCCGGCTGGTTGGGGCAATGTACAGCCAAGCCCGTCCTGGTTCAAGCTGGGCTTCCCCTTAGGCTATGTCGCCGACCTTCTCCAGAATATCACAGTCCTGTGTGAGCTGGGCTTTGCGAAAGATGCACGTCTGGAGGGCGCAGTCGAGTGGCTCCTCAGCCAACAAGAGCCGTCAGGACGCTGGAGGAATCAGTCTGCCTCCACCGGCAAAACCTGGGTGGAGATTGACAAGCAGGGCCAGCTGAGCAAATGGGTGACACTGCGCGCGTGTTCCGTCCTCAAGGCGGTGTACGGATAGAGTCCACCAGCTGGGAACCAGATCATGTGTTTTCAGAAAGGAGCTTGTGTATGACCATCGATGCAGCATTTACCCACTTTCCGTCCCTCAGCACGAGCCGCTTATTCCTGCGGCACATCCGGCCGACTGATGCAGAGGATCTCTTTGCGACGTTGTCTGATGAGGAAGCCATGCAGTTCTATGGACATGAGCCTCATCGGTCCGTAGAGGAGACTCATGCATTGATCGAACAGATCCAGGCGCGCTATACCCGGCGCGAGGCCATCCGCTGGGGTGTCACGCTCAAGGGCGAAGACCGTGTGATCGGGTCCTGTGGTTTCCATCACTTCGACGCAGGCTTTCATCGTGCTGAAACGGGCTACGAACTCCAGCGCGCGTTTTGGGGACAGGGCATAATGTCCGAAGCAATGTCTGCCATCCTGAGCTATGGATTTGACTTCCTGGGGCTGCATCGCGTGGAGGCGATCATCGATATTGCCAATGAGCGCTCCAAAGGCCTGTTGCTCAAGCTAGGCTTTTCCTACGAGGGAAACTTGCGCCAGCGCTACTTCTTCCGTGACCGCTTCGAGGACGAACACTACTTTGGTTTGCTTAAGGATGAATGGCCCAGGTCAGTATAAACCTTCCTACCTCCCTACATTTCCTTAGAAAGAGCTAAGAAAGAGCTGGCTTTTCTAAGAAGACGCTGAAATTTCTTGAGCGTTCTTTAGTTTCTACTGAGAGTTCACTACAGCAGAGTTTTTAAGCGCATTTCGCTCTTGTAATGCATCCAGCAATGGATTACGCTCATGGCAGAGAACTAGAAAGTGAGGATGCTACTGATGGAAATGCGCGAACGAACACGAACCCATCAACCGGGAATGCCTGATAGCGTGCTGTGCCAGCACTACCTGGCGGGTGATCAGCAGGCATTTGAAGTCCTGGTGAAGCGCTATAGCGGACCGCTTTTTACCTTTATCCGCCGCTTTTTAGGCGAGTATGACGCGGCCAGCGACATCTTGCAGCAGGTCATGCTCCAATTATACCTTTCCTTGCCGAAGCTGCGCACCGGCGAGCCGCTGAAAGCCTGGTTGTACCAGGTGGCGCGCAACCGCTGTCTGGATGAATTGCGGCGCAAGCGTGCCATGCATTTCTCCGAGCTGGAGAAAGAGATAGATGAGGAGGAACAGTCACTCGTGGATACCATGCAGGATAGGAGTCCTCTTCCCGAGGAAGTAGTCGAACGACGGGATGTGCAGGAAATCCTGCTCAAAGCCATCCGTGCGTTGCCGCCCAAGTTTCGTGCCGTGGTGCTGCTGCGCTATGCTGCTCAACTCAGCTATGCAGAGATCGGCCGGGTGCTCCATATGCCGGAGGCCACGGCAAAAACCTACTTTCAGCGTGCGAAGCCTCTACTGCAGGTAGGACTAGGTTCCTTGCGAAAATAGGTCATAATGATTATGTATACGCAGCAACCAGGCTCCGCGTTTCAACCACGCCTACTGGTGAAACGTCTTGCGTGTCTCTCTCGTGTAACAACCAGAGCAAATTTGATGTCCACCGAAATGTTGGAGCATACACATGCCTCAAGGCACAGAACCGTTAGCGCGAGAAGCGCAGGAGGCGACCAAAACGATCCTCGTCGTCGAGGATAATCTGGCCATTGCCTCATTCCTTGTTGCGGCTATTGAACAGGAGACGCCCTACCGAGCGATCATGGCAACTGATAGCAATGCAGCCTTGGAACTCGTGGGGCACTTCATACCCAACCTCCTGCTTCTGGATTACCGGTTGCCGGGGATGAACGGCATCGAACTCTATGACCGCCTCAAAGAGATAGCGCCCATCCCCGCGATCCTGATGACAGCCAGTCGCCAACTCCCTCAAGAGCAGCTACAACAGCGCCAGCTCATCGCCTTCAGGAAACCATTTGAACTGGATGTGTTCCTGGCGACGATCGAAACCCTCCTCACTTCGTCGTGAGAGAGGGGTAGAACCCATCGTGTCATCTCGTATGGCAAACAAGTAGTGCGAGCAGGAAGGATGCAAAGGAGTACTATGACGATGCCAGCGCAGCGGAAAGCCACCAATGCGAACACCACAATGAGGAGAAGAGACCGAGTGCGCCGGTTTCCGCTCGATGAGCGTGGCTGGCTTCCTGTGTCTCGTTGGCCTGCGTCTTCTCTTATCTCTGTGGCTGAAACGAAACCCGGAGTTGGCACGTGTAGCAAGCAGGAGAGGTTGTGTTTAGCAAAATCGTGTGCCCTCTCGATCAAACCAGGCACACCAGGTCAAGCAAAGGAGGATGCGATGTTTCTACCACTGGGCGAGGTTCCACTCATCACGATCAACATAGGGAATGCTCATTTAGCTCTCTATCTGAGCCAGCTCATGTACTTGCTCGTTGCGGCACTCGTTGGCTTTATTGCAGAGTTCATTGTCGGCTGGCGGCTCCCCTTCGGCATCATTGGGGCGATCATTGCCGCGCTGGTGGGGATCTGGATCGTCAGCAATGTGATCACCCTCATCATTCCTGGCGATCCCGTGCTTTTCGGGATCCCGTTCTTTAAAGCGCTCATTGGCGCCACGGTGTTCGCGGCGCTCTGGTACCTGTTGACCTACCGCCTCTGGCACCACCGTCGCCCGTATTACTCGCGTCGTGTTGCAGCATAAGTGAGGGTCGTCACTGCATGGCAGAGAGCAAGCACATTGCTCTCTGCACCTGCCTCAAGCCATCTCACATAGCTCTATAGCGCTAGATGAAGACATCTGGATTGAAACCACAGCGGCTGCGGCGGATTCTCGGTGCCTTTGGGGAACGAGGACCGTCGAAGCCCTGGATGCAGCTATTCCCTCGGTCGGTCTGCGTTCGAGAGCCGCTCGCGCATCTGCTCATAGGTGATGGCATCGATCTCACCGCGTGCGTACCGCTGGTTAAGGATGTCTAACGCGGAGGGCTGAGCCGGCGTACCCGGTTGGTAAGCATAATCATAGGTAGGCATCCATCTGTTTCTGAAGCCGAACCGGGGGAGCAAGCACAACCCGATGAAGAGCAGCGGGATCACGATCCAGAAGAACTTGCCGAAGAGCAACAATACGAGTAATACGGGCAGTAGGAACCAGAGGCCGTAGCCGTATCTTAATCCTGAAAACATGGCAATCATCTCTTTCTGAGAATGTCTCTCTTTTTCTTGTGTGTACTACTAAGTGGTACACCTGGTGTATGAGCGATAGATCATGTCGCTTCACTCTCTGAAACAATGCGATATATCGTTCTATCTCATATACGATATATCGCGTCGCCGGTTGTAAAAAGATTACCTCGACATTGTCTATCATCTTGATTATAATAATAGCAACATGCATACTGATGACTACCTTGCCTTGCTACGGCTCATGCAATTAGCTGATAGCGCTTTACCTGTCGGGGCGGCGGCACATTCGTTCGGGCTTGAAACCCTGGTTGCTGAGGAGTACCTGGAAGTCACGCAGCTTGGACCATTTTTGAGAGATTACCTGGAAGAGGCTGGCGTAGTCGAGGGCGCTTTTTGTCGCTTGGGCTACCGCCTTGCCTCTCATACTGACCGCGCTCTTTTCACAGCAGAGTGGCTGGCTTTGAATGAGCAATTAAGTGCGATCAAAACCGCACGGGAGAGTAGAGCAGCCAGCGCTGCCCTGGGACGTAGATTCCTGCAACTCTTGCTGAGCCTGGAAGATGCTCCATTGATCCAGATTGCCATGCAGTCCGCCCGGTCCTCCGGCAAAGATACGCACTATAGCATAGCCTTTGGTCTGGCAGGTGGTGTAGTAAAAATAGACGAAACCGCGATGACCCTGGCCTACCTTCAGCAGTCATTAATCGGCCTGGTCTCTGCCTGCCAGCGCTTGCTGCCGCTCGGCCAGAGTCAGGCCAGTCAGCTTATCTGGCAGCTCAAACCCACGTTATTGACAGTTGCCGACCGGAGCAAAGAGGTAGCCGCGAATAGCGATGTAATGAGTCTCTGTACTCCCCTGGTGGAAGTTGGCAGCATGCGGCATCCTTACCTGGCAACACGGCTGTTTATCAGTTAGCAATTGGGAAGCAATGTGGGCGATTATCCAGAAGCAGGAACGCAAAAGGTTGAAGGCCGGTTGAGGCTACACTTCAGTCCTGACCGCGAACAACAGACGCGGTTGATGGTGCGCGAGCAGCGACCGCCATTGCAGGTGATACGCGCTTTTCCCATCTCAACCGGTGGAGCACTGGTACATATACATAATATTTCGGGCGGTGTGCTGGGAGGAGATCGGCTCAGTCTGGAGGTTGAAGTCGAGCCGGGAGCACACGCGCAATTGACCTCCACCGGCGCTACCCGGCTCTATCGCAGTCGTCCAGGTGTTCCTGCCGCTCAACAAACAGGTACGATCACGGTGCGCAAAGGTGCGCTCCTGGAGTATCTTCCCGACCCGCTTATCCCATTTGCCGGGTCGTGCTACCACCAGCACATGCACATAGAATTGGATAGCGGCGCTGGACTCTTCTGGTGGGAGACGGTCGCCCCTGGACGGGTAGCGCAGGGCGAACAGTTCGCCTATGAACAACTCTTACTCGATTTGCACATTTCGACACAAGGTCGGTCGATAGCCATTGAACGTCTCAAGCTTGAACCGCACTGCCGCGCACTTTCTTCGCTGGCGAGACTGGGACCCTATTCCCATTTCTGTAGCTTCTATATCTGCCGGGTAGGACTGGAGGCCGTCCACTGGTCCACCCTGGAAAAAGAACTAGGAGCGCTGGCCCAGGAACTGTCTTGTCCAGGTGAAATTAGCTGGGGGGTGAGCACCCTTGTCGCGCATGGCCTTGTCATGCGCGCTGTAAGTCGCCAGGGACGAGATATACCGCCGGGTCTACTGGCATGCTGGCGCGCGGCAAAGCGGTACCTCTATGACGAGGAGCCTGTTCCGCCGCGCAAAATCTACTGAAGAGGAGCTTTTTCGTGAATCTCACACAACGCGAACAGGAAAAACTTTTGATTTTCACAGCTTCCGAACTGGCCCGCAAACGGCAGGCGCGCGGACTCAAACTCAACTATCCGGAAGCTGTAGCCATTTTATCCGCAGAAATCATGGAGGCTGCCCGCGATGGCAAGAGCGTCGCGGAAACCATGTCATTCGGTGCCACCATCTTGAAGCGGGGTGACGTGATGGAAGGCGTGGCGGAGATGATCAACGAGGTACAGGTGGAGGCCACCTTTCCCGATGGGACGAAACTTGTTACCATCCATGACCCCATCAAGTAACAGAGGAGCAATGGAGGGCAGAAACGATGAAACCAGGTGAATATTTGCTGAACGAGAATGCGGGTGGTATCGAGGCGAACGCGGGACGCGCTGTCGTGCAGGTGCTAGTGAGGCACACCGGTGACAGGCCAATCCAGGTAGGCAGCCATTACCACTTTTTCGAGGTCAACTCTACGTTACAATTTGATCGGCAGGCTGCCTTTGGGATGCGCCTGAACATTGCCGCTGGTACCGCTGTGCGTTTTGAACCGGGCGAAGAGAAAGAGGTCAGCCTGGTCACGCTTGGCGGAGCGCGTGCAGTGTACGGACATAATGGACGAGTGAACGGCCCGTTAGATCAACCCGGCCAGCCTGGAAGGAGCGCCATATGAGCTTGAATATACCACGTCGAACGTATGCGGACCTGTACGGCCCAACCACAGGTGACCGTGTGCGCCTGGCGGATACGGAATTGCTGATCGAGGTAGAGAAAGATTTCACCGTGTATGGCGACGAGGTCACTTTCGGCGGAGGCAAGGTCATTCGCGATGGTATGGGGCAGAGCAGTCGCGCCACACGCGAGGAGACGAACGGCGCGCTCGACCTCGTCATCACAAACGCACTGATTATCGATTACTGGGGCATCGTGAAAGGCGATATTGGCATTAAGGATGGGCGTATCGTGAAGGTTGGTAAAGCTGGCAACCCCGATACGATGGAGGGAGTAGACCCAGAATTGGTGATAGGCGCGAGCACCGAGGTAATCGCGGGCGAAAATATGCTGGTGACAGCAGGAGGCATCGACAGCCATATCCATTTCATCGCTCCCCAGCAGATATACGAGGCGATTTCTAGTGGCATTACCACCATGATTGGCGGTGGCACCGGCCCGGCAACGGGTACGAACGCCACCACCTGCACACCCGGAGCATGGAATATCGCACGTATGCTCCAGGCTACTGAAAGCTGGCCTATGAACTTCGGTTTCCTGGGCAAGGGCAACGCTTCTACAGACGAACCCCTGGCAGAACAGTTGCGTGCTGGTGCTTGCGGCCTCAAACTTCACGAGGACTGGGGAACGACGCCGGCAGCTATCGATAGCTGCTTGAAGGTCGCCGACCGATACGATGTACAGGTAGCGATTCACACGGATACCATTAACGAGGCTGGATTTGTTGAGGATACCATTGCTGCCATCGCGGGTCGCACGATCCATACCTATCATACGGAAGGGGCAGGCGGTGGCCATGCGCCCGATATCATTCGCATCGCCTCTCTCCCCAACATCCTGCCCTCCTCAACCAATCCGACCAGGCCATACACCGTCAACACGATTGCCGAGCACCTGGATATGCTCATGGTGTGCCACCATTTGAATCCGCAGGTGCCGGAGGATGTAGCCTTCGCGGAGAGCCGAATTCGCCCCGAGACGATTGCTGCCGAAGATATCCTGCATGACCTGGGCGTGTTTAGCATGATGTCGAGCGATTCTCAGGCCATGGGACGTATCGGTGAAGTAGTGATGCGTACCTGGCAGACGGCGCATAAAATGAAGGTGCAGCGCGGCTCACTCGCGCAAGATTCCGCGCACAACGACAATTTTCGCGTGAAACGCTACATCGCCAAGTACACCATCAATCCTGCCATCACGCATGGCATCGCGCACCAGGTTGGCTCGATTGAACCAGGAAAACTGGCCGATATCGTGATGTGGAAACCGGCATTCTTTGGGGTCAAGCCAGAGATGATCGTGAAGGGCGGTTTTATCGCCTGGAGCGCGATGGGTGACGCCAACGCATCCATTCCGACGCCGCAGCCAGTGCTCTATCGGCCCATGTTCGGCGCGTTTGGCAGCGCAACCGCTGCTACCGCCCTGACCTTTGTCTCAAAGGCCGCGCTAGAGGAAGATATTCCGCTGAAGCTGGGCCTGAGAAAAACGGTTGTCGCCGTTGAAAAGTGCCGCGAGGTTGGCAAAGCCAGTATGCTGCTTAATGATGCTACCCCCAGCATCGAGGTTGACCCGGAAACGTATGAAGTACGCGCTGATGGCGAACTGCTCACCTGCGAGCCAGCCACAGTCTTACCTCTGGCCCAGCGGTATTTTTTGTTTTAGGCAAGAAGGAGCACTATATGACAGAAAACGCATTCGCGAGAGCATTCAGGGTGGGTATCGCAGGGCCGGTGGGCAGCGGCAAGACCGCGCTGGTAGACTGTCTGAGCAAACGGCTTTGGCCAACGTGCAAGCTGGCGGTTGTTACCAACGACATTTATACGAAAGAGGACGCAGAGTTCTTATTGCGGGAGGGCACGCTACCCGCAGAACGTATCAGAGGGGTGGAAACCGGTGGCTGCCCGCACGCGGCTATTCGTGAAGACGCCTCGATGAATCTGGAAGCAATTGCCGATCTGGAAGAGAGCCTGCCTGGACTTGAACTCGTTTTTGTCGAGAGCGGTGGCGATAACCTGGCAGCCGCTTTCAGCCCGGAACTGGTGGATGTGTTTATCTACGTGATCGATGTTTCGGGAGGCGATAAAATCCCGCGCAAAGGTGGTCCAGGCATCACCCGCTCCGATCTGTTGGTCATCAACAAAATTGACCTGGCACCTTACGTGGGAGCTTCGCTGGAAGTGATGGAGCGTGACGCGGGGCGCATGCGCGGCAAACGTCCATTCATCTTCACCAACCTCAAGGATGGTACGGGCCTGGACGCCGTTCTCACATGGCTGGAGCAGCATCTCAAAACACCAGCGGATCAGCGCCGCTCTATCATAGATGCCCATGCCCCTTACGTGGGGCAAGCGCATAATCACGATCATGAACATAGAATCGTGAGTCACACGCACACACATTAGACAAACTTGCTATTTGCGCCTGCCTGTCATTGTAAATTTTGAGATTAAACGGCTCTTCCCACGCGATGCGCAACGAGATGTAGCTCATCAGTAAATTAGTTTGAGAGCATCCTTTTGTTACTCTCCTGTTTCCATAAGGCTGAGAAATATCTCAGCCTTGACCAGAAAAAGCGCGAGCATTTAACGGCCTTGTGAAGCCACTTCAGTCGAATGTGCATCTCGTTGCGCATCTTGTGGGATCAGCCATTTACCAACTGTGCATAGGAGGAAGGGCTATGACTGCTTCTGAACAGACTACCCTTCAACCACCTCATTATCTTGACGGCCATGCCCTCGTGCGACCCAATAAGGTCGCGTTAGCTTGCGACGAGCGTTCCCTGACTTACGCCAGGTTGAATGCTCGTGCCAGGCGCATCGCCCAGGCGCTGCTGGAGAACCCATCCGAGCCGTCAGGGTGACGGAGGCGCTTCCCTGCTGGTGCAGGCCCCGGGTCTGAAAAGAATGGCTGAGCACGAGCTATTGTCGGGTTGAAAATCAGGTGTTCACCTTATCAAATATCCAGCGTCTTCCCGATGAGGAGGAGGGTGTTGCTGCTGTATCATCTCAAGCAGCGGTCCTGGGTTGGCCGGTTCTAGGCCCCAGAGGAGGCGAAAAGATGCCAGAGATCGAGTTGTCGGCAGGGATCATCGAGTACGAGGATACAGGCGGCAGCGGTCCCACCGTCGTGCTGCTGCATGGATTGGCGATGGATGGCTCGCTGTGGCGGCATGTCGTGCGCGAACTGCGCGCCGACCACCGCTGCGTGGTGCCGACGCTGCCCGTCGGCAGTCATCGGCGGCCTATGCGAGCGGACGCCGATCTCTCGCTGCGCGGCCTCGCGCGACTGGAGGCCGAGTTCCTGGAACGTCTGGAGCTGCGCGACGTGATCCTGGTGGGCAACGACCTGGGCCTCTTCCAGGTCGCGGCTGTTGAGTACCCGGAGCGTATCGCACGATTGGTGATCACTTCGTGTGAAGCCTTCGACAACATCCCGCCCGGTCTGCCTGGGCGCACGCTGGCGTTCGCCGTCAGGTTCCCCGGAGGTCTGAACGCCCTGGCTCAATCGCTGCGCTGGCGCGCGCTGCGCCGCCTGCCGCTCGCCTACGGGTGGATGTCCAAACGACCGATTCCTCACGAGATCACCGATGCCTGGCTGCGCCCGCTGCTGACCCGGCGGGAAATCCGCCGCGATCTCCTCAAGTACCTGCGTCACTGCCCCCCGGCCGACCTGCTCGCCGCCGCCGAGCGCCTGCGCTCCTTCGACCGCCCGGCGCTCGTGATCTGGGCGGAGGAAGACCGCGTGATGCCCCCCGCACATGGACGACGGCTGGCCAACCTGCTACCCCAGGCGCGGCTCGTAGAGATCGCGGACAGTTATACGCTCCTGCCTGAGGACCAGCCCGCCCAACTGGCCGCGCATATTCGTGAGTTCATCGCCAGCGAACCCGTCCGGGCTTCCTGATATTTGCCAGACGTACCAACGCTACGCCGATGACCTTGTACGCTTGATGGAGCAAGGTAGGGACGCTGACGGCTATCTTAGAACGTCGCAACCTTCAGGGAGATGAGCAGGTACTGGCGAAGATCGAGGCGTAGGGACGCTGACGGCTATCTTAGAACGTCGCAACGGAGGTAGCTTCCCGCCGGGGATTGAAACTGGGAGAGATCGGACGGCACGGGCGAGTACTCGCCGACGATCCGACACGAGACACACAGTCGAGACACGCTAAGGAGAGAGCAGCATGAAAGTAGGCTTCGTAGCAATTCACTATCCGCACATTTCTCATCGCGAAGAGTTCATCTCGCGCGTCCAGCGAGCCGTCGAGGTAATACGGCTGACACCGGGATGCCTTTCAGCTGACTGCTGGGTGACCGTCGCCGGCGACGCGGTGGTTTCGACTGGACAATGGGAGTCCGAGGACGCACGAGCCTCGTCGTTTGCTACCGCAAAGGCGGCAGGAGTGGACTTCGACTATGACGAGCGCGAATCACGCCCTCGTGAGATTCTTCGACTCGTGTCAGCCTAAAGGTTGCAACAGGCTCGACCAGTGGTAGGAGGGAAACCGACCTAGAGGATGCTGGCTCTTCCGTACTTTTGATGATTCGAAGGTGAGGAACTATGAGAGGGTTTTTGGCAGTTTTTGCAAACGTCTCTGTTTTTGCTGAAGCCGCTTCTCAAGCATACTCAACGACCCTCTAATTGTCAACAAGCAAACAGTGTTTCATACGAATCATAAAAGTACGGAAGAGCCAGGATGCTTGACACATATTGATAGTACCCATTGCAAAAAGACTTGTTCCAGCTAACAAAACTGAGTAATATTCCTGTAAATCCCAACTTTAAACAACTGGTGGAATTTTGCTGATTATTCTGTGGATGAGTTATTTCTTGCGTCCTCATTTGATCAGTCTTCTTACTGCTGCGAAAACCATTTATCAACAGAAGAAAGGGCAAAATTTGACCAGTTTAACCTCAACATTTACAGCCTAGCCTATAGGCGATAAGCCTTCCCCACACACTCCACGATCTTTTTGGTGCCAATAAGAGTGGCTACATTTCCTTTGATTCGTACGACTATCTTTCTTTTTTCAGATCGGGAACGTGGAGCGTAGGTAAGAACAGTCGTCGTCTGTGCTTTCAAGTAAGAGTGTGTATCCCCTTTGTGCTTCCAGGTCGTACCCCAGTTGAGCAAGATACACAGTGACCGTGGCCATGAATTCCTGTTTGTCTTCGAATGGAATACTAATCCATTCCCTTACCATGAGAAACGCCTGAAATAGCCCCATGCCGATGGCAAAGAAAACGCCCTCAAAGATACTCTTTTCGACAGGTTGTCCTGAAACGAGTTGCACAGCAACGCCGTATATTACTCCGTAGAAGTCAGCGGATACAACGAAAAGGTAGAAGAATTGTTTAAGCTTCAAACTCGACTTCCTTATTTGCTCTCTTCTGAAAACGCCGTTTTCATCATGGGTGGTGTCCCCCCTCCATGATCGTCTTGGAGCAAAGAGATCTCAAATGTTTCCTCGAGAGATCCGTTCATAGACTACCTATTTATGACCAGGCCTCAGCTAAGTAGCACCGTGAGCTTTCTTTGAACGTTTATTCTCACGATTTCCGGTCTCCGCTAGATGTCCGAGCTGCGCTAGAAGCAGAAGCTCCCGTTCTCCACGCTCCACTAATTGCGCTTCCCACTCATCCTTATACTGACGCAAGGTAGCAATGAGTGTCCGTGCCACGAGCAAATTGCGATACCACTTCTGGTTAGCAGGAACGATATACCAGGGCGCTTCATCCGTACTGCACTTGGAGAGCGCCTCCTCGTAGGCCTCTTGATACTCGTCCCAGTATTTACGCTCAGCCCAATCAGCAGTAGTGACTTTCCATGCATCCGTTT
>Ga0209647_1003610_pt1 | contig 11905 bp, 9 predicted proteins | sample GraSoi_2013_60cm_FD_185827 | JGI IMG/M metagenome (GOLD analysis project Ga0209647, IMG submission 185827) | Grasslands soil microbial communities from the Angelo Coastal Reserve, California, USA - Sample 9_17_2013_60cm (SPAdes) (version 2) | ecosystem: Environmental > Terrestrial > Soil >... | reverse complement strand
GGCGATGACCGACGGGGTGTTCGTCTATGACCGCCATGGCAGCATTGTGCAGGTGAATACAGCGGCCCGGAGGTTACTCGCACTTGATGTAGTTCCTGACTACACCGCTCGTCCATTGGAGGAGCGGCTTGCTCTGCTCGATATGCGTGATACCCAGGGGCAGAGCCTCCCCGAGGGCACCTCCGCACCGGCGCGTCTCCTAAAAGGCGAGGTGCTCACGGGTTCGAATGCGCTGGAGGTGCAAGTGCGCGCTCTCGATGGACGGGAGGTGCAGGTGAGTATCGGTGGTGCTCCTTTATGGAACCAGGAAGGACGAATAACAGGCGCTGTCATGACCTTTCGGGATATGTCGGAACGTCATCGCCTGGAACAACTTGAACGACGAATTCATGCTGAAACAGAAGCACGGCGGGCCTTACTGCAAATGATCCTGGATGAATTGCCCAGCAGCGTTTACCTCGTCCATGGGAGTGACGCACGGCTGATCCTCGCCAATCGCGCTAGCGCTACTGTCTGGGGAGCATCCTGGCCGCCCGGCCAGCCTATGGATGAGTTCCTGCGGGAGCATGGTATCCGTGTTTTCGGCATGGATGGGCTCGCGCTTGCCCCCGAGCAGCTTGCGACGCTGCGAGCAGTACGGGATGGTGAGATGGTGTATCAACACCAGGAGGTCATCCGCCATTCTGATGGCACGTCTATGCATGTCCTGGTCAATGCCATCGCACTCGATCTCCATCATCTGTTTTCGTCACCAGTGGATGCAACAAAACCTCTTGCTGAGGGAACCGAGCCTGCAGCCCTCGTGGTTCACCAGGACGTTAGTGCCATGAAAGAGGCTGAACGGCTCAAAGACGAGTTCATCGCCATCGCTGCACACGAACTACGTAATCCCCTTGCCGTCCTGAAAAGTTATGCGCAAGCGCTCCTCTTCCAGGCCAGACGGGGGAGAGGATACGAGCTGGCCGATTGGCAGAAAGAGGCGCTCCAAAATATTGACCTGGCCACGCACCGCCTGGTCGATCTTACCGAAGAACTGCTGGATGTGACGCGCCTGCAGGCAGGACAGCTTGCATTGCACCCCGAGCCGACGGACCTGGTCGCCCTGACACGGCGGGTGGCGGCACGGCTGCAGGAGCACTTCGTCGCCGAAGTGGACCCCCGCCGCATCGAGCAGGTGCTGGGCAACCTCGTCACCAATGCCATCAAGTATAGCCCCGAGGGAGGCCGTATCGATCTCACGTTGTGTGAAGACCCACAGGCAGATACCGTAGAGCTGTATGTAGAAGATCAGGGCATCGGCATCCCTGCGCACCAGCAAGCCCGCATCTTTGGTCGCTTCGAACGGGCAGACAATGCCCGTAAGATCGATGGAACCGGTCTGGGGCTATATATCTGCCGGGCCCTCGTCGAGCAACACGGTGGGCGCATCTGGTTCGAGTCGCTCGAAGACCAGGGCTCTACCTTCTTCATTGCGCTCCCGAATTCCTCACTATAACAAACTACTTTGCTACGGTGTAGCCGACGTCATCCATCACCGCTTCGATCTTGGCCAGCGTGACAAGCTTTGGATCATACTCGACTTGCACCGTCCTGGTAGGAATATCCACTTTGACCTGCTTCACGCCCTCCATCTTGCCAACTGCGCCCTCAATGGCATGTTGGCAATGCTCACAAGAAATGTCGGGGGCGACAAGGATTGTTGACTCCATACTATCGTTTCTCCTTTCACGCCCCAGCTAGCCAGGGCGAGTGATGATACATTACCGGCCAAAGCGCCGCAGCCGCAGCGAATTGCTGACCACTGTGACCGATGACAGCGCCATGGCTGCCGCCGCAAAGATGGGCGCATTCTCGCGTAAGAATGGAATGAGCGGTGAGAGCATGGCCGCCGGGATCAAGATGACATTGTAGGCAAAGGCCCAAAAGAGATTCTGCTTGATGGTGCGCAAGGTCGCTCGCGAAAGGGCCAGCGCAGTTACCACGCTCTTCAAATTGCCTTTGACTACTGTAATGTCCGAGGCCTCCATCGCGATATCCGTGCCGGTTCCCATGGCGATTCCTGCGTCAGCCTGCACCAGCGCTGGTGCGTCATTGATGCCGTCTCCAGCGAAAGCCACCACCATCCCTTGCTCTTGCAGATGTTTGACCTGGTTGGCCTTGTCTTCTGGTAAGACCTCTGCCAGCACGCGCTCAGGGGGAATGCCCACTTGCGTCGCAATCGCCTGGGCGGTGCGCCGATTGTCGCCGGTAATCATCCAGACAGTGAGTCCCTGCAATTGCAGTTGTTGCACAGCCTGCGCCGATCCTACTTTGACCGTATCGGCAACAGCGACCATGCCTGCAATAGTTCTATCGATCGCCACCAGCATAACCGTCTTGCCCTGCTGCTCCAGGCTCTCCAGTTGCTCCTGTACGTCTTGATAGGCGATGGAGAAGTCGCTGAGCAGACGCCGTGTCCCAACCAGCACGTCATGTCCCTCGACGATGGCTTGTAGACCGCGACCGGGCAGAGCCGTAAAGTGTTCGAGATGCGTGTTCAGCGCTATTCCGCGCGCCTTCGCTCCCTCTACAATGGCGGCGGCCAGGGGATGTTCTGAACCCTGTTCCGCTTCGGCCACCAGGCGTAGCATCTCGTCTTCCGGTGTGTCGGGGAGTGTCACTACGTCGGTCAGTTCTGGCTTGCCCTTTGTGATAGTACCTGTTTTATCCAACAGGACGGCCTTCACTGCCTGAATGCGTTCAAGGCTCTCACCGCCTTTGATGAGGATACCTTGCTCAGCGCCTTTGCCTGTTCCGACCATGATAGCAGTCGGCGTCGCCAGCCCCAGTGCGCATGGGCAGGCAACAACCAGCACCGCCACCGCTGCAACGATGGCGATAATCCAGGGGCTGCTAGCCCCCATCATCCCCGCTGTCTGACCGACTCCAGTGAGATTGCCAATGATCATCCAACCGGTAAAGGTGAGAGCAGCGATGACCAGTACTGCCGGGACGAATAGGCTTGAGATGGTGTCAGCCAGTCGCTGAATGGGAGCCTTCGACCCCTGCGCCTGCTCAACCATGCGAATGATGCTGGCAAGCACGGTGTCGGCTCCGACCTTCGTCGCGCGCATATGCAGCAGTCCGCGCTGGTTGATGGTCGCCCCGATTAAGGCATCATCCGTGCGCTTCTCGACCGGAATGCTCTCGCCGGTAATCATGGACTCATCCACCGATGAGGTGCCGGAAAGCACGACTCCATCGACGGGGATCTTCTCGCCCGGGCGTACGATCAACTCATCGCCCACATGCACCTGTTCGATGGGCAACTCGACTTCCTGGCCATTACGCACCACATGCGCGGTGCGCGCCTGCAACCCGATCAACTTCTTGATGGCCTCGTTGGTCTGCCCCTTCGCGCGGGCCTCCAGGTATTTCCCCAGGAAAATCAGCGTGACGATCAAGGCCGCCGTATCGTAGAAGGTGACGGAACCCACGACCTGCGGCAGGAAAGTCGCCACGACGCTCATCACGTACGCTGCGGTCGAGCCAACCGAGATCAGTGTATCCATGTTGGCACTGCCGTGACGCAACGTTTTGATAGCTCCGCGATGAAATTCCCAGCCAACGATTGCCCAGACGGGAGTTGTGAGCACAAGCAGGAGAGCGTTTTCGCCGGGGAAGCGGTTCATGAAAAACATGCTGAGGATGACGACAGGCACGGTGAGTACGATGCCCAGAATCAACAGGTTGCGCTTGTGCCTGATCTCGGCCTGTTTTCGTCTGCCCTGCTCATCTGCTTGTGAGATACTGACAGCAGGAGTCTCCGTTGTACCGGAAAGGTCGCCGGCGGTTTCCTCCTGTACCGGTTTTTGTGGCGATGAAACCTGTGGAAATGCTTTATATCCGACGGCTTCTACCTTCTGCACCATCTGCTCCAGATTCGTCTGGGCCGGATCATAGGTGACGGTGGCTTGTTCCGTCGCAAGATTGACGCTCGCATCCTTGATACCCGGCACCTTCTTCAGCCCCTTTTCGATGCGCATGGCACAGGAGGCGCAGGTCATCCCCTCTAAAGTAAGGGTGGCGCGACTCTCTGCACCGGGCTGCATCTGAGAAACAACTGAGTTTTCATAGAGAGGGCTAGTGGTCTCTGTAGCCATGTGATTTACCTTTATCTCTATATCTTAATCTTGTTTTACCCATACCCCCCTGGTGGGGGTATAGATAGCATACCGTATGATTTCCGCTCTGTCAAGTGAGCTGAGCCATCGTGCTGGTAGTGCGTACCCCCTTTCACACATAGTATGATATGCTACCATTGGTACGCGGAGAAGGCCAACGCACAAGCGGAAGGAGGAATTATGAAGGCTGAGGATGTAATGACCACCAGGGTGATTACAGTAACAGAAAACCAGACCAGGCAGCAAGCGGCGCGTCTGCTGTCTCAACATCGCATTAGCGGCTTACCCGTCGTTAATAATGAAAATGTTGTGGTGGGTGTTGTCACCGAGTACGATATCATTAGCAAAGAGGGGCAGAAAGTCGGTGAGCTGATGACGCGCGGAGTCATCAGCGTTACGCCGGATACAGACCTGGAAGAGGTGAGCCATCTCCTCGTGTATGAGCGCATCAGGCGTCTACCCGTGCTCTATCAGGGTCGGCTGGTTGGCATTATAAGCCGCGCCGACCTGGTCAGAGAGATAGCTATGCATTGGATATGCCCTGTATGCGGGGAAGTAGTTCACGGCGAGGAACAGCCGGAGCGCTGCCCACGCTGCCACGCAAAAAATGTGCCAGCTTCATTTGATCCGGAACCTCCCGGCTCATAAGAGGAGGGCATAGGAGACTTCTTTCCATCTCGTGCTAGCTGGGGAGTCCGGGGTCACTACCGACCCGGAATAAGAAAGGATCAAGTATACTGTGGACGCGAAAGGCAAAAAGCAAGCGGGTACGCATAAGTCAACATCTGTCCGCGAGCAGGCACTTCCTCCGATACCCGAGGGAGAAGATCGTGATACACTCCTCGCTTATTACAACCGGATGCTGCTTGTCCGCCGCTTCGAGGAAAAATCTGCTGAAATGTACACCAAAGCCCGCATTGGTGGCTACTGCCATCTCAATCTGGGCGAAGAGGCAACGGTGATCGGCTTCTGCACCGGACTCGAGCCAACAGACTATGTCTACACGAACTACCGGGAACATGGCTATGCCATTGGTCGCGGCATCTCTCCCGGTGCAGTGATGGCAGAGCTCTTCGGTAAGGACACGGGCTGCTCGCGCGGGCGCGGAGGTTCCATGCATCTCTTTGACCTCGCACGTCGCTTTATGGGTGGATATGCTATCGTTGGAGGCCAGATTCCCCTGGCTACGGGCGCCGCCTTTGCGGTCGCATATCGCGGCTCTACCGAGGCGGTGGCATGTCAGATGGGTGATGGAACCACGAATACGGGAGCTTTCCATGAGTCGCTCAATCTCGCTAAGATTTATCACCTCCCCATCGTCTACTTCGTAGTGAACAACCTGTATGGCATGGGCCTGCGTGTCGAGCAGGGATCTGCCATCAGCGAGCTATACCGCAAGGCGTGTGCCTACGACATGCAGAGTTGGCGAGTGGACGGCAATGATGTCCTGGCCGTACGGGATGCCATGCGCAAGGCTGCGGCGCTTGCTCGTGAAAAGCATGAACCGAGCCTCATCGAAGCGGTGAGCTTTCGCTTCCGCGGTCACTCCGTGGTGGACCCTGATCGCTATCGAGACCGAGAGGAGGTGCAGGAAGGGCGTGCGCATGACCCAATAGAGGCATTCGCAGCACGCCTCAAAGCGGCCGGGCTCCTCGATGAGAGTGGCAGGCACGCGATCGAGGAACAGGTGGAGCACGATGTCGATGCAGCGGTCACGTTTGCCGAGGAAAGCCCTTTTCCCTCGGTGGAGGAATTTATGAGCGATCTGTATGGCTACGTCTACGCGCCAGGCGAAGCGGCGGAGAAAGGGGGAAGGAATGGCTGAGATTACCTACCGGCAGGCACTCCACGATGTACTGCGCGAAGAACTACTGCGCGATGAAAATGTGTTCCTGCTCGGCGAGGAGATCGGTGTCTTCGAGGGGTCGTATAAGATCACTGCCGGACTGCTCTCCGAGTTCGGTCCCAAACGCGTGGTGGACACGCCCATCGTCGAAAATGGATTTATCGGCATGGCTACAGGGGCCGCTATGCTTGGGCTGCGTCCGATTGTGGAGATCATGACGATCAATTTCATCGTGCTGGCCATGGATCAGATTGTCAACCATGCGGCGAAAATCTATGCCATGTTCGGTGGACAGTGCCCGGTCCCACTGGTGATTCGCACTCCCGGTGGCGGCGGCCAGCAACTCGCGGCCACACACTCGCAGAACCTGGAGGTCTGGTTCGCGCATGTGCCCGGACTCAAAGTGGTTGCCCCGTCCACTCCCGCCGATGCGAAAGGGCTGCTGCGTACCTCCGTACGTGACAACAACCCGGTGATCTTTCTCGAAAACCTTGCCCTCTATAACACGAAGGGTGAAGAGCCTGCCAGTGATTACATGGTACCCATCGGCCAGGCGAAAGTGACGAAAGAGGGCGCTGATCTGACCGTAATCAGCTACTCGCGTATGGCGGTGGTGGCCCTGGATGTTGCCCGCCGCATGGAACAGGAAAACACGTTGAGCATCGAAGTGGTGGACCTGCGCTCGCTGCGACCGCTCGATCACGAGACCATCATCAACTCCATCAAGAAAACGAACCGGGCCATCGTCTTCGAAGAAGACTGGCGCTCGTTCGGCATTGGCGCAGAAATTGCCGCGCTCGTGCAGGAAGAGGCGTTCGATGACCTGGACGCGCCTGTCAAACGAGTGGCGAGCCTGGAAGTGCCGCTGCCCTACTCAAAGCCGCTGGAACTGGCAACGCTGACGGGTGCCAGGCAGTTGGAGGATGCAATCAACGAACTCGCGCCGCGCCGAAGGAGGAACACAACAGTCTGAGGAAATGTAGTCAAATGTAGTGCCACTTCGGTCAGAAAGGACGAAGCGCTCTTTTCTGTGGTGCTCCCATGCGATCCCTGCTTCCTGACTCTCTCTGCTTGATCTGTGGGAGTTATTGTATCATCACTTCTTCCTTTTCACAAGCTAATTGCAGATTGACCCACTTAGTTCTGCCGCTGACGCTGGCTCCCGGCGTGCTGCAGAAGATTGCCGGGCTGAATCCGTTCGCCTACGCGGTAGATGCTTCGCGGGCGCTGGTCAATGGCAATCCTGGCGATGTTGCAGTGCTGCAGGCCTTCGCGATTTTTATCGTGCTCACAGTGCTCTCGCCGGTGTGGGCCACGCGCTCGATGCGGCAGGCGATGATGTAGTCAGCCGTGCAGGAGCAGGGATGCCAGGTAGAGTATAGCGGCTGCAGTCCATGCCTGGATGCTGCTGGCGTAGAAGTAATCTACCAGCACCCATTCCTGCTGGATTTGTGGCGAACGTATCCAGAGCGAAGGCAGCACCATGTAAAGCTCCACGGGATCATTAGTAGCATGCATGGCTTGCAGGATTCGCTGAGCGATACTGCGTGCCTCTACGTTGAAGCCAGAGCGCTGCAGGCCAACGGCGATCACGGCATTATCAAAAGGCCAAACCGCGCCACAGTGGTACATGAATGGGTTGTAGTAGTAAGCCTGGTCAGAGAGTGTGCGCACTCCCCAGGGCGTGAGCAGATCCGGCCGCATCAACCGCTGGCCGACCTGCTCCGCCTGTTCTTTGTTAAGGATGCCGCTCCAGAGCAGGTGACCCGGGTTTGACGAAACAGCCTGGATGGGTTGTTTCCGTCCATCCAGGGCGATGGCCGGATACTGTTCGTTGGCGAGCCAGAAGCGCTGGAGTCCCCGCTGGAGCCCTTCTATGCGTTGCTGGATTTCCCGGTACAGGGCGGGGTCGAGACGCTTTCGCTTCTCCGCCAGCTCGATATAGCTGGAATAAGCTGCCCAGGCATACCCCTGCAGTTCGATCCAGGCGAGCGGATGGCGAAGTGGTTCATACGTGCGTGGCTGGACGGCTTCAGCGCTGTCTTTCCAGACCTCGTTTGCCAGCCCAATCCCCTCCGGATTACGCCTGCTGTATTCGACCAGCCCATCCTGGTCCAGGTCGGACCAGGCCAGCATCCAATGCAAGGCTGCATCGATATGTGGCCAGAGTTCTTCCAGCAGTGCCTCGTCATGGAAGTATGCATCGACCTGTGCCGCCGTGATGACATAGAGGAACGTCGAGTCAAAGGCCCCATAATAGCGTCCATTGATGACGACAGGCCAGCGGGCGACAATCATCCGCTGTGGCACAGGGTCCCAATATTCATGGATAATGCGACCGGGCTGTTCCTCGTTGACATCGTTTACGACGCGCCCCTGCAGGCTTGCCAGCCCGCGCAGCACGGTTGTCGCCAGTTCATGCAGCCAGGTATGATAGTCAACAGGGTACGCGAGGGAGGGAGTAGATATGCTTTCGTCTTGCTCTGTCGCCTGCAGTAAGCGGCCTGCCTCCAGTGCAAACAACACGGTCCAGAGCGAGTCACGCCCAAAAATCGCGTGAAATTGATCATCCCGGCCGCTGGCCGTCACGCCCAGGGGTGTCTGCAGCGATTGTAGCGCTGCCAGCGCATTATGCCAGAAGGTATGCAAGACCTCGCTCTCGAGAGCGAGGTCTGTTTGAGAGAAAACGGGTCGCTTTACGAATTCCACCTTGGAAGACCCTTCCCATTCTAATGCATATGAAATCAGTTCACGGGAGGAGACTCCCTTACTCGTAACAACGGATAGCTCCTCCTCGTGATGACAAGAGATTACCCCTTCACGCCTGTAGATACGGCGCCTTCGATGAAGTAGCGCTGGAAGATGAAGAACAGGATCAAGATGGGAATGGTGTTGAACATCGAACTGGCGAGCAACAGGCTATACTCTGTGTAGTGGGTGCTCTTGAAGTAGAACAGCCCCACCGTCAGCGTATACATGTCTCGCGTCCCCAGTGCAACCAGGGGCCACAAGAAGTCATTCCAGGCCCCCTGGAATGTCAGGATGGCCACCGCGGCGAGTGCCGGCCTGACCTGGGGCAGAATAATCTGGTAGAACGTGCGCCAGATCGAGGCCCCATCAATCTTGGCCGATTCTTCCAATTCCTTGGGCAGCCCTTTCATGAACTGCACCATGATGAAGACCGAGAACGGCTGCACCATCGCGGGCAGGATCAACGCCAGGTAGGTGTTGACCAGGTGCAGGTCATTGACGACCAAAAACTTAGGAATGAGCGTCACGGTTGCGGGGATCATCATCACCGCCAGGGTCACCAGGAAGATGAGGTTCCTGCCCGGAAAGTTCAGGCGCGAGAGGGCATAGCCGGCCATCCCCGAGAAAAGCACGTTGAGCACCGTCGCGGCGAACGCGTAGATGAATGCATTGAGGATCCAGCGCAGGAAAGCCGGATCGCCCAGGACAGTCGTATAGTTGGTCGTGATCCAGGTACGTGGAAAGATGGTCGGCGGAAAGATCAGCACCTCCGACATCGATTTGAACGAGGAGAGAAACGAAAAGATCAGCGGCCCGATCGAGGTGATAGTAAAGATGGCCAGGAAGGTATACACGACCAGGTGCCACCAGCTAAAGTGTCGCTCGGGACGCGCCTCGCGCTCCACCTCTACAGGTCGGACGGCTGCTTGTGTTGATACTTGCGCCATGAGCTTGCTCCTTCCTTATCTACTGGCGCTCGGCTCGATCAAGCGCCGCTGGACGATCGTCACGATGAAAATGATAATGAACAGGAGCACCGACATCGCCGCCGCCAGGCCGAAGTGAGCATCCTGGAAAGCGGCATTGTAAATCTCCAGCAGAGGGGTCAGCGTCGAGTTGAGCGGTCCCCCATTGGTCATGAACTTGGCCTGGTCGAACATCTGGAAGCTCCCGATGGTACCCAGGGCTACCACCAGGAAGATTGTCGGACGCAAGAGCGGCACTGTAATGTACCTGAAGGTCTGGAAGCGATTGGCGCCATCGATCGCGGAGGCTTCGAGCAGCTCCTTGGGCAAATCCTGCAAGGCCGCCATGAAGTAGATCATAAACGCGGCGGCGGTAGTCCAGATGTTGAGCAGCATCAGGGCGGGCAAGGCAAACAGGGGATCATTCAACCAGTCCGGCCCGGAGATATGTACCAGCGAGAGCAGGTAGTTGATCAGGCCATCGGGATTGTAGAGCCAGAGGAAGATCAGGGCCGTCGCCACCGAGGAGGTCACGGCGGGGATGTAAAAGATCGTACGAAAGATGCCCTTGCCAACTAGCGTTATTTGTAAGATCAAGGCCAAAATCAACGCCAGGATAGTCTGGCAGATCACCACCGCGATGACAAATTTGAGGATATTGGCCATCGATATCCAAAAGACGCTCAGGCCGGGGTTAGTGAAGAGCTGCTCAAAGAGCCTTTGATAGTTTTGAAATCCCACAAACTGGGGCGCGGTAAAGCCAATATCCACCTGAAAGAAGCTGAGCCCGATCCCATAGAGCGAGGTTAAGATGAGGAAGACGAGCAAGACGAAGAGGTAGGGAGTGAGAAAGAGGTAGGCAGTGAGCGTGTCACGCCCAAGCCGTTTTGGTCTGCCTCGCATGCCACGCATCTGCCGTCCTTCCGCAGTGAGCGGAGGGGCGAGAGCCTGGGAGGATCCTACTGGTTCTGTAGCCATAAAAAGCCCTCCTTAACTATGCCTATCGGAAGAGTGATAGGCCCTCATGCATCTCAGGTTGACTTGCGAGCATCAATCGAGACGAAATGCCACTTGTTTTTCTTTGGCCTGTACATTACGCCCCAGCCCCGAGGAGAGCTGAGGCGTAATGCAGCGTATGTTTCTACTCTTCAGGAAACGGCGCTTCACAACCTGGCTAAGCTGCCAGGACCATCACCCTCCCTGCAACGAGGTATTCACCTGGGTTGCCGCATTATTCAAGGCCGTTTGCGCATCCTGCTTGCCCAGCATCACTTCCTGTATCGCGTTCGCCAGGTCGGTGTGGATGGCGGAATCCTGCGGCCCGTAGTAGTCCGCGTAGCTATAGGTCGCGGCATCGAAGAGCACCTTGACATCGGGATGCGAGGTGAAGTAGGGCACATTGGCCAGGCTCTGCAAGCTCGGCAGGGAAAAGCCGGCATTGAGCTGGCTTGCCTGCACGGTCGATCCTGTCATGTACTTGACCAGCTCCCAGGCCGCCTCAGGATGCTTCGTACTCGAAGAGGCCGACCACGCATTCGTGAAGGTCAGGTCCGCACGCTTGCCGTTGGGGGCCATCGGCAGGGGTGAGATGCCATACTGGACGTTCGGGTAGGTAGTCGTCATGTAGGGGATGAGCCAGCTCCCTTCAATCACCATGGCCGCTCGTTGTTTGCCAAAGGCATCTCCATTCCACGGCGCCCCAACGGTCGTAGGGAGAGCACCAGTGTTATTCTTCAGAAAACTCGCGTAGTAGTCCAGCGCACTGACCCCGGTCTGGTTATTGAAGGTCGCCTGTGTCCCATTCTTGTTCAGGACTGAACCTCCATTTGCCAGTAAGAAGGCGCCCCAACGGGACGCATCGGCGGACAGGACAACGCCGTACACCGAATGGGGCGTGCCGGGATTTTGCGTGAGTTTTTGTGCGTCTGCCTTCAAGTCGTCCCAGGTCCAACTCGCAGTCGGAGCAGACAAGCCTGCGGCCTGGAACATCTGCTTGTTATAGAAGACGCCCAGGCTGCTCCAGTCCTTGGGCAACCCATAGACCTGGCCGCTGGTGCAGACAAATGGATTGGTCAACGCAGAATAATAGTCACTGGCTTTGACCCCATCGCGTGCCATGTAGGGAGACAGGTTAAGCAACTTACCTGAGCCGATATACTCACTGGACATGCCCGGTTGCA
>Ga0209647_1003609_pt1 | contig 11911 bp, 10 predicted proteins | sample GraSoi_2013_60cm_FD_185827 | JGI IMG/M metagenome (GOLD analysis project Ga0209647, IMG submission 185827) | Grasslands soil microbial communities from the Angelo Coastal Reserve, California, USA - Sample 9_17_2013_60cm (SPAdes) (version 2) | ecosystem: Environmental > Terrestrial > Soil >... | reverse complement strand
GCCTTTTACGGGATGAGCGCGCCAAAGGACACCCCGCCCGAAATCATCGACAAGCTCAACCAGGAGATCAACGCCGGTTTAGCCGACCCGAAGGTCAAGGCTCGCCTCGCGGAGCTCGGCGGCATACTGATTCCGGGCAGCCCGGCCGACTTCGGAAAGCTCGTCGCTGCCGAAACCGACAAATGGGCCAAGGTGATCAAGGAAGGCGGGGTGAGCCTGGAATAGGCGAAGCGTATCCCCCGAGCCCGCGTCGATGAACCGTAAGCGTCCCGAAGATTTGCGCAGCCATCGCTGGCTCGGCGTCAACGATCTGCGCTCGTTCGGGCACCGTTCGCGGTTGCGCCAGTTCGGTTATGATGCCGCCGACTGGGGCGGCAGACCCGTCATCGGCATCATCAATACCTGGAGCGAGATCAACGCCTGTCACGCGCACTTGCGCGCGCGGGCGGAGGACGTCAAGCGCGGCGTGCTGCAGGCCGGAGGCTTTCCGATCGAGCTGCCGGCGATGTCGTTGGCGGAGCCGTTCGTCAAGCCCTCGACCATGCTCTACCGCAACTTTCTGGCGATGGAGGCGGAAGAGCTTCTGCGCAGCCACCCGATCGACGGCGCGGTGTTGCTGGGCGGTTGCGACAAGACCACCCCGGGACTGGTCATGGGCGCCATCAGCATGGGCATACCGGCGATCTACGTGCCGGCGGGCCCGATGCTGCGGGGCAATTGGCGCGGCGAATACCTGGGCTCGGGCTCCGACGTCTGGAAATATTGGACCGAGAAGCGCGCGGGTCGCATCACCGAAGCGCAATGGAACGAGATGGAAAGCGGCATTGCCCGCTCGTTCGGCACCTGCATGGTCATGGGTACGGCCGCGACCATGATGGCGATCGCCGAAGCGCTCGGCCTGACGCTGCCGGGCGCGTCCTCGATCCCGGCGGCCGATTCGAGCCATCCGCGCATGTGCGCCGCCGCCGGCCGCCGCATCGTCGAGATGGTGTGGGAGGGTCTCACCCTCGACCACATCCTCACCGTCGCGGCCTTCGACAACGCCATCAAGGTCCACATGGCGATGGGCGGCTCGACCAACGCCATTATCCACGTGATCGCGATGGCGCGCCGCGCCGGAATTGCGCTCGACATGCAACGTTTCGACCAGATTTCGCGCGAGATCCCGGTGCTCGCCAATGTCCGGCCCTCGGGGAAATACCTGATGGAGGATTTCTTCTACGCCGGCGGCCTGCGCGCGCTGATGCTCGAACTAAAGGATCGGCTCGATCTCGCCTCGATGACGGTGACGGGCAAGACGCTTGCCGAAAACATCGCCGGCGCGGAAGTCTATTTACGCGACGTCATCCATTCGCTCGATGACCCGATCTACGCGGAAGGCGCAACCGCCGTCCTCACCGGCAACCTTGCACCACGCGGCTGCGTGATGAAGCCGGCGGCGGCGGATCAGCGCTTCCTCAAGCATCGCGGGCCCGCGCTTGCCTTCGAGGACTACAACCACATGGCACGCGAGATCGAACGCGACGACCTCGCCGCCACGCCGGACCACGTCATCGTGCTCAAGAATGCCGGCCCCAAGGGCGGTCCCGGCATGCCGGAATGGGGCATGCTCCCGATCCCGAAAAAGCTGGTGCAAGCGGGCGTGCGCGACATGGTGCGCATCTCGGACGGGCGCATGAGCGGGACGAGCTACGGCGCCTGCATCCTGCATGTGGCGCCGGAGAGCTTCGTAGGCGGGCCATTGGCGTTCGTTGAGACCGGCGACGTGATCGAGGTCGACGTACCGGCGCGGCGCATCCACCTGCACGTCGCGGAGGAGGAACTCAATCGCCGCCGCGCGGCGTGGAAACAGCCTGCGCCACGCTACCTTCGCGGCTATGGGGCCATGTTCTCCGCCCATATCGGGCAGGCCGACGAAGGCTGCGATTTCGATTTCCTCGCCGGCAAGGGGCAGATTCCCGAACCGGAAATTCACTGACCGCCCCACCCCGCCGAGGACTTGATGAAAATCGGACTTTTCGACCACGTCGAACACGGCAAGCGTCCGCTCGCGACCCTGTTCGACGAGCGCCTCGCATTTGCCCAGGCTGCCGACGAGGCCGGCATCTATTGCTTGCACGTGGCGGAGCATCACGCCACGCCGCTCAACATGGTGCCGGTGCCGGGGGTCTATCTCGGCGCCGTGGCGCGCGCGACCAAGCGCATGCGGCTCGGCCCGCTGGTTTATCTCCTGCCACTTTATTCGCCGTTGCGGCTGATCGAGGAGATTTGCATCCTCGACCACCTCAGCTATGGGCGGATGGAAGTGGGCGTGGGCCGCGGCGTGTCGCCGTTCGAGCTCAAGTATCACAAGATCGACCACGACGAATCGCGCGATATCTTCATCGACGCGTTCAATTGCATCGCCGCCGGCTTGACCGCCGACACGCTCACTTATTCCGGGAAGTACTACCAGTACGAAAACGTGCCGATTGCCTTGCGGCCGCTGCAGCAGCCGCATCCCCCCTTCTGGTATGGCTCCTCCAATACCACCGGCGCCACCTGGGCGGGCGAACACGGCATGCACTTCGTGAGCCTCGGACCGACGCCATTCGCCAAGACCAACATCGACGCCTTCAAGCAAGCGCTCGCCAAGCGCGGCGGACCGGCTCAGCCCAAGGCCGAGTTTTCCGGCGGCACGGCGATCGGCGTGCTGCGCCATATCTTCGTCGCCGATACCGACGCGGAAGCCAAGCGCTTCGGCAAGCCGGCGATGGAGCTTCATCTGGCGCAACTCAACTGGCTGCGTGACAAGCACGGCGTGACCGGCTTGACCTCGCGGCTCAACGTGCCGCGCGGCGCCACGTTCGAGGATTGCGTGGCCGACGGGTCGGTCATCGCCGGAACACCGCAGCGCGTGCGCGACGAGATCGAACGGCAGGTGGGTGAGCTCGGAGTGAACTACCTGCTCACTTATCTGTTTCTGGGCACCATGACGCTCGACGAGGCGCTGCGTTCGCTGAGCCTGTTCGCGAGCGAAGTCATGCCCCGGCTTGCGCAGCTCTGATCGGCGTTTTGTTCAACGTCGTCGGCATGGCTCGCCCTAGCCCTTTGCCCCGGACTATGCGAAATTGTCGAGCCAGGCGATGGCACGAGGTCACGACCATGACGAACAGCAGGGTTACCGGCGTCCGCAGCATCGAGCTCGGCGTTCGCGATCTTCATCAATCGGTGGAGTTCTACACCAAGGTGTGGGCGCTCGAACAAGTTTGCTCCGAGGGCGACGGCATGCATTTTCGCGCTACCGGCGGCGAGCATCACGTGCTGACCATCCGCGAGCGGCCGAAGCCCGCGTTGCTCGGCGTGCATTTCGCCGCCAATGACCGCTCGGCGGTGGATGCGCTCTGCGCCAAGGCGAAGGGCTATGGCGTCGAGATTGCGGGCGAACCCGCGCCGCTCGACCCCACCGCCGGCGGTGGGTACGGTTTTCGCTTCTATACGCCGGATGGGCTGCCGATGAGCATATCGTCGGATATCGTCCGGCATCCGAGCGTCGTTTTGGACCGCTCGCGGCCGACCAAGATCAGCCACGTCGTCCTCAACAGCGCGCGCATTGAAGATCAGGTCCCGTTTTTCATCGACGTTCTCGGCTTCAAGCTCTCCGACAGCACGCATCTCATGGACTTCTTGCGTTGCAGCGCGGATCACCACAGCATGGCGATCTTCCGCAACAACGGGCCCTCGCTCAATCACGTGGCCTATGAGGTGCCGAACATCGACGGGCTGATGCGCGGCACCGGCCGCGTCAAGCAGAACGGCTTCGACATCGAATGGGGTGTCGGACGGCACGGGCCGGGCAGCAACGTGTTCTCCTATTTCATCGAGCCCAACGGCTTCGTCGCGGAATACACGACCGAGCTCGACCAGCTCGATGACGCCACGCACGTTCCACAAGATGCCGACTACTGGCAAAAGATGATGCCCATGCCGGATCGGTGGGGAACGGCCGGACCGCCGTCGAACCGGATGCGTGCCGCCATGTCGGGGGCGCTCTATCTCGGCGAGGAGCAGCGCGAGGACGTGCGCTGCGAAGACATCATTGGACGCAAGCTCGGCTGATCGACCGATCGCGCGAGCGTTGGCTTGCGATCCCGACCCGCGCTACGGCCGCAGACGGGCCGTCCGCTCGCGCGGCCGGTTCGCATGAGCGGCGATATTCCTTTCGATCGGAGCTTCGACCTTCCGCCTGAAACGGTGGAGGAGGTGGTGCCGGGAGTGCGGCGGCTGCTCGCCAACAATCCCGGGCCATTCACGTTCAAGGGGACGGTGTCCTACATCGTCGGCCGCGGCCGCGTCGCCATCATCGATCCCGGCCCGCTCGATGAGACGCACATCGCGGCCCTCCTCGACGCGGTGCGCGGGGAAACCGTCACCCATATCTTCGTGACCCATACCCATCGCGACCATTCCCCAGCGGTCCCTCGGGTCAAGGCGGCAACCGGCGCCTTGGTTCTCGCCGAAGGAGCGCACCGGCCCGCCCGCGCGCTCCATATCGGCGAGGCGCCGCGCATGGACGCGAGCAACGACGTCGACTTCCGTCCCGATCGCACGCTCGCCGATGGCGAGGTCGTCACCGGCCCGGGCTGGACCATCGAGGCGGTGACGACGCCCGGCCATACCGCCAACCACATGGCGTTTGCGTTGCAAGAGGCCGATCTGCTGTTCTCGGGCGATCACGTTATGGCCTGGTCGACGCCCGTCGTCGCGCCGCCGGATGGGGCGATGAGCGATTACATGGCCTCGCTGCAAAAGCTCGCGCGCCGGAGCGAACCGGTTTACCTGCCCGGCCACGGCGGCGCCGTGCGCGAGGCGCCCCGTTTCGTGCAGTACTACATTCGCCACCGCCAAGATCGCGAGGCCGCGATCCTGCTGCGGCTGGCGCAGGGCGAAGCCGATATCTCCACCCTCGTGCGCGGCATCTATGTCGGGCTTGATCCCCGGCTCGTGAAGGCAGCGGGCCTATCGGTTCTCGCCCATCTTGAGGATTTGGTGACGCGTGAGCTCGTTACGACCGAGGGTGAGCCGTCGAGCGAGGGCCGCTACCGCTTGGGATGACTTTCACCTTTTGGGCTGGTCTTTCTTGCCGGTCGATTTCTTCGCCGGCTGCTGTGTCGGCGGCGGCCGCTCCGGCTTTTGGGCGCGGATCGCGTCTTCGATATCGTTCATCAGGCCGCGCACGCGCGCCGCATTGGTGCCGAAATCGAACGAGCCGTAGCGTGAGGAGGAACGCGCGTCGATACGCGCGCCGTCGGGCTCGGTCCGCACGCGGATCACGACGTCATCTCGAAATCCCATGATCGGGGTGCGCGCGACGGCTTCGATGCGTCCCTCGCGCCGTCCGGCCTGCGGCGCGCGTGCGTCGACGATGCGCCACCTGCGCTTGTTGACCACCGCGAGCGCGGCATCGTAGGCCGCCTGCACGGTCGCATTGGTCCCGAGCGGACCGACGTCCGGATAGGCGGCGCGCTGCTGTTCGGCGGCATAGAGGCCCGCATAGGTAATGGGGTTGGCGTCGCGTACGCGCAGCCGCGCCAGCGCCTCGTACCGTGGCGGATCAGTCGGATCCGTAGTGATGTCGTAGATCCAGGGCAGCCGATACGCCTTGAGTCCGAAATAGGCCGGGTAGGCGAGGAGCGCGAGCGAGACCGCCATCGCCGTCAACGCGGCGCCTATCCCCGCCAACCCCTCCATCCAGATCACGACGAAGGCGGCGAGGGCGAGCACGAGGGCCACGACGGCAATGGCGAGCGCGCCCGCAAAGGTTGCGAGCGCGGGTCGGATTTCGAGCAGGCCCGAACGCACGATAATGACCGCGAGGAAGGAGGCCACGAAAGCAAATGCGGCCATGCGCCGCGCCCAGATGGCGAGCCGTGAGGTCGGCTCAGATTGAAGGTGATGGCGCGCCATCGTCTGCCTCACCAAGCCGAGCAGACAATACCCGCTTGCGCCGCGGAGACGGTCGCATCAAAGGTGGTCATGCGCTCGCTTTCCTGGAGGAGTCCGCGATGATGGCAAGCCAAGCTTACCGCATCGGGCCGAGACAATGCGAGGGTTTCGCGATGAATGACGCCAGCAGGAGTGACAAGACGCTTCACCGTGCGGCGGCAGCACTTGGCAGGACGAAATCCTTGAACCGCTCCCGCAGCACCGTCTTCTGGATCTTGCCGGTGGCGGTATGCGGGATCTCGTCGACGAAAACGACGTCGTCGGGCATCCACCAGTTGGCAACCTTCCCGCACATGAACTTTAAAATCTCATCCCTCGTGGCCGACTGATCCTTCCGCAGAACGACGACCAGCAGAGGCCGTTCGTCCCATTTTGGATGCTTCACGCCGATCACCGCTGCTTCCGCCACCTTGGGATGGCCGACGGCGAGGTTCTCGAGGTCGATCGAGGAAATCCACTCGCCGCCCGATTTGATCACGTCCTTGGCGCGATCGGTAACCTGCATATAGCCGTAGCGGTCGATGGTGGAGACGTCACCGGTGTCGAAGAAACCCTCCTCGTCGAGGACGTCACCGTTCTCCTTATAGTAGGCCCTGGCCACGCATGGTCCGCGCACCTTGAGGCGCCCGGAGGTCTTGCCGTCCCAGGGCAGCCGCTTGCCGGCATCGTCGGTGATTTTCATCTCGACCATGAACGGCGACTGCCCCTGTTTCTGCTGAATGTCGAGCCGCGCGTCGCCCGCCAGGGCGGCGTATTCGGGCTTGAAGGTGCAGGCGGTGCCGAGCGGGCTCATCTCGGTCATGCCCCAGGCATGGATCACCTCGACGCCGTAGATGTCCTGGAAAATTTTCGCTACGGCGCGCGGGCAGGCCGAGCCGCCGATTATGACCTTCTTGAGATGGGGTAACTTGCTGCCGGTCCCTTCGAGGTGTTGCAGCAGCATGAGCCAGACCGTCGGCACCGCGGCGGTGCAGGTCACCTTGTAGCGGTCGAGCAATTCGAAGACCGATGCTCCGTCGAGCTTGGCGCCCGGCATCACCATGGAGGCGCCCGCAATCGGCGCCGCGAACATCATCGCCCAGCAATTGGCGTGGAACATGGGCACGACCGGCATCACGACGTCGCGGGACGAATAGCCCTTCATGTCGGAGTTGTTGGCCATCAGCCCGTGCAGGACGTTGGAGCGGTGCGAGTAGACGACGCCCTTCGGGTTTCCGGTGGTTCCTGAGGTGTAGCACATGCCTGCAGCGGTATTCTCGTCGAACTTTTTCCAAGCAAAGTCGCCGTCAACTTCGCTGATCCAATCCTCGTAGGAGACCGCATTCTTGAGCGAGGTTTGCGGCATGTGCGCGCCATCGGTCAGCACCACATAGCGTTCGATGGCGGGCAGTTTGTCCGCGAGCTTTTCCAGCAGCGGAATGAACGTCAGATCAGCCAGCATCATGCGGTCCTCGGCATGATTGACGATCCAGGCGATCTGATCGTGAAACAGGCGCGGATTGACGGTGTGATAGATCGCTCCGATCCCCATGATGCCGTACCAGGCCTCGAGATGCCGCCACGTGTTCCAGGCCAGCGTGGCGACACGGTCGCCGACGCGGATACCGTCTTTGTCGAGCCGTTGTGCCAATCGTAGCGCGCGGGCGCGGACCTCGGCATAGGTGGTGGCGTGAAGCGGGCCTTCGATCGAGCGCGTGACGATCGGACGCTCGGCGTGGTTGATCGCGGCATGGTCGATGACGCGATGGCAAAGGAGCGGCCAGTCCTGCATCAGCCCAAGCATGGCGTTTCCCCGTTCTTACTTATGGAGCCGGCGCCGCAGCAGCCGGCTGCACGTAGACCGCGCCGGCGCGGCTGCATCCGCAACGCCGCCGTCCGCTCGGCCGGACGCGCACCCCCAGGTTACCGGCATGTCGCGGCCGTGCAACTGGAGAATCTGCAGCAAGCCGCTGAGGGGTCAGCCGAAACGCCCGAGAGAAAAGCGCGCGATGTCATGCTACGGCGAAGGAGCTGCCGCCCCATCACGTCCGAGGGCCGGCCTTGGCCGGACGGGCGCTGCCGCGGTTGTTTGCCGGGATCAGCCTGCAATGCCGATCGGCCGCTATAAGGTCGCAATCCTTGCCGATACCGCGACGGTGAAGCTTCTCGCTGCCCTCATCCTCTTTGCCCCCCTTTGCGCGTTGGTCCCTTGCGATTTCGCGGCTGCGGCGGTCGTCCCATTGCCGCGGCCACGGCCGGCAGAGATTTCAAGCGTCCCGTCCGCGCCAGAAGCGACGCCCGAGGAGGCGCCGGCACCTTCGGCCTGCCGGCTGCGGCTCACGGCCGAATTGGCGATCGCTCCCTCGCTGCCGGCGCTGGTCGGACCCGGCGAGTGCGTCGTGGACGACGTGGTGAGGCTCGAGGCGGTGCGGCTCGCCGACAGGACGCAGGTGGCGGTGACGCCGCCCGCGGTCGTCCGCTGCAGTTTTGCCGAGGCCATCGTGCATTGGGTGCGCGAGGACGTGGTGCCCGTGGTGCGCTCGCTGGGGGGAGCGCTCAAAAGCATCGACAACTATGCCGCCTATGATTGCCGAGGCCGCAACCGGATCATCGGAGCGAGGCTCTCCGAGCACGGCAAGGCCAACGCACTCGACATCCGCTCGTTCAAGCTCGCCAGCGGCACGGTTGTCGAGTTGACCGACCCGAATGTGGCCAAGGATTTTCGCGAGCGCTTGCGGAAAACGACCTGTGCTCGTTTCAGCACCGTGCTCGGCCCCGGTTCAGACGGCTATCACGAGAACCACGTTCATGTTGACCTCGCCGAACGCACAGGTGGCCATCGCATGTGCCAGTGGGAAGTGCGCGAACCCGGCGATGAGGCCGCGCAGGTCCCACTGCCGCGGCCGCGTCCGGCATCCGCCGCGCCATGAAGCTGAAAACTCGACCGAGCATCTCGGGCGTCGCGGCCGGTGCTTTGCGCAATGTTGGCTGCGGCCGCGAGGAGTTGACTCTCGGCCCGGGATGCGGAGCCTTTTGACGCCGCCTCGTTTCAGCGCCTATATCGCTCATCAACCGAGAGCAAAGCCATGGCGCCGCTTCGCAATCTCGCCGTCCGCGACCTCGAAACCCTGGTTCACCCCTACACCAACCTCGCGACGCTGCGCGAAACCGGTCCGCTGATCATCGAGCGTGGGCAGGGGGTGTTCGTCTACGACAGCGAAGGTAAGGCCTACATCGAGGGCATGGCGGGACTCTGGTGCACTGCACTCGGTTACGGCAACGAGGAGTTGGTCGAGGCAGCGGCGACGCAGATGCGCAAGCTGCCCTTTAGCCACCTCTTTGGCGCCAAGAGCCACGATCCCGCGATCGAACTCGCCGAAAGGCTCAAGGAGATCGCGCCGGTACCGACCTCGAAGGTATTTTTCTGCTCTTCGGGTTCGGAGGCAAACGACAGCCAGGTCAAGCTCGTCTGGTACATGAACAACGCGCTCGGCCGGCCGCGGAAAAAGAAAATCATCAGCCGCCGCAAGGCTTATCACGGCGTGACCATCGCGGCGGCTTCGCTCACGGGGTTGGCGAACAATCAGCTGGATTTCGACCTGCCGATCGCGGGGATTTTGCACACGGGCTGTCCGCACTACTACCGCTTCGCGCATGCGGGGGAGACCGAAGAGGAGTTCGCGCGGCGGCTGGCCGACGAACTCGAAGAGCTCATTCGCAGCGAGGATCCGGAGACGGTTGCCGCCTTTATCGCCGAGCCAGTGATGGGGGCCGGCGGCGTGATCGTGCCGCCGAAAACCTACTTTCAGGAGGTAATGAAGGTCTGCCGCTCATACGACGTGTACATGATCTCGGACGAGGTGATCTGCGGCTTCGGCCGGCTTGGAACCATGTTCGGCTGCACGGCGCTTGGGTTCGAGCCTCACTCGATCACGGTCGCGAAGGCTTTGACCTCCGCCTACGTTCCGATGGCCGCGCTGACGGTGCCCGAGCCGATGTACCAGGCGATGGTGGAAGAGAGCCGTAAGATCGGCACCTTCGGCCACGGTTTCACCTATTCGGGTCATCCGGTCGCGGCGGCGGTGGCGCTCAAAGCGCTCGATATCTACGCACGCGAGCGCATCGCCGAGCAAGCCGCACGCAAGGCGCCGCATTTCCAGGCCCGATTGGCCGCACTCGGCAAGCATCCGCTGGTCGGAGAGGCTCGCGGCCTGGGGCTCGTCGGTGCTGTCGAGCTTGTCGCCGATAAGAAGAGCAAACGTTCGTTCGAGGCGAAGGCTGGGGTCGGGGCGCGCGCCGTGCGCTGCGCCGAACGGGAGGGGCTGATCGTGCGCTTTCTCGCCGGCGATACTGTGTCGATCTGCCCGCCGCTCATCATCGCGCCAGCGGAAATCGACGAGCTATTCGACCGCCTCGGCCGGGCGCTCGATCGAACCCTGGATTGGGCAAAGCGCGAACGGCTGATGGGGGCTTAAAGCTGGCGCAAAAATGAAACGGCGCCGGGCTGCCGCCCGACGCCGCTCCCAGCCCCCTCGAGCCCTCAGTAGTTAGAGCGTGGGTCGGCGGTCGCTACCCGCGACTCACCTGATCTCGGTCCCAGCATCACCACGATCGTGCCCATTTTGACGTGGTTGTAGAGATCGATCACGTCCTCGTTGGTCATCCGGATGCAGCCGGACGAGATCGCGTGTCCGATCCATTCGGGCTGGTTGGTCCCATGAATACGGTACAGGGTATCCTTGCCGCCGGAATAAAGGTAAATCCCGCGCGCGCCCATCGGATTGGCTGGTCCGCCCTCGACGTAGTTCGGAAGCGGGCCGAGGCGCCGCTTCTCGCCCTCGGTCGGCGTCCATGATGGCCATTCTTCCTTGCGCCCAACCTTGGCGACGCCGGACCACGACTGCGCCTCTTCGCCCACGATCACGCCGTAGCGGATCGCCTGGTTGTCTGGCAGCACGTAATAGAGGTAGCGCGCGTCGCTATCGACGACGATCGAACCCGGCGCCTCTTTCCGGTGATAGTGGACGATGGCGCGCTGATACGCGACCGGGATGTTTGCTTTCGCATACGGCGCATTCGCGAGCAGCTTCTTGTCGCGCGCAGTCATGGCCACGTCGGACGCCGGTTCCACCTGCGTATGCACGCATCCAGCGAGCAAAAGCCCGGCCAGCAGCAATGCGACTCCCCGTACCGCCATACCTGCCCCCGTCACGCGCTCGGCGCGCCCCACAATCTGTTCGTCTGAGTCCTCCAGCCCCAACTAGGTAACCAAAAGAACTCCGCACTTCCAGGCCGATAAGCTCCCCAATTCGATAGTCATCGGAACCTGTTGCAGGAATGCCGCAGTTTGGACACGCGTCCTGGAAAGTTTCTCGCCCAAGACCGAGAATCGGCTCCCGTCCCGCATCGCAGAGCCTAAGCGCAATGTGTTAACTTGCGGTTTACCATGCTGGAGGCGCGGTCGGCCCGGAGGTGACATGCGCCCCCGCGCCGCTGGTATCGATCTCGATGGCACCGGCAGCGATCAGCTCAAATCCACCTTTGCGCTCTGTTTGAAATGTCACGAGAGGACACGATTTGTTGCGCATTTCGGCCGCACTCGCTCTCCATCCCACTGGGCCGCGAAGCGTGCCCAGATGAACGGCAATTGAGAGTTCCACGGAGCAGAAAATGATCAAGAACAATGCGGCGCAATCCAGCGAAAACGCCTGTCGCAACGAGTCAAGTCTCGACAGGCGCTACGGCGAGATCGGAATACCCGCGGTCGCAGCGGCGCTGCAGTACCGGAGCGAGGTCAAGAACCCGGCTTACGCCCCGGCCGTCCATCAACGGGAGAAGTGGACCGCGGAGATGGCGGCCTGATCGCTCCGCGCGGCCGTCGCCTCTCGCAAGCGTTTCCCAGCAGGCAAGCATTTCCCAGCAGGATCGCGTCTGTCCCGCTCGGGGC
>Ga0209647_1003606_pt1 | contig 11912 bp, 16 predicted proteins | sample GraSoi_2013_60cm_FD_185827 | JGI IMG/M metagenome (GOLD analysis project Ga0209647, IMG submission 185827) | Grasslands soil microbial communities from the Angelo Coastal Reserve, California, USA - Sample 9_17_2013_60cm (SPAdes) (version 2) | ecosystem: Environmental > Terrestrial > Soil >... | reverse complement strand
CCGGGTCAGGAAGAGGAACGTCACGGCCTGCTTCCGGCGATTCGCGGCCAGATGGATCGGGCGCACTTGCTTCATATAGACTTCGATGTAGTTGAGGGCGGTGCGGCCCACCGGCACCAGCCGGTCTTTGCGGCCCTTGCCCTGGGTGATCCGCACCAGCCGCTTGTCAAAGTCGATGTCGTAAATGGTGAGCAGGCACACTTCCTTTCCGCGCAACCCGGAAGAGTAAAGCAGCTCGAACATGGCGCGGTCGCGGAACCCCCATGATCTTTTCAAGTCGGGGGCCTGCAACAACCGCGTGACTTCATCGGCGGTGAGGACTCCCCTGGGCAACCGCTTCGGTTTGCGGAGCTGGGGCAGTTTGGAACAGGGATTGATGAGCACCTTGCCGCGCTGGTGGAGCGTTTTGTAAAAGTCCTTCAACGTCCAGATGAGGCTGTTTTGGTATTGCTTCGTGCTCAATAAACCGGAGGGCGTCTTCCGTTTGGACAGGTGGTGCTGGTAACGCCGGATGTCGTCGAAGGTGATGTTGCGCCAGTCGTCGATTTCCTTTTGTCCCATCCATTGCGCGAAGAACTGGAGGCACTTTCTTTTCCAGCGCAACGTGGACACGGCCATGTGCCGCTGTTCCAGCATACCCAAGTAAAGGTCGATGGCCTGCTCAGTTTTCATAGGTGCCGTGGTAACTGATGTTCATCACCGGCAACTTTTCCCTGGGATGGGTTTGGGCGTGGACTTTCAACAGGTCGCCCTTCACGACGTGGAGGTAACGCTGCGTCGTGACCAGGTCTTCGTGGCCGAGCATCTTTTGGATGTGGCGAAGGTCCGCGCCGTTTTTGAGCATGTCACTGGCGAGCTGATGCCTAAAGCTGTGGGTGGTAAAGAGCGGGCTGACTCGGGCGCGTGCGGTGTAAATGCTCATTTTCTTGTCCCACCCGGCCTTACCCAGCGGTTGCCCGCTCCGATTCAGGAAGAGGGTGTTGCTGTGGGTGGAGCGGCGGCGGCACTGGAACAGGGGCCGCACGGCGCGGAGGTATTCACGGCTCCAGGCCATCGCCCCTTCTCCGATGGGCAACACCCGCTCGGTCTGGCCCTTGCCCTCCCGGATGGTCAGCAACCCCTCGGCAAAGTCGATGTCATCGACCGCCACCGCGCACAGTTCCGACAAGCGCGGGGCGCACGACCAAAACATTTCCATGATGGTGCGGTCGCGGAACCCCATCACGGTTTCCACATTGGGCACGGCGAGCAACCGCCGCATTTCGTCGGGCTTCAACAGGACGGCGGGCAACAGGTGGGGATGGCGTGGGACTTTCAGGGTGTCGGTCGGATCGAGCGCGATCCGGCTGGTGTGGTGGAGGAACCGGAAGAACGTCTGGAGGTAGGAGAGGTAATTGATCTGGCTGTTGCACGAGAGTTTCTTGCCGGTGTGAGTGCTGACCAGTTGGAAGATGTGTTCCTGGTACTCGGCGATGGTGTCGCGGTCGATGTCGATCCAGTTGACGCGGCCCTGGCTGAACAGGCCGTGCCGGGTGAGGAACGGCCAAAGGTGGGTGAGCTTGCCGATGTGATCTTTCGGGCTATCCTTGCTAAAGCCCTGGCCGCTGATCCATTGGCGGTAATCTTCCAGCACGGCGGCAAGCGATTCACAGGCCGCCATGCTTTCCTGTTCCACTGTTCCACTTTGGGGTAAGTCGCTCATAGTCAGTTCCAAAAGTGGGACAGTCAGCGTTGTTCCACTTTGTTCCAGTTGTTCCACTTTTCCCGCAGCGCCTCGGGCCTCATCAGGCCGTCGAGGTGGCGCGGCTTCTTCACCGTCTCGGCCATTTTGTAGCGGTAGGAACCGCCCTGGGGTGCACGCTGCACCTGGACGTACTCCAGCTCTTCAATGGCCCTCATGTACCGTTTCACCATGTAGTCGGGGAGGTTCACCGCCTCGCGGATGTCGCGGCGGGTGAAGGTAAAAGTGTCGGGCGCAAGTTTGGCCTCCCGCGCTTTTTGCGGGACGATCTTTTCCAGTTGGGCAAGGAAGTCGGCCACCGGCTTGGGCAGGTCACTCGATGCCTGGGCAAAGACCTGGTGCGCGAGGTCGTAGGCGTGCGCGTAATCCTCGATGCTGGCCTCTATATACTCAGTATTTCCATCGAGGCTGACGCGGCGCTGGTGTTGGTGGAGGAAGGCAAGGCCCTCGATCAAGGACAGGAAGCGGTCATTGTCGCGCCGCCCCCGCAACCACGCCACCGGGAACTCGATGTGGTCCACGAACGGGATGATGATTTTGACCGGACGTAAAAGCCGCTGGGCATTGCGATGGGTGCGGACGATTTTTTCTTTCTGGCGCTCCATCTGCCACCCCGCGAGCGTGCGGCTGCGGCGCTGCGCCGCGAAGATGGCCTGGGTCTGCTTTTCACTTTCGTCGAGGTACAGCTCGAAGCAGCGGTTGGCATTCTCCGGGTTAATCCGCTGATCGGTGGTTGACTCCATATAGGCTATCGGCCCGTGTATTTCCAAAACCACCGTGCGGATCTTCCCGGAGTTCGGGTCTTTCACCGGCACGGCCAGTTTCAAAACGCGGCGGGTCTGGAGTGTCCTGATGGGGTACTCGGCTTCTTCGCTGCCGTCCCGTTCATCGACGATGAGCAACTTGTGGGTCAGCGCGTCGGGTTCTAAATAATAAAGCGCCTGTGGGGTCAGACGGCTAAAAAAATGAACCTGCTCGGGCGGGGTCAGCTCGGCCACGCATTCCATGAGGAACGATTTGCCGCAACCGGATTGGGCGCGGAAGATGCCGGAGAGTGGCTTGGGTAAAAGGCGGCTGGTGCCGATGAGGTAAGCCAACTTTTTATTCCTGGCCTCGCCGACGTAACCGACAACCTCAAGATCACTGGCGATGCGGTCGAGCAACCGGGGCGATTGTAAAAGTTGCAGCGCCTCCTCCCGCTCGGCCTCGGTCATGGTGGGCACGGTGGAAGTGGTCGGCGCGGCGTCATTGGTGGCGCGTAATTTTTCCAGCAGGTCGAGCAGGGCCAGTAAATCATCCTCTACTTTCTGCGGCTCGACGCTCAGCCGTTCGGCTGCGGCCGTACTGAACATCTTCCGGGCCTTGTTGGTGTAAAGGTCGAGATGATCGACGTGGTACACGTCGTCCTTCTTCGCGGTGAGCATGATCTTGAGCGCACCCTGGCTGGTCATCCCTTTGACGCGGTAATTGATGGTTCCGTTTTTCACCAGCACCATGTCGTCGGTTTTTTCCACCACGGTCAGCGGTGTCTTGTCCGGTGATCCCGCCGTCCGGGTGAAGCCCACCCGCGCCGCGCCGGTCACGAGATCGGCGAAGCCTGCGGGCGTGCCTTTGAAGTCGAGATGCCTGCTGTATTGGAAGTAATCACCGGCGTCTTTGATCCCCTGGGGCCAGCGGAGCCGATGCACCTTCACCCCGAGAGCCACCAGTTGGGGAGCCAGTTTTTTTGCCGCCTCTTCTCCGGCCTCGTCCTGGTCGAGCGCGAGAACGATTTTGCGGACGGAGTGTTTTTGGATGAGCGCGGTATGCAGCGCCGACCAGCCTTCCACGCCGCACACGGCGATGCTGTTCTTGATTCCGGCCTGCCACAACGCGAGGCCATCAAGGATGCCCTCCGTCACCAAGAGTTCATCGGGGTAAGCTGAGGCGGCGGCGCTATTCCAGATGCCGCGCTGTCCTCCGGCAAGGTTGAGGTACTTGGCCTCCATCTCGCCAGTGATGTCACGGCCACACAACCCGACCGGCCTTCCCACGTCGTCGAGGATGGGAACGACGACGCGGTTCCAAAACTTTTCATTCTTCTTGTCGTTGAACAGGCCCATTTGCTGCGCGAGCTGCACCTGGGCCGGAGTGAGTTTGCTTTTCAGGGTGCCATCGACGTAACCAACTTTGAAGTGGGCGAGCATAGCCACGTCGGTCAGGCCGCGCCCTTTCAGGTAGTCGAGGCCGCGCCGGTTGCGGCCTAACAAGGTTTGGTGGTAATGCTCCAGCACGGCGGCGAACAACTCGGGGTGATGAGCTGGTGTCGCCGGTGCGGGCGTAGGGATGTCCTGGCCGCGCTGGATGCCGGGGATGCTGCCGGTAATTTTCAGCGCCGCCTCTTTGTCTGTCAGTCCTTCTCGCCGTGCCACGAACTGGATGGCATTGCCCGCCGCACCGCAGCTCATGCAATGGAAGAGGCCCTTGCCCTGGGTGACGCGAAGCGAAGGCTTGGTGTCCTGGTGGAACGGGCACAACCCCACATGGTCATTGCCCTGTTTTTTTAATGGCACCCCGTACCGCTCGATCACGGCGACGATGTCGGTGGTCTTCTTGATCGCATCAAAGTCGAGCTTCATGGACATTTTCAACGAGCCATCTCCCGGTCGAGCTGTTGCAACCCCTCGTGCATCCGGTCGAGTTCTTTCCTCATCAGGTAGGCCGCTCCCCCGATCACCTCGGGATCAATGGCCGGGACGGAAGTTTCCTGGCACAACGCCAGCAACCCGGTCAGGGCGTGCAGGGTGTGCCAACTGTCGTTGAGTCCGTCGAGGCAGAGCACCAGCGCCGCCCGCTGCTTTTGTTTCTGGTCTGGTTTTTTCATGGGTCTCCTTTAAGTGATGTCGGCGCTGATCCGGTCGTGGGCCACCTGCACCTTGGCCATGTGCTGCAAGATGGTCAGGCTGGCTTGGTGCAACTCCTCTTCCATCGTCGGCCAGCGATGCCGGTTGCGCTCGGCGATGGTTCGCAGCGCCCACAAGTCCTGCTGCACTGCCCGCAACCGCCAGCCCAGGTTGTAAACGTCCGGGTCGCGGGCCTCGACCGCCCGGCTTTTCCGCAAACACGTCAAGCCTGTTTTCTGGATTTTCTGGACAGCGGGAACCATGTTGCCTATTACTTGCTTTATGAAGCATTAAAAGCAAGCCTATTTCTCCAATGCCCTCTATTTCCCCAACCCTCGATTATAGTTTCGGCCTTATGGCCGGAAGACCCCCAACGAAAGAAGCTCCTCCCTTCGGACAAAGCCTGGCGACTTTGCGCAAACGTCATGGCCTATCGCAGACTCAGTTCGCCCAACTCATCGGCAGCACACAAAAAGCCGTGGACTACTACGAGCGTCGCGCCCAAAACCCCACGGCAGAGATTGTGCAAAAGAGTGCCTCCGTTTTTGGCGTGACGGTGGACGAGTTGCTAGGGATCAAGCCGCTACGACAGACCAAGCCCGGCCCCGTTTCCATGCTTCATCAAAAGGTGGATCAGATCGCTCTGTTACCCCGCGCCACCCAACAGTATGTCCTCCAGTTTCTCGATCAGGTGATTGTCACGGCAGCAGACCCCAGTCAGAAGGCTGCGTAAAGGTCATCTACTTTTTCTTCTAGTCGTCGAACCTCCGCAGCCAACGGCTGGAGGTAAGGAGGGGTGTCTCTATATAAGAGAGAGGATTCTCTCTCTCCTTCCCTTGCCTTTTCAGGGCGACAACAAGGAACCCGCACAAGTCGCATGGGTTCCTGGGCTTCGGCGCGGGCCGCGCCGTGATGGTCACTGCAAGCCCCATGACAGGGCAAAGCTGGACATCGCCGGTCGCGGCATGACTCGCCGTGAGGAGTGAGGTGAGAGGCAGGCGCGGACAGGGTCGAGGCCACCGGCCCGGGTGCCCTGACCAGCCTGACCCACACCCCGACGAACGGACGTGACGCCGTGCCGGACGTTGCCTTGCTGCCCTGGCGTGAGGACTTGCTGCTTTGGAGTGGGGCCACCTCATTACCATTCCATGTGGCACCCCCATCGGCGGCAACCAGGTCGGGCGACCTGTTGGCCAAGGGCTGTCGGCAGACGGCCCGCAGGCCGCACCACAATGTGGTGCGCCTCCCCTTGGATGGCGACAGCCATCAAGCATCAATACTTTGATGCGCAGCCTGCCAGCAGGCAGGACAACAAGAACATCCGCGCCAGCGGATCGCGTCAGCGACACCAGGGGGTGTGTTCTTGCATCCACGATTACCACCTTTTTCGAGCGCCGATTGTGGTGCTGGAAAAAGGTGGTAATGAGTGGCAGCAAGGGAAGGCATGGGGGCCTGACCGCGTAGTGCTGACGGTAGATCCACGCGCCACGCCGCGTAAATCTACCGTGGGTTTGCGCGCGGTTGATGGGTGATCGGCTGGCGCCGATCGCCCATGATCCGCGCTGCCTTCCTGTCTTTTTCGGTCGGGAAGTTACTGGCGGAAGTCGCGGGGATGGACCAACCGGGGGCGGGCGGGCCACTTCATTTTACGAAATTCAATTTCCTTTTCCCGGCCCATTCCGGCGGCAGGGAACCACGCAATGGTGCGCTGATCATTGACGATGACGGCGTCACCATCCGGGAGAGACAGGAAGTAATCCGCTGGGATTCTGGGTTGAAGTTGGCGCGTGGTGGTGCGGCTGCTCTCATTGCTAAAGAGGTTGGAGAAGCCGGGTGCGGTGGTCACGGCATCGACGCTGATCTCCACGTAGCCGCATTTTTTCTCGGCGTAAAGGGCCGTGTCCATGTCCGATTGTCTGAGATAAATATGGGTCGTGAGCAGCCCCAAAACATTCTTCCATTCCGTGGGCAGCACCGTTTCAAGCTGGGTGATTTGCTGGATGGCGAAGATCGGGCAGGCCCGCGCTTCGCGGCGCATGGCCAGGAACTCACCATCACTGTTGCCGGACGCCACTGAGGGAAATTCGTCGATCATAAATAGGCAAAGGCGCTCTTTGTTGCCGGTGAAGTCGCTGCTCATCCGCTCCATGATCGCCGCGTACCAGAGCGATTTGAGGAGGAACAGGCCGCTGGAAAGATTGTTCACCTTATTCGGGGAAAAGGCCGCGATCAAAAACCGGCCTTCATCCCTGACGACATCAAGCGTGAACGGTCCTGGCTCAAAAAAGATTTTTTCCCAGGGATCAACGCGGTACGGCTCGAGATAATTCTGGATCGAATCGAGCACCTTTCTCTTCTCCTCCTCGTCGCTCTCACCGAAGATGTGGATGCGCTGCAGGGCCTCAGCCGCCTTGGGATGATCTGACGCCAGCGCGCGGCCAAGGGTGAGCGCGTCCACCATTTGCGCCACCTTACGCAAACACGGTTCGCTGCCGTACATGGCGACGGTGATGAGATGGCCCAGCAGCGCCAGGGCGCGGGATTCATAATAAGCCGCACCGGAAGAAGTGGTCATCGTCTTCCCCGCGAACAACGACTTCACCAACATCTCGGCGATTTTCTGGCCGCTAAGACCAGAGCGCAACGGATTGATCGGAACGGCCTGGGTCTCGGAGATGACATGCAAATTCCACTCCAAATCCATCTCGGTAAAGAGGTAGATGAGGCGGGCTGCAAACGACAATTTGGGGTCGATGAACACGCCGCCCCAGCGGAGATTTTCCTTCTGGCGCTGCCGCAAATTGGTCATCCCGATCATCAAAGGGATGAAGAGCCTGTTCGTTTTTCCACTATTTGTCCCGCCTATGGCCAAAATTCCGCCGGGCATGGCGTCCAGCCGCCAGGTCATATCATCTCCTAAAAAATCGGTCTGGCCGAAGACGGCCTCCGTGGTGCTTTGCTGCTTTTTCTTGAACAGGTTGAACATAATTATTCTCTCTTTCCCGAGCGGTTACGTTCGATGGTGATTTGGATTTGGCGCTCGATTTCGTTTTGCAAGATGCAGCGTCCGCCTCCGCTGCCGCCTGTTTTTCTGTCAAAAAGTCGGATGTATTTTCCCGCGCTGTCATGGGACGACATGCGGATATGTAAATGGGGTCTGACCCCGGAAGAGTCCTGCAAATGGGTGGAGGCCACCGCGATAATCTTGGCTCCGCGCTTGCGTTCCATGCGCTCGATGGCACGGCGGGCCGCAGCCTCCAGCACCAGGTCCACCGGCAGACCGGCACGCTTGATTTGCGCGAGGATTCGCGGATGAGGCGCAACGACCAAGTTGTGCGCGACCACGTCACGGCCCACTTTTTTATCACTGGTCATGGTGCGCACGGCGCGACGGCTGGGGGCATGATTCCGGGTGGCTTCGCGCAACATCCGGGAGAGGATCGGCCTGCCCGCTGCCGCGGGCAGCGCCGCCGTCCATTGCATTTCCTGCGCCTTGAACTGCGCGGTCCAGGTGAGCGGCACAACGGTGCCATGCTTCCGCGCCAGAGTGAAGCCGTGGTCAGGATCGAGCGCCTTCACGCCGGTGACGATGCGATGATAAAGTTGTTTTCCCTGGCGCTGCATTTCCTCCAGCCGTGCAGCATAGGCCGGTGAGATGGTGCCGGTTTTGCATCCGCGCATGACGCCGTGGCGGTCGAGCTTGGGCAGTATTTCTGCCGGGATGCGGATGATGGTGCCGCCCTCATCGGAAGCGAACAGGCGGCGATTTTTCCCAATCAGTTCGCGGACCTGCTCCGGGGTGAGTGGCTTAAATTCCCAGTTTCCGCGTGAGATCGTTTCGTCGAGGTAGCGAAGATCACCGGCCAGTGCGGTGGTGGCGACGTGGCCGGTGGCCTTGGTGATGACGGCGACACGAGGAGCCATGGCTTATCACCGGTTCCGGCCTCGGCGCTTGGGGTCGATGATGATTTTTATTTCCTCCGCAGCCAGTTGGGACAACCGCTGGGGAACGCGCGGGCAAGTTTCATCAAGGTAGCGAAGTTCACGGGCCAGCACCGGTATGACGATGTAGCCGGTGACTTTGGTGATGATGGCGGGTGGTTTCATGGTGAGGGATTTATTAAACTTTGTAGGTGGGTGGTGGGGTCGAACTGGCCGCGCCACCGCCGCCACCGTCGCCGAGTTTCTGCACAAGCTGGGTCAGCAATGCTTCGATGCGCTCCAGTCGGTCGGGGGCGAGCATGGCCTGATTGACATCGTGCATGTGGCGGCGCACGAGTTCCTGGATGAGCTTGTCATAGCTGTGGCCCGCGCCAAAACGCCCTCGCAACCCGGAGAGGATTGCGAGGGTATCTGGATGTAATTTCACGGAGGGCATGGCGGTCACGGCACGTTGTTACCTTTGGTTGCACGCTTTTTGCGCCACCGGATTAAATCGCAGATGGAGATGCAAATAAGGATCGCTGCCAAAAAGTAGAAGACGGTGGAACCGAGCCACCCGAGGAGGATTTTCAACAGCCTCGGGTCATCGGTCTTGAGCGCGAACACGTAATGGGTGCCCTTGTACGGCACGGTGATCAGGCGATTCCACCACTCACTTTGATCGCTCAACCAGCCATACCAGGTCAGGCCGAGCGATGCCAAAAAGAGGAACAGGAGGAAGAGACTGATGACCATGGCGTCACTGATTTTCATTCTCCCCTCCCAAATCCAAGACGGACGGCGACGAACTCCCACACCAACACGCCCGCCACAAAGCAGAGGGCGATTGATCCCAGCATGGCTACGGCAGCGGGGACCGGTTGGCTCAGATCAAGCTGGAAGATGTAGGCCACGCCCTTGAGCGGAGCGGCAAGGGTCCGGGCACGGAAGCCGTTATCACCGTCGATCAATATATTCCTGCCAGCATCAGTCACCACCATCGAGGCGATGCCGATGTAGAGGATTTTCTGGAGGAAGTTATTCTTGGTCATGGAACAACTCCGGTTGTGCGGCCTTGTTTTTACGCTGCTCCGCGACGTGCGCGGCGTGCAGAAGAACGGCCTGCTGGAAGACTTCCGGCGTGACCTGGTTCTTGATGAAAGCCTCCAGCTTTAATGCCTTGGGCTCGATTTTGGGACGGATGAGTTTCTCGACGTAGGGGACCGCGCCGGGGTACGACGCGGCTCCAATTTCATCGAGAGCCTCCTTGATGGTGGTAGTGACACCGGCACGGTTGACGATGCGGCATAGCTCCGCGTCGCCATCCGAAACAGGTGGTTTTTTGTGTGTGGGATTTGACATGCCCACAGCTAAGCAAAGAGATCGAAGTGCTTCCCTATGCCGAGGTCGCCGCGTTTTCGAGATAGTCGAAAGCCCTCTGCCACTCGGCCATGATCTGCTGAGTGCGCTTGCGCGCGGTGTACCATTCGTGCTCCTGCGAGAAGAGTCCCTTATCGCCGTTGAGGTCGATCTGGTTGGTATATTCCCAGGCAGCGTCTACCGAACCCAAAGCCTGGATCAGCCGGTAACCTCCCAATTCCTTCAACACACGGCGGTAATACCGGGCGACGTTCTGGCCCCGCCGGTTGCGAGGGGGAGACGGTCGCTTGGCCTCCAGCCATGGCTGGATTGCCCGCAGGATTTCCGATGGCGGGTACGACCAGTCAATTTCGAGCGAGTAGAAGTCGTAAGGATTCAAGTTCATCTGCTCTGCCAGATCGCCGCTGTGGAAAGCATGGCCGTCAAAGTGGACTTCCCGGATCGGCTCCCACTGCGCAACGAAAGGAAAACCCTCACCGAATGGACGGTAGGATTGAGGGGTAATTTGATGCTTCAGCGACAAGTAAGGGTGGTCGGGGAAGCCCGGCGGCGCGTCAACGAATTCGGCAAAGTCAAAACCGCCGGTGGCTTCGTCGAGTTGCCCGGTCAAAATATAATGCCAGGTGCCGTTCGCATCGAACTCCTTTGCCGGGGCCGCTTTAAACCGTGCGAGGAACGCCGGAACTTCCCGCGCCAACTGGCGGGCAAATTCATAACCGAAGCAAAAATATAAATTCTCCTCCGGGCACGCCAAAAAATCCCATTGACCTGACCCCGGAAGTGGGACACTTCAAAAGTGTAGTTCCGTCCGATTGTTGATGTTTCTGGATATGCTGGCAGACGGAGCGCAGGGCGAAGCCCGGAGCGAAGTCTGCCAGCGGTCGGCCACCTCTTGCGGGGTCTGGTACCGCAATGAGCTGTGTGGCCTTTGGGTGTTATATTCCATCCGCCATTGTTCGACGAGCACTTTGGCTTCCAGCAGCGAGCCAAAGATTTCGCGGTTGAGGCATTCGTCCCGGAACTTGTCGTGGAAGCTCTCAATGTGCCCGTTTTCCCACGGGCTGCCCGGTTGGATATAGAGCGCCTTCACCTCCTTCGCCTTGAGCCAATCCTGGATGGCGTAGGCGATGAACTCCGGCCCGTTGTCGCTGCGCAGGTGCTCCGGCGCCCCGTAGCGCTCCATCGCCGCTTCCACCACCGTGATGACGTCCACCGCCCGGATCGACCAGGCCACCTGCACCGCCAGGCATTGGCGCGTGCACTCGTCGAGCAAGGTCAACATTCTCAGCTTGCTGCCCCGCTCCGTCTGGTCCTCCACAAAGTCCCAGCTCCAGACGTGGTTGGGGCGGGTGGCTCGCTGGCGCACCGCCGTGCTCTGGCCCTGCCGCCGCATCTTCCTCTGGCGCTTGCTCACCTGGAAGCCCTCCTGCCGGCGCACGCGCTGGACCCGCTTCGGGTTGACGGTCCATTGGTCGCGTCGCAACAGCGCCGTGATTCGCCGGTAACCGTAGCGCGGATGCTGCTGCGATAACGCGATGATTTCCTTGCGCAACCGTCGGCTATCCACGCTTTCACACGGCAGACGGTACGCCGCGCTCCGGGCCAAGCCAAGCGCCCGGCAGGCCTGGGCCTTGCGGCCCAAACCCTCTGCTTCAATCAACGACACCGCCCTCCTCTTGGCCGAAGGGCTTACCATTTTTTTGCATTCACCGCCTTCAGGATGTCGATTTGCACCACTTGGTCGGCCACGATCCGTTTGAGCCGGCTGATCTCCTCCGTCATGGCTCGCATCGTCCGCACATCGCTTACTTCCATCCCCTGATACTTGCGCTTCCAGTTGTAGAGCGTTTGCTCCGAGATGTTGTGCTGGGCGCACACCGCCTTCGTCGTCAGGCCCCCGGCGGCTTCCCGCAAAATCCCCACCACCTGTTCCTCACTATATCGGCTTCTCTTCATGTTCTGTCCTTTCCTAGAGGATCAGAACTACA